>OLQO01000015.1_pt1 | contig 195301 bp, 212 predicted proteins | sample 1672281 | NCBI WGS metagenome assembly OLQO01 (sample SAMEA3136667, study PRJEB25190) | human gut metagenome | biome: human gut; feature: human-associated habitat; material: faeces | place: Austria | collected 2013
ATTACTCAATATTACAATTTTGTAATATAATTTAATTATGTATCAAGGCTATTTCTTAATTTCAGAAATAACCTTTTTTATTTTAGTATATAGAATTAGTATTCCTATACTTAATTTTAAAATTGCAACTAACATACTTACTCAGCCTTAAAATAATTAAATTGAGATGATTTACTCCACTCGTATGCACTCCACATATCTGTTTGATTAGACGCTGGATCAACCATAATAACATTATTACCATTTACTCCTGTGACTGCAACCCAATGTTGATTTCCAGGTGTTGCTCCTTTTACTTCTTCCGTTACAAAATAACCTGCATTTACATATTGAGTAATTAAGGCTAATTTTTCACTTCTGCTTTTTCCTCTTAAATTGACATTACCTACATATTTAAAGTTTGGAACGACATTACTAATCGGTCCATAATATAAATTACCTCTTTCATCAAAGCCACCATTTTTATTTAATGCTTCTACAAATGTTCCCAGATTAAATGGTTCTATATTTGGTGTAGGTACTCCTGACTTTGTTATCCATTTTCTTGTTCCCTCAACTGTTGCAATTTCAAATCGGTATTCATATACCTTTCCACGTTTTCTTACGCTTACCATAGTTATCTCTCCTTCATTATAAAACTTAATGAAACGGAAAAATGCCAGCATTTCGAATGCTGACATTTTATATAACTATGTCCACAATAATTGTCCACGTAGATTTTTTATTGATTTTTATGGGGTTTCCTCGATTCTGCCCACATTATTTATGCTATGTGGACAAATCGTGGACAAATTGTCATCTATGGACAAATTTATCATTTTTTCTATTTTTAACAATTCCTTATTTTATAAGGGTTTGCGAGGTTATTTACCACAACAGTTTTTGTACTTTTTGCCACTTCCACATGGACATGGGTCATTTCTACCTATTTTGTTAACTCTTTTAGGTGTTGCTTTTTTTGTTTTATTATTATCCGTTACAGCTTTTCCCTTTACAACTTGTTTTCTTTCTATATTTTGTCTTATTTCTGATTTTAATAGGAACATAGTTGTTTCTTGATCAATTGTATTTAATAACTCATCATATAACTCAAATCCTTCATTAGTATAAGCTCTTAAAGGATTTTCTTGAGCATAACTTCTAAGACCAATTCCCTCTCTTAAATGTGACATTGTATTAATATGATTCATCCAATGAGTATCAATAACTCTAAGAGAAATAGCTTTTTCAAATTCATTTGCAACTTCTTCTGGAATTTCACTTAGTTTTTCATCATATTCTTTTAATACTCTTTCATATAAGTATTCAATTAATTCATCTTCAGTTCTATCTTTGATATCAATCAAATCTAATTTTCTTTTTAATAAATGTTCATTAGTAAACTCTAAAATTTCATTTAAATCATTTTCAGTTAAATATCCTTCTGGCATAATATGACTATTAACTAAATCAGTTATAAAATTTTTAAATGTTTCTAACACTGTTTCATGAATTGAATCACAATCTAAGATTTCATTTCTTTTTTCATAAATATATTCTCTTTGTTGATTTATAACATCATCATATTGAAGTAAAGTTTTTCTTATATCGAAGTTATTTCCTTCAACTCTTTTTTGAGCTGATTCAATTGATTTTGATAACATTCCAATTCTAATAGAAGCATCTTCATCAAATCCAGCACGAGCTAAAATACCTTTTGCTTTATCAGTTCCAAATCTAACCATTAAATCATCTTCAAATGAAACACAGAATTGAGATACACCTGGATCACCTTGACGACCTGAACGTCCTCTTAATTGGTTATCAATACGTCTTGATTCATGACGTTCTGTTCCAAGAACACATAATCCTCCAAGTTGTCTTACTTCATCATCTATCTTAATGTCTGTTCCACGTCCAGCCATGTTTGTTGCAATTGTTACTGATCCTTTTTTACCAGCATTTGCAATTATTTCAGCTTCACGTGCATGGTTTTTTGCATTTAAAACCTCATGTTTAATATGTTCTTTTTTTAACATTGAACTTATTAATTCACTAGTTTCAACAGCTATAGTACCGACAAGTACTGGTTGACCTTTAGCATGTCTTTCTTTAATTTCATTAACGATTGCTTTATATTTACCTTTTTTAGTCGCAAAAATTAAATCTCCAAAATCTTCTCTAATAACAGGTTTATTAGTTGGAATTGTTATAACATACATATTATAAATTTCTCTGAATTCTTCTTCTTCTGTTTTAGCTGTACCTGTCATACCAGATATTTTTTTATACATTCTAAATAAGTTTTGGAATGTAATTGTAGCTAAAGTTCTTGTTTCTTGTTCAATTTCAACACCTTCTTTAGCTTCAATTGCTTGATGAAGACCATCTGAGTAACTTCTACCTGGCATTAGTCTTCCTGTAAATTGGTCTACAATTATAACCTTTCCTTCTTTTACAACATAATCAAAGTCATTTTTCATAGCATAATTAGCTTTTAAAGCTTGATTAATATGATGAACTAAAGTTGTATTATTTACATCATATAAGTTGTTAACTCTAAAGTATTCTTCACCTAACTTTATACCTTTATCATCCAAAGTTACAGCTTTACTCTTCTCATCATATATATATCCATCATTTTCTTTTAATTTCTTTACAAATTTATCTGCATCTATATATAAATTAGCAGATTCCATATGACCACCAGATATAATAAGTGGCGTTCTTGCCTCATCTATTAAAACTGAGTCTACTTCATCTACGATTACGAAATTAAGTGGTCTTTGAACTCTTTGATCTGCTTTAACTACCATATTATCTCTCAAATAATCAAAACCTAATTCATTATTAGTTGTATACATAATATCGCAGTTATAAGCTTCTTTTTTTTCTTGAGCTGTATTTTCTCGATAATTTATTCCTACTGTAAGTCCTAAGAAACGATAGATTTCTCCCATCCATTCAGCATCTCTGCCTGCTAGGTATTCGTTTACAGTAATAATATGTACTCCATCTCCTGTTAGAGCATTTAAGTATGCTGGCATTGTTTCAGTAAGTGTCTTTCCTTCACCTGTTTTCATTTCAGCTATATTACCATAATGAATAGCAAGTCCACCTAAAATTTGGACATAGTAAGGCTTCTCACCAATTACACGGAAGGCTGCTTCACGTGCTACTGCGAAAGCTTCCACTAAAAGATCTTCTAGTGTTTCGTCATTTTCAAGTCTTTCTTTAAATTCTTTTGTTTTCCCTTTTAATTCTTTATCTGTTAATTTACTGATTACTGGATCTAATTCCATTATTTCATCAGCTATTTTTTTAAATTTTTCTAATTCTTTATATTCATGATCAAATATTTTTTTGAAAAATGACATTCATATCATCCTTTCTAAATAACTATATTATATTTTATCAAAAAAACCAAAAAAATAATAGTAATTTAATTAAAAAAGTTCTTATTTAAAAGAACTTTTAGCTATATCATTTCTATAATTCCATAATCTCCGTCTTTTCTTCTATATACAACGGCAACATTATCAGTTGAAATGTTTTTAAATATAAAGAAGTCATGTCCTAAAAGATCCATTTGTAATATTGCTTCTTCTTCATCCATTGGTTTATTTTCAACTTTTTTTCTTTTTATAATTTTATTATTATTAACTTCTTCTTCTGTTATTTCAAAGTCAATAAATACATCTATATTTTCTTTATTTGTTTTATGTTTGATTTTTGTTTTATTCTTACGAATTTGTCTTTCTAGTTTTTCTAAAACTAAATCAATAGCAGCATAAATATCTTTGTTACTATCTTCTGCTCTAAGAATGGCTTTCTTTATTGGAATTGTAACTTCAATTGTTTCTTTTATTCCTGATTCTTTAACTAAGATGTTTGCTGTTATTTCATCTGGATTTTCAAAGTATTTGTCTAGTTTTCCAATTTTTGTTTCAATGTAATTTTTTACTGATTCATCTAAGATGTCTTTGCTTCCACGAATATTAAATTTCATGATATCACCCTTCCTACTTTAATTATAACACAAATCTTTTTTTATTGAAACAAAAAAACTACTATACTAAAGTAGTTTTGATTTCTACAACATTTTTTGCTTGAAGACCTTTATCAGTTCTTACTAATTCAAATTCAACATATTGTCCTTCAACTAAGGTTTTATATCCTTCAGATAAAATCGAAGAGTAATGAACAAAAATATCTTCACAATCATTGTATTCGATAAAACCAAAACCCTTTTCATTGTTGAACCATTTTACTTTACCTTTCAATGCTGACATCTCCCCTCTAGTAAGCTTACCTCTTACATTATCACTATACATTTTTCTAACCACCTTTTTCAATAAATTTCAGTCATCAAAAAACGACAAAATATTTAATGACTAGCGACTACAATCTAGCAGTCACGATACGATATTATCAAATAAAATGCAGGTATACAACGAAAGTTGCAAATTCGGGCGTTTTTTATGTCAATTTGGTAATTTTTAAATATGTCGATTTTTGTTAATAAACAATTTGTGCTAGTGCAAATGTAAAACAAGTAGAAATCAAAATTTTCAGCCTTTTTTCATGATAACATTTCTTCAGGATAAGGCGGTATTATTTATGAAAAAAAAATTTCTAAACTTTGCAATCAATTGCATAAAAGAATCACATCCTGATTATGATGACATTAAAATAGCTGAAATGAGGTATAGTCTCGAAGGGTTCTATTTATCTTTTACAAAGTTGATAATTATAGCTGCCTTTTCATTAATTTTAGGAGTGTTCAAAGAGATGTTAATTATGTTAGTAATATTTAATGTATTAAGATCTACTGGATTTGGTTTACACGCCACTAAAAGTTGGATATGTTTATTGTCATCCTCTATTGTATTCTTGTGTTTTCCACTACTATCAAAGATAATAAGCATTCCTCTTAATTTTAAATTTCTATTAGGAATTTGTTCTATTTTACTAATATATATCTACGCTCCAGCTGATACAAAAAAAAGACCTTTAATTAAAAAGGAAAAAAGAGAAATGTATAAGTTTAAAACAACTATTAAATGTATATTTTTAGTAATATTAAGTTTAATTATTAAGGATGATACTATTTCAAATTTAATTATATTTGGAATTTGGAATGAAGTATTTATGATTTTACCTATAACATATAAGATTTTTAATTTAAGTTATAACAATTATAAAACTTATATATTAGAAAATAATTTAGGTTAAACATTAAATGTTTAATATAGAATAAAGAGGAGGAAGAAAAATGGGATTTTTATCAAAAATATTTGGAATGGTTGCAAATTTATCAATAAGTAATAGTAATAGCGAATGCATTATTTGGCTTTATGATGAACCAGAATGCCCAAAAAGCATCATAGAAAAATAAAACTCATAATGAGTTTTTTTATTTATATATAAAACTTACATGTTGAACATAATAAATTCCATTAAATTCTCTTTTTTGGAAAATTTCTGAATGTGTATCTAAGATATCATTAACAATTGCTAGTCCCATGCCACGGCCTCTACCTTTACTACTGTAACCCTTTAATCCTATTCGATTTACATCAATTGATCCCTTATAAGTATTTGAAACATGAAAATTAAGTTTACTATTATTACCATCAATTTCTAAAATTATATATTTTTTATCACTCAAAACTGATGCTTCTCTAGCATTATCTAAATATATACAAACTATTTTACTTATATCATTTAAGTTTTGTTCAATATATTTTTTTATCTTGTTTTTATTAACATTTTTATTAATTTCAATATAAATTTTTATATTTTCTTTAACCATTTCACGAACCTTATAATAAATCAAACCACTTAGTCCTTCGTCTGGAATATTTTTCAATTTGTTTATCCAATCATAATCAATATTTGATTCCTCTATTTCTAATTGTTCATCAATATATTTAATAACTTTTTTATTTCTATTTCCAAGCATTTCTTTTATTAAAATTAGTTGATTTCTAAATTCATGTTGATTTTTGGTTTTTTCGTCTATTAATTTCCCGTAAGCATTAACATAATCTAACAATTGATCATATTTTGTTATCAATTTAGCATTGTTTGTTTTTTCTACAAAAAATTCTATTATAAATACAACTACACCAATGAAAAAAATGTTTAGAAGAATAAAATTTTCAATTGAGTTTATTTTTCTATAATTATTAAGAATGAATAAAAATATCATCAAAATTCCGAGAATTATTAATATTATATTATTAATTACCTTTTTATTAGTATACCATTTTATAATATTTAAAAGTTTTTCCTTTATAAATTTTATTCTAATTATGATAATTGATATAAATAAAATAATTAAATTTGTCTCTATTATACCAAATAAATTAGTTTGAATATATTCTTGATTAACACCTAAAAGTCCAACGAAAGTTATAGCAAATAGCATTTCTCCTATAGAAAATATTATATATATCAAAAAAGTTGTAATTATAGTTTTTGAAAGTTTATCATTATATGTTTTTTTCAGCATAATTGTAGTAAATGTAAATTTAAACAATAAGCTTATGGTTTTAAGTTTATACGGTAATGAAAGACAGTATGTAACTGCCGCTAAAAATATAAAGAAAAAGTTAAATTTAATTTCATTTTTTTTGTTTAATCTTGAATAAATACAACAAAAAACAATATTATATACAACGCCTATTATAAACCAGCTACTTAACTCCAACATATTTCTTTAATCCTTTCCTTTTATCTCTAGAAAGTAAATTTATACTCATTCCATTTTGAAAATAAATAGTATTATTTTTAAAATCGATTCTAGAAATTTTTTGAGTATTTACTAAACAACTTTGATGCGTTAAATAAAATCTCTCATCTAACTCATCAATTACTTCATTCATATTTTTATTAGCAATAACTTCATTATAATCTGTTTTAATAATACACTTTCGATCAACTGTATCTTTAACGACATAAATAATATCATCTAAATAAACTCTATAAGCAACACCTAAATATTCATAAGCAATAACTTTTTTAGAATCAATTTGTTTTATTGCTTTCTTTAAAACTCTTTTTAAATTCTTTTCACAATTATCATACTTAGATATAAAATCTAATAACATTATTTGAGCTTTCAAAGCATCATAACCTAATTCATTGTGAGAAGTAACCATAATTATAATGCTATCCCAATCAACTTTTCTAATTCTTCTAGCAATATCTATTCCAGAAATGCCTTCCTTTAATTCAATATCCAATATATATATTTTGGCTGCGCCATCATTTTTTATTAATTTAGCAAAATCCTTGTCATACTTTTCAAATTGAATAATATCATATTCCAACTTACTACCTACTAAAACATCGTTTATAAAATCTTTTATCTTTAATCTAAATTCTTTAATATCATCACATACTATAAATTTTATCATTTTATCACTCCAGTTTTCGCAATCAGTAAACAACACAAGGTCGAAAAATTTATAAATCCAATTCCCTCTTTATCCTTTTTTCAATACGACTATCTTTAAAACAACTAACATAATTATATAATTTTTCCTTATTAACTAAGCGAAATAATTTTTTATAATTATTCATAATTTCATGATAATCTTCATAACTAAGTAAAATCTTATTTCGAGCTACCTCAACTAAAGTTCTTTCTAAATCATAAATCTTAATTTTAAACCCTTTATAAGTAATAACATTAACACCAATACTATATAAAGAATCAGTCATAAAAATTTGTTTGATAAATTCATCATTTATCTTTCTATCCTTTTGTTTTGTAGCAATCCTATAATAGTCCTTCTTTTTTTTTAACAAACCATAACAATAACATGCACTTTCAAGCGTAACAATAGCATTAGGATGTTTTTTAGAAATATACTCTAAATAATCAAAATCTTTTGAACTGGAATACATTCCTTTTTTTATAAAGAACAACTTTTTTTCTGCAAGCATTTTCTTTATTTTATAATCACTAAAGCCCCTTTTTGTAAGTTCTTTATATGATAAAACCATAACATCACCTATTTAAATTATAGACATTATTTGACAATAAAGTCAACACAATACCGACCAATAACAAAAAAAAGATGACTAAACGCCACCTATATAACCACGACTTTTCTAATTCTTCTTTTGTTCTAAATAACTATATTCTATGAACTTTCTAACTTCTATTTTTGAATTCCTAAAAGTTAACGTTTATTGGTATTTGACATATTCCTATCATTAAAAATAATATCTAGTTTTTGTTTTATTTGATCCTTGTTAAATGGCTTTGCAATATAATCAACAAAACCTTCACTTACATATTTTTCTTTTGCACCAGATACAGCATCAGCAGTAAGAGCTATTACCGGAATTCTAAAATTCGAATTTTCTTTTAATTTTTTTATTGCTGTTTCTCCACTCATATTAGGCATCATTATATCCATTAAAATTAAATCATATTCGTTTCCAACAACAACTTTATTCAAACATTCAAGTCCATCATAACATTCATCAATTTCAAAATCAAAATCAGAGATTGCTCGTTTTGCTACTTTAATATTTAATTTATTATCATCTACTATTAATATTTTTCTATGTCCATAATCAATATTAGTTGTATTACTTTCTTTAGTTGTATTATTATTCAAAAGTCTTGAAGCTGTATCCATAATTTCTTTTTCAGTCATTGGTCTTTGAAATTTACTAACTTTTTGTGGAATATTTACCACAAAAATTGAACCTTTTCCAAATTGGCTACTTACATTAATCGTTCCGCCCATCATTTCTATCAATGCTTTAGTTATTGCAAGTCCAAGTCCTGTTCCCTCCGTAGTTGTATTCTTTTCAATGTCTAATCTTTCAAATTTTGTAAATAATTTTGATATATATTCTTTCTTTATTCCTCTTCCTGTATCTTGACATGTAATTATTAAATTAGACAATCTTTTATTATAATCATTAACGCATTTAACACTTAAATTAATTTCACCTTGTTCTGTATATTTAATTGCATTAGTTAAAATATTATTAACAATTTCTTTTACATGAACTTTATCACCTATCAATTCATAAGGTAAATCATCAGATATATTTAAATTGAATTTAATATCTTTTTCCCCAATTCTAGTCGTAGTAACTTTGCACATACTTGTAATACTTTCCTTAAAATTATAAGAATGTTCTACAATTTCTAGTTTTTCAGATTCTATTTTATTTATATCCAAAATGTTTCCAACTATTTCAAGTAATGTTTGTGAAGCATTCACAATATCATGTGAATTTTCTATTACCTCAGGAGGACATTTTGATTCATAAGATAAATTATCTTCTGATAAACCAACTATAGCATTTAATGGTGTTCTTATTTCATGAGACATACTAGATAAGAAATCACTTTTAGCACGATTGGCTTTTTCTGCCTGATCTTTCGCTAATTCCAATTTTGTAATCATTTTTAAATCTGGATTTTCTATTGTAAAATACATTAAGAAACAAATTAAACTTTCCATTGTTGTTGTTATTACTAATTCAGGATATTTCATTTGGATAACCATAACACCTAGACCAAATAATAAATATAACCAAATTGGTAGAACCTTTTTATTTAAACCAACACTTTTTCTTTTTGCAATTAAAATTGCAAATATGACTAAACTTAATATAGCAGATAAGAAAAAAACCACTTGAACTGCCGGTCCATATGTATAATAAATTTTTTGAACCACATCTCTATGTAAATTATATGGAAGCATAAACACTACAATAGTTATTAATGTATCTCCTATTAAAGTTATTATATTGGCTATTTTTTTGTGCTTAAATGAAATTTCAATTAAATAAAAAATTAGTAATGATATGAAAATAATGAAATATACTAAATATAATCGTAATACAAAGTCACTTATAATAGTAGGTATTACATCATACTTATAAGACACAAAATCACATAAAAATTGTAATACCAATCCAACTAAATTTGTAATAAGGATATACTTATATATTTTATTTTCCCCATTATCTAGTCTTGTCTTTGAAAAATACAAGAAAGACAATGCAACAATATACATAAAACTAAAAATTATTACCCATGTAAGATTTGAGATAACCATAAATTCACTCTCCTATATCAATATTTTACCACACAAATAAGTCCTTTTTACAATTTCTCAAATATTTTAGATAAAAAAATATCTCATTAACGAGATAATTTTTTTTGTTTATTTTCACTAACAACTTTATTAATTACCAAAAATCCATCCTTTTCCTGTTTAATTTTTCCAACATCTCTTTTACCAGACTTGGCATATGGGAATGAATCTCTAATTTTAAATCTACATGGAACCATATTTTCATTATTAGTTTTTTCATAAATATATTGTTGAATATCATGTAATTTTTTTTCTAAATAATCTTTATTTACTTTAATGTTTTTTTGAAATTCTTCAGTAAAGATTATATGTGCTGCTAATTCTTTTTGGCCATCATCATCAAATTCTAATACATCACATATTTTAATTTCCTCTAATTCCATCATAATATTCTCTATATCAAAATTATAAATTTTTTCTCCATTTATTGTTGAATAATCAGATGCTCTACCTTGAACAAATAAATTACCTTTTTCATCAATATATCCAACATCTCCTGTACAATTCCATTTTATACCATTTTTATCTATATGAAAATATTCTTTTGTTGCTTTTTCGTTTTTATAATACCCTAACATACTACATGGGGTATTCGCTAAAATTTGTCCTCTTTCATAATAAGGTAATTCATTAAATTTTTCGTCAAAAATACCAATTGTAATTCCAGGTAATGGAATACCAACAGATCCTCTTGTACTTTCAGCCATTTGGGTTTGTGTTGTTATTGCTGCCCCACATTCACATTGTCCATAAGCAACTCTTAATCGAGCATCACTTCCATGTTGCTTAAATACCGTTTCTATCTTAGTAGCAACTTCATTACTTAATGGTTCTCCACCCTCAAATGGATAATTAAAAAACGATAAATCTTTATTTTTAACTAGATTTTCATCTAAAAAACCTTCATACATACTTGTTGGAGCAACACAATAATTCGGTTTTTCTTTAACAATATTCTTTACAAAAATATCTCTTTCAAATCTTGGATCCATAAATACAGACGTTCCATAAGACAACGGCAAATGTATCGATGTACTTAATCCAGTTGAATACCATGGAGGTATAATTTGATAAAACTTTTGCCCTCTTGAAATATCAACACCAGATGCTGGATATGATTGAATTGAATTTTGAAAACTATCATTTGACAATAATATACCCTTAGAGGCACCTGTTGTTCCACTTGAATATACCATTGTTAATGGTAAATCTTTTTCATATGAAATAGTCTGACTTTCTTCTCTATTCTTTCCATCTTTAATAAATTGATTCCAATACAATTCGTTACTATGACTATCTAATTTATATTTTTTAGAAACGAATCTTAATATTGAAGAATTTAAAGTTGGAAGAATAATTATATTTTTTATTCTTGAATTTTTTATTGCATCTTTTAATTCTGGATAAAATTCATCCATTATTATCAATACGTCACTTTCACAATCACTAATTCTTGCTATTAAATCCTTTTTTTCAAAATGAGGAGCAATCATATTAGCAACTGCGCCTAATTTTGATAAGGCATAGAACGAATAAACAGTTTCCGGAATACCCGCTGCACAAATTGTAACAAAATTTCCTTTTTTTATTCCATACTCTTGAAATGCTTTTGCTGTTGCTTCAATATTTTTAAAAAAAGTTGAATAATTTATCTTACTTCCAAAAAATTCTAGCGCTAAATCTTTTGAAAAAGAGAAATTGTTATTATAAATTTCTTGAAAAACAGTCCTTTTAGGAATTTCTTTTCCTAACTCTTTTTGATTATAATTTTCAGTCCATGGTTTATCTATTGTTGGATATCCACTTAATTTTAATGTTTCAAGTTTTAATAAATTTTGTTTTGCTTTTAATAATTCGTCCTTTGTCATATAAATTCCTCCTAATATCACCGTATAATACAAGCTCCCTTTTTCGGCATATACTACCACAAAAAAATAGTTTTGTCAAAATAATTAAATAGAAAATATAACTCATCTATTTTTAATTAACTCAATTGAAAATTTAAATAATCCTATAAATTATATATATGCCATATTACAACAAAAAAGATGACTAAACGCCACCTATATAACCTCGACTTCTTAAAAATATTTTTCTAAACCAATCTATAGGAATAACAGTAAAAGCTATAACAATCATTATTTCTAATTCTTTTAGTGTTAATCCTGCCGTTCTAAATAAATCTCCTCCATAATAAATTAAAATCAATTGAACTATAAAAATAAATATAATAGTAGCTAGAAAAATTCTATTCTTTAACAAATTCGAAAGTAAATTAAGTCTATTGGTTCTAGCATTAAAACAATTAAAAATACCAATAAATATGAATAGACCAAAAAAGGCAGTCATGAAATATTCATCATTTACTCCATTTCTAAATAATGAATGAATAAACGGATTTTTTAAGAAGAAAACACAAAGTAATGATGAATAAGAACCGGTAAACAATATTTCATGAAGCATATATTTATTTAAAATTTTCTCATCTCTTTTTTTAGGATATTCATCCATATATTCTAATAATGGTGGTTCAAACGAAAAAGCAAGTCCAGCTAATGTATCCATAACCATATTAATCCATAACATTTGAATAACCGTAACAGGAGTATCTACCCCAATAAATGGACCAATTATTGATAAACTTATGGCACACATATTAACTGTTAATTGAAAAATAATGAACTTTCTTATACTCTTAAAAATAGTTCTTCCAAATAAAATCGCTTTAGATATTGATAAAAAATTATCATCTAAAATAACAATATCACTTGCTTCTTTTGCAACCTCTGTTCCACTTCCCATTGAGAAACCAACATCAGCCTTTTTTAAAGCTGGAGCATCATTCACACCATCACCAGTCATTCCAACAACCAAACCTAAATCCTGAGCAATTTTAACTAACCTACTTTTATCCTGAGGAAGAGCACGAGCAACTATTCTTAAATATGGAAGAATTTTTTTAATTTCATCATCTGATTTAGTTTTTAATTCATCGCTAGTTAAAATCAAATCATTATTATTTTTAATTAACCCTACTTCTTTTCCAATTGAAAAAGCTGTATCTTTATTATCACCAGTTATCATAACTGTTTGAATATGAGCTTTATTCACTAATTTAATTCCTTCAATAGCTTCCTTTCGAACTTCATCCTTAATTAATACAATACCAACTAAAGTTAAATTTAAAAAGGTATTATTTAAATCATAATTATCATTAATAGCTAAAGCTAATACTCTAATACCTTGTTTAGTAAAACTATTTATTTTATTTTGATACTTATCCTTGTCATAAAATCTTCTTTTTTTACCATACTTATCATAAAAACTAGTACAGTGTTTTAAAATCACTTCCGGAGCACCCTTAATTAACTTTTCCTCTTTTATATCTTTTATTTTAGTAACAGAAAACTTATCTTTACTATTAAAAGGAATAGTTTCTAATTTTTGATAGTCAACTGATTTTGTTTTAATAAAATTTAAAAGCGCTCTATCCGTTATATTACCACCTATAGGATTACCATTTTCATCATAGGTACTAGCATTATTACAAATAAGAGACTTTTTAAATAAATTGTGTAATCTAGGTAAATTTTGTAATTCATATTCAGTATGATAACTATTTAACTCTCCATCCATCAATCCAATAACTTCTAATTTACCCTTAGTAATAGTCCCCGTTTTATCAGAAAAAAGAATATTTAAACTACCAGCAGTTTCAATACCTGTCATTTTCCTTACTAAAACATTATTTTTTAACATTCTTTTCATATTTGATGATAAAACAAGCGTTATCATCATAGGTAACCCCTCTGGAACAGCAACAACAATAATAGTCACACTTAAAGTTAAAGCATGAAGTATATAACTAGAAAGAAGTGGGAAATTAGATACTAAACTATGAACCTCTTTCATATCAAAATTATTATCAATAAAAATAACTGAAAATAAATATGATAATGATACCAAGATTGCACCAACATAACCAATAATACTAATAATTTTAGCTAGATGTCTAAGTCTTAATTTTAAAGGACTATCAGGTGCAGCCTCTGAAAGTTCACTTGCCAGTTTTCCATAAATTGTTTGATCTCCAATACTAGTTACAATCATAATTCCTCTCTTACTATAGACAACTGTTCCTCGATAAAGATTATTTTCATCTTTTACAATTCCGTTTAAAGGATACTTATATTGTTCTTTAGCTTCACCATTTAAAGATGATTCATCTACTGTTATCTCGCCATTTACCAAAACCCCATCAGCCGGTATTTTATCGCCTGATTCAAGTAAAACAACATCACCAGCCACAACCTCATCTATATTTATTTCAATAATTTGACCATTTCTTCTAACACGACATTTTATTTTTGAAGCCTCTTCTTGTAATTTTGAAAAAGCTTGTTCACTTCCATATTCTGAAATAGTTGAAATAAATGAAGCTAAGAAAATTGCTATTACAATTCCTACTGTTTCATACCAATCAAAATCTTTAATTAGAAAAATCGTTTTTATTGCTAGTGCTATAAGTAATATTTTAATAATAGGATCACCAAGTGTTTCTAAAAAATTTTTAAAGAAACTTGGTTTTTCAATCTTAGAAATACGATTTTCGCCATATAATTGTTTACTTTTTAATACTTCTTTATCTGTTAACCCTGTTCTAATATTTGTATCTGTTTTCATAGGCCCCTCCTATCAAAATATATTAGAGTTAAAAGTTAAATATAAATAAATTAAAAAGACATTTTTTGACAAAAAAAATAATTTAAAATTAATTAAATTATTTTAAAAAACAAATTTATCAAAACACAGAATATAAATCCAACTAAAGTAGGTATTATAATAGCAACAAACATCCACTTATTACTTCCTGTTTCCTTCTTTATTGTCATACATGTTGTAGAACACGGAAAATGAAAAAGAGAAAAAACAATAAAATTAATCGCTGTTGTCGTTGTCCAACCATTACTAATAAGTAATTTTTTTAATTCCACTAAATTATCAAATTCTGTAATAGTTCCCATTGCCATATATCCCATAATGATCAATGGAATAACTATTTCATTAGCTGGAAAACCTAAAATAAAAGCCATTAATATAACTCCATCTAATCCCATTAAACTACCAATTGGATCTAGGAAATTAGAACAATATTCTAATAAACTTAATCCATTATAATTAACATTAGCAAGTACCCATATTACTAAACCAGCTGGAGCAGCAACAGATATTGCTCTTCCTAAAACAAATAAAGTACGATCAAAAATAGAACGAATTAAAACTTTTCCAATTTGTGGTTTTCTATATGGTGGGAGTTCTAAGGTAAAAGAAGATGGCATTCCTTTTAAAATAGTATTTGATAATAATCTTGAAATAGTAAAGGTCATAAATATTCCCATTAAAATAACCAAAGTTAAAATTACTGTTGTTAATAGTGAATTACCTAAACTAACATTAAAGCCAACAAAAAACATTGTTATAATTGAAATTATAGCCGGAAACCTTCCATTACAAGGAACAAAACTATTAGTAAGAATTGCAATTAACCTTTCTCTTGGAGAATCAATAATTCTTGCCCCAGTTACACCAGCTGCATTACATCCAAATCCCATACACATAGTTAATGCTTGTTTTCCACAGGTTTTACATTTTTTAAAACATCTATCAAGATTAAAAGCAATACGGGGAAGATAGCCTAAATCCTCTAATAAAGTAAACAAAGGAAAGAATATTGCCATAGGTGGTAACATAACCGAGATAACCCAAGCTAAAACTCTATAGACACCTAAAACTAAACAGTTGCTAAGCCATATTGGTGCTTTTATCATTCTAAATAAGTCTAATAATTTATCTTCTATCCAAAATAAAAAATCATATAAAATGGATGACGGATAATTTGCGCCTATAATAGTTATCCAAAATACAACCATCAATAGACACAACATAATCGGAAAACCATATTTTTTACTAGTTAAAATTTTATCAACTTTTCTATCCTTTTTATTATAATTAACATTTTCAAAAGTAATAACATTATCAGAAATTTCTTCAGCCTTTTTAACAATAGATGTTACCATAACATCTTCTAAATTACTAGGATTTAGTTTTTTATTATTTAAATCCTTTCTTGCATCAATTACAACCTTTTTTAACTTTTTATCAAAAAAATTGTAACCAAAATATTTATTTAATGACTCAATAAAAAAAGAATCATAATTTAACAACTTTAAAGCTAACCATCTTGACGATAAATTAGTTCTTTCTAAAGTTTTTTCAATTTTCTTTATAGAATTTTCTATTTCTTGTGGATAATCAACTATTAAAGTATTTTTCTTAGGTTTTTCCACAGTTTTTACTGCCATTTCTAGTAAATTTTTAATGCCTTTTCCACTTCTTGCACTTGTTCCTACAACTGGAACGCCTAATTCTGTGGATAACTTTTTTAAATCTATTTTTATTTTCTTTTTTTTGGCTTCATCTAATAAATTAACGCAAACGACAACATTACTCGTAATTTCTAAAATCTGAATAACTAAATTTAAATTTCTTTCCAAACATACGGCATCACAAACTACTATTACACCATCATAATCTTCAAAACAAATAAAATCCCTAGTAACCTCTTCTTCTTGTGAATGAGCGATAAGAGAATATGTGCCTGGTAAATCATAAATCAAATATTCATTATCTTTATACTTAGTTACTCCTTCTGCACTTCCAACTGTTTTTCCTGGCCAATTGCCTGTGTGTTGATGCATACCTGTTAAACAATTAAATATAGTACTCTTTCCTACATTAGGATTTCCAACAAGAGCAAATTTGCCTTTATAACTATTATTTTTTTTCAAACATAAACACTCCTTTATAAAAGGCTAACAAAGATTTTACTAGAATCTTCATTTCTAATCGCAATTGTTGCCCCTTTTATCATATAGGCAATAGGATCACCTAAGGGACTTTTCATTATACATTCTACTTTACTTCCAGGAATAAGTCCTATATCAAACATTCTTCTTTTAATAGAATCATGTACTTCTACTTTTTGAACAATAGCCTTTTGACCTAATTCTAGATCTTTTAACTTAATCATCATTTCACCAGCCTTTAACTTTCTATAATACTATATGAAATTCAAAAAAAAAGGTAATATTTTTTTACCTTTTTAATAAAACACATCTTTTAAATATAAACCTTCTGGATGAGCTGTTTTTCCAGCCTGTCTACGATCTTGAGATTCTAAAATAGTTATGATATCTTCACTTTTTCTTTTTCCTTCGCCTATTTCAATTAAAGTACCAACTATATTACGTACCATATATCTTAAAAATCCTGTTCCAAGTAAAGAAATGGTAACTTTATTGACATCTTTATAATTTCTAATAAGTGTTGCTTGAATTATTTTTCTTTCATAATCATCTTTATTTTCTTCATTAGTTTTTGTAAATGCTTTAAAATTATGAACTCCTTCTAAATATTTAAGTGCGCGTTCCATTTCAACAACATCTAACCTTTTATTGTATTGATAAACATAATTTTTTTCAATAGGATCGTATTCTCCCATATTAATCTTATATATATATTCTTTACCAGTAACATTAAATCTCGCATGAAAATCATCATTTACCTCAACAATACTTTTAATATATATATCCCTTGGCAAAAGGCTATTTAGAGCCTTTTTTAAATTTTCTGGTTCTATATTACTATCAAGATCAAAATGAGCTTTTTGATTTAAAGCATGAACATGTGCATCAGTTCTGCCTGATGCATGAATATCTACTTTTTTATCATTATTAATTTTTTTTAATTTTTTTTCTATTTCTCCTTGAACCGTTTTTACTTTTGGTTGTTTCTGATATCCTTTATAATTAGTACCATCATATGAAAATGTCATAAAATATCTCATAATAAAACCTCATTTCATTACTATTTTACCAAATATTTAAAGGTTTGAGCAAATTATATTAAAAATTATGTTATTTTATTATCAATTAGAACAACGATATATATCTTTAATTAAATCATTTATTTCATATCTATATCCAATTTTTATTTGTTTTTTAGTTAATACCAAGTTTTCAAATGAAGTTATATTCGGACCTATTATTCCATATTTTTTTAAAATATCTGTCTTACTTAAAACATCGATTTTTTTACCTTCTAAAACTATTTCTTTATCATATAACACATAAACATAATCAGCTACTTCTAGGACAAAATCTAAATTATTACTTACAAAAATTATTGTTTTATTATATCTAGTTTTTAAAATTCTAAATATTTTTTTTAATTCTTCTTTCGTCTTTCTATCTAAACCGATAACTGGTTCATCAATTATTAAAATGCTGGGATTTAAAATAAGAGCAGAAGCTAGAGCTAGTTTTTTCTTCTCACCACTACTTAAATTATTTATATTTAAATTTAAATATTTTTCATTTAAACCTACCATAATTAAAGAGTCATTTATTCTTTTCTTTTTTTCTTTTAATTTATAGTTATATAGTTTTAAAAGCATTTCTAATTCTTCTTTTACTGTTTTTTGTAAAAATTGGTTATTATCTTGAGAAACATATCCAATATCAAAAGCATTATTTAGATTATCAATTTCTTTTTCATCTATTAAGACTTTTCCTGTTGTTGGTTTTAAAATACCTGTAATTAACTCTAATAGTGTTGTTTTTCCTGATCCACTTTTTCCAACTATAGCATTTATTTTACCTGCTTTTAATTTTATATTTATATTTTTTAAAACTTCATGCTCACAATAGTTAATTTTTTTATAAGTAAAATTTACTTTATCAAATTTTATTTCCATAATATATCCACCATCTTATTTTTATCTAAAACAATTTTATTTAAAAGTCCATAATAACCAAGTTTAATAGACAAATCAGCTATGAATGGTAAATTCAAATTTGCTTGTTTAAAGTCTTTTTCTTTTTCTAATACTTTTTCTTTTTTATCTTTAGTCATTATTTCTCCATTGTTTAAAATAGCAATTTGTTTACCATAAATAGAATCTTCAACATTTGATGTTAAATTAATTATTGTTATTTTATTTTTTGTATTAATTTTTTTTAAATATTTAAAAACTAAATCTCTTTGTTTATTATCCATTAATAACATTGAATCATCTAAAATTAAAACTTTAGGATTATTTATTAAAGCTTTAGTTAGAGCAATTATTTGTTTTTCAGAAGCACTTAGATATTTAGTTGAACAATCTAGTAAATTTTTTATATTTAATTCTTTTGATAATTGTTCAATTTTTTCCTTTATTTCTTTTTTTGACAATTTATAATTTCTTAAAGATTCTTTTAACTCTTCCTCTACTTTATCTTGAAAAAATTTAATGTTTTCAAAGTCAGAACAAAAACTAACTTCTTTTTTTGAAACATTTATATTAGTTTTTCCACTGTATTTTAATTCGTTTTTTAGAATTTTTATTAAAGTTGTTTTTCCACTACCACTAGAACCTAATATAGTTATAAAACTTCCTTCTTTTATTACTAAATTTAAGTTTTTAAACAATTCTAAATTTTCATAATTAAAAATTAAATTTTCAATATTTAAAATATTTTTCATACTATCACCAACATAGTTGTTATTATAGTATATTTAACCTAAATATACAAGAAAAAAAAGCTTTAAAAGCTTTTATTTTCTATTTCATAACTATATATTTGATTTGTACCTTTAGTTGTGCAAGTTACTTTAACACTATAGCCATATTTTTTATACTCATCATCTAAATATCCATCTTGAATTAAAGTTGATACTGAAATAGATTTTTCACATACATCATTGCCATCATTTATAGAATCGGCAACATATGATTCTGCTGCTTCTTTTATTATATTTTCTTGATACTCATTTGCTTCATTTCTTTTATTTTTTATGATACCTGTTATGTTTGTAGAAACGATAGTTGCTACAATAGCAAGTACTAGTAGTGTAGCTAGTAATTCTATAAGCGTTAATCCTTTATTATTCATAGTTTACACATCCTTCTTTTTTTGTATATTATAAGTTATTTTTAGCAATAATTTTTTTGGAACAAATTTATTCATAGAACATATAAATTTCATTTTAAATCCTGGAATAATTATTAACTTTCTTTTAAACATCTGATCAATAGCATACTTAGCTACATATTCTGATGACTGTCCTTTCAAAGAAAATTTCACATTTGCGACTTCATTAAATTCTGTATCAACAGGACCTGGACAAAGTAAACCAACATATACATTACTTTTTTTTCGTCTTAGTTCTTCATAAATTGCTTCTGTTAATCTTGAAACATAATTTTTAGTAGCATAATAAGTTGACATTAATGGTCCAGCTAAAAATGAAGCACTGCTTGAAACATTTAAAATATATCCTTTATCTCTTAAGATAAAATCTTGTAAAAATAGTTTTGTTAAAATATGTACGGCTTTAATATTCGTATCTATCATATCAAGTTCTTTATCAATATTAGTTTCAGAAAATTCCCCTAGTAAACCAAATCCAGCATTATTAATAATGATATCTATATCCTCTTTTTTTACTTTATCATATAGTTTCATACAATTAAAAGTGGATGATATATCTAAAGTAATTATTTTAACTTTAGTCGGTAATTCTTTCTTTAATTCCTCTAATCTTTTTTTTCTTCTAGCAACTAAAATAAGGTCATAACCTTTATGACTCAGAATTTTAGCCATTTCTTTTCCTATTCCCGATGATGCACCAGTTATTAATGCTTTCATATTATCACCACAAATATTATAACACGTACATAAAATTTAGCCAAATTAAAAGATGTTTTATACATCTATTTAACTTTTTTATATACTAATGCACAATCATTTGGAGTAAGATAATCTAAAGTAAATTCCTCTTCAAAAAATATTTCTTCATATTTTCTTGTTCTTTTATTATCAAATAAATAAGATAAAATGATTCCTTTTTCATTCAGATTAATATTTTTTAATAATTCTTTATAATTACCACGATAAAAATAAATAATACTTGATAAATTTACTAAATCATACTTGTTATTATCAGTTAAAAGAATATCTCTTATATCCCCTACTTTATGATTAACATTAGCTTTTTTTATTTGTTGTTGTAATTTTTCATAATTATCATCTTTCATATAATTATTTCTAGATATTACTGTATATGGAGTTATTATTTCATGAGAAAATAGTTGTGAATTATAAATTTCTCCACCTTCAAAAAATTGAAATAATCCATCCCAAAATTTTTTATTTTCTTCTTTTAAATTTTCTCTAATTTTATCATAAAGATCATCATTTAATATATCATCATAGCAATCATCTTTTAAGAAAAAATCAAAATATTCATCTTTAGTTAAAGATAAAATCGCGGCTTTTTTTAATTCAAAAAAATACTTAGGAAATCTACTTATATCACATGAAGTTATATCATAAGTACCGGATAAAATACTATTAAGTATTTGGTCACCAGAAGCCGTAATAATCAAAGCTTTCTTTCTATTTTCTAAATATTTCTGATAGTAAGATATCATTTCATTTGAAAATTTATATATAAATGAATTATCATGATAAACTTTAGAATCATCATAGTTAGAATATTTACCTGAAACTATTTGTTGCGCTAATACTATATCATTATCTAACATATATTATTCCCCCTTAATTGTTTGCTATTATATCAAAAACATCGATTAAAAACAATAAAAAAAGATGCTATTTTGCATCTCCTTCTACTAATTCTAAGATAACCATAAGTGCATCGTCACCTCTGCGTTCAGTTAATTTTAGAATTCTTGTATATCCACCATTTCTAGTAGCATAACGTTTAGCTAAATCATCAAATACTTTTGTAGTAGCTTCTTTATCATTTTGCATAAATGCTAAAGCTTTTCTTCTAGCAACTAATGATCCGTCTTTTCCGTATGAAATCATTTTATCAACAAATTTACGAACTTCTTTAGCTCTTGCTTCTGTTGTTTCAATTCTTTCGTTTTTAATGACGTTTCTAGTTAAATTAGCTAACATGCTTCTTCTATGTTTATTAGTGCGTCCTAATTTTCTGTAAGCCATAATATCCTCCTAACTAATCTTCATCACGGAATTTAAGGCCCATATCTTTAATTTTATCAATTACTTCTTTTAAAGATTTTTTACCTAAATTACGTATTTTCATCATTTCTAATTCTGATTTTTCTGTTAAATCTCCTAGTGTATTAATACCTGCTCTTTTTAAACAGTTATATGCACGTACAGAGAAATCTAAATCATCAATAGAAGTTTCTAGTTTCTTTTGTTTTGAATCTTCTTGTTTTGCATTCATTATTCCTGTTGTATCAGCTATTTCACTTAAATTAGTAATAATATTTAAATGTTCAATTAATATTTTTGCTCCAAGAGCCATTGCTTCTTCTGGACGAATTGATCCATTAGTACTAACATTCATAATAAGTTTATCATAGTTAGCATCTTGACCAACACGAGCATTATCAACATCATAACTAATTCTTTCAATAGGAGAATATATTGCATCAATTGGAATAAATCCAACTTTTGCATTCTCTATATATTTTTTATTATCAGTTGATTGTACGTATCCACGTCCATTTGCAATAATGAATTCCATTTCTAATTTACCACCTTTAGAAATAGTAGCAATAACTTGATCTGGATTAACAATTTCTACATCTGGATCTACAACTATATCAGCTGCTGTTACTACTCTTTCTTCATTAACAGATAAATGAGCTGTTTTAATTTCTTCGGAGTGGTTTTTAACAACGATATTTTTTAAATTTAAAACTATTGTTGTTACGTCTTCAACTATTCCTTCCATTGCTTGGAATTCATGCATTACTCCTTCAATTCTAACGGCAACTATAGCACTACCTGGCATACTAGATAACATAACTCTTCTAAGAGCATTACCTAAAGTAATACCATATCCTCTTTCTAAAGGTTCTAATTCAAATTTTCCATAATTATTTTTTTCTATATAGTCTGTTATTTTATATATTGGTTTTTCAAAGTTTAACACTTTAACACACTCCTTTTCTTTTATCCACGTGGACGTTTTGGTGGACGACATCCATTATGTGGTACAGGTGTTACATCAGTGATTGAAGATATTTCAAGACCAGCTGTTTGTAAAGAACGAATAGCTGTTTCACGTCCTGATCCTAGTCCTTTTACAAAAACTTCTACTTTTCTCATTCCCATATCAAATGCAGCTTTACCAGCAGCTTCTGCACTCATTCCTGCTGCAAATGGAGTAGACTTTTTACTTCCTTTAAATCCTAATGTTCCAGCAGATGCCCAGCTTATTGCATTACCTTCTTTATCACTTATTGTTACAATAGTGTTATTGAAAGTTGATTTAATATAAGCCTTACCTTCTGGTACATTCTTTTTAACTTTACGTTTTCTTGGTTTATAAGCCATAGTTATAACCTCCTTTTTTTAATAATTATTTTTTCTTATTAGCTACAGTTTTACCTTTACCCTTACGAGTTCTAGCATTTCTGTTTGTTCTTTGACCTCTAACAGGTAATCCTTTTTTATGACGAGTTCCACGATATGAATTAATTTCCATTTGTAATTTAATATTCATATTTACTTCACGTCTTAAATCACCCTCAATAGTATATTTATCTAATTGTTCACGGATACGATTTAATTCGTCATTATCTAATTGTCCTGCTCTTTTATTAGCATCAACTTTTGCATCTTTTAAAATTCTTTTTGATAAACTTCTACCAATTCCGTAGATATAAGTTAATGCAATTTCAATTCTTTTATTATTTGGTATATCTACACCTTTAATACGTGCCATAAAACACCTCCTATTTTAACCTTGTCTTTGTTTATGTTTTGGATTTTCACAAATTATTTGTATTTTTCCCTTACGTTTAATAACTTTACATTTTGGGCATCTTGGTTTAACTGATGCTTTTACTCTCATATTTATCCCTCCTATTTTCTATAGGTTATACGCCCACGTGTTAAATCATATTCTGATAACTCTAAAACTACTGTATCCCCTGCTAAAATGCGAATATAATTCATTCGGATTTTACCAGAAACGTGAGCTATTACAGTATGTTTATTTTCAAGTTCTACTCGGAATTGTCCTCCAGGTAAAACTTCTAATACTTTACCTTCTACTTCAATAGCGTTCGTTTTTTTTGGTTCGCTATTTTTGTTAGAATTATTATTTTTTCTATTATTTTTAAATTTTTTTGGCATTATTTCACCTCTTTGTTAAAATTGTATACCCTTCTTTTGTTACAACAACAGTGTGTTCAAAATGAGCAGATGGCATTCCATCAGCTGTTATAATAGTCCAATCATCATCCAACATATATATATTAGGTGTTCCCATGTTTAACATTGGTTCTACAGCTATTACCATACCCGCTTTTAAAACAGGCCCACTTCCTTTAATACCAAAGTTAGGTACATCAGGATCTTCATGAACAGCTGTTCCAACTCCATGACCACATAACTCTTCTACAACACCTAAATTATGTTTATGAGCGTATTGTTCTATTGCATTTCCAATATCACCAACATGCGCTCCTTCTTTTATGGTTGATAAACCTACAAATAATGATTCTTCTGTATCATGTAATAATTTTTCTTTTGCTGGACTAATTTTTCCAACAGGATATGTCCAAGCAGAATCACCATGATATCCTTTATAGCAAGCACCTATATCTAAAGTAATTATATCTCCATTTTTTAATTTACGTTTACCTGGAATACCATGAACAACTTCATCATTTATTGATATACATATTGTTCCTGGAAAACCATATAAATTTTTAAAAGATGGAGTTGCTCCTGATTTTATAATAAAGTCATTTGCTTTTTCATCTAATTCCTTTGTAGTTATACCAGCTTTTATAAATTGTTTTAGATATTGATGTGTATCCCAAACAATTGCTCCTGCTTGCTTCATTAATTCAATTTCTCTGTCTGATTTAATTGTTATCATTTTTTCCCTCGATTACTGAACAAATTTCATTAAAGATGCTCATTTTATCTAAATTTCCATCTATTCTATATAATACATTTTCTTTTGCATAAAAATCAATCAAAGGTTTTGTTTCATCAAGATAAACTTGATAACGACTTTCAAAAATTTCTTCTGTATCGTCTTCCCTTTTTACTAAAGTTGATTGACAATCATCACATAAATTTTCAACTTTTGGTTTATTTTCTTCAATTGCAGTATTATAAACTTTTCCACAACTTGCACATGATAATCTAGATAATATTCTCATTTTAGAAATTTCTTTTGGTAAATCAATATAGAAAACAACATCAATTTTACCATTTATAGTCTTTAGCATTTCTTCATATGCTTTTGCTTGACTTACATTTCTAGGAAAACCATCCAAAATGTACGTATCTAAATTTTGAATACGATGTAATAAAACATCTAGAATTATTTCATCACTTACTAATTTTCCTTCTTTTAAAATATTATCTATTTTATTACCAATTGCTGTTTTATTTTTTATTTCATCACGAAGTAAATCACCGGTTGAAATGTGCATAATATTATATTTATCAGATATTAATTTAGATTGAGTCCCCTTTCCAGCAGCTGGAGGGGCAATTATAATAATACTTCCCATACTATCTTCTTCTTCCACGAGTATGACTACGTGTTATAAGTTCACTATCTAATTGTTTATAAGTTTCAAGTGCAACTCCAACAACGATAAGTAAACTTGTTCCACCTACTCTAACACTACTTGGTAAACTTGATATAGCACCAAAAATAATAGGTATAGCAGCAATAATAACTAAGCTTAATGCTCCAACGGTTGTAATTCTTTTTAAGACTTTACTAACATAATTTACTGTTTCATCACCAGGTCTAACACCAGGTATAAATCCACCATTTTGATTTAAATTTTCTGCAAGTTCTTTTGGTTTTAATTGTAAGAATGTGTAGAAGTATGCAAAAGCAAATATACACAAAACATAAATAATAAAACCAGTTGGTGTTGTCATAGTTAACCATTTATTAACAAACAATGTAAATCCATCATTTTTTAAAGCACTAGCTATCATTCCAGGTATTGAAATAATTGCTGATGCAAAGATTACTGGAATAACACCTGCAGAATTTAATTTAAATGGTATATAGTTTTGTTTAGCTAATTTAGAACTTGTTGATTTGTTTGCATATTGAATTGGAATACGTCTTTCTGAAGTTTCAACAAAAACAACTCCTAAGATAATTGCAATATACATTATAACAAATAAAACAAATTTAGTTATGCCAAAGGCTAATTGTTGAGTTGTTGCTCCATCAGGTATCATTCCATCCCATGCTTGAATAAACATATTTGGCATTGTAGCAATAATACCAGCCATAATTATTAATGAAATACCATTTCCAATTCCTTTAGCTGTAATTTGATCACCTAACCATAAAAGTAGTGATGTCCCAGCTGTTAAAATTAAAGCAAACATCATATATTCAATAGGAGTTCCTCCTTTTACAAATGCAAAAGAATACATATATCCTTGAATAAAAGCAAGGGCTATTCCTAAATATCTAGTTATTTGATTTAATTTTGTTCTACCTGTTCCTCCTTGTTTAGAAAGTTCGGCGAAATATGGAATAATATCCATTTGTAATAATTGAACAACAATCGATGCTGTAATGTATGGCATTACACCTAAAGCAAAAATTGAAAATTGCTCTAAAGCTCCTCCACCCATAGCATTAATTAATTCTAAAAATCCTAAATTGTTTGTTCCTAACGATTCCTTATCAATTCCAGGTACAACTATTGTTGTTCCTAGTTTAAATATAAACAAAACTACAAAAGTAAATAATATTCTTTTTCTTAAATCTTTATTTTTGGGATTAAATAGTTGCTTAAATCTTGCAAACAATTAAATCACCTCTGCTTTTCCACCTAATTTTTCTATTTCTTCAAAAGCTTTGCTAGAAAATTTATTAGCTTTAACAGTTAATTTCTTTTCTAATTTTCCAAATCCTAGCACTTTAACGCCAGATAATTGTTTCTTTAAAAGTCCCATTTCTTTTAATAATTCTGGTGTAACAACGGCACCATCTTCAAATTTATTTAAATCACTTAAGTTAATTACAGCATATTCTGTTTTAAATTTGGCATTACTAAATCCTCTTTTTGGTAAACGACGGTATAGTGGTAATTGTCCACCTTCAAATCCAGCTTTACGGCTATATCCGCTTCTAGATTTTTGTCCGTTTTCTCCTCTACCAGAAGTTTTTCCTAAACCACTTCCTGGTCCACGTCCAACTCTTTTACGATTTTTAATAGCTCCTTCTTGAGCATGTATTGAATGTAATTTCATTAAACTAAATCCTCTACTTTCTTACCGCGTAAACGTGCGATTTCTTCTGCTGTTTTTTGTGATTTTAATGCTTCTAAAGTTGCATATGCCATATTAATTTTTGTATTTGAACCAAGTGATTTTGATAAAATGTCTTTAACACCAGCAAGTTCAAGTACGGCTCTAACTGGTCCACCAGCTTTAACTCCTGTACCTTCAAATGCAGGTTTTAACATAACACGACTTGCTCCACGAACACCAATTGCTTCGTGAGGAATAGTTCTATTATCAACTAGGGATACTTTTATAACGTTTTTTGTTGCAGCTTGAACTGCTTTTTTAATTGCATCTGGTACTTCATTTGCTTTTCCAGTACCTAGACCAACTTTTCCTTTTCTATCTCCAACAACTACTGTTGCTGAGAAACGGAAATGACGACCACCTTTTGTTACTTTTGTAACACGACCAATATTGATTACTTCTTCTTCATATTGTTTTGGGCGTGGCGCTCTTCTTCTAGTTTCCATCTATTACCCTCCTTTTAGAATTCTAATCCATTTTCACGTGCTGCTTCTGCCAAAGCTTTAACACGTCCATGATATAGGTATCCACCTCTATCAAAGGATACTTTTGTAATTTTTGCTTTTTTTGCTCTTTTTGCAAGTAATTCTCCAACTTTTGTAGCAGCTTCGATATTTCCACCATTTTCAAGTTTTAATTCTTTATCGATTGAAGATGCAGAAGCTAATGTTACTCCAGCCTCATCATCAATTATTTGAGCAAAAATATTCCCATTTGATCTAAATACATTTAATCTAGGTTCAACAGCTGTTCCACTGATTTTAGTTCTAACACGTTCATGTCTAGCTTTACGAACTTCATTTCTAGATACTTTTTTAATCATGAGTATTACTCTCCTTTACTTAATTATGCTGCTTTTTTTCCTTCTTTACGACGAATATATTCATCTTTATATCTAATACCTTTTCCTTTATATGGTTCAGGTTGTCTTATTTTTCTGATGTTTGCAGCAAACTCACCAACAAGACACTTATCAATTCCTTTAATTGTTAATTCAGTATTGCTTGGAGCTTCTACTGTTATTCCTTCAGGAATTTCTACTTTTACAGGATGTGAGTATCCAGCATTTACAGTAATTGTTTTTCCAGCTACTGCAAAACGATAACCTACACCTACTGCTTCTAATTGTTTTTGATATCCTTCTGTAACACCGATAATCATATTTTTAATAAGAGCATTTGCAGTTCCATGAAAATTTTTAAAATTATCATTTTTTCTTTCTACAACTACTTCATTATCTTTAATGTTAACAGTTATATTTGGATTAATTTCAGTAGAAAGTTCACCTTTAGGACCTGTTACCTTAACAATATTACCATCAACTGATACAGTTACTTTTTCTGGTATTTGAAGTATTCTATTTCCAATACGACTCATATTTATCCTCCTTACTTTCTACCAAATATAAGCTAAAACTTCTCCACCTAATTGTTCTTTTCTAGCTTCTTTATCAGTCATAAGACCTTTTGAAGTTGAAACAATAGCGATTCCAAGTCCATTTAATACTTTTGGAATTTCATTAGTTTTAGCATAAACACGTAATCCTGGTTTAGAAATTCTTTTAAGTCCAGTTATTACACGTTCTTTATGTTGTCCATATTTTAAATTTAGAACAATAACATCTTGTACATCATTTTTTTTGATTTTATAATCACTTATAAAACCTTCTTCTTTTAAAATTCTAGCTATTTCAGTTTTAATATTTGAAGCTGGTACTTCAACTTCTAAATATCTCATTTGATTTGCATTACGAATTCTGGTAAGCATATCCGCAATTGGATCTGTCATTGCCATAAAATCCCTCCTTATCTATTACCAACTAGATTTTTTAACGCCTGGTATTTGTCCTTTGTAAGCTAGTTCTCTAAAACAAATACGACAAATTCCATATTTTTTAAGTACTGCATGAGGTCTACCACATCTTTCACAACGAGTATATTCACGCACTTTAAATTTTGGTTTTCTTGATTGTTTTACAATCATGCTCTTTTTAGCCATAATATCCTCCTAATTCATTATTACTTTTTAAAAGGCATTCCGAATCCTTTTAAAAGAGCAAGTGCTTCTTTATTAGTTTTTGCTGTTGTTACAAAAACAATATCCATTCCACGCACTTTTACAACGTTATCGTATTCTATTTCTGAGAAAATTAATTGTTCATTAAGACCTAATGTATAGTTTCCTCTACCATCAAATGATTTAGTTGATATTCCTCTAAAATCTCTAACACGTGGTAATGTAATACTAATTAATTTATCTAAAAAGTTATACATATTTTCTCCACGTAAAGTTACCTTACAACCAATTGCTTGACCTTCTCTTAATTTAAATCCAGCAATTGCTTTTTTGGCTTTAGTTGCAACTGGTTTTTGTCCAGTAATAATTTCTAGGTCAGCTATTGCAGCTTCTAATAGTTTACTATTATTAGTTGCATCACCAACACCCATATTAACAACAATTTTATCTAACTTTGGAACTTCCATTACATTAGAATAATTAAATTCTTCTCTTAAACTAGGTACAATTTCTTTTGTATATTTTTCTTTTAGGCGGTTCATAATATACCCTCCTTCCAATTAGTCAATTTCTTGATTAGATTTTTTTGCAACTCTAACCTTTTTTCCTTTTTTATTGGTTGTATGCCCTATTCTGGTTCTTGTTTTAGATTTTGGATCTATCAACATAACATTTGAAACATGAATAGAAGCTTCTCTTTCTTCGATACTTCCAGCATCTTGTCCATTCGGTTTAATATGTTTTTTTACCATATTGATTCCTTCAACAACAACTCTGTCTTTATCTCTTAAAACTTCTATGATAGTTCCTTCTTTTGTCTTATCTTTCCCAGCAATAACAACAACTTTATCTCCTTTTTTAAAGTTCATGTTCTTCCTCCTTCGAAAGTTATAACACTTCTTTAGCAAGTGATACAATTTTCATAAAATCTTTATCACGTAACTCACGTGCAATTGGTCCAAATACACGAGTTCCAACTGGGCTCTTATCATCTTTGATAATTACACATGCGTTATCATCAAATTTGATATATGATCCATCTTCTCTTCTTAGACCAAATTTACTTCTAACAACTACAGCTTTAACAACTTTACCTTTTCCAACTGTACCGTTAGGTGTTGCTTTCTTAACAGTAGCAACCACTATATCTCCAATATTTCCTGTTTTAACTTTGCTTCCACCAAGTACACGAATAACACTAACTTCACGTGCACCAGAGTTGTCAGCAACTTTTAAACGGCTTTCTTGTTGAATCATGTATTCTCCTCCTCTACTTCAATTATAGAATAATTGCTTTTTCTACGATTTCCACTAGACGGAAATGTTTATTTTTAGAGATTGGTCTTGTTTCAACAATACGAACCTTATCTCCAGTTTTCGCTTCATTTTTTTCATCGTGAGCAGCATATTTTTTAGAATATTTAACACGTTTACCATATAATGGATCTTTTTTATAAGTTTCAACTAAAACAGTAATTGTTTTGTCAGTCTTATCACTTACTACTTTACCAACTAATTCACGAGTTCTAGCTTTTTCCATTATTTTTCCTCCATTCCAAGTTCACGTTCTCTTAAAATAGTTTTCATACGTGCAACTAATTTTCTAAGTTCTTTAATTCTTGATGGTTTTTCAAGATTTCCTGTTGCTTGACTAAAACGTAAATTAAATAATTCTTCTTTACATTCATCAATTTTTTTTGTGATTTCTTCGTTAGTTAATTCTCTTATTTCACTATTTTTCACTTGAATCACCACTTTCTCTTGTTACAAATTTACATTTGATTGGAAGTTTGTGCATAGCAAGTCTTAATGCTTCACGTGCTACTTCTTCACTTACTCCAGCTATTTCAAACATAACTTTTCCTTTTTTAACTACTGCTACCCATTTTTCAGGTTGACCTTTACCTTTACCCATACGAGTTTCTAGAGGTATTTTTGTTAATGAAAGATGAGGGAAAATGTTTATCCATACTTTTCCACCACGTTTCATATAACGTGTCATAGCAACACGAGCTGCTTCTATTTGATTTTGAGTAATCCAAGCACCTTCCATTGCCATAAGCCCATATTCACCAAAATTAACTTTTGTATTACCTTTAGCTACACCGTCATAACGTAATCTATGTGGTCTTCTATATTTAGTTCTCTTTGGTATTAGCGCCATTTTTCTTACCTCCCTTATCTTTTCCAGGAAGGATTTCTCCTTTATAAATCCATACTTTTACACCGATTTTTCCATATGTAGTATCTGCTTCTTTATGAGCATAATCAATATCAGCTCTTAAAGTATGAAGTGGAATATTTCCTTCTGTATAACCTTCAGTTCTCGCCATATCTGCTCCACCTAAACGTCCTGAAACAGAAGTTTTAATACCTTTTGCCCCAGCTTTCATTGCATTTCTAATAGCTCTTTTTTGAGCAATTCTAAATGAAACACGATTTTCAATTTGATGAGCAATATTTTCTGCAACTAATGCAGCAACAACATCAGGGTTTTTAATTTCCATAATAGAAATTTGAATATTTTCATCAACTAATTTTGATAATTCTTTTTTTAATTTTTCAATTTCATCTCCACCATGACCGATTACTACTCCTGGTTTAGCAGTATTTATAATTACATCAGTCTTAGTAGCGTTTCTTTCAATTAATATACTTGAAACTGCTGCGTCTTTTAACTTTTTCTCTAAATATCTACGTATTTTAACATCTTTATTTAAAAATTTAGAAAAATCTTTATTTCCTGCATACCATTTAGATTCCCAAGTTTTATTAATACCGATTCTAAGTCCGACTGGACTAACTTTTTGACCCATCAGTTTACCTCCTTATCTATTTTTCACCAACAACAATTGTTATATGGCTTGTTCTTTTTTTAATTGGATCTACGTGTCCACGTGAACCAAATTTAATTCTTTTCATTGTTTGACCTTCATTAACATAGGCCTCTTTTACATATAATTTTGTTTTATCTAATCCTAAATTGTTTTCAGCATTAGCAACAGCTGAAGTAAGTACTTTGTGACTTAATCTTGCTGCTTCTTTATTTAAATTACTTAAAATTATATCTGCTTCTTCAACGCTTTTTCCGCGTATTAAATTTATAACTAAACGAGCTTTACGAGGTTGAATTCTAAGCCCCTTTGCAATAGCTTTTGCTTCCATTTTAGTCCTCCTTCCTGGTAACTAATTATTTCTTTTTCTTGTCATCGCCATGTCCACCAAATTTACGAGTTGGTGAGAATTCACCTAATTTATGTCCAACCATATCTTCTGTTACATAAACTGGAATAAATTCTTTTCCATTATGTACAGCAAATGTATGTCCAATAAATTCAGGAAAAATTGTTGAACGGCGTGACCAAGTTTTAATTACTGATTTTTTACCAGATTTATTCATTTCACGAACCTTTTTCATTAATCCTTTAAATACATAAGGCCCTTTCTTTAAACTTCTAGCCATTTAAACCATCCTTTCACTATTTTTTACGACGACGAACAATTAACTTGTCAGAAGCTTTTTTGTTTTTACGTGTCTTATAACCTAAAGCAGGTTTTCCCCAAGGAGTAACTGGTCCTTTGCGTCCGATAGGCGCACGACCTTCACCACCACCATGAGGGTGATCATTAGGGTTCATAACTGATCCACGAACTGTTGGTTTAATACCCATATGTCTTTTACGACCAGCTTTTCCTAAATTAACTAATTCATGATCTGCATTTCCAACTTCACCAATAGTTGCTCTACAAGTACTAAGTACTTTACGAACTTCTCCACTAGTTAAACGAATTAATGTATATTTACCTTCGCGACCAAGAATTTGAACTGAACTTCCAGCTGAACGTGCAAGTTCTCCACCTTTTCCAGCTTTTAATTCAACATTATGAACTACTGTTCCTTCTGGGATATTTTCTAAAGGTAATGCATTTCCAACTTTGATATCAGCATTTGCACCACTTTCAATTTTATCTCCAACTTTTATACCTTTTGGAGCAATAATATATCTTTTTTCTCCATCAGCATATTTAATCAAAGCAATGTTAGCACTTCTGTTTGGGTCGTATTCGATTGATGAAACAGTTCCAACAACACCGTCTTTATCTCTTTTAAAATCAATAATACGGTATTTTCTTTTAGCTCCTCCACCACGATGTCTAACAGTAATTTTACCTTGATTGTTACGACCACCTTTTTTCTTTAATGTAACCACTAATGATTTTTCGGGAGTTGTTTTAGTTATTTCTTCACTATAATCTAACTTAGTCATTCCACGAGTACCATTAGTCATCGGTTTATAACTTTTAATAGCCATACGTATCCTCCTATTTTATTAGATAAGTTCGATTGAACTTCCTTCTTTTAATTTAACAATTGCTTTTTTTACTTTATTTGTTTTTCCAGCATAACGTCCAACTCTTTTTTTCTTTGGTTTAACGTTAATTGTATTTACATTTTCAACTTTTACATCAAAAATATTTTCAATAGCTTGTTTTATTTGTGTTTTATTAGCTCTAACGTCTACACTAAATACATAAGTATTTGTTTCAGCTAAAGCAGCACTTTTTTCAGTAATAATTGGTGCCTTTATAATATCTCTATAATTACTCATTAAACAAGCACCTCCTCAATTGTTTTAACTGCATCAACAGTAACAATCATGTTATCAGCAGCAACTATATCTAATGTATTAATTTCATTTGCTTGAAGTAAATTAACATTTTTTAAATTGCGTGTTGCTAAAATGATATTATCATCTAATTCATTAACAACAATTAATACATTTTTAGAAACTTTTAAATTTTCTAAAGCTTGTTTAGCATCTTTTGTTTTAGCATTTTCTAAATTAAAATTATCAACAACGATCAATTCTTTATCAATATTTTTATAAGCTAATGCTGATTTTAATGCTAATCTTCTTTCTTTGCGATTCATTTTTTTATCATAATTTCTTGGATGTGGTCCGAATACTATACCACCTTTGATCCAATGTGGAGCACGTGTACTACCTTGACGAGCACGTCCTGTTCCTTTTTGTCTCCATGGTTTTCTTCCTCCACCACTTACTTCACTACGTGTTTTTGTATCATGAGTACCTTGTCTCATAGCATTTCTTGCTAATGTAATTGCATCATATAAAACAGCATCATTTGGTACAATTCCCCAAACTTCTGCATTTAAAGTAATGTCGCTTACTTTTTCACCTTTAATATTTAAAACAGATGTTTTTGCCATTTTCTTGCCTCCTACTCTTCTACAGTTTCTACTGTTTCTTCAGTAGCTTCTTCAGTTGCTACGTTTTCTGGTTGTTCAGCAGGAACTTCTTCAGTAGTTAAAATATTTAATTCTTCTATTTCATTTACTTTTCCTGGATTTTTAACAGCAGTTTTAATAACAACTAAACCTTTTTTAGGCCCTGGTACATTACCTTTTACTAAAATGCAATTATTTTCAACATCAACCATAACGATTTCAAGATTTTGAATAGTTACTGTTAATGTACCCATATGTCCTGGTAATTTTTTACCTTTAAAAACACGCATTGGTCTCATTGTTCCCATAGAACCTGGACCTCTATGATAATGTGAACCATGTCCCATAGGTCCTCTTGATTGTCCATGACGTTTAATAACACCTTGGAAACCTTTTCCTTTAGTTGTACCTGTTACGTCAACCATTTCTCCTTCGGCAAAGATGTCAACTTTAACTTCTTGACCTAATGAATATTTGCTAACATCCACACCTCTTATTTCTCTAAAGAAGCGCTTAGGTGTAGTGTTTGCTTTGTTGGTAATTCCAACTGAAGCTTTTGTCGCTAACTTTTCTCTCTTCGTATCAAATCCTAATTGAATTGCTTCATAACCATCGTTTTCTTTTGTTTTAATTTGTGTTATCACATTTGGTTCAACTTCAACAACAGTTACAGGAATCAATTTACCAGATTTTGTAAATACTTGAGTCATTCCAATTTTACGACCTAAGATTCCTTTCATAATTTTTCCTCCTTATTTTATAACTTTATTTGAATATCAACACCACTCGGAATTTCAAGATGCGTTAATGCATCAATTGTTTCCTTACTTGGATTATTGATAACAATAAGTCTCTTGTGTGTTCTTTTTTCAAATTGTTCTCTTGAATCTTTATATTTATGAACAGCTCTTAAAATTGTTATCTTTTCAATTTCTGTTGGAAGTGGTACTGGTCCACTAACTTCTCCACCAGTTCTTTTTACTGTGTCAACAATTTTAGCACATGCACTGTCTAAACTTTTGTGTTCAAAAGCTTTCAATTTGATGTTTACTTTGCTTTTTGACATTTTGTATCCTCCCTTCGCCTATATCTAGTATAGACTCGCTCCGTGTAAAAACCCGATATTGAGATTATTTTTCTTAACAACTTAACCTGGTGTATCGGCAACCTCACACATCAATGCGTTCCACACATTCAAAATTATACTAAAATATTGTATGAAATGCAAGCTTTTTTTATGAAAAAAGTGAAAAAATGAAAATAAAAAAACTAATCATTGATTAGTTTTCATTTATATATATCATAATTGCCAAACATATGATAATTATTCCAATTCCACTTAATATAAAACTTGCTTCATTTAATAGTAATAACGATACAACATTCATAATTAATCCAATTTGTATTCCTCTTCTATATATCAACCATATTTTTTTATATTTATTATTATTTGGTAAAGAGGAAGTTAAGTTTATATCTAGAATATGTTTAGCCACTTGCTTTTCAACAGAAATCGGTTCCATATAATTATCTCCATAATTTTTACGTAGATATTCACAGTAGTTGCCAGGTACAGGAAAGCTTGTGTCTTCAAATTTTATTTTTTTGGTTGGATATATATCCAAATATTTATATTTAAATGGTTTTAAAGGATTGAAAGACCAAGTTATTTCATCTGCAAAATACTTAGAATTTTTACACAGCTTTCCATACATTCTTGCATTAAATCGATATAGTTCTTTAATTGGTATTAAATTAATTCCTAAATTTTCAAAAAAAACCAAAGCTATCATCAATATTGTATTAATTATTCTTAAGATAAAATCTAAAAATCGATTATTTGACATATAATCATAAATGAACACATCTATAAAAATTCCATCTGAATCAGTACAAGGATTTGGTAAAAATTTATTAGCTTCTCTTATATAGGTGTTTTTTAAACGAATCTTCATTGCTGGCCAATAAACTGGATACTTTTTATTTTTTTCGTAACAATGAAATACATATTTATCTCCAAGATCCTTTTTTAAAGCTTTAACGAATTTGTTATATTCGACCCTAGACATTGCAATATCCATATCATCATCCCAAGGAATAAAACCATGATGACGGACTGCACCAAGACAAGATCCACCCGCTAAAAAATAATTGATATCATTTTTTTGACAAATTTTATCAATATCTTTCATCATTTCAAGTAATTTATTTTGTAACATTCTAACTGTTATTTTTTTACCAGTTTCTGTCTTTTTTAAAACATATTCCATAATTCAAGACCACCTGAATAATATGTTATATCAAAAAAAATAAGATGTCAATCATCTTATTTAACGAATGGTAATAAAGCCATAAAACGAGCTTTTTTAATTTCACCAGCAATATGTCTTTGATGTTTTGAACAAGCTCCAGTTATTCTTCTTGGTAAAATTTTACCTTTGTCTTGACTAATATATTTTTTTAAGATTTCTGGATCTTTATAATCAACTGATTTACCAGCACACATTTGACATATTTTTTTCTTTTTTCTATAAAATTCAGCCATTTTTCTTCCTCCTTTTAATCTAAGAAGTTATCATCAATTGAAACACTATCACCGAAATCAGCAAACGGATCATTTTCCACGCTTATATCGTTGTTATAGTTATTATCTTGATAATCATATGGGCTAACATTATCATTATTATTTGATCTATTTTGTGCTTGACTTTTACTTTCTAAGAATTGCACAGAATCTCCAACAACGTCCATTGAATATCTTTTGTTTCCATCTTTATCATCATAACTTCCAGTCTGTAGTCTACCTTCTACCGAAACTAGGCTACCCTTATCTAAAAAATTACATACATTTTCTGCTTGTTTTCTCCAAACAACAACATTTATAAAATCTGTTTCTCTTTGTCCTTGACTATTACTAAATGTTCTATTTACAGCTACAGAAAATCTTGCAAACGGAATATTAGAACTTGTATATCTAAGTTCTGGTTTTGCCGTAAGTCTTCCTATTAACATTACTCGGTTCATCTAACTACCTCTTTTCTTATTTTTCAATTTTTGTTATTAAATGACGAAGTATACTGTCATTAATTAGAGATAAACGATCGAATTCGTTAATTGCCTTATCATCTGCTGCTTCAATTTCATAAACATAGTAATAACCACTTTTACTTTTTTTAATTTCATAAGCTAGTTCTCTTTGTCCCATGTCTTTTGTTGAAACAATTTTAGCTCCATTATCAGTTAATATTTTTCCAAAGTTATCAATCACTTTTTTTGTTTCATCTTCACTTAATGTAGCTTTAACGATAATCATAATTTCATAGTTTTTCATTTCTTACACCTCCCTTTGGTCTATCGGCTTCAATCTGAAGCAAGGAGTAAATTAATACTCGCTATTGATTATAACAAACTTACCGTTTTTTGTAAAGTCTATCTAATTTTATTCAAAAAAAAAAGAAGATATTAATCTCTTTTTCCAAAAATTCTAAGTAAATCAATAAAAATATTTATAAAATCTAGATATAGTTCTAAGGCACCTATAATAGCTATTTTGTCCTCATCATCAAATTCATAAGATAACATTTTTATTTTTTGCATATCATATGCTGTAAATCCTAAGAATACAATAATACTTATATAACTAACAAATAAATCTAAAGTATCATTTTTTAAGAATACGTTTACAAATGTACAAATAACAATACCAAGTAACATCATAAGTAAAATTGTACCAGCCTTAGTTAAATCTAATTTTGTGAATCTTCCTATTAATGCAAAGATACCAAATAAAATAGCAGTTATTAAAAAGATTAGCATTATTGAAGACATTTTAAATACTATAAATATACTTCCAAAAGTTAAACCTGATACAAATGAATATAAAATAAATACTATTCGTGCAGTTGTAACTTGCATTTTATGAATTCTAGCTGACAAATAGACTACCAGTACTAATTCAATTATTATTAATATAAAATATGTACCACCAGAAAATATATTATATAGCATATTATCATTTGAAGATACAACATATCCTGTTAAAAATGTTATTAGAAGTCCTATAAACATCCACATAAATACTTTTCCAAAAGCTTTATTATTTTCCATAATTTCCTCCTTTATAATATATTAATTTAATTTCCATTTTTTATACATTAAATCTGAAATAACAAATGTCTCCATCTTGCATTTCATATTCTTTACCTTCTAGACGCATTTTACCTGCTTCTTTTACTTTTAATTCTGATTTATATTCTTTTAAATCTTCATAACTCATAACTTCTGCTCTAATAAATCCTTTTTCAAAATCAGTATGAATTATTCCCGCACAAGCTGGTGCTTTCATTCCTTTTTTGAAGGTCCAAGCTCTTACTTCGTCAGTTCCTGCTGTAAAATAGGTTTCTAGGCCTAATAATTTATAAGTAGCTTTAATTAATTTATCTAAACCATTTTCTTTTATTCCTAAGTCATTTAAAAATTCTGTTCTTTCTTCATCAGTTAAATCTACTAATTCCGATTCTATTTTTGCACTTACGACTACAACTTCTGATTTTTCTTTTGCAGCATATTCCCTTACCATTTTTACATATTCATTATCATCGCTAATCAAATCTTCTTCACTTACGTTTGTCATATAAATAATAGGTTTTATAGTTAATAAGTTAAAACTTTTTACAAGTTTTAGTTCATCATCATTAAATTCTAATTGTCTTACAGGAATATTTTTTTCCAAGTTTTCCTTTAATTTATTTAGAACATTAACTTCTCTTATTACTTCTTTATCTTTAGACATGCTTGCTTTTTTACCAATTTTTCCAATACGGTTATTTATTACTTCTAAATCTGCTAACATTAATTCTAAGTTTATAATTTCAATATCTCTAATAGGATCAACTTTTCCTTCAACATGAATTATATCACCATTATCAAAACATCTAACTACCTCGATAATAGCATCTACTTCTCTGATATGAGATAAAAATTTATTTCCTAGTCCTTCTCCTACTGATGCTCCTTTTACAAGTCCTGCTATATCAGTATATTCAATTGTTGTAGGTACTAAACTTTTTGGTTTATATAAGTCGTTTAAAAAATCTAGACGCTCATCCGGAACTACTACCACTCCAACATTTGGATCTATAGTTGCAAAAGGATAATTAGCTGCTAATATTTTTTGTTTTGTTATAGCATTAAACAAAGTCGATTTTCCGACATTTGGTAATCCTACAATTCCTGCTGTTAAACTCAATCTTCATTCTCCTTTCAATTAGTATCATTATAACACTTTTTAATTTATTTTTAAAGAAAAAGAAATCGTTAAGATTTCTTTACAAAGTTGAAATAACTCCAACACCTATTGGTATTCCAATTATATACCAAAGCACTATTATTAAAATCCACAATCCTGTCATCAATAATACAGTTGGAAGAATTTGTTTAATTGTTCCAAAAATACTTATTTGAACTTTTTTATCATTATTATATTTTTCTAAAAAGGCTAACATAACAATAAAATATGCGAACATAGGAGTAATTGATTTACCTATTCCATCAGCCACTTTAAAGATAAATTGCGTAAATCCTGGTGTAATATTTGATCTCATGAAAAGTGGTATTATTGTTGGTGACATAAATTCCCATTTTTCTAATGTATTTGGCATTAATAAGCTAACAATTATTACAATAACAAAGAAAGTACTAATTAATGGAATTCCTGAAAATTTAAGACTTCCTATCCAATCAACCAAGTTTGCACATATTATCTCTCCAATATTAGTCCATTCCAAAATAGATATCATTTGACAGTAAAAGAACATTAATACAAACATATAACCTAAATATTCAAAGTTTTTAGATAATCCAACACTAAATTCATGACCATCTTTTATGTTTTTTGACATTTTTCCATATACCCATCCACATAAAACAAATAATAATGTTATAAATACTACAATTCCTTGTTTGAATGGTGCAGATGTTCCAAATAGTTTTTCCATATAGCGTGTTGAATCATTTGCAAGCAAGATCCCTGCGCCTGGTAATTTTATAGGTAATAAAGTATATATTGTTAAAAGGCAAAATATTAATCCAACAATTAATGCCCATCTCTTTGCTTTTTTTGATATAATTAGTTCTTCATCTTCTTGATCTTCTATTTTTTCTTTAATTGTAAATTTATACATCAAAAATCTTTCGATTATTAATGTTCCAATAAAAGTTATTATAAAAGTAGAAACTACCATAATATAGATATTTGATAATAAATTAAATTCATATGTTTTATCAACATCTAAATTTGCAGCCATTTGACTTAGATTTCCCATCAAATAATCATTATAATTAAAAATTAATCCTGCTCCATGACCTAAAGTTATTCCTAAAAACATAACTAAAATTCCAAATACTGAATTTTTACCTATATATTTATAAACTATCCCTGATAATGGTAACAAGAAAATAAAGTTATAATCTCCTATTACTCCAAAAACAATTCCTAAAAATAATGTGAAATATATTATTATACCTATTTTAACTTTCTTTAATGGTGAGAATAAAGCCTTAAAAAAGCCACTTTTTTCACATATACTCATTCCTATAAGAGAAATGATTAATAAAACTAATGGTTCGAATTTTTGAAAATTGCTTACTACATGACCGACTACATATTTTAATCCTTTAAAACTAAATATGTTATTTACTGTAATAAGGCTTGATTCTAAAACTCCATTGTTAATTGATGTTTTATATCCTTCTACTCCTAATAGTGATAAAACAAAACTAGCAACACAAATAAGAAGGGTTAAAAACAACATAACAAGTACTGGGCCATACAATTTTTTTGTTTTCTTTTTTAATTTTCCCATAATACCTCCTAATAATTTTCTACCTTTTTTAATTTTTTATTAAATTCAACTCTTGGTAGCATTATTGTTCTTCCACAATTTAAACATTTTATTTTAATATCTGCTCCTACGCGAATTATCTCCCAAAGATTTGTTCCACATGGGTGCTGTTTTTTCATAATAACAACACTACCTAATTTATAATCATGCATTATGAATCACCAATTGATTATATGGAATATCTATTTTGTTTTTATCAAACGTCATTTTTATTTCACGTAGAAGTAATCTTTTGATTTCCAAATGTTTCATTGGTTTGGTATCAACAACAATTCGATAAGTTATTCCAGAATCACCTAATTCATTAATTCCTAAAATTTCTATTTTACTTTTTAATCCTTTTATTTCATTTGATAATTTATCGCATACTTCTGAAAGTACTTTTTCTACTTTTAATAAATCCTCTTCATATGAAACCATAACATCAACAATTGCTTTTGAACTTTTAAAACTGTGGTTAATTACTTTTTGAATATTTCTATTTGAAATAATCATTACTTCACCTGTATATGCTTTTAATCTAGTCGTCCTAAATCCAATTGCTAAAACTTCACCTTTAAAATCATTTATAGTTACAGTATCACCTATCTTATATTGATCTTCTACTATAATTGATATTCCTGACAAAAAATCTTTTAAAATGTCTTGGAAGGCTAAACCAACAACTACTCCAACAACTCCTAAAGATGCAACTACAGCATTCATATTTACACCAAGCATTGATAGTATTATTATAATTGCTACTACTATTAAAAAGTATTTTATTATATTTAGAATTAAAACATTTATAGTCTTTTGGCGTCTTTGATCAATTCTAGAAAGTTTTACTTTCATCATTTTACTGATTATTTTTTTTATCAAATGATAGATTAAAAGGCATGAAAGGATTACAACAATAGGACCCATAACCTCTTTAACTAATATCTTTTCTAACATTTTATCACCTATTCTTTTATGTCAATTATTTCTAAAATTCTATTTAAATCAGCTGTACTTGTAAAGTTAATTACTATTTTTTTATCTTTTATTTTAACTTTTGCATCTAATTTTTCACGAAGTAAATCCTCAACATATTTATATTCATTATTACTTTTTTCACGCGGTGTTTTTTTGATTTCATGCGTATGTGTTTCTTGATTTGTTAATTCTTCGGCATTTCGAACCGATATTTTTTCATTTACTATTTTATTTGCTAATTCTTTGATTTTTTCTTCATCTTCTAATTTACTTAATGCTCTTGCATGTCCCATAGAAAGTTTAGATTCAGCTATCATTTGTTGTACTTCCTTTGGCAAACGAAGTAGTCCTAAGATATTTGTAAGATGACTTCTACTTTTACCTACTTTTTTTGAAAGTTCATCTTGTGTTAATGAAAGTTTTTCAATCATTGCTTTATATGCATATGCTTCTTCAATTGCTGTTAAGTTTTCTCTTTGAAGATTTTCAAGCAATGCTATTTCCATCATTTGCTCATCTGTAAAATCTCTAATTATAGCTGGTATTTTATCAAGTCCAGCAAGTTTTGAAGCTCTAACACGTCTTTCACCTGCTATTATTTCATATCCTTTAATGCTTTTTTTAATTATGATTGGTTGAAAAACACCATGTTCTTTTATTGAAGCTGATAATTCTTTTAAGGCTTCATCATCAAAAACTTTTCTTGGTTGATATGGGTTTGGACGTAATTCGGATAATTCTATATCTATTATTTCTTCATTTGTAGCTGTTTCATAAATTGTTTGTTCTAATTTAGCTACATCTAAATTTTCATTGTTAAATAATTGTTCTAAACCTCTACCTAAAGCTCTTTTTTTATTTTCCATTTCGTTCAATCACTTCCTTAGCTAAGTTTAAATATGCCTCTGTTCCTCTACTTTGTGGATCATAAGCAACTATTGGTTTTCCATGACTTGGAGCCTCTGATAATCTTACTAAACGTGGAATTATTGTGTCATATACTCTTTCTTTGAAATAACTTTTAATGTCTTCTACTACTTCTAATCCTAAGTTTGTTCTACTATCAAGCATTGTTAATAAAACACCTTCTATATTTAAATTTGGATTCAAGTTTTTTTGTGCTAACATTATTGTATTTAATAACTGCATTATTCCTTCTAGTGCAAAGAATTCACATTGAACTGGAATTATTACAGAATCAGCTGCTGTTAATGCATTTGTTGTCAATATACCAAGTGAAGGTGGACAATCAATGATAATATAGTCAAAAACTTCTTTTGCTTTTGTTAAATGTTTTTTCAATTGATTTCCTCTTACAAAGGTTGGATCCAATTTACTTTTTTCCATTAGTTCAAAGTCTAAACCAGCTAAATTTATTGTAGCTGGAATGACATATAAATTATTAAATTTTGTTTTTATTATTACTTCTTCTAACTCTGCATCATCTTTTAGTAGTTCATAAACACTTTTTTCATAATCTGTTTTACTTATTCCTACCCCTGTTGTTGAATTTCCTTGCGGATCTAAATCTACCAAAAGTGTCTTTTTTTTATAAACTCCTAGGGATGCCGCTAAATTTATACTTGAGGTTGTTTTTCCAACTCCTCCTTTTTGATTTACTAAAGCAATAATTTTACCCATTACAATCACCAAATTTCTACACAATCTACTACATTACATTTTATCATAAAATAAATACAAAATCTATTAATTAATAAAATTTAAATAATTTTCAAAAAAAAGAACTTAATCTTCCAGTTGGTCAATTAGTTCTTCTTTTGTCATTTTAGAATATCCTTTTATTCCTTTTTCCTTAGCAAGTTCTCTTAATTCATTTAAATTCATATCATGATAACTTACTTCTTTAAAATCACTCATATCTATCTCATCATCTTCATCTGGTAGACATTTATGTTCAACTAGATATTCTATTTCTTCTCTAGTTAAAGTTTCTTTTTCTAGTAAACTATTTGCTATTAAATCCAATAATTCTTTATTTTGAGAAATAACCTTTTTAGTAAGTTCATAACATTCACCAATTATTTTACGTTGTTCCTCATCTATTTCATAAGCAACTTGGCTAGAAAAATTACGACTTTTATTATAATCTCTTCCTAAGAAAACACTTGAATCTTGATGTTCAAATTGAACTGGTCCTAAATCACTCATACCGTATTCAGTTACCATAGCACGAGCTATTTTAGTTGCTTTTTCAAAATCATTATGTGCTCCTGTTGTTATTTCATTAAAAATAAATTCTTCTGCTACACGTCCACCAAGTAATCCACTAATTGTTTCTAACAATTCTTTTTTCGTAGATAAATAAGTTTCTTCTTTTGGTAACATTAAGTTATATCCACCAGCTGCTCCTCTTGGAACAATTGTAATTTTTTGAACTTCATTTGCACCATCAAGCTTAATTCCCATTACAGCATGACCTGCTTCATGATATGCAACAACTTTTTTCTCATGTTCTGTATACTTATGACTTTTCTTTGCAGGTCCCATTAATACTCTATCATGAGCTTCATCTATTTCTTCCATTGTTATAGCTTTTTTATCGCGACGAACAGCAAGTAGTGCTGCTTCATTTAATAAGTTTTCCAAATCTGCTCCTGAAAAACCAACAGTTCTTCTAGCAATATTTGAAAGTTTAACATTTTTAGCAAATGTTTTATTTCTAGCATGAACTTGTAATATTTCTTCACGACCTTTTATATCTGGTAAATTAACAGTTACTTGTCTATCAAAACGTCCTGGTCTAAGTAAAGCTGGATCTAGTACATCTGGTCTATTTGTTGCAGCTATAATAATGATTCCTTCATTTGCTCCAAAACCATCCATCTCTGTTAATAATTGATTAAGTGTTTGTTCACGTTCATCGTGTCCTCCACCTAAACCTGCTCCTCTTTGACGACCTACGGCATCAATTTCATCAATAAAGATTAAACAAGGTGCATTATGTTTTGCTTGTTTAAACATATCTCTAACACGACTTGCTCCAACACCGACAAATAGTTCAACAAATTCCGAACCACTTATATAATAGAATGGAACATTTGCTTCACCTGCAACAGCACGTGCTAATAAAGTTTTTCCTGTACCTGGAGGACCAACTAATAATACTCCTTTTGGTATACGAGCTCCAAGTTTTTGGAATTTTTTAGGATTTTTAAGAAAATCGATTAGTTCACTTACTTCTTCTTTTTCTTCATCTAATCCTGCAACATTATCAAAAGTTAATTTTTTACTATCTTCGTTTAATCTTGCTCTACTTCTTCCAAAATCCATAGATTTATTTGCACTTCCCATTTGTCTTGAAATAAAGAAGAATGCAACTCCAACTAAAACAACCATTGGAAGAACATTAATTATGAATAATAATATAGTACTAGAAGCTGGATCAGACACTGTTTCAATTTTAAATCCATATTTTTCTTCTGATGCTATTATTTTATTCATTACACTTTCTGCTAGTGGAGCCTTTAAAAAGAAAGTTTCATCTTCGTCATAATCTTTCATTTTACCGCTAATTTCATAAACACTAGCATTACTTCTTGGAGTAATAACAATTTCTTCAACATTTTTTTCTTTTACTTGTTTCATAAAACTATCAAAAGTTAAAACATTAACTTTTTGATTTGCAATGTTAAGAAAAAATAATACTCCTAACATAAATATTCCTATAAATAAATAAGGTAATAAACCTTTTTTTACTGTTTTTTTATTCATCAGATTTCTCCTCTCTTAATAGTACTTAAGTATTATATCATACTTTTCTTCTTTTGATTTGTCAAATTTTGATTTCTTTAATCCAGGAAGCCAAACAACCGTATTATTAGAATCTACAACTACTGGCCATATATTTCTATCATGCATTGGAATTTTACAATCAATAAAAATATCACTTACCTTCTTACTTCCAATCATTCCTTTAACACTTATTTTATCACCATCAACACGTGTTCTTACACGAAGTGGCATTTTTACATCTTTGCTACTTAAACGACAAGTATTATTACTAGTATCACTTGATGAAGAAACTACTTCTATGTTTTTACCGTTTGGTAAATTTAAATAATTTATAATTTCTATTTCATACTCATCTTTTGTCATTTCTTCATTAACAAAAGTTAATGTTCCATAGGATTTTATAGCCTTCAAATTATTTGGCAAATATATATATGCATTAGCTCTTTTTGATGTAATAAGTTGATGTAATAGTTCTGCATGATTATCAGTTATCAACATTAAATCATCTTGATATATATGTTCTAAAATATAATAAATAATTTTCATTTGAATAACTTTTTCTTCCTTTAAAAACTCATCTATTTTTAAAGTGTTTTGAACATAAATATTTGCTATTTTCTTTTCGACTTGTTTATCAATATAATCATTGTACTCAAGCAATGTTGTACTAAATTTATAAAATTTATTATGAACATTTGGATCTTCTTTTTTAAATTCAGGAACAATATACTTTCTGAAACGATTTCTTGTATATACATCTTTTTGATTTGAAGCATCTTGTACAAATGCTATATTATTGTTTTTATTGTATTCAAAAATTTCATCCTTAGTAACATTTATTAGTGGTCTTAAAATAGTATAATCTTCAAATTTTACGATTTTTGAAAATCCACTATATCCTCTTAAGGTTGAACCTCTTACAATACGCATTAAAATTGTTTCTATCAAATCATCACCATGATGAGCCGTTAATAAGTATTTTGCCCCGTATTTTTTTACGATATTTCCAAAATAATTATATCTTTTACTTCTTGCTTCATTATGAAAATTATCATCTCCGTAATCTTCAATTTTCATACTTTCAAAAACAATTCCGTGATTTAAGCAAAATTTTTCAACGAAAACTTTCTCACTTGAACTTTCTTTTCTAACATTATGATTGACATGTGCACATACCACTTCAATATCAATCACTTTTTTTATACTTGACATTAAATGAAGAAGTGCCATTGAATCTGGTCCTCCACTAACACCTACGACAATTGAGTCTCCATATTTAATACCTACTTCATTCATCAAAAAATCATACGCTTTATCCATTTTTACACCTCATACTTCATTGTATATCAAATTTAATTTTATATCAAGAAATTAAATTACCAATTTATTTTTTTAATACCATTTTTTTCCAAAAAAGCATTTGCTCTAGAAAAGGGACGACTTCCAAAAAAACCTCGATTTGCTGATAAAGGAGAAGGATGAACACTTTCTATAATCATATGTTCTTTATTTTCAATTAATTCTTTTTTACTTCTAGCATAACTTCCCCATAAAATAAATACCATTTTTTCTTTTCTTTTTCCTAACATTCTAATAACATTATCTGTAAAAATTTCCCATCCATGATTTTTATGGGATAATGGTTGATCTTTTACAACTGTCATAATTGAATTTAAAAGTAGTACTCCTTGTTTTGCCCAATCACTAAGATCCGTAGTTGTCCTTCTAACACCAACATCATCATATAATTCCTTAAAAATATTTCGCAATGATGGAGGCATTGCAACACCTTCTTGAACAGAAAAAGAAAGACCATGTGCCTCTTTATCGCCATGATAAGGATCTTGTCCCAATATGACTACTTTAACTTCATCATAATCAGTATATCTAAATGCATTAAATATATCTTTATACTGTGGATAAATTATTTTATGTTTATACTCATTTTTAACAAAGACACCTAATTTTATAAAATAATCCTTTTTAAATTCTTGTTCTAACATAATATCCCATTTTTTATTAACCACAACAAATCACCATTTACATTTTATCATATTTGGAATAATTTGTTTCATTAAAAACAGTATTTCTTAAATTAAACATGGCATAAATATTAATTATGGCAAGTAATGCAACTAAGATATCAACAATTTTCCACAACAAATTTGAAGAAAGTATACATCCTAAAAATAAAATTATTAGTGTAAATACTTTTAAACTATATAAATATTTGCTTTTTATGGTGGAAAAAAAGTATTTTAATGATGATTCACCATAATAATAACCTGTTAGAATTGTGGAAAAAGAAAATAATAAAATGGAAATAAAAATAAAAATGTCCCCAAGTTTGCCTAAATGATAAGAAAAAGCATAACCAGTTATTTCTATTCCATTTAAATCATTAAATACAGGTTGTAAATAATTTGATGTCAAAATAATGAAAGCTGTAGAAGTACAAATTATTAAACTAGTTATATATACACCTAAAACTTGAATATAACCTTGTTTAACAGGATTTATATCACTAATCGAAGAAGCTATACTCCCTGTTCCTAATCCCGCTTCATTCGAAAAAATTCCTCTTTGAATTCCTACGACAAAAGAAGTTAAAAAACCTGAGTAAAAAGATTTAAAATTAAAAGCCTCAGATACAATAGATAAAAATATATTGGGGATAGAACTTATATTATTAATAATTATATATATTGTTATAAGTAAATAAAATACTCCCATAACAGGAACTATCTTACTTGTGGCATCACTAATTTTTGTAAGGCCTCCAAATATAATAAAAGAAGTTATTATAACTATGATTATTCCTATAAAATATGGATTTATATTAATTATTTGATTTAATGATTTAGTTATTGTATTTGTTTGTATACTTAAAAAACCACCTATATAACTTATTATAATTAAAATAGCATAAATTCCTCCTAATTTTTTCTTTCCTAAACCATTTTTTAAATAATAACTAGGTCCCCCTTTATAAAATTTGCCATCTTTTTCTTTATAAACTCCTCCTAAAACTGTTTCAACATAAGCTAGGATTGCTGAAAAAAAAGTCATTATCCATAACCAAAAAATACTACCTATTCCACCTATGTAAATACATAAAGCAATACCGGCTATACTTCCAACTCCAATACGACCTGCAAGTGTTATCATTAAAACATTGAAAGGTTTTATTTCATCTGTTTTTGTTTTTGAAACTAAACAGGAAAAAATAGTTTTAACTTTTAACTGTAAAAACTTAAGTTTCATTGAAAAATAAAGACTAGAAATAACTATTGATATCGTTGCAATTAACCAAACAATTTTATTTATAAAGCTCAACATATTATCACCAATACTATAATATTCAAAAAGAAATAATTTTTTTGTCAAAAAAAAGATGATATTAATCATCTAAGTTATTTGCTATATCTACAAAAATATCTATTGATACCTGTTCAGCCCTAATACTTGTATCTAAATTATATTTACTCAAAACTTCATTTACTTTTTCTAAATCATATTCTTTTAAATTATTTTTTAGAGTTTTTCTTTTTTGTTTAAAACTATCTCTTATTAATTTAAAAAATAATTCTTTATTCTTTAAATCTAATTTTTTTTCTTTTTTACTAAATTCTACTACTATACTATCTACATTTGGTTTAGGAATAAAAACATTTCTACTTATGTCGATAATTTTTTTAACGTTAAAATAGTAATTTAAAAAAATAGATAATGAATTATAATCCTTTGTTCCAACAGATGCCTTAAAACGATTACCAACCTCTTTTTGAACCATAACAACTATTTTATCTGGCATAATATTGTCTTCGATTAATTTAATTATAATTGGAGTTGTTATGTAATAAGGTAAATTTGCAACCACATACAATTTATCATAATTATAACTTTCTATATCACTTTGAACATCACTTTTTAAAAAATCTTTAAACAAAACATTAACATTGTCATAATTTTCTAACATTTTGTCCAAAATCGGTTTTAATGATGTATCTATTTCATAACATAAAACATTACCAGCCTTTTGACATAATTTAGTAGTTAAAGCTCCTGCACCAGGTCCTATTTCAATAGCTAATGTATTTTTATCAATATCAGCTAGTTCAACAATTCGATTAGTTATATTTTCATCAATAATGAAATTTTGTCCAAACATTTTTTTAAAATTAAAATTGTTCATTTTCATTTCATCTTTTAATGTTTTTAATGAATATTCCATATAATCACGTCCATACCAAAAATTATACTAAAATATTAATATATATGCAAACAAAAATGAGGATTACCATCCCCATCTTTTAACATTAATTTGATAATTTAGACCAGATACACCACCTACTTTTGCATCTGCAGTTGAACCATAGGCTAAATCTATCCAAATAGTTCCTTTTGAAAAAGCACTATTCATTGAACCACCACGGTCTAACACAACAGCTGTAATAGGTTGTTGTCCTGCTTTAACTATTTCAATTATAGTTCCACAAGGAAATTTTTGAATAGCTGCAGCTACTATACGAACTTGACCGAATGTAGAATCATTATAATAGATTCCATCATTATATAAATTATGTTTCGTTCCTTTTGCAGTTTTGCAAGCTAAATTACCTCGTCCTGAACATCCAGCACAATCTGGACCATAACCAGTTAACTTACCAGTCATTACCTCTAAAGTAGTAGATGCAGGCACTACCTCTTCTTTTGGTTTTTCTTCAACAGTTGGTTGTTGTTGAACTACTTCTTGCTCTACTGTATTAACTACAGGAGTTTGTACTTCAACGGGTTTTGCCTCTTCTTTTTGCGTTTGTAAAACAATTGGTTGACTATTAACAACAGTCGTTCCAAAATCCATATTTTTATTATCTACATTTAAAACATATTCATCATATGTTCCAACATTAAAGATAGAAATAAATGATACAAATAACATTCCTACCCACCTTAGAAAGTGTTCTAGTAAATATATATTCATTTTTTATTCACCTCATAATGACAACTAAATTTTATCATAAATCAAGCTTTAAGTCAAATTGACAAATAGCATTACTAGTTGTTACTTCTAATACTTCATCAAGGGGTAAATTCTTCAACTCCGCTATTTTCTTAGCTACATAAATAACATTGCAAGGTTCATTTTTTTCTCCTCTATGTGGTTCTGGAGTTAAATATGGACTATCAGTTTCTAATAAAAAATTATTTAATGATAGTTCTTCTACAATATCTTTTAATTTATGTGCATTTTTAAAAGTTAAAACACCTCCTATACCTAATTTAATATTCATTTTTATAAATTCATAAGCCATTTCTTTACTATAACTATAACAATGCATTACTACTTTATTATTAGTTATAGAAGACTTTTTTAATATATCTAAAGTATCATGTGCTGCATCACGACTATGTATAACGATTGTTTTATTGTATTTTTTTGCTAATTCTATTTGTTTTTGAAAAACTTTTTTTTGTAAATTTTTATCTACATTGTCATAATGATAATCAAGTCCTATTTCTCCTATTCCAACTATTTTAGGATTAGACATATTATTTTCTACAAACTTTAAAGTTTCTTCATAATTATCATGTATTTCACTTGGATGTAGACCGATTGTACCATATATATTTTTATATTTATTACATAGTGCAACTACTTCCTTATTAGTTCGATCATCTACACCACTTACTATAAGTATATTATTTTCAACCCTCTTTATGACGTCTTCTACATTGTCATAATCTTTACTATCCAAATGACAGTGTGTATCTATATACATAAAATCACCTCTTTTTTAGTATAACAAAAAAAGTTTCAATAAGAAACTTTAATCTAACCTTTTAAACACACAATAACGTATCTTATTGCACATATAAATATTAATACTAAATACAGTACATCTATAAAACTTGTATCAATTATAGCACTACATAGTAGCGTTATGAAAATACCTACTCCTATCAATACAACATACTTCATATCCGCATATTTACTAGTAGTCATATTTTTCCCTTTCTATTCTTATTAAGCAACAATAACAATATAGCACATTAATATTATATCAGCAATGACTTTTTCCTTTATTTTTACGACAATTTACAACATTTTACACTAAAAAAGATAATGTTATTCATTATCCTTATTTATTTCTTGCATTTTTTCCTCTTTATTGATTCTAACAAATAAAGGTTCTGGTTGGTTTAGCTTTGTATGATCTTCCAAACCATCAAAATTAATGCTTTCAATTGATTTATTATTAGTATTTAATTGTTCAAAAATCTTTTCAGCTGTTTCAGGTAAAAATGGTTGTAATAAAACTGCTCCAGATCTTATACTTTCAAGTAAATTATATAAAACTGTCTTTAAACGTTCTTGCTTATTTTCATCTTTTGCGAGAATCCAAGGTGTAGTTTCATCTATATATTTATTACTTCTTCTAAATATTTCAAAGATTTCATCTAAAGCCTCCATTGTTTTAAAACTATTCATTTTTTCTTCAACTTTAGATGGTGTATTTATTACAATATCTTTTAATTCATTATCAATTTCTTCAAATTCACTTGGTTTAAATACTTCTCCATCAAAGTATTTATGAGCCATTGATATTGTTCTATTTACTAAATTTCCTAAAACATTAGCAAGATCTGAATTAATACGATCAATAAATAAATCATAAGTGAAAGTTCCATCACTATTAAAAGGAATTTCATGTAACAAATAATATCTTACAGTATCAGTTCCAAAATGTTGCGCTAAAGCATCAGCATAAACAATATTTCCTTTTGATTTACTCATCTTATCATTACCAAATAAAACCCATGGATGAGCAAATATTTTTTCTGGTAAAGGTAAATCTAAAGCCATTAACATAATAGGCCAATAAATTGAATGAAAGCGGATGATATCTTTTCCTATAAATTGAATGTTAGCTGGCCAATATTTTTTAAATTCTTCACTATGGTTACCATCTGGATCATATCCTAAGAAAGTAATATAGTTACTAAGTGCATCTATCCAAACATATATTATATGTTTATCATCAAAATCAACTGGTACTCCCCAATCAAATGATGTACGAGTTACACATAAGTCTTGAAGACCTGGTTTTAAGAAATTATTAACTATTTCATTTTTTCTACTCTCTGGTTGAATGAAATCAGGATGAGTATCAAGATATTCTTCTAATCTTTTAGCATATTTTCCTAAATTAAAGAAATACGCCTCCTCACTAGCCCTAGTTACTTCACGACCACAATCTGGACATTTTCCATCAACTAACTGTGATTCTGTAAAGAAGGACTCACATGGTGTACAATAAAGACCATCATACTTTCCTTTATACAAATCTCCTTGCTCATACAATTTTTTAAAGATTTTAGTTACTTTTTTACGATGTTCAGGATTTGAAGTTCTAACAAATTTAGTATAACTAGTATTCAAACTATCCCATACTTGCTTTACTTCACCTGCTATATTATCAACATATTCCTGTGGTGTAATCCCAGCTTCTATAGCCTTTTTTTCAATTTTTTCTCCATGTTCATCTGTACCTGTTTGAAAATATACATCATAACCTAGTAACCTTTTATATCTTGCATACGCATCAGCTAAAACAATATCATAAGAATTACCAATATGTGGTTTACCCGATGCATAAGCTATTGCTGTTGTAATATAAAATTTTTTTTCCATAATATTCCTCCTTAATTAGTACTTCCAAATCCTGAAATTCTAACATTATTTATTTCTTCTTCATCATCTACGGTTAAATATTTCATAAATATACCTTGCACAATATGATCACCTTTTTTAACAATAAAATCTTCTTTACCTTCATTTTGTAAACTAATCCACATATGCCCTTCATTTGTCTCATTATTATAGTAATCACTATCTATAACACCAGTTTGATTGGTCATTCTAACATTATATTTAAACCCCATACTACTTCTAACAATTAGAAATAAAACTTCATCTTCATTCATTTGAACTTTTATACCCAGAGGTATTTTTTTTATTTCACCAGGTTTTATTTGAAAATCATTTATTGCTACAAAATCATAACCGGCACTGTTTTTTGTACTACGTGTTGGTAAAGTATATTCATCATATAATTTTTTATTATCACAAATATCCTTTCTAAATTGATCATAACTAATTTTTTCAAAGCAACGCATAAAACCATCCTCCTAATAAAAAAACGTCCTTATATTAAGGACGAATAAATCGCGGTACCACCTTATTTTATAGATAAAATCTATACTCTCAAATATCTAACGCATATATACGGTTTAAGCTAAATTAATTCACTTAAACAATTCCAGAGCCATTTCAAATAATTTGTTTTATTTACTTTCACCAAACATAAACTCTCTGTAAAAACAATATTATTCTTCTCTCTTTCATAATTTTTAAATATGATTAATTATAACATAAAGATTTTTATTCTTCAAGATATTTAGATAAAAAACTAGAAGTTATATTAGCTATTTTTTCTTCTAATTGACCTACTTGATTTTCTGTTGACAAAATAATTACTAACCCAACCACATCTCCATGAGCACTAATAGAATTTATTATATAACTTCCCTCAATACTTTCATCGTTTATAATTTCTATATTTTTAAAGTGATTTTCAACTATATTTTCTCTTCTTTGAATTGAAGTTAACAAATTATTACTTATTGGTTGATTTAAATACTTTTTTTTATATTCTCCCGATGCAGCTATAATAGAATCTGTATCGGTTATAATAATATTATGTTTTATATAAGAATTCACGACATCAGTTAAATTTTGAGCAAAATCTTCTAATTTTTTCATAACAGAAAATTTTTTTAAAATTATATTTTCACTAGTATCAACAAAAATTTCTACATTTTCTCCTTCATGAATACGAAGTGTTTTACGAATTTCTTTTGGAATCACAACGCGTCCTAATTCATCTATTCTTCTCACAATTCCTGTTGCCTTCATACTTTACCTCACTCTCTATGGATATTTTGGTTAAAATTACCTTTTTTATACTTTAAAAATTGGTTTTTGTGGTATAATGTCATATGCAAGGAGGAAAAATATTATGGAAAAAACTTTAATCTTTGGACATAAAAAACCTGATACAGATAGTGTTACAGCTTCTATAGCTTTATCATATTTAAAAAATACCCTTGGAGATCAAACAATTCCTACGATTCTTGGTAATCCTAATAATGAAACAAAGTATGTATTAGATTATTTCAAAGTAAAACAACCAAAATATTTAAACGATGTCAAATTACAAATAAGAGATATTAATTATTTAAAAAATTACTATATGGACGAAACTAATTCAATTTATGAAGGTCTTAAATATATGAATGAAAATGAGATTGGAACATTACCTATTGTAAATGATGAAAATAAACTTGTTGGTATTGTTTCATTAAAAGATATTTCTAAAGCTCAATTTGAAAATGAAAATACTATTTTAAATACATCATATAAAAATATAATAGATACAATAAATGCTGAAGAAATATTAAAATTTGATGATGAAATCAAAGGGGAATTATTAATTGCTTCATATCGTAGTACAACATTTATTGAAAACATTAATATAAATGAAAATACAATTCTTATGGTTGGTGATAGACATAGTATTATTGAATACGCTATTAAGAGCAACGTTAAAATGATTATTTTAACTGGTAATGCTCAAATAAAAGAAGAACATCTTGAAATGGCTAAGAAAAATAAAATTAATGTAGTTAGAACACAAAATCATACTTTAAAGACTTCAAGAAAAATAGAACTTGCTAATTACTTAAAGGAATTAACCTTAACAGATGATGTTGTAACGTTTAATGAAAATGGATATGTTAATGATTTTGTCGATATTGCAAATAAAAGAAAATTTAGTAATTACCCAATTATAAATGATAAAAATATATGCCTTGGTATGTTAAGATTTTCTGACATAAATGATAAAAAAAGAAAAAAAGTTATTCTTGTAGATCATAACGAAGCTAGTCAAAGTGTTGACGGTCTAGAAGAAGCAGACATTGTTGGTATTGTTGATCACCATAAAATTGGAACAATTGGAACTACACTTCCAATAAACTTTAGAAATATGCCTGTTGGTAGTACAAATACAATTATATATATGCTATTTAAAGAAAATAACATAGAAATTCCTTCACATATTGCAGGACTTATGTTATCTGGAATTATTTCAGACACATTATTATTTAAATCTCCTACAACAACTGAAATAGATAAAGAAATAGTTAAAGATTTAGCTAAAATCGCAAACGTTGATTACGAAAAGTTTGGAATGGATATGTTAAAAGCAGGTGCATCTTTAAAAGGTAAAACAAAAGAAGAAATTTTATATTCAGACTTTAAAAACTTTACAATTGACGGTAAAAAAGTTGGAGTTGGACAAGTTGTAACTCTAAATATCGACGAAATTGAAAAAGAAAAAGATGAATATATAAAATTAATCAATAATGTTGCCGAAAATAATGATTATCATATAGTTGCACTATTTGCTACAGACATTATTAAAAATGGTTCATATATTTATTATAATGATAATGCAAAAGAAGTATTAGATAATTGCTTTGATGTAGATGAATTTAAACAAGGATGTTATTTAGATGGTATTGTATCACGTAAAAAACAAATGATTCCTAATATAATGGACGCTATAGAAAATAAATAAAAAAGCTTATGTAAAATCATAAGTTTTTTTTTGTCAATAAAACATTAACTAGAAATAGCCTTTTTAATAACTTCTAATAATTCTATTAAATAATAAATAAAATGACGATCTAATTTAACAATATCTAATGTTATTATTAAACATTCATGTTTCATACTAAATCTAAACATACGACTAATAGCACTAACTTCTGTAAATAACAAATCTCCTCTTAAAATATTAGTTATTTCTTTAGGTAAAGTTATTTCAACAAAATTACTAGTTTGTCGAACTTTTATAATATTTAATTTATTAGCTTCTTTTTCAAACCATTCTTCATACATATAAATTAAAATACTTTCTGTTATTTTACCAAAACGATCTTCTAATTCTTCCTTAACTTTTATTAATTTGTCATAAGAATCGATACTATTTATTTTTTCATGAATTTCAATTTTTAAATCAACTTCATTAACATATTTGTCATCAATTGAAGTTTCTACTTCTAATAATGGTTTATCAGTAGTTACATCTTCTTTTGGTTTAATACCTTTTATTTTATTTATTTCTTCATCAAGCATTCTTAAATATAAATCAATACCTATACTATCAATAAATCCTGCTTGTTCACTTCCAAGTATATCACCAGCACCTCTTATAGACAGATCACGCATTGCTATCTTAAATCCACTTCCCAACTCCGTAAATTCTTTTATAACATTTAGGCGCTTAGTAGCTATTTCACTTAATATTTTTCCTTTATTATACATCAAGTAACAATAGGCAATTTTATTACTTCTACCGACACGTCCTCTAATTTGATATAATTGTGATAAACCAAAATGATCAGCATCAATTATAATTAAAGTATTTACATTAGGAATATCTATTCCTGTTTCTATAATTGTTGTACATAATAAAATATCATATTCCTTATTGATAAACTTTAACATTACCTCTTCTATTTCAGATTTATTCATTCTACCATGAGCACATACAATTTTAGCATCAGGAATTAATTTATTAATTTCCAACATTTTTAAATTCATTTCTTCTATATTATTAAATAAAATAAATATTTGTCCACCACGTGATAATTCCTTATAAATAGCATCCTTTATGATACCTTTATTTTCCTCTAAAACATAGGTTTGAATTGGATATCTGTCAACTGGTGGTGTTTCTATAAGAGAGAGATTTCTAATTCCTGTCAATGACATTTGAAGAGTTCTTGGAATTGGGGTTGCAGATAAAGTAAGAATATCAACATTACTTTTTAATTTCTTTATTTTTTCTTTATGTTTTACGCCAAAACGTTGTTCTTCATCTATTACTAATAATCCTAAATCTTTAAAGACAATATCTTCACTTAAAAGCCTATGTGTACCTATCACAATATCTATTTTACCATCAATAAGATCTTGTTTTATTTTTTTAACACGGGCTGGTGTTACAAAACGATTTAATAGTTCAATACGAACTGGAAAATTTTGAAATCTTAATAATGCATTTTCATAGTGTTGATTTGATAGAATAGTAGTTGGACATAAATAAGCTACTTGTTTAGATGAAAGTACAGCTTTAAACATTGCTCTAAATGCAACTTCTGTTTTTCCATAACCTACATCACCGCATAATAATCTATCCATAGGTTTTGGTTTTTCCATATCTTTTTTTATTTCTTCAATTACCTTTAATTGATCTATTGTTTCTGTAAATTTAAATTCTTTTTCAAAAGCTATTTGATTTTCATCATCCTTATCAAAAGCAAAACCAATACTCGATTCTCTTTTAGCGTAAAGTTCTAATAATTGACCAGCAATATTTTCTAACTTTTTTTGTATTTTTAATTTTGTTTTTTGCCATTCAGTACTTCCCAATTTATTAATTTTAGGTACTACTCCTTCATTAGAAGAAAATTTACTTATCAATTCAATCTTTTCCACTGGAATATATAATTTATCTCCACCTTTATATTCGATTGTTAAATAATCTTTTTTTAAACCATTTTTAGTTAAAGTCTTTAGTCCTGTATATCTACCTATACCGTGTGCCACATGAACTACATAATCATTAATATTTAAATTGTTTATATTTTTAATTTTTGTTCCATATTTAAAATTACTTTTATATTTAATATTTAATTCTTTTTTATTAAATAGTTCATTCTCCGTTATAATAATATAATTATTAAATTCAAAACCTTTAGTCATTACTTTTTTTATTACATTTATTTTATTTTCAAAGATTTCATTTTCATTTGTTATTACAATATTGTTGTTTTCTAAATAATCAATAATATTATTTATTCTTTTTTCATTTCCAAGACAAATGATAACAATATTTTTATTACTAATATATCTATTCAAACGCATATTTATTTCTTTTTTTTCTTTTGAAAAAGGTAAAATATCATGTGTTTTATATATTTTTATATTTTTTACATTATCTATTTTATTATCAAAACTTTCTAAATAAATTATTGTATCATTCTTTATATCATCTAAATTATGCATATACTTCTCAGTATTTGTTTTTTCTTCTGTAGTATTATAATCAAAGATTTGATTTTGAAGTTGTTCATAACCGATTTTTATATTTGAATAGTTTATAAAAATGGTTTCACTATCATCTAAATATTTTCCAATATTAACTGGTTTTATATAATTAATTAAATTTTTTTGTTTTCTTTCACTATATTCAACAGATTGATTTATAATAAATTCAGAATTTGGAGCTATTATTATACTATCTATTTCTTTTATAGTACGTTGTGTATCAACATCAAAAATACGTATTGAATCTATTTCGTCTCCAAATAGTTCAATCCTTATTGGATTTTTTTCATTGATTGGAAAAATATCTATAACAAAACCCCTTATTGCCATTTCTCCTGTTTTAGTAACAATAGATTGGCGTATATATCCGTTCATATCTAACTTTTTGATTAACTTTTGAACATCTATTTCATCATTTGTCTTACAAGTAATAAAACTTTGTTTATAACTTTCTTTAGGAGGTAAATATCTTAAATATCCCATCAAGTTAGTTATAACAATATTTTTTTTATTTTTAATTATATTTTCTAATGTTTCTAAACGAGTCGTTTTCAATTCTGGACTCATTGCTAAAGCTTCACTTGTTAAAAAATCGTCCATTGGAAATAAATAAACATCATCTATATAATTACTTAAAGATTGATATAATTTATTAGCTTCATATAATGTATTTAATACAATAAGTATTGATTTATCTAATTTTTTATATCTTTGACTAATATAAATACATTTTAATTCATCTGTTAATCCATAAATAATTTCACTGTTATCTAATTCAAATAATTTATTTATAAATGACATATTTTATCTCCTTTCACACGACAAAAATGATACTTTTTTGTATCATTAATTATATTTATTCATCAAATTATCAAATGTCATACTCAAATAATCATTAATTATACTTGGTGTTTTGTCTATAATTTGATTTATTTTTTCTTGATCAGTTTTAGAAAATTTACTCAATACATAATCCTTTGTATCAATCATTTTATTATTTGATATACCAATTTTTAATCGTTTATAATTTTTAGTTTTTAAATTTAACTCAATATTTTTTAGACCATTATGTCCTCCACTACCACCTTGTTTACGAAGTTTCATTTTTCCTACTTCAAGATCTAAATCATCACTAATAATTAATATATCATCGACATTTATTTTATAAAAATCAACATATTTTTTTATCACTTCTCCAGATAAATTAATATATCTTTGAGGTTTTAAAAACATTATTTTTTCTTGATTAATCATGACTTCTGCCAACATTCCATCAAATTTTTCTTTATTAAAACTTAATCCTAAATTTGAAACGATCGTATCAACAACCATAAAACCAACATTATGTCTCGTTTTATCATATTCGCGTCCAGGATTTCCTAAACCAACTATCAATTTCATTTAATCACCTCTATGATATTTTTTATATACTTCATTTTTATTTAGATGACGAAGTTTTGCTACTTTCTTTATTGCTTCATTAGGAGTATTTCCCATTTCAATAAAAAGATTAATATGTTCAATAATTGTCAAATTGTCATAGTTTTCATCTTGTTTTCCAGGACTTACTACTATAACAAATTCTCCTTTTATGTCAAGTAATTGTTTTTGAATTTCTTCAATTGTTCCACGATATACCTCTTCATATTTTTTACTTATTTCCCGGGAAATTGATATTTGCCTATTTCCCAAAATGTTTTTCATATCATTTAAAGTCTTTTCAATACGATGAGGTGATTCATAAAAAATTAAAGTAGCATTAATATTTTTTAGATTTTCTAATTCTTTTTGTCTTTTTCCTTCTTTGCTATTTAAAAAACCATAAAATAGAAAGGGCATTGGTTGAATTCCTGACATTATTAATGCGGAAATTAAAGCTGTTGGTCCAGGTAATCCAACAACATTATAACCTTTATCACTAGCATACTTGGCCAAAAAATAACCAGGATCACTTATAATTGGTGTACCTCTATCACTAACTAAACCAACATCATATCCTTTTTCTAAATAAGATAAAAGTTTATTATAATTTTTTTCTTCATTATATAAATGACTTGAAATTAATTTTTTCTTTATATCTAAATGTTTCAAAAGTAATCCCGTTACACGTGTATCTTCACAAAAAATAACTTCAACTTTTTTTAAAGTATTTATTGCTCTTAGAGTTATATCATCCATATTACCTATTGGTGTTGGAATTAAGTATAATGTTGGTGTATTATCATAACTTTTTTGAGACATTATATCACCTCTTATTTAAAATATTTTTGTATTTCATTTGTATATTCGCCATTTTTTTCATGTGAATATATTGGATTCAAAACTTTTATACCAGGTTGTCCATTTTTTCTACCTTCAATTAAAATAATATTGGCTTCTTTATTCTTATTAGGATGAACAAATCTTATTTTTTTTGGTTCTATATTATATTTTTTCATACTTTGAATAATATCAATCATTCTCTCTGGTCTATGCACTATTGCAATGATTCCTTTATTTTTTAACAATTTAACTGCTATTTTCATTATATTATCTAAATTTAGTGCTACCTCATGTCTTGCTATTGTTTTGTAATCACTTTTATTAAAATGTGAATCCTTATTTACTTTAAAATATGGTGGATTACATGTAATAACATCAAATGTTTCTGTTTCTTGATTTAAATAATAATTTTTTATATCATCATTAATTAATTCGATTTGATTTTCTAAGTTATTTAATTTAATTGATTTTTCTGCTAATAAATATACTTCTTTTTGTAATTCTACTGCGGTTATTTTAGCAGACGTTTTAGTTGACAATATAATTGGAATAATTGCATTACCAGTACCAATATCTAATATTCTCTTTATATTTTTATTTAAAGTTACAAAATTAGGGAGTAATACAGAATCGAGTGAAAATTGAAACATGCTAGGATTTTGATAAATTTTCAATTTTTCATAAGCTAAAATATCATTAATTACTTCCATTTTTAATTTGTTCCTCTATTACATTACCATTTTCTAATTCTATTTTTATCTTTTTATTTAACACATCTATTGAAGTAACTTTTCCTTTTCCATTTTCGACTTCAATAATTTGTCCTACTTTTGGAAGACATTTACGACATTCTTTATAACCATCATCTTCATATTTTAAACAACATAAAAGTCTTCCACATACCCCATTGATTTTATTTGGATTTAATGATAAATTTTGATTTTTTGCCATTGATATTGTTACTGAATCAAATTTATTTAAAAATTTTGCACAACATAACTCTCTTCCACAACATCCTAATCCACCTATTTTTTTGGCTTTATCCCTAACACCAATTTGACGAAGCTCTATTCTAGTTTTATAGATATACGCTAATTCCTTAGCTAATTCTCTAAAGTCTACTCTATTATCAGCATAAAAATTAAAAATTAAATGATCTTTATCGAGTGTAAAATAAGCTTCAATTACATCCATTTCTAAATTCATTTCTTTTACTATTTTTTTACATTTTTTTAAAGCTTGTCCAGCTAATTTTTTATTTTCTTTATAGTTAATAAAATCTTTTTTTGTTGATAAACGGATAATTGATGGTAGTTCTTTTTTTAATTTTTTATCATCAATTGGATGTACATCTGTAACTACTTTTCCTAATTCTAATCCTTTATCAGTTGACACAACTACTTTATCATCTTTTTTTACTTTATTTTTACCTATATAATAGTATTTTAATTGTGCTTCTGTTTCAAATTTTACTCCAACTATTTTATTCATGATTATCACCTTTTACTAGTTCTATTATTAATTTATCTATTAATAAATTGGTATTAATATTATAAAATATATTATCTTTTGATGTTGATATTATATCAATCTTTTTATAAAGTTGTTCTAAAGAATTATTTTTACTTATTTTTTCTATATCTAATTGATTTTCATTAAAAAATTCAATCTTGTTATTTAATTTATACTTTATTACATCTAAATAAAATAAATTCATAATTTCTAAAGCCATAAAAATTTCATTTTTATTATTATATTTACTATGAAACAATTTTTGTGTATACAAAACAGTATCTAACTTATTATTTTCATAATATTTTAAAAATTCAATTGCTGATTCTATTTTTTCTTTTAATATTGTTTCATCTAAACTAATTATATCATTATTCATATTAATATTTTTCTTTATTTTTTCAAGATAATTTTTTTCTAAATCTTTATTATTTTTGGCAAACGAAATTATCTGACATCGTGAAATAATTGTATCCAATAATTGATGAATATTATCAGTCATTAAAATGGCTATGATATTATCTTCTGGTTCTTCCAAAAACTTCAAAATAGAATTTGCTGAGGCTGTATTTAATCTATCAGCATTATGTATAACATATATTCTTTTATTTGATTCTACACTTGTTTCACTAAAATTTTGTTGTAATTCTTCTAGTTGTTCTTTTTTAATCCACATTCCGTCTGGATAAATATGTTTAACCTCTGAAAAGATTCCTTTTTGAATTAATTTACATTGCGTACAGTTAACACAATTTTTGTTATTTGAATAATTATGTGGACAAAGTAAATATTTTATGAACGCCAAAACAAAGTCATCTTTATTTTGATAACCATTTGTTTCAAATAAATAAGCATGACTTATTTTATTTTTTTCTACTGCATTTTTTAAAACTGTTGTTATTATTTTTTGTTCATCTATATATTCATCAATCATCTTACACCTCTAATATATTAATACATGTATAAGTATTAAAGCAAATAATGCTGGTATTCCTAAAATTGTAATTATTAGTATAGTTATTATATTTATTGGAATAATAACGTTAATTGGTAAGGCCAAAATATTATATCCATATAATAAAAAAGAACTAAAAATAAGTTTTTTTAGGAATTTAAATACAAATTTAATCATATCATCACCACTAAATAATATGATTTAATTTATATATTATGATATATTTGTCCTATCTTCTAAAGCCATTTCTAAAGTTAATGAATCAATATATTCCATGTCTACTCCTAAAGGTATTCCATGTGCTATTCTACTAACTTTAACATTTTGATTTTCTAGCAATTTTGATATATACATTGCAGTTGTTTCACCTTCTATACTAGGTTTTACTGCTATTATTACTTCTTCTATATTTTCTTTTGTTATTCTGTCAAGTAATTCGTTAATCTTAATATCCTCTGGGTTTATACCATCAAGTGGGGATATCAATCCATCTAATACATGATACAATCCTTTATATGTTCCTATTTTTTCAAAAAGAATTACATTTTTTGGTTCTTCTACTACACATATCATTTTTTTATTGCGTGCATCATCTTTGCAAATTTGACAGATATCTTCTTCTGTCAAATGATTACAGTTTTTACACCTTTTAATTTTATCTTTACTATCAAGTATTGATTTTGAAAACAATTCTAACATATTGTCATCAAATTGTAATGTTGCTAAAGCTAATCTTTCTGCTGTTTTTTCACCTATTCCAGGTAATTTTTTATAGCATTCAATTAAATTAATAATAGTTTGTGGATACATTAAAATAGTCCTGGCATACCTTTAGTATATTTTCCAAGATTTTGTTCTACTTCATTATCAATTTGTTTCATTGCATCATTTATTGCTACCATAATTAAATCTTCTAGCATTTCTATATCATATTTATCTAATTTTTCTTGTTCTATTTTTATACTTTCTACTTTTTTAGTTCCTTTTAATGTTACTGTTACGAATGAAGATTTGCCAACAAATTCTTTATTATCTATTTTATTTTTTTCAGTCATCATATCATTTTGTAATTTTTGAGCTTGCTTCATCATTGCTTGTATGTTCATTTTTATTCCTCTTTTCTTTTAACTATATTCAATAATATTTCCAAATGTTTTTTCAATATTATTTTCACTATTATTTTGTTGTAATTTTTCTAATAATTTTTTTGGTTCGTCTATATATTCATATTTTTTTTGTTTATTATTAAATTCTTGTTTTATTTTATTCCAATTATCAATATCTGTTGCTATGCTAATATATTTTTCTTTAAAAATAAATTCAAACATTTCATCTATTTTTATTACATTTTCATTATATATTTTAGCGTTATGTATATTTTCATATACAAATATTAAATTTTTTTGACCTACAGCTTTCAATGTTCCATCTAAAACAATAGCTGCATATTCACTATACTCTGGATCAATTACTAGTCTATTTATTTCATTCATTCTACTTTTTAATTCTAAATATTCTTTTTTGTTAAAATTACACAAAGTGTTATTTATTCTTATTTTTTGTAATTCATTTAAAATATTTATATCAATTTTATTATTTGAAGTTTGTTTTTCAACTTCTTTTTTTTCTGCTTTTGGTTTTTCTTTTGGTATTACTGGAATATCAGTTTTTACTTCTTCACTATTACTATTCTTACTTATTATTTTTATAATACTTAATTCAAAAATTAATTTTGGATTACTTGATTTTTTTAATTCATTTATAATATCATTAAAATTTTGGACATAATTTATTAGTTCATCTATATCTATTTTTTCTATGTCGTAATCATTAAAATCAATGTTTAATGATTCAAAATATTTTGGAACATTAAATTTAAATATTAAGTTTTTTAGATAGACTAGTATTTCTTCTGCTAACTTTACAAAATCTTTTCCCTTATTATCATATTGTTCAATAAGTTCTAAAATTTCTTCTAACTTTTTATTTTTAATATTTAAAATAAAGTTTTTAATTTCTACTGGTGTTAATGTTCCATTTATTTCATGAATCTGTTCTATTTTTATTTGATCATCAGCATAAGCATTAACTTGATCTAATATACTAAGTGCATCACGCATCCCACCATTTGACAGTCTAGCTATTTCTTCTAAACAATTTTCTTCTATTTTAATTTTTTCTTGATCAACCACATATTTTAATCTTTTTACTAAATCTTGATTGCTTATTCTTTTAAAATCAAATCGTTGACATCTTGATAATATTGTCATTGGTATTTTATGAGGTTCTGTTGTAGCCAAAATAAATATTATATGTGCTGGAGGTTCTTCTAGTGTTTTTAGTAACGCATTAAAAGCTCCTGTTGTTAACATATGAACTTCATCTATTATATATACTTTATATTTATTGATTGTTGGTACTAAATTTACCTTGCTTTTTAATTCTCTTATTTCATCTACACCGTTATTTGAGGCAGCATCTATTTCAATTATATCAACAGGTTGATTTAAATTTTGTGTACAATTAACACATTCATTACAAGGCGTCGTATCATTTAAATTTGTACAATTAATAGTTCTAGCTAAGATCTTTGCTATACTTGTTTTTCCTGTTCCTCTAGGTCCTGTAAAAAGATATGCATGAGATAATTGATTATTTAATATTGCATTTTTCAAAGTTTTAACAATTACTTGCTGTCCAACTACTTCATCCAAATTTAGTGGCCTATATTTTCTATATAATGTTTGATACACTTTATCACCTCACATATTTTTATTATAGCATTTTAGCAATAAATATTAAAGATATGACATAAATTATTTTCGTTTTTCTTTAAAAAATTTTTTTAAAATATCAATTGATTTTTTTTTACATATACCTTCATTGATTTGCATTTTTGTTTTATTTTTCTCAGTTATTTTATTTAAACTACCATATTTATCACTTTTTGTAGCATAATATATTTTTTTTATTCTAGATTCAATAATTGCCCCTGTACACATCATACAAGGTTCTAAAGTTACATATATAGTACATTCATCTAAATGCCAAGTTTTTAACTTTTTGCATGCTTTATTTATAACTAATAATTCTGCATGTTTAAGTGAATTTTTTCGTAGTTGTTTTTTATTATGTGCTTTTGCAATGATTTTATTTTTATACACAATCACAGCACCAACTGGTACATCACCTCTTTTTGCTGCTTTTTTTGCTTCTTTTATAGCTATTTGCATATATTCTAAATTATTATCCATAATTTCACCATCCATAAAAAAAGACACACACATTTAGAGATTTTTAAGGCTGCTATCTTCCGATTCTGACCTGGTTCAAACATAAATGTTGTGTCATATATAATATATATTATTTTAGTTTTTTTTTCAATCTTTTTTTAATGTTTCACGTGAAACATTGTTTAGTTTTTTTGTAGATTTAATTTAATTATACATAATAATAATTTAATAACTTTTAAAATCCATAATATTTATATTTTTTAGTATAAATTAATATAAATAAAACACTAAACTAATTAAGAATCAATATTTTTAAATATAAATCATTTATTTTATATGCAAAGTGCATAATTTTATTAATTGATATTAAATATTTTATTTAATAATCTTTAATGTTCCACGTGGAACATTATTATCTTCTTTATTTGATGTTTCACGTGAAACATTGATATTAATTTACTTAAATAAAAAGAGTATTGTTTATTTCAATACTCTAAAATAATTTAATTTTCATTTTTTGTTTCTTCTTCAATAGAATTATGTTCTGATTCTTTTTCCATTAATGTTACAGTGCTAACTTTTTGATTTTCTTTTAAATTTATTAATTTAACACCTTGTGCAACACGTCCAGTTGTAGATACTTGTTCTAAAGGTAATCTTATAATTATTCCATTATCAGTAACAATTACTAAATCTTCATTACCTTCCACTACTTTAAATGATACTATATTTCCGTTTTTATCAGTAATATTTAATGCTTTAACACCTTTACTACCTCTATGTGTCATACGATATTCATCTATACTTGTTCTTTTTCCATAACCTTTTTCAGTAACTACTAAAATTTGTTGTCCTTCATCAGCTATTTCACATCCAACACATTTACCATCTCCAACGGTTATACCTTTAACACCTGAAGCAGTTCTTCCCATAATTCTGATTTCTTCTTCATTAAATCTAATCATTCTACCATTTGTTGATGCAATTAATACCTCTTTTGTTTCATCTGTTTTTCTAGCTGCTATTAATTCATCATCATCTTTTAAAGTAATAGCTATTTTTCCATTTTTTCTTATGCTATTAAATTCTTTTATATTTGTTCTTTTTACTAAACCATTTTGTGTACAAAATACAATATATTTAGAATCTTCTTCTCTATCTATTTTTAACATTGTAGTTACTACTTCTTCTTTTTCAAGTGGTAATAAATTAACAATTGGCAATCCTTTTGATTGACGACTAAATAATGGAATTTCATATCCTTTAATACGATATACTTTTCCTTTATTAGTAAAGAATAATACATAATCATGTGTTGTTAATGAAATTAAACTAGATACAAAATCTTCCTCGTTAGTTGCCATTCCTTTTATTCCTACACCACCACGATTTTGACTTTTATAATTATCACTATTCATTCTTTTAATATAACCCTTTTGTGTAAGAGTTACAACAATATCTTCTACTGGAATTAATGATTCATCTTCAATATAATCAATAGCTGTCATATCTATATCTGTTCTTCGATCATCACTATATTTATTTTTAATTTCTATCAATTCTTCTTTAATTATTTCTAATACTTTTTGTTCTGAACCTAAAATTTGTTTATAATATTCTATTTTTTCCAATAATTCTTTTAATTCTTGTTCAATTTTATCACGTTCTAAACCTGTCAAACGACGTAATTTCATTTCTAAAATAGCTTTAGCTTGTATTTCAGTAAGACCAAAACGTTCTATAAGTTTAGTTTGGGCTTCTTCATCACCTTTTGACTCTTTTATCAATTTAATAATTTCATCAATATTATCTAATGCTATTTTTAATCCTTCTAAAATATGTACTCTAGCTTCAGCTTTATTTAAATCAAATTTAGTTCTTCTTATTATTATTTCTTTTTGATAATCTATATATTTAGAAATTACTTCTTTTAATGAAAATACTTTAGGAGTTTGTTGATCTATCATTAATAAATTAATACCATAAGTTACTTGTAATTGAGTATGTTTATATAAATTATTTAACACAACATTAGGATTTGCATCCTTTTTTAAATAAATTACAACACGTACTGGGTTTTCTAAATTAGATTCTTCGTGTAAATCACTAATTCCATCTATTACTTTTTCCCTTACTAATTGACCAATACGTTCTTGAAACTCTTTTTTATTTACTTGATATGGGAGTTCGGTAACAATAATTTTGTTTTTGCCATTTTTTTCTTCCATTTCAATTTTACCACGGATTGTAATAGTTCCTTTTCCTGTTTCGTAAGCCTTTCTTATTCCACTATTTCCAAGAATTATACCTCCTGTTGGAAAATCTGGTCCTTTAATATATTTCATCAATTCCAATGTATCTAATTTTGGATTATCAATATAAGCAACACATCCATCAATTACTTCACCTAAATTATGTGGTGGAATATTTGTTGCCATTCCTACAGCTATTCCCATGGATCCATTTACCAATATATTTGGAAATCTAGATGGTAGTACTTCTGGTTCTTCTTCTGTTTCGTCAAAATTTTGTTTAAAATTAACTGTATCTTTATTTATATCTCTAACCATTTCTAAAGATAATTTTGAAAGACGTGCTTCTGTATAACGCATAGCAGCTGCTCCATCTCCGTCTAAATTACCAAAGTTACCATGTCCATCTACTAACATGTGTCTAAAACTAAATGGTTGAGCCATACGAACCATAGCATCATAAATTGAAGAATCACCATGTGGATGATATTTTCCCATAACGTCTCCGACAATTCTTGCACTTTTACGATGAGCTTTATCAGATGTATATCCTGATTCATACATTGAATATAAAATTCTTCTATGAACTGGTTTTAACCCATCTCTTAAATCTGGAATTGCACGTGAAACTATTACACTCATTGAATATTCTAAAAAAGAATCTTTTACTTCTTGTACTATATTTTTTTCAATTATTCTATCCATAATAACCTCCTATACATCCAACATTTCTGCAAATTTTGCATATTCTTCAATAAATAATTTTCGTGGAATTACATCCTCTCCCATTAAATCTGTAAATATTTTATCTGCTTCTATTGCATCTTCTACTGTTACTCTTTTTAATACACGATTATTTATATGCATAGTTGTTTCACGTAAATCTATTGCATCCATTTCTCCTAAACCTTTAAAACGTTGTACAATTGGCTTAGCATTTTTACTTAAAGTATTTCTATATTCTTCTAATTCTTCGTCAGTAAGTACATATTTAATATTTTTTCCATTTATTACTTTATATAGTGGTGGTTGAGCAGCATAAACATAACCACCTTCAACAATTGGTCTAAAAAACCTATAAAATAATGTTAATAATAAAATTCTAATATGTGATCCATCAACATCAGCATCGGTCATTATAACTATTTTATGATATCTTAACTTACTTAAATCAAATTCTTGCCCTATTCCTGTTCCAAACGCTGTTATAATAGTACGGATTTCTTCATTAGATAAAGCTTTATCTAATCTTGCTTTTTCTACATTTAATATTTTTCCTCGTAAAGGTAAAATAGCTTGAGTTTTTGGAATTCTTGCATCTTTTGCTGAACCTCCTGCCGAATCCCCTTCGACTAAAAATATCTCACTAATTGAAGCATCTTTACTAGTACAATCTGCTAATTTTCCAATTGTATTAAAACCATCCAATGCTGTTTTTCGACGAGTTAATTCTCTTGCTTTTTTTGCTGCAGCTCTAGCTCTTGCAGCTGTCATTGTTTTGTCAATTATTATTTTAGCTTCTTCTGGGTTTTCCATTAAAAATCTTTCAAAACCTTTAGAAAAAACATTATCAGCAAGTTTCCTTACTTCGGAATTTCCAAGTCTTCCTTTTGTTTGTCCTTCAAATTGTGGATTAGGATGTTTACACGAAACAATCATTGTTAATCCTTCTTTTACATCATCACCTGTCAAAGAAGGATCTTTTTCTTTTAAGAAATTATTTTTTCGTGCATAATTATTGATAACCCTTGTTAATGCTCTTCTAACTCCTTCCTCATGTGTTCCACCATCATGAGTATTAATGTTATTAACAAATGAATATATATTATCTGTATATCCAGAATTATATTGCATTGCAACTTCAAATATAATTCCGTCTTCTTCTCCTTCTAAATGAATAATTTCTTCATGAATTGGAGTTTTATTTTTATTTAAATATTTTATATATTCACTTATTCCACCTTCATAATGAAATATTTCACCTGTTGTATCCTCATCATCACGATCATCTCTTAAAGTTAATCTTAATCCCCTATTTAAAAAAGCTAATTCTCTAGTTCTAACCTTTAAGGTTTCATAATCATAGATATCTGTATCAAAAATATCTGGATCTGGTTTAAAAGTTACAGTTGTTCCTGTTCTTTCTGTTTCACATTCACCAATTATTTTTAATTGTTGAGTTGTTTTTCCACCATTTTCAAATTTTGCTTCATATATTTTACCATTTTTATATACTTTAACATTAACCCATTTTGACAATGCATTTACAACACTTGCACCTACTCCGTGAAGTCCACCAGATACTTTGTATCCTCCCCCACCAAATTTTCCTCCAGCGTGCAAAACTGTATATACTGTTTCAACTGTTGAAATACCAGTTTTTTTATGAATATCTACAGGTATTCCACGACCATTATCTTTTACGGTTATTGAATTATCTTTATTTATAACTATTTCAATATTATCACAATAACCAGCCAAAGCTTCATCTATAGAGTTATCAACTATTTCCCATACTAAATGGTGTAATCCTTTAACATCGGTTGTTCCTATGTACATTCCTGGTCTTTTTCGGACTGCCTCTAATCCTTCTAATACTTGAATATCTGATGCATCATAATGTTCTTGTTTTTCTTCCATTTAATTCACCTCTTTTGTAATTTTACCATTTTTTATTTCTATCAATTTAGATTTATTAATTATTGATTCATCTATATTTTTTAAATCTGTTGTTGTTATAATTGTTTGCATATTATCTTTTATATAATTTAATAAATTATTCTTTTTTTGATCATCTAATTCACTAAAAACATCATCTAAAAGTAAAATAGGATATTCTTTTTTTGTTTCATAAAATATTTCTATTTCAGCAAGTTTTATAGCTAGTATTGACATTCTTTGTTGTCCCTGTGAACCATAATTTTTTAAATTGAAATTTTCTATGTAAAATTCAAAATCATCTCGATGTGGACCTATTAAAGTAGTTTTAAATTTTATTTCTCTTTCAAAATTTTTATTATAGTAATTTTTTAGTTTTTTTCTTATTTCTTCTGAATCATAATTATCAAATTTAATTGAATTTTTATATTTAATATTAAATCCATTTATAGAAGATATATTTTTAAAAATATTTGAACTTATATTATTTAATTGATTTATAAAATTATTTCTATATTGATATATTTGAATAGCCTTTTCTATTAAATAATCAGTTAATATATTGAAATAATTATAATCACTTGTTTTTCCTTCAAAAATCAACTTAATGTAATCATTACGCATTTTTAATATTTTATTGTATTCACCTAATATATTTAAATATTTATTATTAAGTTGACTAAGTTCAGAATTTAAAAAGTGCCTTCTAATATTTGGAGAACCTTTAATTAAATCTAAATCTTCTGGATAAAAAATAATAATATTTAATCTAGAAATATAATCACTTATTTTTTTTATTTCATCATTATCTATTTTTAATTTTTTAGTCTTATTTCCAATAATTATTTTAAAATTATTTTTCATTTTATTTATAAAAATATTTCCTTCTATCTTAGATATATCTTTATTATTCTTAATTAAATTATTGTCAATAAAAGAACGATGAGATTTTGTTAATGCTAAAACATATATACTTTCTAATAAATTTGTCTTTCCTTGAGCATTATTTCCATAAATTATATTTATTCCTTGTTTTAATTTTAAAGTTAAATTATCATAATTTCTAAAATTAACTAAAGAAATATTATCTATATACATTACTCACCTTCTTTTTTGCTATTTAAATGACGAATAAAAAAAAGTTACACTAATTAATACTCCTATACCCAATTACAATTATACCACAAAATAATATAAAAAATAAGCTTTTTTAGCTTATTTTGATTATAATTAAGCAATTTTTCGATCACGCATAATAGATTGTAATCTTGTTGCTCTTAATAACTGATTTTCAAGTGAACCATAAGAAACATTTAAGTTTAATTCTTGTCCGTTTTTAAATAAAATTTTTGTTTTTAAACCATTTTTTTCTAACTTATCCACATGTTTTAAAGAAATCCAATGACAATCTTCTACTCTTGGTGATGCAGTTGGAAAAAATATTATTTCATTTGACTCTTCTACAACAATTGGTGATTTATAATTAATTCCTAATAAACTTTTTGTTCCTTCATGTCTACCCATATATGAACTTCCAAAAAAACGACAACTATCATCAATAATCATTGAAGAATTTTTATTTATATTTATTGTATTTTCTTCTTCTAAAACTTTCGAATTATTATTATTAATTGGAACGATTGCTATTGTTTCTTTGTTTATTTCATAACTATTTAGCATTTTTTCACCTCCTCTATATACATTTTTCGATATTACAACCGAAAACACCTGCTAATATATATATCAAATTAGTCGAAATTTGTTTATTTATGTCGATTTTAATAAAAATATTAAAAAAAAACTTATTTTTAATAAGTTCTTATAGGTAATATTAATTGAATTAAATCTTCATTTTCTATATTTTTTATAATAATTGGTTTTATTTCACTATTAAAGAATATTTCTATATCTTCTGTTTCGAAAGTTTTTAAAGCTTCCATCATATATTTAGAACTAAATGCTATTTTAATTTCTTTTTCATTACTTTTTTCTACTTTCATATTTTCTTCTACATAACCTATTTCTGGAATATTTGAAGATAATGTTATATTATTGTTTTCACTTTCCAATTTAATAGTATTTTTATCCGCTTCATTTGTTAATAATGATGCTCTATCTATTGAATTATAAAATTCTTGTAAATTTACTTTCATCGATAATTCAAATTCATTAGGTATTAATTTAGATGTATCAGGATATGTACCATTTATTAAACGTGACATCATTATAATAGAATTAAATTTAAATATTACTTTATTATTGAATATATGTAATTCTATATCATCATCTTCTTCATTTAATAATTTAGTTAATTCAATTAAATTTTTAGTTGGAATAATAATATTAATATCTTCTGCTACACTTTCTTTTAAAGTAATTGTTTTCTTTGATAAACGATATGAATCTGTTGCAGTACATTCTAATATATTTTCTTTTATAGTAAAATTAATTCCAGTTAATATTGGTCTAGATTCTTGAGTTGAAGTAGCAAAACTAGTTTGTCTTATTATATTTTTAAATACCTTCTTATTCATAAATACAGGATGTTTGGTTTCTGTTAAGTCAATTGTTGGAAATTCACTTGCTATATTACAATTTAAGTTAAATGATGAATTATCAGTAGTTATAAAAATTTTATTATCTATTACCTCTTCTATATTAATAACAGTATTAGGTAATTTTTTTACTATATCATATATATATCTACCAGATACTACTATTTCACCACATTTTTCTATTTTTTCTATTTCTGATTTATCAATAAATGTCTTTATAGCTACATCATTATCTGTACTTAGTAAAAATAATCCTTCATTTGTTAATTCAAATTTTATACAATTTAATACTGGAATAATATTTTTACTTGATATTCCTTTTATTACATAATTTAAATGTTCCATTAATATATTTTGTTTTATTTCTAATTTCATAAAAATTCTCCTATCTATATTATTATTATTTATATGTTATTTTTATTATTAAGGTGGAAAAGGTGGAAAAACTAATTTTTTCTTTATTTATAAGTCAAAAATTAAAAATTTTATTGTGTAAAAAATGTTTATAATTTGTAAATATACACAATTTTACTTTATTTGATTTACAATTTTGTTAATTTCTATTTCTAAGTCTTTATTAGTTTTCAACTGTTTTTTGATTTTATCCACAGAATGCATAACAGTTGTATGATCTTTCCCACCAAATTCAATTCCAATTTTAGGAAGTGATTCCTCTAAATAAATTCTACATATATACATAGCAATTTGTCTTGGGACGGCAATTTTAGCTACTCTTCTTTTGCTTTTTAACTCCTCTACCGTAATATTATAGTTACTTGCAACTAATTGTTGAACTTGATCAACTTTATTTTTTGATATTATACTCTTAACAAAGTAATCTTTTAAGGCTTCAATAGCAAGATCTAAATCGATATTGCTTCCATTCATCATAGCTGCATAGGCTACTACTCTAGTAATAGCTCCTTCAAGTTTTCTAATATCAGTTGTACAATTACTTGCTATATATTCTTTAACATCTTGCGGAAAAGGATTAGCAAGCATATGACCTTCTAACTTTTTATCTATAATATTCATTCTTAATTCAAAATCGGGTTGAAGTATATTTATTGTAAGACCCCAGTTAAATCTAGTTCTTAGTCTGTCTTCTAGTAGTTTTAAATCATCTGGAGATCTATCGGATGAAATAATTATTTGTTTATTATTTCCATATAAATCATTAAATGTGTTGAAAAATTCTTGTTGAGTTTGATTGGCATTACCTAAATATTGAATATCATCAATTATTAATACATCAATATTACGATATTTATTTTTAAATATTTCAACGCTATCAAAATTATTTCCATCTTTATTTTTTTTATTTATACCAATAAAATCAGATACAAATTTTTCACTAGTAACATATAAAACATTTTTATTACTGTTTTTTACAATATAATTTCCAATAGCATGCATTAGATGTGTTTTACCTAATCCACTATTTCCATATATAAATAATGGATTATACATATATCCTGGATTTTCGGCTACTGCTAAGGCTGTTGCATGTGCAAATTTGTTACTCTGCCCTACTATAAAATTATCAAAATTATATTGCGTATTTAGATTTGTTTCATAATTATTATTTGAAGGAACTCCAATATTATCGGTATCTATTTCAATATTGTTTTCAAGTTCTTCTTCTAGATAATATTCAAATTTAAAATTAGATCCACTAACATCCGTAAATATCTCTTCGATTAAATCATTATAGTTTTCTTTTAAGTTTTTTTTATGAATGTGCATTGGAACTATAATTTTTGCAGTATTATCTTCTAATTTAAATAACTTTGTTTCTGAAAACCAAGTTTCATATGCAATTGGAGATAATTCTTCTTTGATTTTACACAAAAAAGAATTCCATAAATTTTTTGTTTCCATACTTCACCCCCAAAGTCTGAATCACTAATACCATTTTACCTTATTTTTCCTAAAAAAAAAAGGACTTTCTTCAAAAAAATGTGGAAAAAAAAGTATCAACATATTTATACACAAGCATTAAGCTATATTTCCCATAAATAAAACTAATTTATTAACAAAATGTGTGGAAAAATTATAAACACAACTATTAATTGTTGATATATTTATAAACATATATGTTGATAAGTATATTTTTTAAAGTTTTTATATAAAATTATATTGTGGAAATATATGTTAATAAGAAAAAATTAAAAATTTTTATATGTGGAAACAATAATAGTTTGACAAATATAATAAAAATCTATATAATGTTAAAAGCAAATCAATTTATTAGTTCAGGAGGTGGATTATGAAAAGAACTTACCAACCAAATAATAGAAAAAGAAGTAAAAAGCACGGATTTTTCGCTAGAATGAAAACAAACATTATAAGTAGAAGAAGAAAAAAAGGTAGAAAAGTATTATCTCATTAATAACCACTTTATTATAGTGGTTTTTTTACTATAGAGTAGGTGATAAGATGAAAAAAAGAAATATATTGAAGGAAAATAAAGATTTTAATAAAATTATTAAAGAAAATAGAGGCTATAAATATAAAGATTTTATAGTTTATGTGGAAAAAAATACTAATGATATTTATCATTTTGGCTTTTCCGTTGGAAAAAAAATAGGAACGGCAGTGACTAGAAATAAAATTAAAAGACAATTAAGAAGTATAATTGATAAAAATGACTATCAAAATAATTTTAATTGTATTATAATAGTAAGGAAAAGTATTTTAAATAAAACTTATCAAGAAATTACAAATCAATTATTTGAAATTGTAGAACAACAAAAATTAATAAAAAAGGAGAAATAAAATGAAGAAAAAAATATTTAAACTTATGTGTATGTTATTAGTTGTTTTTTCCTTAACAGGATGTACAAAATATATTAATAACGATAAAAATAAAGTAATTAAAAATGAAGCAAATGGTCAAAATGTTGTTAAAAATATATTATGTAAGCCTACTGATAAAAAATTATTATCAATTTATGATGATTATAATAAAAAAGCAAAAAAACAAGATAAGATAAATATAAATGATTTACCAACATGTGAAAATTTAAAAGTAAGCCAAGGAAAATATGAAGGAATATGGACAACTGTATTCGTAAAACCATTAGCTTGGTTTATAATAAAACTAGGTAATTTAGTTAAAAATTATGGATTAGGGTTAATACTTGCAACATTAATAATAAGAGGTGTTGTATATCCATTTACAAAAAAAGCAGCAATGCAATCTGAAATGTTAAAAAAAGCAAAACCAGAGTTAGATAAATTAGAAAAAAAATATAAAGATAAAACTGATCAAGAATCTATGATGAAAAAATCACAAGAAATGTTAATGATTTATAAAAAATATAATATAAATCCAATGTCAGGATGTTTATTTTCACTAATTCAATTACCACTTTTCTTTGCATTTTATGAAGCAATTAGTAGAATACCAGCTTTATTTGAAGAAAACTTTTTAGGATTCCAATTAGGAACAAGTCCAGCAGTTGCTGTTTTCTCACAAGGAAAATATTATTATTTAATATTTATTGTATTAATCTTCTTTGCTACATATTTCTCATTTAAATTAAATAGTGGAGCATCTATGAGTAAAGAACAAGAAAAATCAATGAAAACAATGTCAAACTTTATGGTCGTATTTATGACATTTGTGTCCTTTTCAATATCATCAGGTATAGCTATTTATTGGATTACTTCTAATGTCTTTACAATTGTACAAAATTTAATTGTTAAGAAAGAGAGAAAATAATATGGAATTAAAAAAGTATGAAGGAAAAAATAAGGAAGAAATTTTAAAAAAAATATTAAAAGAATTAAATTGTAATCAAAATGATTTATTTTTAAAATCAGAGTTCATTGAAGGAAAATTATTTAAAAGTTCTAAATATATTGTTTCCGTAGTTACTAAAAAAGAAATAATAGAATATATAAGTGAATACATTCAAAATTTATCTAGATGTATGAAAATAAATATAGAATCAGAAATTTTAGAAAGTGAAGATATTTTTAAAGTAACTCTTGTCTCAGATCAAAATGCCATATTAATAGGAAAAGAAGGAAGAACATTAAATTCAATTCAATTATTACTAAAACAATCAATTAAAAATAAAATTGGTTTAAGTTTAAAAATAAATGTTGATGTTGCAAATTATAAAGTAAAAAAACTAAAAAATATTGAATATCAAGTAAAAAAGATTATTAAAGAAGTACAAAGTACTAAAATAACAGCTGCACTAGACCCAATGAATTCTTATGAAAGACGTTTTGTTCATAATTTAGTTAGTGAATATAAAAATTTAACTACTGAAAGTATTGGAGAAGGAAGAGATAGAAGAGTAACAATAAAATATAAAGAAAATTAATACACATTTGTGTATTTTTTTTAAATTTAGTTGACGAATAAAAAAAATAAAGATAAACTTTAAACAGGTGATTAAATGACTTTACAAGAAAAAGAAGAATATTACAGTATAATATATGAAATTTTAGAAAATGACGAATTTCAAAAAAGAAAACAATATAAACATCATGGAAATATTTCTGTTTATGAACATTCACTAGCAGTATCAAAATATGCATATATAGTTGCAAAAAGACTAGGATATGATTATAAAAGTGCTGCGATAGGTGGTTTACTTCATGATTTTTATTACAAACCATGGCAAGAAAATATAGAAAAAGTTCCATTGTTAAAAAAACATGGATTTGTTCATGCAAGGGAAGCATTAGAAAATAGCAAAAATATTTTTCCACATTTAATAAATAAAAAAGTTGCTAATATCATTGAAAGACATATGTTCCCATTAAATAAAATTCCACCTCGTTATGCAGAATCTTGGATTGTTAATTTATGTGATAAATATGTTTCTTTAGAAGTAATAAAAGAACCAACAAAAATTCCAATGTTATTAGGAATAAAAAAGGGGGTATAAAATGGAAGACACAATTGTAGCAATATCGACATCTCAAGGAATAGGTGCAATATCTATAATAAGATTGAGTGGTAAAGAAAGTATAGAAATAGTCAATAAAATAGTTAAAAATAAAAATTTAAATAAATTAAATAGTCATACAATTAATTATAATCATGTTGTAAATAATGATGAAATAATAGATGAAGTTTTAATATCTATTATGAAAGCACCAAGATCATTTACAACTGAAGATGTAGTTGAAATTAACTGTCATGGTGGAATAGCAACAACAAATAAAATATTAGAATTATTATTATTAAATGGGTGTAGATTAGCTGAACCTGGGGAATTTACAAAAAGAGCTTTTTTAAATGGTAGAATAGATTTATTAGAAGCAGAAAGTGTTATGGATATAATTAATTCTAAAACAGAAAATTCACTTAAATTAGCAATAAATCAATTAAATGGTAGCACCTCAAATTTAATAAGAAATTTAAGACAAGATTTACTTGAAATATTAGCTAATATAGCTGTTAATATTGATTATCCAGAGTATGAAGATATTGAAGAAGTAACAAATCAAAAATTAGGAAAAGAAATAATTAAAATAAAACAAAAGATTAATCAAATATTAAATGATAGTAAAAATAGTAAGATAATAAAAGAAGGAATAGATGTAGCCATTATAGGAAAACCAAATGTAGGAAAAAGTAGTCTTTTGAATAAATTATTAGATGAAGATAAAGCTATTGTAACTGATATAGCTGGAACAACAAGAGATATAGTTGAGGGAAAAATTAATTTAAATGGTTTTATTTTAAACATAATAGATACAGCTGGAATTAGAAAAACAACTGATAAAGTAGAGCAAATAGGGGTAGATAAAAGTAAAAATTTAATAGATAGAGCAGATTTAATTTTATTTTTATTAGATAATAATACTTTATTAAATAACGAAGAAAAAGAATTGTTAGAAACAATTCAAAATAAAAAACATATAATTATTGTAAATAAAACGGATTTAGAAACAAAAATAGATTTAAAAGATGAAAATTATATTAGAATGAGTACTATAAATAATATAGGTATAAAAGAATTGAAAGAAAGAATTATCAAATTGTTTGAACTTGATAAAATAGAACAAAGTGACATGACTTATTTAACAAACGCTAGAAGTATTACTTTATTAAAACAAGTAAAAGAAAAAATAGAAGAAATTGAAAATAGTATCAATATGAATATACCAATAAGTATTATTGAAATAGATTTGAGAAATGTATGGGAAATATTAGGAAAAATAATAGGTGAACATTATGAAGATGAATTAATAGATCAATTATTTACTCAATTTTGTTTAGGAAAGTAATTTTTACTTTCTTTTTAATTTATAAATTTTTGTATCAAGTTTATAATTATTTTCATTATTTAAAATGAAAGTTTTAATATGATCGTTGTATAAAATTTGATTATTTGCTTTTAAAGAATCAAAATCATATGCCAAACTATCAAGAATATTTCTAATATTACCTTTATAAATAATAGGAATTGGTTTTATTATATAATTACCATTATCGTTTTTTTCTATAAGATATCTTGGTTGCTCATTTGGAATAATAATTTTTAAATCTGAAAGTAACAAAGCATTAATTTTATTTTTCATAAAAATTCTCCTTTTTGTTTTATTATATGAAAGAAGAAATAAAAAAATGAAATCATATTGTTTTATATTTTAATAAATAGTATAATATATTGAGTTTAAGGAAGTGATATTTTGGAATATGAAATAATTGTTGTTGGAGGTGGACATGCTGGATGTGAAGCCTCTCTTGCAGCTGCTAGAAAAAATCATAAAACTTTATTAGTAACGGGAAATATTAAAAATATAGCTGATATGCCATGTAATCCATCAATTGGAGGATCAGCTAAAGGAATTGTAGTAAGAGAAATTGATGCTTTAGGTGGAGAAATGGGAAAAAATGCAGATAAATCACTACTACAAATTAAGATGCTAAATAATAAAAAAGGTCCAGCAATTCAAGCTTTAAGAGCTCAAGCAGATAAAATTACTTATCCAAAAAATATGTTAAAAACTCTAAATAATACTCCAAATTTAACAATAAAAGAAGCAATTGTTGAAAATTTAATTGTTGAAGATAATAAAATCAAAGGAATTATTTTGGAAGATGGAACAACTATTTTTGCGAAAGCTGTTATATTAACAACAGGTACATATTTAAAAGCAGATATTTTAGTTGGTGATACTCGTAGACGTGAAGGTCCACATGGTGAAAAACCAAGTAATTATTTAAGTGAAAATTTAAAAAAGTTAGGCTTTAAAATTAAAAGGTTAAAAACAGGAACACCTCCTCGACTTGAAAAAAGTACAATAAATTTTGAAAAATTAAGAGTAGAAAATGGTGATAAAGAACCATTAACTTTTAGTTTTGACAATGAACCAATTTATGATGTTAATAACCAAATTCCATGTCATTTAATTTATACTAATAAAAAGACACATGAAATTATAAAACAAAATTTATCTAAATCGAGTATGTATGGAGGACTTGATGATATAGAAGGTATTGGCCCTAGATATTGTCCATCAATTGAAGATAAAATAGTTAGATTTAGTGATAAAGAACGTCATCAGTTATTTTTAGAGCCAGAAAGTATTTATTATGATGATATGTATTTACAAGGATTTTCAACAAGTATGCCTTATGATATTCAAGAACAAATGGTTCACAGTTTAGAAGGATTAGAAAATGCTAAAATCTTAAAATATGCATATGCTATTGAATATGATGCTATTTATCCAAATCAATTAAAACAATCACTAGAAACAAGAATTATTGAAAATTTGTATACAGCTGGTCAAATAAACGGAACAAGTGGATATGAAGAAGCTGCATGTCAGGGTTTAATAGCAGGAATAAATGCAGCATTAAAATTAGAAAATAAAGAACCATTAATTTTAAAAAGAAATGAAGCATACATTGGTGTTTTAATAGATGATTTAATTACAAAAGGGATTAGAGATCCATATCGTTTATTAACTTCAAGAGCAGAGTATAGATTACTTTTAAGACACGATAATGCTGATTTAAGACTTAGAAAATATGGATATGAAGTAGGATTAATAAGCAAAGAAAAATATGATAAATTAATTCAAAAAGAAAATAACATTAATGAGATTATTGAATTACTTAAAAATAATAAAATAACTCCTAAAAAAGAAATTAATGATTATCTTGTTAAAAATAATAGTACACCTATTAAAGATGGAATTAGTTTATTTCAATTACTAAAAAGACCAGAAATAAAAATAAATAATATTAAAGAATTTATTGAATTAAAAAAATATACAAAAGAAGAATTAGAACAAGTAGAAATTATAATAAAATATGAAGGATATATAGAAAAAGCAAATAGAGAAGCAAAAAAAATGTTAGAATTGGAAGAAAAAAAGATTCCTGAAGATATAGATTATGATAAAATCAAAAATATAGCAAGTGAAGCTCGTCAAAAATTAAAGGAAGTAAAGCCTACTTCTATAGGACAAGCGATTAGAATAAGCGGTGTTAATCCTGCTGATATATCTATAATGATGGTTTATTTAAAGAAAGAATATTATAATGACAGAAAAAGAATTAGTAACTAAATTAAAAGAACTTAATATAGACATAACACAAGAAAAATTAGACCAATTAAATAGATATTATGAGTTATTAATAGAATGGAATCAAAAAATAAACCTAACTTCCATTACAAAAAAAGAAGATGTGTATTTAAAACATTTTTATGATAGTGCAACCATAGCAAAAATAATAAATTTAAATGAGTATAAAACTTTATGTGATATAGGAAGTGGAGCAGGTTTTCCAGGTATTGTGTTAAAAATCTTATATCCTAATTTAAAGATAACATTAGTTGATTCATTAAATAAAAGAATAATATTTTTAAATAAAGTTATAGAAGAATTAGATTTAAAAAATATAGAAGCAATTCATACAAGAGTAGAAGAATATGCAAAGAAAAATATTGAAAAATATGAAATAGTAACAGCACGTGCTGTAGCACATTTAAGTATTTTATTAGAATATGGACTACCTATGTTAAAAAATAATTATTATTTTATAGCTATGAAAGGAAATTTAGAAGTTGAAATAAAGGAAAGTAGTAAAGCTTTAGAAATATTAAATAGTAAGATTGAAAAAATAGAAGAATTTAAATTACCACTTGAAAATAGTAATAGAACTTTAATTAAAATCAAAAAAATAAAATCTTGTCCTAAAAAATATCCTAGAAAATATAGTGAAATAAAGAAACAAAAATTATAGTTTCTTTTTTTATTTTAAGTATTTCCCAAAAAAATCTTGTAATATTTCCCAAACTATAGTATCATATAGAAGAAGAATAAAGAGGTGAATATTATGAATATGGAAAAAGAGGTTTTAATTCTTAATATAGATGATGTTTTACCAAACAGATTTCAACCAAGAATCAAATTTAAAGAAGAAAATATAAATGAATTAGCTGAATCAATAAAGGAGCATGGTGTAATTCAACCAATTGTTGTAAGAAAAATTAGTGATAAGTATGAAATAATAGCTGGAGAAAGAAGATATAAAGCTAGTATTTTAGCTGGTAAAACAACAATTCCAGCCATTGTAACTGATTTAGATGATAAAAATAGTGCAGAAGTAGCTTTGATTGAAAATGTTCAAAGACAAAATTTAACTCCAATTGAAGAAGCAATATCATATAAAAAAATATTGGATATGGGTTATATAAATCAAACAGATTTAGCTGAAAAATTAGGTAAAACACAATCAACAATAGCAAATAAGCTAAGATTATTAAATTTAGATGAAGAAGTTCAAGAGGCATTGTTAAATGAAAAAATTTCAGAAAGACATGCTAGATCATTGTTAAAATTAGATAAAAACAAACAGGTTGAAATGTTAAATAGAATTATTAGTGAAAGAATGACCGTAAGAAAAACAGACGAAGAAATTAATAAAATATTAAATAATAATTCAGAAGAAAAACAAGAAGTAAATATTCCATCTCTTAATAAGGTAGATGAAAATAATTCAGAAATAGAAGTATTAAACTTCAATTTAGATGAACAAGAATCATCTAAAGAAAATGAATTAGAAAAAACTATGGAAATTCCACCAATAACAGAAAAAGAGGTAAATAATACAATGAATGAAAATCAAAATATTAATTCAATACCAGAATTAAATAATCAAGTACAAGATAATAATTTCAACACTGAAAATGTTTTAAACAATCAAGTACAAGATAATAATTTCAACACTGAAAATGTTTTAAACAATCAAGCACAAGATAATAATTTCAACACTGAAAATGTTTTAAACAATCAAGTACAAGATAATAATTTCAACACTGAAAATGTTTTAAACAATCAAGCACAAAATAATAATATAAATAATGAAAATACCTTAAATAACCAAAATAGCAATATAAATGAAATACCAAGTGTAAATTCATTTAACGCTCAAGAGATATCAGTTGAGAACCAAAATAATACATTTAATAATAATACAATAAATGTGCCAAATTTAAATCAACAAAATTTAAATCAACAAAATTTAAATAATAATCAAATAGAAGTACCAAATGTAATACAACAAGAGTCTAATAACGATGTATCTGAAATTTCAGATAATGTATCACAAAATTTAAATAATACTGAAAATCAATTTAATATACCATCAGATCCTATAATTGAACCAGAAACAAATCAAGATTCAAGTTTTAATGTTCAAAATAATAACTTTAATTTTAGTCAACAATTAGATGTAACACCATCAGAGGATGATAATATTTCACCAGTTACTCCAGTTGAAGAAGTTAATGTAGGTCAAAATCCAATTGATATAGCTAGTTTACCTTCAAATAATCAACAAGAAAGTCCAACACCAGTAGAAATAAATCCAATGATGGAACAACCAGAAAGTAATGATTCAAATCCATCAGGCGGTGGTAAGTTCTTTAATATGTTTAATATGAATAACCAAAATTATGTAGATGATATTGAAAATAAAGAAGTAAATATGAATTTTGAGGAACAAAATCAGCCAGCTGCAAACCCTTTTAATTTTAACTTTGATCCTATTAATCAACCATCATCTCAAACTAATGAATCAACAATAAATTCTTCAAATCAACCACAGTCTAATATAGCTACACCAGATATATTTAGTAATACAGGAATTAGTAATAATATGGATAATTCTGTTCAACAAACATCTAATATAAATGAAAGTAATAATATAAATTTACAAAATAATCAAATAGAAAATTCAGATAATGAAGATCCATTTCAAAATAAATTAAATCCATATACATTAAATGATGATGAACAATTTACAAATCCTGCAGAAATGCAAAATCAAATACAACCAGAAGTAACAAATCAGGGGATTATGCAACAACCTAATGTTCAACCATCATTAAACCAAAAACAAGCAATAAATGTTCCACAAGAAAAATTTGTCACTGGAAATTTAAGAACTGCAATCAATACAATTAGAGAATGTGCAGACACAATTGAAAAATATGGTTTTAATATTGAAACCGAAGAATTAGATTTTGAAGATAGTTATCAAGTAACATTTAAAATAGCAAAAAAATAAATATTTATTAATGAAAGGATTGTGATCTTTATTTAAAAAACAATCCTTTTAATTTTTTTTATAAATTATATTGATAGTATAGATGTTTATTTAGAATTTGTTTATGATCTAATAAAAAATATATAGAATTAATAATACATCTAGATTTTATTATAAAATAATGATAGAAACAATTATTTTATTTTCTTGTTTTATTATAAATTAAATGTTAAAATAGTATGGCAAATCAGGAAGTGATATTAATGCAAAAAGAAAGTAATTTGAAAAAATTATCAGTTTATTTTAAAGAATATAAAAAATTATATATTATACTATTTATTGCACTTTTAATTAGTGAAGCAGGTGTAATATTTTATGGTGGTTTAATAGGACAAGCAACCCAAGAATTAATAAATAAAAATATTAAACCCGCAATAATACTTTTAATTATATATGGAATTATTAGTTTAATAAATAATATTATATATAGACTTGTAAATTATGTATCAAATAAAATACAAATTAAAATATCTAGAAAAATAGGATTTGATACATATATTAAATCAATGAAATTACCTGCATATGCATATGAAGATATGTCATCTGGTGAAATAATAAACAGAATAAATAATGATACGGAAACAATAGTAGGTAAGATAGATGAATTAATGAGCATATTATCATATTTTGTAATGGCTATAGTCTTATTAATATATATTTTTTTTAATTCTTGGATAATAGGATTAGAAATAATTATTTTTTTAATTTTGTTTTATTTTATAAGTAAATATTATCAAAAAAAATTAAAATATGTTAAAAAACAAAAAAAACAAATATTAGATAATTATACATCTATAACAAATGAATCAATAAGAGGTTTTAGAGAAATAAAGACTTTAGGTATTACAAATACACTAAAAAATGATATTAAAAATATAATACGAAAATTATTAGATAAATCAATTATAGAAACGAAAGAAAATAATAAATATACATTTATATCTACATTATTTAGATCAATTTTAGAAATAATAGTATTTATTACATGTGCTATTTTAATTAAATATAATAAAACAACAATATCATTTTTAATAGCCATGACATATTATATATATCAATATACATATATAGTGCAAGCTGTAACTGATTTTTCAAAAGGATATCAAGATTTAGAAGTATCTTTAACGCGTATAAATGAAATTTTGTTTAATAAAAAATATGAAGATGTAAAATACGGTAATAAGAATCTTATTAATACTGAAGGTATATTAGAATTTAAAAATGTAACATTTAATTATCCAAATGAAGGTGAAATATTAAAAAATTTTAATGTAAAATTTGAAAAAAATAAAAAAATAGCTATAGTTGGACCATCAGGTGAGGGAAAAACAACGTTATTTAATTTGATAACTAGAATATTTGATCCTACTTTAGGTAAAATCACTTTAGATGGTATTGATATTAAAGAATTAACAGAAGAATCATTAAGAAAAAATATTTCAATTATTAGACAGGAACCATTTTTATTTAATAGAACAATATATGAAAATTTTAAACTAGTAGATCCTAAAATAGAAATAGAGACTATAAGAAAATACTGTAAATTGGCTTTTATAGATGATTATATTATGTCTTTACCACAACAATATAATACAGTTTTAGGAGAAAATGGAATAAATCTATCAGGAGGTCAAAAGCAAAGAATAGCTATTGCTAGAAGTTTATTAAAAGATTCAAAAATAATATTGTTTGATGAAGCAACAAGTGCTCTTGACAATAAATCCCAAGATTATATAAAAAAATCAATAGATAAATTAGTTAAGAATCATACTGTATTGATAATAGCTCATAGATTATCAACAATCATTGATTCAGATATAATATATGTAATGAAAAAAGGAAAAATAATTGCAAAAGGTACACATAACGAATTAATAGAAAATTGTGATTTTTATAAAAGTTTATACTCTTCTTCAAATTAAAAAACATAAAAATCGATATTAAAATATATTATTGAAAATATAATAAAAATTTCTATTCAATAATTAGATAATAAAGGAGAAAAAAATGGAAAAAAATAAAAAAGCAATATTTGAATTAAAATCAAAATATACACCTAGTGGGGATCAACCACAAGCAATAGAAGAGCTAGTTAATGGCCTAAAAAAAGGAGAAAAATACCAAGTATTACTTGGAGCAACAGGAACCGGAAAAACTTTTACAATTGCAAACGTAATTGAAAAAGTAAATAAACCAACCCTAGTTTTAGCTCACAATAAAACACTTGCAGGACAATTATATTCTGAATTAAAAGAACTTTTTCCACAAAATAAAGTTTGCTTTTTTATTTCATACTTCGATTATTATCAACCAGAAGCATATATTGCTAAAACAGATACATATATTGAAAAAGACTCATCAATAAATGATGAAATAGATGAATTAAGACATGATGCAACAAGTGCTTTGTTAAATCGTGAAGATGTAATAGTTGTTGCATCAGTATCATGTATATATGGAATAGGTGAAATAGAAGAATATCGCAAAAAAATGTTAACCTTATCAGAAGGAGATACCTATGATAGAGATGAAGTAATATACAAATTAATTGAAATGTTATATGAAAGAAATAATATAGATTTAAAAAGAGGAACATTTAGAGCTCATGGAGATGTATTGGAAATAATTCCTGCTGGAGTTCATGATAAAGGAATAAGAATAGAATTTTTTGGAGATGAGGTAGAAAAAATAAGTGAATTTGATACCTTAACTGGAACAATATTAAAAAATAAAAAAACAGTTTCAATTTTTCCTGCAAGTCATTTTGTGACAAGTGATGAAAAATTAAAAAAAGCAATCAAAAATATAGAAATAGAACTAAATGAACAACTAGAAAAATTTAAAAGTGAAAATAAATTACTTGAATATCAAAGATTAATGGAAAGAACAAATTATGATTTAGAAATGTTGGAAGAAACAGGATTTTGTCGTGGAATTGAAAACTATTCTCGTCAACTTGCTTTAAAAGAAAAAGGGGCTACCCCAACCACATTAATCGATTTTTTTGGAGACGACTTTTTAATGGTAATAGATGAATCACATGTTACTATTCCACAAATAAGAGGAATGTATAATGGAGATCATGCTAGAAAAAAAATGCTAGTTGACTATGGATTTAGATTACCAAGTGCGATGGATAATAGACCATTAAAATTTGATGAATTTGAACAAAAAATAAATCAAGTTATTTGTGTATCAGCAACTCCTGGAGACTATGAACTTGAAAAAACAAATCAAAAATTTATTGAACAAATAATAAGACCAACCGGGTTATTAGATCCTATAATAGAAGTAAGACCAACAAAAAATCAAATTGACAACTTAGTTGAAGAAATAGAAAGCCATAAACAGAAAAATGAAAGAGTTTTAATAACAACTTTAACAATTAGAATGGCAGAAGAATTAACGCAATATTTGAAAAAAATCGATATTAAAGTTGCTTATCTTCATAGTGAAATTAAAACATTAGAAAGACTAAAAATAATAAGAAATTTAAGAATTGGTACATATGATGTATTAGTTGGAATAAATTTATTAAGAGAAGGATTAGACATACCAGAAGTAAGTTTAGTAGCTATAATGGATGCTGATAAACAGGGATTTTTAAGAAGTGATAGAAGTTTAATTCAAACGATTGGACGAGCTGCTAGAAATGCTAATGGAAAAGTAATAATGTATGCAGATGAAATAAGTAATTCTATGAAAATAGCAATTGAAGAAACAAAAAGGCGTCGAAAAATTCAAATGGAATATAATAAAAAGCACAATATAACTCCAACTACTATCAAAAAAGAAATTCCAGATATTGTAAAAAATGAGGAAAAAGTTGAAAAACCAAAAACAAAAATGACAAAGAAAGAAAAACAAAACTACCTTGCTAATATCGAAAAAGAAATGAAAGAAGCAGCTAAAAATTTAGACTTTGAAAGGGCAATGGAATTAAGAGATATTTTATTTGAAATAGAAAGTGAATAAATGCTAAATTTGTCAGATAAATTTAAAAATTAAATTAATAAACTATGATATAATTAGTAAAAGGAGAGAAAATCATGAATATAACACTTGTTGATTCAAAAAAACATAAACGAATAAACAAATTTATAGAATGGATAATATATATGATTGGTTATGCGCTTATACTTATATCAATGTCAGTAATTTTTAAAAATACAATTCAAATTGATAATAAATATTATGGGATATATGCACTAATAGCTTCTATAATAATTTATATATTAAATAAAACAATAAAACCTTTAATAGTAACATTGACAATCCCCATAACAGCTATAAGCTTAGGAATTTTTTATCCTTTTATAAATGTATTTATACTAAAAATAGTTGATTTTATAATGGGAAAACATTTTTCTATACATGGAATATTCATGAGCTTTTTGGTAGCAATTTTAATTTCACTTATGAATATAATGATGGATAAATTAGTTTTAGAACCATTATTAGGAAAGGAGTAAACAATGAATCCTATCTTTATAACTATTGGAAATATCCAAATATATTGGTATTCAGTAATCTTATTTGTAGCTTTTGCCTTAGGAGCAATCCTAGCTTTAAAAGAAGCAAAAAAATATGATATATCAACTGATTTTATATATAATTTGTTTTTTTACTTAGTACCTACTGTTTTAATAGGGGCTAGAATTTACTACGTAATATTTAATTTAGATTATTATTCAAATAATATATTAAGTATATTTAAAGTATGGGAAGGTGGTCTTGCTATTCATGGAGGAATAATAGCAGGAATCATTTTTGTTCTATATTATACAAAAAAACATAAAATAAATACATTAAAAATAATTGACATTTTAGTTGTGAGTTTGGTATTAGGTCAAGCAATTGGAAGATGGGGAAATTTTTTCAATGGAGAAGCTCATGGACCGATAACATCCTTATCAATTCTGCGTCATCAACATCTTCCACAGTTTATAATTAATGGAATGTATATTGATGGAAATTATTATATACCAACCTTTCTTTATGAATCTTTATGGTGTTTATTTGGATTTATTATTTTAATATTAATTAGAAATAAAACAAAGGTAAAATTAGGTCAAATAACAAGTATTTATATGATTTGGTATGGAATTATTCGTTTCATAATAGAATCAATGCGAACTGATAGTTTAATGTTTGGAAATATAAAAATGGCTCAACTTATTTCAATATTAATGATTTTAATTGGAATATTTACTTTTTTCAAATTTAAAAATAACATAGAATATAAAAGTAAGGGGAAAGAAAATGAAAGAAACATTTGATTGTATCATTATAGGAGCTGGAGTAGCAGGAACAACCTCTTCTATTTATTTAAAAAGATGGAATTTTAATATATTACTTTTAGAAAAAAATATGCCTGGTGGAATTATTAGTAATACATCAATTATAGAAAATTATCCAGGAATAAAAAAAATAGATGGTTCAACTTTTGCTATGAATTTATATGAACAAATAAAAGAATTAGATATCAATTATAAATATGGGAACGCATCAGAAATTACACAAAAAAATAACTTATTTATAGTAAATACTGATTTAGGAAATTATCAAACAAAATCAATTATAATTGCAACCGGACGTACCCCTAGAAAATTAAACTTAGAAAATGAAGATAAATTAATAGGAAATGGCATTAGTTATTGTGCTACATGTGATGGATTACTTTATAAAGACAAAGAAGTATGTGTTGTAGGTGGTGGAAATAGTGCTCTAGAAGAAAGTTTATATTTATCAAAAATATGTAAAAAGATAACAATAATAAATAGAAGCTCCAAATTGAGAGCCGATGAAATTTTAATTGAAAAAGTAAAAAATACAGCAAATATAGAAGTAATGTACAATTCAAATATTATAAAATTGAAAGAAAAACAAAATAAATTAACTAATATTATAATAAAAAAAGAAAATGAAACTAAAGAACTTTTATGTCATGGCTTATTTATCTACATTGGATTTGAACCTATAATACCTAATGTACCTAATTTAAAATTAAATGATAATTATATAGTCGTTGATGAAAAAATGCAAACAAATATAGATAATATATGTGCATGTGGAGATATAATAAAAAAAGATTTGTACCAAATAATAACAGCAGCAGGTGAAGGAGCTACAGCTGCAAATACAATAAAAAATAATCTAAATAAAGACTAAAAGTCTTTTTTATTTTCAAAAAAATAAAAATATAGTATAATATATTAGGTGATTAATCATGAATAAAAAAGTTGTTGTTTTAGGTGGTGGAACAGGAATGTCCACATTATTAAAAGGACTTAAACAATTTCCAATAGATATAACTGCAATTGTATCAGTATGTGATGATGGAAAAAGTACTGGTAGATTAAGAGAAGAATTTAATACTCCAGCAGTAGGTGATATTAGAAAAGTAATAGTTTCACTTGCCGAAAAAGATTCTGTTTTTGGAGATGTTATAAATTATCGTTTTCAAACTACAAGTGATTTAAATGGCCATACAGTAGGAAATCTTATTCTAACTGCTTTATCGGAAATAACAGGAAATTTATCTGATGCAATAGAATCAATTAGTAAAATTTTAAAATTAAAAGGACGTGTTTTACCTTTAACAGAAGATTGTGTTACTTTGATGGGAAAAATGGAAGATGGAGAAATAATTGAAGGGGAACATAATATTACAGAATGCCCTAAGAAAATAAAAGAAGTTTATTATAAAGAGGAACCAGTAGTATGTGAGGCATCATTGAAGGCAATAAGAGAAGCAGATTTAATAATCTTAAGTATGGGAAGTTTATATACAAGTATTTTACCAAATTTACTATGTCACGATATTTTAAAAGAATTAGAAAAAAGTAATTCTAAAATAATGTATGTAAGTAATATGATGACTCAACCTGGCGAAACAGATAATTATAAAGTTAGTGATCATTTAAAAATTTTAAATAAATATTTAAAAAGCAGAAAAGTAGATGTTGTAATAGCTAATAATAGTATTATAGATAAAAATATATTAAAAAAATATGAAACTCTAGAACAAAAAGATCAAGTAATTTTAGATGAAGAAAATATTGATATAGAAATAATTCAAAATGATTATGTAAATATTCAGGATGAAGTAATACGTCATAAAGTAGATAAATTAGCACTTGATATATATGCATATTTAATAAGATAGGAATGATATAATGTCTTACACAAGTATTGTTAAAAATGAAGTTAGTAAATTAGATATGGTAGAAACAGAAAACATATCCGAGTTATCAGCAATAATTAGAAATATTGGACAAATTGGGGAAAATATCAAAATAAGTAGCGAAAATGCAAGCGTATCGCGAAGGATATTCACATTGATAAAAAAAATATATCATTTTAATCCAAAAATAGTAGTAAGACGTGGATACAATTTTAATAAAAATTACATATATATAATTGAAATAAATCAAAAAATAGATTTAATTAAACGAGATTTGTCGCTTGATCAAGAAATTCCAAAAGAATATATATATGCTGATGAATTTTTAATAAGGGCATATCTTAGAGGATTATTTTTAAGTTCTGGTAGTATAAATGATCCAAAAAAATCTCAATATCATTTAGAATTTATCGTAGATAATTTAAATTACGCTAAATTCATATCAAAATTACTTAATAAATTTAATTTAAAAAGCAAATATTTAAAACGTGAAAATAAATATATGGTATACATAAAGGAAGCAGAAAAAATAAGTGATTTTTTAAGAATAATGAATGCAACCAACTCTTTATTTTATTACGAAGATATAAGAATTTATCGTGATCACAAAAATATGACAAATCGTCTAAATAATTGTGAGCAAGCAAATATAGATAAGGTAATTGAAACGGCAACAAAACAGATAAAGGAAATAAATAAAATAAAGAAAATAGGTGGATTAGAATTATTAGATGAAAAAACAAAAGAAGTCGCAATATATAGATTAAAATATCCAGATGTATCACTCGTGGAATTAAGTGAAATTATTTCAATTGAAACAGGAAAACAAATTAGTAAATCTGGAATATATCATCGCTTTAATAAAATAAAAGAAATGGCAAAAAAAATAAAGGAGGATTAAAATGTTTTTTAGAAAGAAAAAAGAAAAGACAGTACAAACAGAAGAAGCAAGTGAATACAAGAGAGGATATAATGATGGATATAGTCATGGCTTGTCAAAAACAGAAAGTAATATTTCCGCTTTTTCTAACAATGTAAATTATATCAGGGGTTATGAATACGGTTATCGAGTTGGAACACAAGAAGCAAAATTCAATGAAATGCAAACAAAAAAATTAAACAAATGTGAAAATCATTTTAATATGCCATCTCAAAATAATATAAACGAAAAAGTTAATGCACAAAAAGAATTAAATAACAATATGTTCAATAATTTTTCAAAAAACAAATTTTAATAGGGATTATCTCTATTTTTTTTTAAATAGTTTAGACATCCATTTTATTTTATAGTATAATGTTAAAAGAGGTGGCATATGAAAAATATATTCAATAAAATTACAAAACAAATAGAGGAAAATAAAAATATAATTATCATTGCCCATAAAGGAATGGATTTAGATGCAATAGGTTCTTCCCTTTGTTTATATAAAATAGTTCAAAGTTTTAACAAAAATCCATATATATTTTTAGATGATATAGATAATAATAAAATTATAAAAAAAACAATTGAAAAATTAAATGAGAAAAAAACTAAAATAAAATTTATAATGCAAGAAGATCTTGTAAAATTTAATAGTAAAAATACATTAGTAGCTGTTTTAGACACAAATAAAAAATCCTTACTTGGATATTCTAAAATCGTTGAAGATTTTGATAAAATTATTGTTATTGATCACCATATTAAATCAGATGATCAAATTGAAAATCCTATTTTTAGTTATATTGATAATAGTAAATCAAGTGCAACAGAAATAATGGCTGCATATTTAAAATCACTAAATTTAAAAATAGAACCAATAATAGCTACAATAATGTTAGCAGGAATAGAAGTAGATACAAATGAATTCAATATAAAAACAAGCCCTGAAACATTTAAAACAGCAGCTTATCTTTTAGAATTGGGTGCAAATAACATAGATAAACAAAATTTATTGAAAGAAAATAAAGAAAATTATTGTAAAAGACAGGATTTTATTAAAAAAAGCTATATGATAAATAAAAATATGGCTTTATGTGTTATGGATAAAAATATATATGAAAGATACCAGTTAGCATTAATTTCAGAAGATTTATTACAATTTGACGATGTAGAGGCATCTTTTACCATAGGTTTTATCGATAAAAACATAATAGGTATAAGTGCTAGATCAATTGGTGAAATCGATGTAGAAGCTATAATGAGATCATTAGGTGGAGGTGGGCATCAAACAGATGCAGCTTGTACAATTGAAAGTAAAAAATTAGAAGAAGTAAAACAAAAATTATTACAAAGTATAGAGGTGATAAAATGAAAGTAATTTTTCTAAAAGATTTAAAAGGTCAAGGTAAAAAAAATGAAATCAAAGAAGTGGCTGATGGATATGGTCAAAATTTCTTAATAAAAAAGGGATATGCTATTTTAGCTACTCCAGCAAATGTTAAAAAATTAGAACACGATATGTCAGAACAACAGTTAGAAGAAAATTTATATATAAAAGATATGCAATCTTTAAAACAAAAATTAGAAAAAGAAAAATTTATCTTTAAAGCAAAAACTGGAAAACAAGATATGATGTTTGGAACAATATCGGTAAAACAAATAAAAAAAGAATTAGATAATAAAGGATATCAAATAGATAAAAAACAAATTAAACTTGACACTCCAATAACTAGTTTAGGAATTCATAATGTTAAAATTGAATTACATAAAAAAGTAGAAGCAACAATCAAAATTCAAGTAGTAAAGTAAGGTGATAAAATGAAAGAAAGAGTAATGCCACATAACATTGAAGCAGAACAATCAGTTTTAGGATCAATGTTTCTATCAAAGTATGCTCTTCAAAAATGCGTTGAATCATTAGATGCAACACAGTTTTTTTTAGATTCACATAATAAAATATTTAAGGCAATAAGTGAATTATCAGAAAATGGAAAACCAATAGATATTACAACCGTAACAGCTGAACTTGATAAAAAAAAGGAATTAACCCAAGTAGGTGGAGTTGAATATATAGCTGAAATAACAAGTTTAGTTCCATCAGCTGCTAATGTTGATGAATATATAAAAATCGTCTCAGAAAAAGCAACATTAAGAAAATTAATAGATACTGCTTTAGAAATTGAAACAGAAGGATATAATGGAAGGGATTCATTAGGAGATATTCTAGATAAAGCAGAGAAGAAAATTCTTAACGTCGTAAAAACGAGAAAAGGAACAGAATTTAGATCTATTCAAGATGTTTTATATAAAACACAAGCTGACTTGGAAAAATTAGCCCAAAATAAAGGTGAAATAACAGGAATACCAAGTGGGTTTTATGATTTGGATAAAATAACGTCAGGTTTTCATGAAAATGAACTTATAATAATAGCAGCTCGTCCTGCTATGGGGAAAACAGCCTTCGCCCTTAATTTAGCAACAAACATGGCAATAAATAGTAAAAAATCAGTTGCCTTGTTTAATATGGAAATGGGTGCAGAACAATTAGCTACCAGAATGTTATCATCAGTAGGACAAATAGAAGGCTATAAACTTAGAAATGGTCGATTAGAACACAATGATTGGAAAAGAATAAATGAAGCAATAAGTAGACTTGCCGATACCAATATATTTATAGATGATACTCCAGGAATGACAATAGGAGAAATAAGAGCAAAATGTCGTCGTTTGTCAACATCAGAAAAAGGCTTAGATATAGTTATTATTGACTACTTACAATTAATTTCTGGTTCAGCTAAATATGCTGGAAATAGACAACAAGAAATAGCTGAAATTTCAAGATCATTAAAGACACTTGCTATGGAATTAGAAATTCCTATTATAGCTTTAGCACAACTTTCACGTAGTGTTGAAGGGCGTGACGATAAAAGACCAATCCTAAGTGACTTAAGAGAATCAGGATCTATTGAACAAGATGCCGATATTGTAGCATTCCTATATCGTGATGATTATTACAATAAGGAAAGTGCTATTGATGAACACACAAGTCGTAGTGAATTTATCATAGGAAAACATCGTAATGGTCCAACTACAACAATTGATTTATTATTCAAAAGAAATACTAGTACTTTTGTAAATTTCGTTGAAAAAGAAGAAAATTAGGTGATAAGATGAAAAAACTAATATTGATAATATTTATTTTATTTATAACAATAATCACAGTTTATCTTAGTTTTGGATATAGAAGAGATAGTAATCCAAATACTTTTTATAAAGTTTATTTAAATGGGGAAGTATTAGGTACTATTAAATCAAAAAGTGAATTAGAAAAATATATAGATAAAAAAAATGTTAAATATAAAAAACAATATCATACTAAAAAAATATATGCCCCAACGGGATTAAAAATCAGAAAGGTATCCACTTATGATAATAAATTAATTAGTGTTGAAACAATATATCAAAAAATAGCTAAAAAAGCATCATTTACTATATCAGGATATCAATTTAGTATAAAAAAAGAAGATAAAACAAAAGTAATATATGTAACCGATAAGAAAATATTTAAAAAATCATTAGAAAAAACAATAAAAACATTTGTTGGTGAAGATGATTATAGAGCTTATAAAAATAAATCACAAGTTGAAATAGATACAACTGGTAAAAAAATAGAAAATGTATATATTTCTGATAATATAACTATTAAAAAAACAAAAATACCAGTAACAGAAAAAATTTACACAGATGAAGAAGAATTATCAAAATTTCTTTTATTTGGTACTACAGAAGATCAAAGTAAATATATTGTAAAAGAAGGAGATACAATAGAAGAAGTTGCTTTTAATAACCAAATAAGTACAGAAGAATTTTTAATATCAAACCCTAATTTTACAAGCTCAAAAAACTTATTATTTCCAGGTCAAGAAGTAGTTATAGGATTTACTGATCCCCAAGTTTCAGTAGTCGTTGACGAATATGTTATAGAAGATAAAGAAATAAAATTTCAAACCGATTATCAATATGATGAAAACAGAATTCAAGGGGACGATCAAGTAATTCAAACAGGTGAAAATGGATTAGAAAGAGTTAGTCAAAAAATTCAAATAACGAATGGTCAAATAACATACGTTAATACAGTGGAAAAAGAAGAATTAAAACCAAGTATAAATCAAGTCATTATTTTAGGAGAAAAAATTATACCAAGTGTCGGAACTACTAGCAATTGGCAATTCCCAACAAATAGTGGATATACTATATCATCGGACTATGTATATCGTATTAATCCAGTAACAGGAGGTCGTGAACTTCATGGTGCTATTGATATTTCCGGAACAGGAATGGGTTCACCAATTTATGCTGCAACAAACGGTGTTGTAAGTGAATCAACATCAAGAACACAAGATGGTAATTATGTATGTATAAATCATAATAATGGATACTATACATGTTATGCCCATATGTTGAAGAGAAATGCTACCGTTGGTCAAGTTGTATCAAGAGGACAAGTAATTGGATATGTAGGAAAATCAGGATATGCAACCGGTCCACATTTACACTTTGAAGTATGGGTTGGAGGAAGACCTTGGAATGGAGGACGTAGAATAAATCCATGGACAATGTTAAATCGCTGAGTGCTTGTGTTCTAGCAAGTGGATCTAAAGGAAATTCAACTTTAGTAGAAGGAAATAAAACAAAAATATTAATAGATATTGGTAAGAGTTGTTCCTATATAGTTCAATTGTTAAACCAATTAAGCATAGAACCAAATGAAATAGATGGAATATTAATAACCCATACTCATAATGACCATACAAATGGTTTAAAAGTTTTTGTAAAAAAATATCATCCTAAAGTTTATTTAACTATTAAAATGTATGAGGACTTAAAGGATATGATTTCAATTGATGATTGTTGTTTTATAGATGAACCATTTAGAATAAATGAACTAGAAATAGATTACATAAAAACATCACATGATGTATCAGACTCAAATGGATATATAATAAAAAACAATGATAAATCGTTAGTTTACATAACTGATACAGGTTATATAAATGAAAAAAATACCAAAAAATTAAGAAATCATGATATATACATTATGGAAAGTAATCATGATATTAAAATGCTTATGAGTGGTAAATATCCATATCACTTAAAACAAAGAATTCAAGGGGATAGAGGCCATTTATCTAATGAAGATTCTGCAAAATACTTATCAACTTACATTGGAAATAAAACTAAATATATTGTTTTAGCCCATTTAAGTCAAGATAATAATACAAAAGAATTAGCTTATAAAACTTTATATGATAATTTAGAAAAAAAACATCAAAAAATCCAAAAAATAATAGTAGCAGAACAAGATGAAAAAACGGATTTGATTGAAGTATGATTAAAATAATATGTGTAGGAAAAATAAAAGAAAAATATTTAAAAGATGCCATTGAAGAATATAAAAAAAGAATAACAAAATATTCAAAGATTGAAATAATAGAAGTTCCAGATCAAACAGATAATATATTAACTAAAGAAAAAAATTTGATTTTAAAACATCTAAATCAAAAAGACTATATAATAACACTTGCAATTGAAGGAAAAAGTGTAACTTCAACTGAATTCGCAACTAAAATAGATAATATATTTATAACACACCCTAATATAGCTTTTATAATTGGTGGATCATATGGAATACATGAAGAAATAAAAAAATTAAGTAATTTTTCTTTATCATTTTCAAAGATGACATTTCCTCATCAACTATTTAGGGTACTATTATTAGAACAAATATATAGATGTTTTAAAATAAATAATAATGAAAGTTATCATAAGTGAATAAAATGATAAAAAGTCATCACTATTAAATAGGAGATGATTTTTTTATGAAAAAAAACATAATAATAATATTAGTAATACTTGGAGTTGTTTTTTTCTCAAAAACGAAGGCTGAAACATTAATAATACCAAAAGAAGCGATAAGACTAAGAGTCGTTGCAAATAGTGATTCAAAATATGATCAACAAATAAAAATGAAAGTAAGTGAACAATTACAACAAGATATTTATAAACTTGTAAAAAATACTAAGAAAGTAGAAGAAGCACGTGAGAAAATAACAAACAATTTAGATAATATAGACAAAAGTATAAAACAGGTGCTAATCAACGAAAATTATCCATTAGATTATAAAATAAATTATGGCGATAACTATTTTCCAGCAAAAGAATATAAAAAAATAAAATATGAAGCAGGATATTATGAATCTGTTTTAGTAACTTTAGGAGAAGGAAAAGGAAAAAATTGGTGGTGTGTTTTATTTCCACCACTATGTTTAATAGAAGCTGAAGAAAGTGATGATGTAGAATATAAATTTTTTGTGAAAGAATTGTTAGATAAATATTTGAAATAAGTATAAAAATAAAACCTTCTAATAAAATGTTATAGGAGGTTTTTTTATGTCAATCATAATGGTAATAGTAATAGCTGTAAGTCTTAGTATGGATGCCTTTTCATTATCACTCGCATATGGAACATTAAATTTAGAAAAAAGTCAAATTCGCCTTCTTTCTTTAATAGTAGGTTTATACCATTTTTTTATGCCTTTGCTTGGAATGTGGGTAGGAACAAAAATTTTAAATTTTCTTCCAATTAATCCAAATACAATTGTTTTCATTGTTTTATTTTTTATTGGAATACAAATGATTTTTGAAACCTTCAAACAAGAAAATAGTGTTTCAATAATGAAATTTAGTGAGTTATTAATGTTCGGCCTTGCTGTAAGTATTGATAGTTTTTCAGTTGGAATAGGGCTTAAAACAATATATGAAAATACCTTTGTAAGTGCTTTAATATTTTCAATATCAAGTGCCTTTTTTACAAGCTTGGGATTATTTCTTGGAAAAAGAATCAATGATAAAATAGGAAAAATATCTACTCTATTTGGAGGATTAGCACTAATAATAATAGGAATAATATATTTAATATAATATTTGCCTTTTTATCTAAAAAATACTATAATGGTATTGGTGATAGATATGATAGTAAACGCAAAAAAAATGTTAGAGGATGCAAAAGTTAATAAATATGCAGTACCTCATTTTAATATTAATAATTTGGAATGGACAAGATATATATTAGAAGAATGTAATAGATTAAAAAGTCCAGTTATTTTAGGTGTAAGTGAAGGAGCAATACGTTATATGGGTGGATATAAAGTAGTTGCTAACCTAGTAAAAAATTTAGATGAAGAATTAAATATTCAAATTCCAGTAGCTATTCATCTAGATCATGGAAGTAGTGTTGAATCATGTAAAAAAGCAGTAGATGCTGGTTTTACTTCAGTAATGATTGATGCATCTAAGTATTCACTTGAAGAAAATATAGACATGACAAAACAAGTAGTTGAATATGCGAGAATAAAAAACATTACAATTGAGGCTGAAATAGGTCATATAGGTGGATCAGAAGATAACATGAGTAGTGAACTTGCATATGCTAAAGTAGATGATGCAGTAAAACTATATAATGAAACAAAAATAGATTTTTTAGCCCCAGCACTTGGTAGTGTTCATGGATTATATAAGGGAGAACCATGCTTAGACTTTGATAAAATGAAAGAAATTAGTGAAAAAACAAATATTCCATTAGTATTACATGGAGGAACAGGAATAGATGATGAAAAATTAAAAAAAGCTATTGCAAGTGGAATATGTAAAGTAAATATTAATACAGAATTGCAAATAGCATGGACTAAAGCTGTTCGTAAATTTTTAAGTGAAGATACAAAAGCATATGACCCTAGAACAGTTATAAAATCTGGAGAACAAAGTATGAAACAAGCAATTGAACATAAAGTAAATGTTTTAGGAAGTATTAATCGTATAAATTAATAATCATCTAGGAGGTATGCATGAAAAAAATTAAAATTGAAGGAAATCATTTATTGGAAGGAACAATAAATATAAGTGGAGCAAAAAATAGTGCAGTCGCACTCATTCCCGCTTCTATATTATCTGATGAAGAAGTACAAATAGACAATATCCCAAATATTTCTGATATTGAAGCCTTAAATGAGATATTAACTTATTTAGGAGCAACTGTAGTTCATAAACAAGGAACAATGATTATAAATCCAACAAAAATAGTTAATAAAGAAATACCTGAATCTATTTCAACTAAACTACGTGCTTCATATTATTTTATGGCAGCTTTACTTGGAAAATATAAAAAAGTTGAAATGTATTTTCCAGGTGGATGTAAAATAGGATCAAGACCAATTGATCAAACTTTAAAGGCTTTTGAACTATTAGGAGCAAAAATTAAAGAAGAAAACAACAAATACACAATTGTAGCTAATAGATTAATAGGAACAAATATTTATTTGGATATGCCAAGCGTCGGGGCTACTATAAATACCATATTAGCATCTGTTAAAGCAGAAGGAAAAACAATAATTGAAAATGCTGCAAAAGAACCAGAAATAGTAAGTGTCGCAACTTTCCTAAATAATATGGGTGCAAAAATAACAGGAGCAGGAACTAGTAAAATAAAAATAGAAGGTGTAAAAAAACTATCAAAAGGATTTACAGAGGTAATTCCAGATCGAATAGAAGCCGGTACTTATTTACTTGCTGGAGCCTTAATTGGTAAAAAAATTACGCTTAAAAATTTAATTCCTAAACATATTGAATCTTTGACATCAAAACTAATTGAAATGGGAATAGATTTAGAAATAGGTGCGGATTTTATTACTGTAAGTCAAAATAAAAATTTAAAACCAATTAATATTAAAACATTAGTATATCCTGGTTTTCCAACAGATTTACAACAACCATTAACAGTTTTATTAACTCAATGTAATGGAACATCAATATTACAGGAAACAATATATGAAAATCGTTTTCAAAATGTTCCATATTTAAATGAAATGGGTGCAAAAATAGAAATAGATGAAGATAAAATAAAAATATATGGTCCAACAAAACTAAATGGATGTGAAGTAGTTGCAACCGATCTTAGAGCTGGTGCATGTTTAGTTTTAGCTGGATTAGTCGCTGACAACACAACGATTATTAGTGATGTAGAACATATTCTAAGAGGTTATGAAAATATAGTTGAAAAATTACAAAATGTTGGTGCTAAGATAGAAATAATTGAAATATAATTAAAGTAGAGTTATCTCTACTTTTTTTAGGGGGTTATAATATGAAATTTAAAACAATTTTGGTCATAGCCTTAGTAATTTTAACAGTATTTGTTATTTATTTAACAACAATGGATAGAAATATATATTACCTAGATTTAAATATGGGTAATTATAATTATGAAGAAACAATAGTTAATTTTCTTAAAGATGAAAAAAAATTAGAAAGATATGTGACGGGATATATAGAAAAAGATTATCGTACAACAGATTTGATTAATGATATCAAAAATAATAAAAGTATTAATATAAAAAATAAAAAACAAACAATTAAAAATGCTTTAATTAAAGCTGATTTATTAATATATGTTCCAAGTATAAATGACATTAATTATAAATTAAATACAACCAATCAAAAAGAATTATATAATTATGCAGATGAAATGTTAGAAGATATGGAAGAAGCAATAAAACTAATGAGGCAATACTGTAAAGAAGATATTATTGTAATTGGCCTTGAAAACTCAAATAAAAAAATATTTAACTACATAAACGAAAAATTAGGAGAAATATGTTATGAAAATAAAATATATTTTATAAATCCTTTAAAACTAAATAAAAATGGAAAAAAATATGTAGAAAAAGAAATCAAAAAAATAATAGAAAATAAAATATTAAGTTAATAGCTTGCATTTGTATAAAATACTTGCTATAATATAAAAGCAATAAATTACTATGACTTGAATTAGTCATGGCGGAAGGAGAATGAAGATGAAAAAAGGAATACATCCAAATTATGTAGATACAAAAGTTACATGTGCATGTGGAAATACTTTTACTGTAAAATCTAATAAAGAAGAATTACATTTGGAAACTTGTAATAAATGTCATCCTTTCTATACTGGAGAACAAGGTGCGGTAAAAAGAACTGGACGTGTTGAAAAATTCAATCGTAAATATGGATTTGATCAAAATTCAGAAAAAGAAGACAAATAATTTTATTAATAAAGCTTTAACCAATAGGTTAGAGTTTTTTAGTGCCATTAACCTTTATTCATCAATGACATTATGATATACTTAAATGGTAAAGGAGTATGCTATGAAAAAGAAAAATGTGTTAATACTAGGAGCAGGTCCCGCAGGTCTTACAGCTGCTTATGAATTACTAAATAATGGCAAATTTAATGTTACTATTTTAGAAAAAGAAAACCAAATAGGTGGACTATGCAAAACAATCAAGTTTAAAAATACCTTAATTGATTATGGTGTTCATTTTTATAGAATAAGTGAATATAAAAAAGTAAATGATATAGTTTATAATATGTTACCCATAACTGATGAATTTTCAAAAGAATTAACAGAAAAAGAAAGAGAAAAATATATAAGAAAAGGTGTAACTAAAGATAATAGCGATGAAGTAATGTTGATAAATAGTAGTTGTTCAAACATTTATTTTGATAAAAAATTCTATGAATATCCTATTAAAATAAACTTTGATACTATTAAAAAAATAGGATTTTTAAACTTAATTAAAATAGGTTTTAGTTATTTAAAAGTATTAATAAAAAAACGAGAAGAAATAAATTTAGAAAACTACTATATAAATCGATACGGTAAAAAATTCTATGAAATGTTCTTTTTAGAATATACGAAAAAAATTTGTGGCGTACATCCAAAAAATATAGATATTGATTGGGGAAAACAAAGGATTAGAGAAACATCATTTATTAATATTTTAAAAGAAAAAATATTTAAAAAAAGAGTTCAAAATGAACCATCATTAATTGATGAATATTATTATCCAAAATATGGATGTGGACAATTTTATGAAAAATTAGCTCAAAATATAATAAATAAAAAAGGTAAAATTTTAACTAATAGTTATGTTAAAAAAATTAAAATGAGTAAAAATAAAATAACAGATGTCATTTATATGGAAAACAAAGAAGAAAAACATATTAAACCAGATTATATAATAAGTAGTATTCCATTAAAAGAATTTCCTACTTTATTAGAAGCAGAAAACTTAAATAATCAAATTTTAGATGATATTAAAAATTTACCATTTAGAGATTTAGTTTTAGTTAATATCCTATTATCAAAAAAAGATTTAGAAGCAAAAATGAATTATAATATAGTAAAAAATGATAGTTGGTTTTTTATTCAAGATCCGAGTATAAAATTTGGACGTATTAAGATTTCTAATAATTGGTCAAAATATATGTTTACAAATGATGATTATGAAAATAATATATTATTAACTTTAGAATATTGTTGTGATACACAAGATAATTTCTATAAATTAAATCAAAAAGAAATAATAGAAATAGCTAAAAAAGAATTACAAATTATTGACTTGTGTCCTAAAAGTGGAATAAAAGATTATAAAATTGAAAAAGTAAAAAATGCATATCCGGCATATTATGGAACATACAAAAAAAGAAATAAAATAATAAAATATTTAAATGAATTTGAAAATATTTATTTTATAGGAAGAGCAGGACAACACCAATATATTGATATGGATAAAGCTATGATGAGTGCAATTAAAGCAAGTGAAAATATAATTAAAAATAAAAAAACAAAAAAGGATGTTTGGTTGTAATGAAGACATATTTAGAATTATTTAGGGTTAAACATTATATTAAAAATTTATTGATATTTACAACAATTATATTTGGTGCTGATTTATTTACAAATGATTTTTATAAAATTTTAATTGGATTTATTTCATTCTCACTTATGTCATCAGTAATATATATAATTAATGATATCATTGATTATGATTTGGATAAAAAAACACCAGTCAAAAAAAACAAACCAATTTCAAGTGGAAAAATTAGTAAAGATAAAGCTCTTAAAATTTCTATTTTAACTTTTTTTCTATCATTAATTCTAAACTATTTTACATGTAGCTTATTTAGTTATTTATATTTATTAGCATATTTTTTATTAAATCTTTTTTATTCTTTTTATGGGAAAAATATACCATATTTAGATTTATTATTAATAATTACATTTTATATAATTAGAATCGATTATGGAGCAATGATTTTAAATGTAACCGTCTCATTAATTTTAAACTTAACAGTTATTTTTGGATCTTTATATTTAATTTTAACTAAAAGAAGAGTTGAAATTGAAAATAAAAAATGCCGTAAAGTTTTAAAAAAATATGATAAAAAAAGATTAAGAATATTTAGTATTATATCTTTAATTTTGATGTTAATTTGTTATGTAATCTGGTGCCTAATGCAACATATAAAATATATTATGTTTACTCCAATTTTAGTATTGTTAATTTTTATTAGATATGATAAAGAAGCAAAAAAGTCATTAGATGGAAATTTAGTTGATGTCTTGTTAAATGATAAAATATTAACACTAATTTGTATTTTATATGGAATTATTATTATAAGTTTATTAGAGTTATATTTATAAGGAGGAAAAAATGAAAAAGAAAGTTTTTGTAACAGGTGGAAGTGGATTTTTAGGAATTAATTTAATCAGAGAATTAATTAAAAAAAATTATGATGTTATTTCTTATGATTTAGTTCCATTTGAATATGAATGTAGAAATAAAATTAAAGCAATTGTCGGTGATATAAGAGATATTTCATTGTTAGAAAAAGAAATGAAAGATTGTGATTATGTTATTCATTGTGCAGCAGCATTACCTTCTTATACAAAAGAGGAAATATTTTCAACCGATATTACAGGAACAGAAAATGTTATAAAGACAGCATATAAATATAATGTAAAGCGATTTGTACACATATCATCAACGGCTGTTTATGGTATATATGATCATTATCCCTTACTTGAAAATGATAAGCTAAAGGGTGTTGGACCATATGGAATAGCAAAAATAGAAGCAGAAAAAGTTTGTATAAAATATAGAAAAAAAGGGATGAATGTTCCTATTTTTAGACCAATGACATTTGTAGGTCCAGAACGACTTGGAGTATTTTCTCTTTTTTATGACTGGGCATACACAGGACATGGTTTTCCAATGATAGGAAGTGGAAACAACAAATTTCAATTATTAGATGTATCAGATTTTGTTGATTTAATTATAGCAACACTTACTATAGATGAAAATAAAACTAATGATACTTTTAATGTAGGAAGTAGAAAATTTAAAACAATGAAAGAAGATTATCAAGCTGTTTTAAATTATGCTGGTTATAATAAAAAAATAAAACCATTTCCTAAATGGATTGCTTTAACAGGCTTACGTATACTAAATTTTCTGCACATATCACCATTATACAAATGGGTATATGAAACAGCACCAAGAGATTCAGTGGCATCAATTGAAAAGGTTCAAACAAAGTTAGGATTTTGTCCAAAATATTCAACTAGTGAGGCATTAATTCGTAATTATAAATGGTATGTTGAAAATCTTGAAAAGTTTAAGAGTAAAACTGGTAAAACTCATCGCGTTCCATGGAAACAAGGAATATTAAAAATTGTAAAAAAATTTTATTAAAAAATACGCCTTTAAGCGTATTTATTTTTTAATCTTATGATATAAAGGAACTAATTTATGATAAGTAAAATAAAGAAATTTATTTATAATTAAATCATATTCACCAATAAATTCCATGTATTCCCCACCAAGACGTTTTTTAAATAAATGAATACCATATATAGGATCACTTTTATCAGGATTAGCATTACCACTAGTACCAAAAAAATCAATTATTTTAAAGCCTTGATCATAGGCGTCTTTAATAATATTGAAATATAGTAAATAATTAGCATTTAATTCACGAAGTAATGAGTGATTACCACCATGAATTGTCCATACCTTATCACCATATTTAACTGTTATAATTGATGATAATGTAATTTCTTTTTCTTTAATTTGATTAATATTTTCAAGTTCCTTTTTAGCTTTATTAAGTTCATTTGTAAATTCTTTAATTTTGTTTTCTAATTTTTGCTTGTTTTTATATTTATCCTTATCAATATTTTTTATTTGATCATTTATATTATTAATTTTATTAGAATAATATTTTTTTAATTTTTCAATATTAACTTTAACTACATATAAATCACTCATATTTTCTTCATTTAAAACAGTATAGAATTTTTTATAATATGAAATAGGCGTACATTTTAAATTTTCTCTTTTAGCCGTTTCAATCATAGTTTCGTAAAAAGCATCCATATCATTTATATCACCAATATATAAATCAAGATCATATTGATTTTTTTTGTTTAAAATTTTTCTAGTTGTAGGATGCATTCTTTTATAGATGTTTTCAAAATCATCGTCTAGATTTAATCTAAAAGTAAATCTTGGTTGTTCATTAACAAAATCTTTATTAAAACCTTTATTTCTATAACCTAATTTTTCTAATTGTTTCATGAGTTCATAATTGTTATTTCCTTTATTAATAATATTACCATCAATATCTAAATCATGTCTTTTAATATCAGGATCAATTTTTATAAAAACAGCTTTATTCTTTTTCGCATATTTTTTTAAATAATCAGTAAAAATTTTAAGTAAAGAATAATCATTATAATTCCATACGAATCCACGTGGACAATAGAAATAAGAAAAACCAGCCAGCAGTTTTTTTTGTAATAATAATGCAGTAGCAACTAATTTTCCATCATCTTCAAGTCCAACATAATGAGGAATAAAGTTTTTTTCCTTCATGACATTTCCCCAATAATATGATTGCATAAAATGCGATTTATAAGGATTATTTTTTACAAACTCTTCAAAATCATCTTTATTTACATTTTCAATAAAATGCATAAAATCACTCTTTCTATTTCGTTATAAGTATAACCTCAAATATATTTTTAGTCAAATATTTATATTTAAGTATAATATGGATAAAAAAATAAATAATATAATAAACACATCTTTAACAAAGTAATGACAATAAATGGAAATTATAGTATAATTAAACTAAGTAAGGTGATAAAATGTTAGAAGAATTAACAAAAGAAGAATTTAATGAATATGCTTCAAAACATCCTTTGAATATGTTTTTTCAATCTTCATATTGGGGAGAATTAAAAAGTATAACAGGATGGAAACATTTCATGGTTGGAATAAAAAATGATGGAAAGATCGAAGCAGCAACTTTGATATTGGGTAAAAAAATACCTATTTTTAATCGATATATATATTACGCACCACGTGGTTTTTTAATCGATTATAATAACACAGAATTATTAAAAAAATTTACCTTAGAAGTTAAAAAATATTTAAAAAAGAAAAAAGGAATTTTTATTAAAATAAATCCTTATTTAATATACCAAGAAAGAGATATAAATGGTGATATAGTAGAAAATGGAATTGACAACAAAAATGTTGTTGAAGAATTAAAAAAACTAGGATTTATACATACAGGTTTTACTATTAACTATGGTAAAGATTTAGAACCAAGATGGATTTCTGTTTTAGATTTAGAAGGCAAAACAGAAGAAGGACTTTTGAAAGATATGCGTTCAACAACTAGATGGGGAATAAACAACTCATATAAACATGGTTTAAAATTAGTTGAAATTGATAAATCAAGAATAAATGAATTTAAAAAATTGATGGAGCACACTGGGGAACGTAGAGGATTTATAGATAGATCAGAAGCTTATTATGAAAAAATGTATGATGCATTTAGTAAAGATGATAAAATTAAAATAATGCTTGTAGAACTAGATATAGATGAATATTTATATAATTTAAATAATCAAAAACAACAGAATCTTCTAAAACAAGTAGAAGCTAAAAATAAACCTGACAGTGCGAAAGCTAAACGTGTTTTAAAAGAACTTCAATCCCAATTTGAAAGTTTAGAAAAAAGAATTTCAAATCTAGAAAAATTACAAAAAGAAAAAGGAAATAAAATTGTAGTTGCTGGAGGATTATTTATGACCTTTGGAACACAAGTTGTATCACTATTTGGAGCTTCATATAGAGAGTACATGAAATTTAATGGTCAATTTTTCTTAAACTTTAAAATGATAAAATATGCTTTAAATAATGGCTATAAAAAATATAATTTTTATGGAATAACTGGAGAATTTAATGAAGATTCAGAAATGTTTGGTTTATTTGACTTCAAAAGAGGATTTAATGCTCATGTAGAAGAATTAATAGGAGAATTTACTTTAATAACAAATAAATTTTTCTATAAAGTGTATAATTTGATGTTTGAAGTATATAAGAAAACAAAGAAAATGAAAGGACATAACAAATGATAATAGGAATTGCTAATGATCATAATGGTGTTAATTTAAAAAATGAAATCGTAACATTATTAACACAATCAGGATATAAAGTAAAAAATTATGGAACTGATACCGAAGAATCAGTTGACTATCCATTATATGCCTTTAAAATAGGAGAAGCAATTAATAAAAAAGAAATAGACTTAGGAATACTAATCTGTCATACAGGTATAGGCATGAGTATTGCAGCAAATAAAGTAAAAAATATAAGATGCGCTAAAGTAGAAAATGAAGAAGAAGCTTTTTTAACACGAAGCCACAATGATAGTAATATTTTAGCCCTTAATGATTCTAAAAGTATAGAAGAAGTAAAAAAAATTATCATGAAATTTATAGAAACACCATTTAGTAATGAAGAAAGACATCAAAGAAGAATTAACATGATAAATAATTATAATAATGAATATTAAAACCATTTTATATATAATTATTGTACCTATAACCATTTGGGCCTTAGAATCATTAAATATAAATCAATTTTTTAAAAAAAATAGATATTATCAATCAAGAATTATTTACCTTATAATTAGTTTAGGATTATCATATTTAGTTGTAAATTTCTTTTATGATTTTTTTCTAAATTCAAAATTTATTTGATATTTATAAAGGAGTAACGTATGAAAAGAGGAATTATTGGTTTAGTTTTAGTTCTAACAGTTTGTCTAGTAATACTGTTAATAAGTGATAACTTAAATAAAGAAGAAACACCAGTTAAAAAGCCAAAAAAAGAAAAAATAGAAACCGAAGAAAAAATAATAGATAAAGAGGAAAAACAAGAACTAGATAAAGCAATATCTTTACTAACAAGTAGTGATTATTGTCAATTTAAAATTCAAAAACAATATAATAATGGGTGTAATTTTTCTCAAAAAGAAATTTCATCAACTGATTTAGAATTTAAGTATAAATTATACTCATTAATAATGAATTTTGCCCCAAAAGAAAAAATAGAAGAAGAAATAAATATAAACGACAAAGTATATTCTGCTGATTCAAAAATAAATGAAGAAGAAATTAAGAATGCATACCAAAAATTATATGGCACACTAGATTCTTATGATCCAAATACCGTTAACGAAATCGAAGATGATTATCAAAAAATCATTTATAAAGACAATTACTTTTATATTGAAAAAGAAAAAGAAAAAAAGATAGAAAACGAAGTAGTAACATATAATTACAAATATACAAAAAAAGATAATAAATTTTATGTATATGTAAGTACAGCCTTTGTAAATATGATTAAAAATGGTGATAACCAAATCACTAATTATGAAATTTATAGCGATTATAATATGACTAATTTAAAAGAAGAAGGATTATATTCAGAATATAGAAAAGAAATAAAAGATGAAAATGATGAAGTAACTATAGTAAATAATTTTAAAGTAAATAAAGATAATTATAAAAGCTATAACCATTATAAATATACTTTTATAAAAAATGAAAATAATAACTACATTTTTGAAAAACTTGAAAAAATATAATAATTACACATTAGTGTAATTTTTTTTGACAAAAATTTTAAAAAATGAAAGTTATACTAAAAATAGTAAATACTAAAAAGAGGTGAATTATGAAAAAATTAATAATTACGACATTAATTATTATTTTAATTCCATTTATAATAGTAACTATTTTTATTAAAGATGAAACAATTAAATTTAATTTTATTTCAAATTCAGTTGTTAGAGTAAAAAGAGAAAATGGAAATATTGATCGAGTTTTTTTTGAGGAATATGTAAAAGGCGTTTTAGCTGGAGAAATGCCAACTTCATTTGATTTAGAAGCATTAAAAGCACAAGCAGTAGCAGCGAGAAGTTATGTTTTAAAAAAAATGGAACAAAATAAAGAACAAGATTATGATGTTGTTGATACCGTAATGAATCAGGTATATCTAGATGATGCGACATTAAAAGAAAAATGGAAAGATAAATATGAAGAAAAAAACAATAAAATAAAACAAGCAATAGTTGAAACAAAAGGAGAATATATGACTTATAATAACGAAGTCATAGAAGCTTTTTTCTTTTCAACAAGTACGGGAAAAACTGAAAATAGTGGCGAAGTATTTCAAACGCAATTACCATATTTAAAAAGCGTTGATTCAGCTTGGGATGAAGAAGTATCACCTGTTTTTAGCCAGGATAATAATTTATCATTAGAGGAATTTTATCAAAAATTAAATATAGAATATAACCCAAATTTAAAAATTGAAATAACTAAAACAACAAGTACGGGACGTATTAAAGAATTAAAAATAAATGACCATGAATTTAAAGCAAATGATATCTACCAAAAATTAAATTTAAGGTCAACATTTTTCGATATAAAACAAAAAGATAATCAAGTGGAAATAACAACAAAAGGATATGGTCATGGAGTAGGAATGAGTCAATATGGAGCCTTAGCTATGGCAAAAAAAGGATATAAATATCAAGACATATTAAAATATTATTATCAAGGAGTAGAAATAAAAAAACTTTAATATAATAGTATAAAATTCCATAAATTGTTCACAATTAAAATAGAGGTGAAATTATGGAAAGTAGAAGAATAAAAAAATCAGCAGTATATGCAATTTATAGTATAGGAATTATTGCTTTAATAGGAACAATTTATCTTATTGAAACATCAATCGCAAAAGATAGTTTTAAAGAAAATGATGATAACTATGGATATGTATCAAAAACTATTTTTGATGAAACAGTTCCTGTTATGAATGAAGCAAATGGTGTTCAACTTATAAGACCATATACCGATGAAAAAGTAAAAATTGTTAAAAACTACTATGATTACAAAGGTGAAGAAGAAACACAAAAAAATTCCATTTTCTTTCATGAAGATACATATATGCAAAGTACAGGGGTTTCATATGGAGGCGTAGATGATTTTGATGTTGTTGCAGTTTTAGATGGAACAGTAACTAGTGTAAGAGAAGATGAATTACTTGGAACCATAGTTGAAATAAAACATAATAATAACTTAACATCAGTATATCAAAGTTTAAAAGACGTTAGCGTTAAAAAAGATGACAAAGTAAGCCAAGGACAACCAATTGCTAAGGCAGGTACATCAAATATTGATACAAGTTTAAAAAACCATGTTTACTTTGAACTTATACAAGATGGCAAAGTAATCAATCCAGAAGAACAATTTAATAATCAACAAGCTCAATAATAAAAGGGAATATCCCTTTTTTTTAGGTATAAAAAAAACAAACATTTATATAATTAAGTAGAGGTGTTTTATGAATTATATAAATGAAAGAGTATTAAAAGAAGCGGATTATATTTTGAAAACGGGATATACTATTAGGGAAGTAGCAACCTATTTCAATGTGTCTAAAAGTACCGTTCATAAAGATTTACATGAACGTTTAAAAAAAATTGATAAGATCAAATATTTAGAAGTTGATAAAATTTTAAAATATCATTTAAATATAAGACATATTCGTGGTGGCGAATCAACTAAAAAAAAGTATCAGAATTTGACTATATAACTTTAAATACAAAAATAAATGTGATATAATAACCAGTAGTAGTTATAGAAAAGAGGCGAAAGGACATGTTTGCAAAAGATATCGGAATTGACTTAGGAACAGCCAATGTATTAATTTATATAAAAGGTCAAGGAATAGTTTTAAATGAGCCTTCAGTAGTAGCTATTGATTCAGAAACAAAAAAACCGCTTGCCGTTGGACATGATGCAAGAAATATGTTAGGAAGAACACCAGGAAAAGTAAAAGCTATACGCCCAATGAAAGATGGTGTAATAGCAGATTTTGAAATAACTGAAATAATGCTTAATTATTTTATTAGAAAAGTAAATGGAAAGAGTCTATTATCTCGTCCAAGAATTTTAATATGTTGTCCTTCTAATATTACTCAAGTTGAAAAAAATGCTATAAAGGAAGCAGCTGAGCGAACAGGTGCTAGAAAAGTATTTATAGATGAAGAACCAAAAGTTGCAGCCCTAGGAGCAGGAATGGATATTTCAAAACCAAGTGGAAATATGATTATTGACATTGGTGGAGGAACTACTGATATAGCTATATTATCTTTAGGTGGAATTGTTACATCATCATCAATTAAAGTAGCAGGAAATGCTTTTGATAGTGATATAATGAAATACATTAAGGATAAATATAAATTATTAATAGGTGATAGAACCGCTGAAGAAATTAAATTAACCATTGGAAATGTATTTCCTGATAGCGTAAAAGAAAAAATGGAAGTAAGAGGTCGTGATTTAGTAACTGGACTTCCACATACAATTACTTTATGCAGTGAGGAAGTAGAAGAAGCTTTAAGAGAAAGTGCTTACATTATTGTTCATACAGCTAAAAGTGTTTTAGAACAAACACCACCAGAATTATCAGCAGATATTATTGATAAAGGAATAGTTGTAACAGGTGGAGGAGCTTTGATTAAAGGATTTGATCAATTACTATCACATGAATTAAAAGTACCAGTATTTGTTGCTGAAAGCCCACTTACTTGTGTAGCTGAAGGAACAGGAGTACTTTTAGATAATCTACACTTGATAGATCGATAAAATAACGAAATCGTTATTTTTTTCTTTTATAGACACTAAAAAAAATAAATGATATAATGAAGATGGTGATATTATGAATCATGAAGTTATATCAAAAATAATAATTACGGTACTTACGTCATTTGTATTTGTATTAATAGTAGTACCTTTTATTAAAAATATTGCAATTCAAATAAATGCTGTAGATAATAATATGGGTGGAAGACATATACATAAAAAACCAGTTCCAAAATTAGGTGGAATAGCTATCTTTTTAGGCTTTTTATTTGGGTATATGATTTATGGAACACATAGTTCAACTATGAATGCCATTTTAATAGGAAGTTTTATAATTGTTTTAACTGGAGTTATAGATGATATTACTGAATTAAAACCATTAACAAAATTTGTAGGCCAGTTATGTGCTTCATTAATTATTGTTTTTTATGGCAATGTTTTATTAAAAGATGTAAGTGCTTTTGGTTTATATATAGATTTTAATATTTTGTCTTATCCTTTAACAATTTTCTTTATATTAGGATGTATAAATTGTATTAATCTGATAGATGGTTTAGATGGACTATCAGGTGGAATTAGTTCTATATACTTTTTAACAATAGGTATAATTGCTACAATTCAAGGAAAAATGGGATTAGATTTTGTTTTAAGTTTCGTCATGCTTGGTGCGACTTTAGGATTCTTAGTTTATAATTTCAATCCTGCTAGCATATTTGCTGGCGATTCAGGATCTATGTTTATGGGATTTATGATAGCGGTTATTGCTTTGCTTGGATTTAAAAATGTAACTATGACGTCTTTGATAATTCCACTACTTGTTATAGCAATTCCAATATTGGACACTATATTTGCTATTTTAAGGCGTGCTATAAAAGGAGAAAAAATAACAACAGGAGATAAATATCATATCCATCATCAACTATTGAATCGTAATTTATCTCAAAGAACAACTGTTTTAATAATTTATGTGATTGATCTTTTATTTGCGAGTGCTTCAATCGTTTATGTTTTAAAAGATAATAAATTAGGATATATAATTTATGGAATTTTACTTTTGATTGTAATTATTTTTGTAGCAAAAACAAATGTTGTCGTTGATAGTAAAGAATTAAAGAAAAAAATAGTAAAAAAAAGGAAAAAAAGTTCTAAGTAAGAACTTTTTTTGTATAAAATTATTAAATTTTAAAATACTATTAAAGAGGTGATGATATGGATATCATTGAAGCTTTATTAATAATACCAAGAAGTTTACTATCTTTATTTATACTGTTTTTAGTTACTAAATTAATAGGTAAAAAGCAAGTATCAGAATTGAGCTTGTTTGATTATGTAATAGGAATATCAATAGGTAACTTTACGGCTGAAATGACAATGAGTTTAGATGTACAATTTATAAACGGAGTTATGGCTTTACTTACATTTGGATTATTTGCATATTTAATATCACTATTAACAATGAAAAGCATAAGAATCAGACGCTTTTTTATAGGAGTACCGACAGTTATTATTCAAAATGGAAAGATAATAGAAAAAGCTATGAAGCATGTTATGATTGATATAAATGATTTATTAGAACAATGCAGAATCAATGGTTATTATGATTTAACTCAAATTGAATATGCCATAATGGAAGCCAATGGTAAAATAAGTATAATGCCAAAATCAGAATACAAACCATTAACACCTAATGACATGAAGAAAAAAGTAGCACAAGAAGATCTTCAAGCAAATGTTATTATTGATGGTGTTATAATGCAAAATAACTTAGAAAATATGAATAAAAGTATAAATTGGTTAGAAAAAGAATTAAAAGTAAAAGGATATAAAGAATATGATGATATTATTTTAGCTATATTAGATAAGAATGATAAGTTAACAATTTTTGACAAAAACAATAATATAAAAGTACATAATGTATTGGAATAAATAAATATTTTTGTTAAAATTGTATTGGTGATAAAATGAATCGACATTTTTGTGCTTCTGTTTTTATTATAGATCCACATACAAAAAAAATACTTTTAGTAAAACATAAAAAATTTAAAAAATGGGTACAACCAGGTGGTCATATAGAACATAATGAAACTCCAGAAGAAGCAGCCCAAAGAGAAGTCTATGAAGAAACAGGTTTAAAAGTAAAACTATTGGGTGAACGTTTTCCACGTGAAAATGATTTTATTAGACCACTTGCTATTCAATGTAATAGGAATTTAGAAGGTCAAATGCATATAGATATAACTTATCCAGCAATTCCTATTAATGATGAAGAACCAAAGATGGATAAAGAAGAATCATTAAATATTAAATGGTTTACACGAGAAGAATTAGATAAAATAAATGTTTTTGAAGATGTTAAAATTAGTATGGATTATATTTTAAATAAATATTTCCAATAATTTATATATTTTTACTTACTTTTTTTTAGGTAATCGTGTATATATAGGAGTCCTCCTGGCTAGTGGGCTCTTTTATTTATATCAAAAAACCACACCATTGTGGTGCGGTTGAAATTACAATTTAGAAATTCTAATGACTTTTTTTAACTTTCTTAATAGCATCTTTTTTTATTTGTTTTAAACATTTTCTACGAAAACTTTTACTAAAAATGAATAGTATAATAATTACAATAAGGGCTAAAAAGTATAAAGCATTATTTTGTTGATCATTATTTTCATAATCGCTATAAATACCAAGTTTATTTCCTTTTGCCTTCTTTTCTAGTGCTTTTAATTCATCAGTATATTTGTAATCGCCATATAAATATTTTACTTCTGCATATCCTTTTTCAACAATATCAGCTTGTAATAATTTTCCATCAACAAAAATCCAAGCTAAATATCTATCATATTTATCTTTTTGATTAGAATTAGGATCAAATTCTACTTCAATTTTTTTAGCTTTAGTTAATCTATCACAAGTATAATTACTTGCTTCTTTTCCATAGGCTTCAATTTTATTTGTTGATTCTGGAGTATCTATTGCTAAAAATCTAAATTTACTTACTTCATTATTATAATAAAACCAAGCAGTATCTCCATCAACACATTTATCTAGTTTAACTACTTCTTTCGCATATACATTTATATTTAAAAATAAAATTAAAATCATTACTACTACTTTCTTCATACTTTCACCATTATAATTATATCATTAATTTGACAAGTTTAGAAAAAAGATGTAGTATAACATAAAATTTTGGAGGTAAAAATGATATTATATAGGGCATTAACAAAAGAAGATTTAGAAGAATTAGAAAAATTGGAAAAAATAAATTCTACATTATATAGATCATATAACAATTTAGAAAATTGCAAAAACAGAAAAAAAACAATAGAAATGTATGATTTATGCTATAAAGAAAAAAATGAAAAAGATATTTTAAGTTTTATTTTTGGTCATATTAGTGGAAAATTAGTTAGTAGTGCGTTAAGAAGTCCTTGGATTTCACTAACTTCAGATTATTTCGTTGCTAGTAAATATGCGAACTTAGATAAAAAATCTTTAAGATATATATTATGCCTTGAAATAGATGATGAAAAAATTATCGATAATATAGATCAATTTAAACCTGGAAAAATTTTTGATAATAATTACTTAAATCTTTCCGATAATCAATTATTGCAATATCGAGATAGAGGAATAATTATTCCGTATAAAGCAAATCCAGGTGCTAAAAGAAAAAGTCGTAATTTTACGCTAGCTAATTATTGTAAAAAAGATAAACAATATTTAACATGTTATGATATAGAAAACAATAATAATTTATTAATAACCCCTGAAAAACAAAAAATACTTGAAAAGGAATGCGGAAAAGAATTACCAAATATAATTAAAACAGAATTAACAAAGCAAAAAACAAAAACATATAGAAGGATGTGATTAATATGAAACCACTTATTGGAATAGTTGAATGGCCTTATCAAGATAAGGATGGTGATGTTATTTATGAAATATTACAACCAATTATTGAGTGGGTTGTAAGAAGTGGTGGCGTTCCAATTGGATTGTTCCCAACACAAATAGAAAATTATATTGAAAAAAGATTAAGAGATATTAAAAAAATGAGTGATATAGAATTAAGAGAACTTAGAGAAAATATATCACTTTGTGATGCAATAATTAAACCTGGGGCTCTAAAAGTGTATGATCATGAACGTGAAATATATAAATATGCATTACAAAAGGATATTCCTTATTTAGGAATATGTGCAGGTATGCAAATAATGGCATCTAATAATTGTCCTAATTTAAAAACAGTCAAAAATGATGGATTTATAGAACATCATAGTAAAAATGTTTATCAACATAAAGTTATGATTTGTAAAAATACAAAACTATATAGTATTTTAAATAAAGATATAATTGAAGTAAATAGTCGTCATAATTACCACATTCCAGATACCAATTTGGATGTATCAGCTGTTTCAGAAGATGGGATAATAGAAGCAATTGAAAACCCTAAAAGTTTATTTAATATGGGATTTCAATGGCATCCAGAATTATTGCCAAAAGAAGATGAAAATAGTCAATTAATTTTTGGAGAATTTATAGAAGCAGCTAAAGTATATAAAAAAAGAAAAGGCAAAAAATAAAATTGCTTTTTTCTTAACTTTACTTTAAATGACAATATGTGATATAATAGCGCAGGCAAGAGAGAAGTGATTTTATGAAAAAAATAAAAAATGTTGCAATAATAGCCCATGTAGATCATGGTAAAACAACACTAGTAGACCAATTATTAAAACAATCAGGAACATTTAGAGAAAATGAAACTGTAGATGAACGTGTAATGGATAGTAATGCGATTGAAAAAGAAAGAGGTATTACTATTTTGGCTAAAACGACAGCTATCAATTATAAAGATTATCGTATTAATATTTTAGATACACCAGGACATGCTGATTTTGGTGGCGAAGTAGAAAGAATTATGAATATGGTAGACGGTGTTTTACTTGTTGTTGATGCTTATGAAGGAACAATGCCACAAACAAGATTTGTTTTGAAAAAAGCATTAGAAGCAGGAGTTACACCTATTTTAGTTGTAAACAAAATTGATAAACCAACTGCAAGACCATTAGAAGTAGTAGATGAAGTACTAGATCTATTTATCGAACTTGGAGCAAATGAAGATCAATTAGAATTCCCGGTCGTATATGCATCAGCCTTATCAGGAACTAGTAGTCTTGATCCAGATGTAAATACGCAAGAAAAAACAATGGATCATATTTTAGATTTAATAATTAATACAATTCCAGATCCAACTGTAAGTGTTGAAGGTGGATTACAATTTCAACCAGCCTTATTAGATTATAATGATTTTGTTGGTAGAATTGGAATAGGTGTTGTTAAACGAGGGAAAGTGAAAGTAAATCAAACTGTATCATGTATGAGAATAGATGGAAGTGTTAAACAATTTAGAATTGCTAAATTATTTGGTTTTTTAGGATTAAAAAGAATTGAAATAGAAGAGGCAGAAGCAGGCGATATTATCGCTATTGCAGGACTTCCTGATATTAGTGTTGGTGAAACAGTATGTGAATTAGGAAAAGAAGAAGCATTACCACTACTTAGAATAGATGAACCAACTTTACAAATGACATTTGGAGTTAATACAAGCCCATTTGTTGGTCGTGAGGGAAAAATTGTAACTGCAAGAAAAATTGAAGAAAGATTAATAAAGGAAACGGAAAAAGATGTATCTTTAAAAATAGAGCCAAACGATAGCGAATCATTCATCGTTTCAGGTAGAGGGGAATTACACCTATCTATTTTAATAGAAAATATGCGCCGTGAAGGATTTGAATTACAAGTTTCAAAACCTGTAGTAATTCAAAAAGAAATAGATGGCGTTAAATGTGAACCATATGAAGATGTACAAGTTGATGTACCAGAAGAATACGTTGGAAGCGTAATTGAAGCTTTAGGAAATCGTGAAGGAACTATGGAAAATATGGTTACGACAGAAAATCAAGTTAGGTTAACTTATACAGTTCCTTCAAGAGGTTTAATTGGATTTACTACTGAATTTATGACAATGACTAAAGGTTATGGTATGCTAAATCACACATATAAAGAATATAGACCATTAGCTGGAGGAAGCGTTGGTGAAAGAACACTTGGAGTATTAGTTTCTATGGAAAACGGAAAATCAACAGCCTATGCCTTAGGACAATTAGAAGATCGAGGAGTTATGTTTATTGAACCTGGAACTGATGTATATGAAGGTATGATTGTTGGTGAACATAGCCATAATAATGATTTGGCTGTAAATGTTGTAAAAGGAAAGAATCTAACAAATACACGTAGTGCTGGAAAAGATCACACTGTTGTTTTAAAAAGACCAAGAGCTATTACTCTTGAATATTGTTTAGATTATATTAACAGTGATGAATTAGTAGAAGTTACACCATTAAACTTCAGAATGCGTAAAAGAATATTAAATACAAATGAAAGAAAGAAATTTGATAGTAGAAAATAATTTCTTTTTTTTTGCACAAAAAAACTTAATCGCGATCGAAAAAGTCTTTTATATCAACATTTAAAACAATTGCCATTTGCTCTAAAGTATCAATTGATATTGTTTGATGTGTTACAGATTCAAGTTTTCCGATGAAACTATCGCTTAGTAGTAAAGTTTCAGCTAATTTGCGCTGTGTCCATCCTTTTTTAATTCTATATTTTTTAATATTTTTACCAATTACGTTATATATATCTTCTTTTTTATTCATACTACCACCACCTTAATTTTCTCATATTATTAAAGCAAAAATTATAGACTAATAGTCTAAAATAATGTATAATTAAATCAGGTGGTAATATGTACACGATGAGTAATTTAAAAAGAATTAGAAAGGGAAAAAAACTAACTATTTATAAAATGGCCAAATTATTAGAAATTACACCTTCATTTTATTCCCAAATAGAGAATAAAAAAAGAAGATTATTTTATGATACAGCTTATAAAATAGCTGAAATTTTAGATATGAAACCAGATGAAGTTTTTTTATCAATAAAGAGTGATATTATGCATAATATTTAATAACATAATTATTGTTTTAAAGTAATAATTGTGTTAAAATTAAGATGGTTTAAAAAATTATTTAGTTTCTTCCTTTTTTTGAAAGATCTAATAACGATTAAATCAAATCAAAAGAAGGAGGTATATGCAATGGAAAAACAAGATAAAACAATCGTTTGTAAAGATTGTGGAAAAGAATTCGTTTTTACAGTAGGAGAACAAAATTTTTACGAAGAAAAAGGTTTTAATAATGAACCTGTAAGATGTAAAGAATGTCGTGAAAAAAGAAAAGCTGAAAGAAATAATAACAATCATTTACAAACAAATGCATAAAAAAGAACTCTTATTTAAGAGTTTTTTCTTTGTATTTCATTTTCTAAATAATAGTTTCGAAGTTCTTTAAAACGTTGATAGTGAACAACCTCTCTTTGTCTTAAAAAAGAAAGTGGCCCTAACACATCTGGATCATCAGTTAAATCCATTAGATGTTCATATGTAGCACGGGCTCTTTGTTCGGCAGCCATATCACTTTCTAGATCAGCTATAAAGTCACCTGTTGTTTCAATATAAGAAGCTGAAAAGGGAATTCCCATTGGGTCGGCTGGAAATAGACCTCCATCATGTTCTGTAAAGAATCCTCCAAGTCCGTTTTGTTTAAGTTCATCTATACTTGCTCCTTGCATAAGTTGATAAATCATACTAGCAATCATTTCAAGATGTCCGATTTCTTCAGTTCCAATATCTGTAAGTAACGCTTTTCCTTTATCATCAGGCATTGTATATCTTTGATTAAGATATCTTAAACAAGCACCTAATTCTGAATCTGGTCCACCATATTGAGCCATTAAATATTTAGCCATTTTTAAATCTCTTTTTTTGATATTAACAGGATATTCTAATTTTTTCTTATAAATCCACATATTTATTCCTCCTTATTTATTTTCCCACGGCCAAGGTTGATTATCCCAAGCCCAAGGATAAGCCATATTAGCATTACTGCTAGTTAAAATAGGACCATATGCGTTTTCATATTCTTCACGCATTTTCTCTGCTTCTATTCTATATTGATTGAATAATTCAATCATATCCTTGTCATCTGGGTAAATATCTAAATATAGGTTAATATCAATAGTAGCAAAATCTAATGAATCTAAGATTGCCAACAATTGTTCTCTTTCTGATTTTGGACGAAGTTCAATTGGATTAGAAAATTTATATGGGTTGTATAAATTTGGAAACATATTTCCTCTTAAAAATCCAGCATATGGATCATAAACAGAATTTGGGTTAGCATCTTCAGTATAAAGTGGTTTATTATAGTTATTATTGTTATAACTATAATAGTCTTGTCTTAAATCATAATTATACATAACTAATTTCCTCCTCGGTTTATAGTATGTTTTATCTAATTTTTGGTTTGGGTTATAAACTAGGTATTTAGTTTCAGACACAATTTCAAATAATTAAGACAAAAACTATTAAATTTGTGTATAAATATGAGAAAATTAAAAACATAGGGGGAAGTAGTATGTTTTATAGGAAAATTAAATATATTTTAAAATTAAAAATTAATATAAAAATTAACTATTTGCGAATAAAAAAATAAAAGAAAAGTGGGTTGTGAGCTGTATGATAAATTTTATAATATGTGATGATGAGAAGCATTATGTAGATAATATAATTCGTGTTATTGATAATGTAATGATGAATAATGATGTTGAATACAATAAATATACTTTTAATGAGTATAATAAATCTTTTTTAAATTTAGTAAATCAAAAAATGGCCTTTAAAATATATATTTTAGATATTCAAGTGAAAGATAAAAAAGGAACAGAAATGGCCAAAATAATAAGAAAAAAAGATATAGATAGTATGATAATTTTTCTAACAGCTTATTATGATAAGTATTTGCAGGAAATAATAAAAAGTCGATTTATGTTTTTAGGTTTTATAAATAAAGAAGATAATTATCAGAAAGAATTAAAACTTAATCTTGATACAGCTTTAAAAAATATAAATAAAAAGAATATTATTAGATTTCGTAGTCAAAATATTACTTATACAATAGGGGTTGATGATATTTTATATATAATGCGAAATAAAGATCGAAAATGCATCATTAAAACAGATTATACAGAATATGAAGTGAATAAAACTTTAATAGAGTTATATAATTTATTAGATAATCGTTTTTCATATTCACATAGAGCATGTATCGTTAATGAAGAACGGATATCTGCACATGATAAAAAAAATAAAATAATAACTTTTGATAATGGTGAAATAACAACAATTGTATCATCAAGATTTAAACTAACACGTTAAATTTATTAAAAGGACTTGCAAAAACGACAAATTACTGATAGAATATATCATGTAACTTGTGTTACATGGCGTGATTGGTGAAGTGGTTAACACGGCGGATTGTGGTTCCGTTATGCAAGGGTTCGATCCCCTTATCGCGCCCCAGATTGAAATTTATTGTATAATTTATGCAATTTAAGTATATGACAACTGAAAGGTTGTTTTTTAATTTGAAAAAAAAATACAATTAATGATATTCTATACCAGAGGAGAACTATATGAGCAAGAAATTTTCACAAATTGATTTTTTAAATAATTTAGAATATATATTAATTAACTTATAAAATGACAAAGAAAAAGCAAATAGTTTAGAAAATAAAATGTATTTTGAATTATCAAACGATGAATTAATTAACTATATTAATGATGTTTATTTAAAAATAAAAAAATGGAATTATTATTATGAAATAAAAAAATATGAATTAATTATTAGTGAATATAAGATGATTGAACCCATTATTTCTGAATTAGAACTGTGCTTGGCTGATTTAGAAAATATATTTCATATGAACGGGATATCATATTCTTTGTTTCAAATTGGCAAAATATTATCTAATATAAAAAAAGAGTATGATGAAAATGGAAGATAATAAATCTGTAATTAAAGCGTTAACACCAAATAGTGAAAAATATGATGCAGAAATTGCTATTTACACATCAGATCCTAAAGGTCCTGATGATTTTGAACTTTATTAATATAGAAACAAAATGGCGAAAATTTAATAAAAACTCTTAAAATTATACAATTCTAAGAGTTTTTTAATGTTTTAAACATTATTTTGTTATTTCTAAGTATATTAAATTGATTTTTTCATTTTATTTTCACTATTAGTGATAATGTTTTTATACACTTCTCTGTAATTTTTGATGCAGTCGTCAACATCAAAATGATATATTTTAGTTAATTCTCCGTCTGATGGATCAATTTCTTCTCTAACTAGTATACCGCCTAATGCTAGTAATGTTTTATTTGAACCAATATTATCAGACGAACAAACTAGCGTAATTTTTTCTAATCCAACTTTTTTTGCTTCAATTAATCCTAAATATAAATTTATTTTATTATATCCCTTTCTTCTTTCTGTAGGCCTTATTCCATATCCAATGTTTCCACTGAATTTTTTCATGGACTCGGGCAAATTCCATCTAATATTAATGGCTCCAATAATTCGATTATCTTTTTTTCTTATAAGTAAAAAAGTTTTAATCGCACATTTATTAATTTTTTTTGAATATTCTTCATTTTCTCTTTTTAAACAATTATTTAATACTTCGTCAAATGGATATCCTTCATATATTTTATATAACATTTCTATACCATTAATATCGGAATTGTAGGTATCTAATTCTTTTAAATATTCAATTATTTCTTCTTTTCTTTTTAAAGATGGTTTTTCTAAATAAAAATTTTCCATAAAGATATTCCTTTCTTTTCATATTATATATGAAAAAAAGATAACAAATCAAATTTACTTATTAAAAGGAAATTTATTTTAAATAAAAGAACTATATAATTAATATTTATTTGACTTTTTAAATACTATTTAGTATAATTGAAATTCCGATTGAAAAGCAGTAAACAATATTCAAATATTGTTTTCTTTTGTTAAAGGGGATGAAAAAAATGACATATGATGTATTTTTAATTAGAATAGGAATGAGCTTTTTATTAAGTTTTTGTATTGGACTAGAAAGACAATGGAGAAGAAGAGCAATAGGGCTTAGAACAAACGTCTTAGTAAGTATAGGAGCCTTCTTATTTGTTAGTTTTTCTGTTCAAACAAACGCAGCTGACATGACAAGAATAGCCGCTCAAGTAGTTTCAGGAATAGGTTTTTTAGGTGCAGGAATAATTTTAAAAGATGGAACAAATATTAGAGGACTAAATACTGCTGCTACTTTGTGGTGTAATGCAGCTATAGGTAGTTTATGCGCAGCTGGACTTTTAATGGAAGCATGTATTGGAACACTACTAATTCTATTTGCAAACATCATTTTAAGATATACAACTCAAAAACTAAATATGATTCATAACAAAAATCAAAAATATGAAAATTATAGTTTAAAAGTCGTTTGCGAGGATGAAAAAGAAATAGTTATAAGAACACTTATTAGTCAAAGTATACATAAAGAACATATGCTTCTAACAAACATGGAAAGTCAAGAAATAGAAGGCGGAAAAATAAGAATATATGCAACCTTTCAAGTAAGTAGTGATAAGAATAATCTAATTGAAAAACTAGTCAATCGAATTGTTATGGAACCAGGAATTGTATCATCAGGATGGAAAAAAATAGACAAAACTAAAAATGAACAATTAGATGATGATGAAATGTAATAGTGATAAATTGACTACTAAAAAAATAAATAATGCATATAATATATTATCAAATTGTATCAATAAATATATGTATAAAAAAGATTAAAAAAAACATAATATATATAGATGTTTGATTTCAATTTGACTTTGTTTTGTTGTTATGGTATGATGGAAAAGCTTCGTCAAAAAAAACAAAGAGGTGAAAAAGTGAAAGCAGATCGGAGAGTTATCTATATATCACTAGGAGTTGCTTTACTTACAATAATATCATTATTTACATTTCAAAGTATTAAATTATCCGGAGGAGAAAAAAAAGTTGTAAAAAAACAAAACTATACAACTGAAAAAAGCATACCAAAAGAAAACGCTGATATTGTTTTGAAAAATATAGAACAAGAAAAACAAGCAGAAAATAACTTGGTATATGATGGAATGACATTAGAACAATTAACAGATAAGTTAAATCGTTCGTTAACATCTACTCTTTCAGGAAAAGGAGATATCTTTGCAAGAAGATCGATTGAACTTGGTATTGATCCATATTTATCAATTGCCATCGTTCTTCATGAAACAGGATGTACTTGGAATTGTAGTAATTTAGTAAAACAATGTAATAACGTAGGAGGAATGAAAGGATACCCAACATGTGGTAATAGCTCTTACAAATATTTTCCAACTTTAGAAGATGGAATTAACGGATATATAGATAATTTGTATAATAACTATGTTGCGCAAGGTCTAACAACACCAGAACTTATTAATCCTAAGTATGCAGCAAGTCAAACTTGGGCAACACAAGTAAACAGATATATAGATAAGATAAAAGCAAGTTAAAATTTAACTTGCTTTTTCGTTTATAAAATTTAATAAAATATCAGGGTTTTCATTATCAAAAACAGTTTTATATATATAGTCAATAATATTAATTTCAATATTATTTTTTTTAGCTATTTCAGAAATATTTTTTAAAGCTAAAATACCTTCAATTAAATTGTTAGCTTTAAAAACCTCAATTTTATCACTATCTTCTTTAGATCCAATCAAATTACCAAAACTAAAATTACGACTCTTAGTACTATTACATGTAAGAATCAAATCGCCAATTCCAGCATATTCTAAAACCGTTTCTTCTGAACAATTTAATTTAATTAACAATTTTCTTGTTTCATTTAAACATTGCGTTAAATAAGAAGCTTTAGTTGATTCTAGACAATTTAATCCGTTTAAAATACCAGAACCAATCGCAAAAGCATTTTTAATTGTTCCACATAATTGAATACCAATAACATCACTTGATTTAGTTAGACGCAAATTCGGACTGCTTAATGCAGTTATAACTTTGTCGCAAACTTTTAAATTTTTACTAGCAATAGATAATCCGATTGGCTTGTTAGAAATTAAATCAATAGCAAAAGAAGGACCAGAAATAGCACAGATATTATTATCTAAATAATTAGAAACAATATCAGATAAAAAAATCCCATTATGAATACCCTTAGAAGCAATACAAATTATTTGTTCTTTAGAAACAATCTTCTGTAGCTCAACACATACATCTTCATAAGCACTACTAGGAATAACCATAATAATTAAATCTTTGTCTTTAATACATTCTTCCATATCTAAAGTAAATTCAATTTCCTCTGGGATAATAGTATCAGGAAGAACTTTAATATTTTTGTGATACTCTTTAAGCATATTATATTCATCTTCAAATTTAGTCCACATTGTCACTTTGTTTTTATTATTAAAAGCACAAGTAGCAAGAGCAATACCAAAAGCTCCAGTACCTAATATTCCTATATTCATAAAATCACCTCTATAGTTACTTAAGAATTATAACACATATTTAATATTAAACAAAGCTATGATATAATAATAACTATAAAAGGTGATAAAATGGAAGTGTTAGAAATAGAAAGAAGTATAATAAAAAAATATAGAAAAGATATATGGGCTAAATTTGTTAAAGCAATAAATGAATTTGAAATGATTAAAGAAAACGATAAAATAGCTGTTTGTATTTCCGGTGGGAAAGATTCTATGCTTATGGCTAAATGTTTTCAAGAATTAAAGCGCCATGGAAAATTTTCTTTTGATTTAGAATTTTTAGTAATGGATCCGGGTTACAATAAGTTAAATAGAAAAAAGATAGAAGATAATGCTAAAAAGTTAGGAATTCCGATAACTATTTTTGAAACAGAAATATTTAACATTGTTGATAATATAGAGGATTCACCATGCTATTTATGTGCTAGAATGCGAAGAGGAAATTTATATAGCAAAGCAAAAGAATTAGGATGTAATAAAATAGCTTTAGGACATCACTTTGATGATGTTATAGAAACTATTTTGATGAGTATGTTATATGGTGGAGAAGTTAAAACCATGATGCCTAAATTGCACAGTACTAATTTTGAAGGCTTAGAACTTATAAGACCTATGTATTTTATTAGAGAAAAAAAGATAATTTCATGGGCTAAAAATAATGAACTTAGTTTTTTAAATTGTGCTTGTAAATTTACAGAACAAAATAGTAAAAAAGAAAATGAATCGAAAAGAAAAGAAATAAAAGAATTAATTGAAAATTTAGAAAAAGTAAGTAGTTATATTCCTATGAATATTTTTAAAAGTGTTTATAATATAAACTTGAATACAATTATTGGATATCATAAAGATGATATGAAATATAATTTTTTAGATGACTATGATGATTAATTAAATAGAGGTGATAAAATGGAAATTTTAAAATATTTAAAAGATGATTTATTAATAATTACTAATGAATCATACAAAGAAGAAATATTGTTAAATTTAAAATCAATGTATCGTCTCAAATTTATGTCAATGAAAGAATTTATTCGAAATTTAACTTTTTCTTATGATGAAAGATCTGTTTATTACCTAATGAAAAAGTATAATCTTAATTATGATGTAGCTAAAATGTACCTAGAAAACATTTATCATGAAACTGATATAAAAGAAGAAAAAGTAGAAAAATTAAAACAAATCAGACAGGAACTAGATGATAGTAATCTATTAATATATAATAAATATTTTAAAGATTATTTAAAAACAGTAGATATCATTGTTTATAACTATGATGTTAATAATTATGAAAAAAGTAAAATTCAAGAAATTGAAAAAATAACTAAAGTTACTTATTTAAATGATAGTTCCATAAAAAAAGAACAAGTTGTATATGAATTTTCAAATATAGAAGAAGAAATTGTTTATGTCGCAACACAAATTAGAAAATTAATGGAAAAGAATGTACCTTTATCATCAATAAAAATAGTTAATATTGATGATACGTATATAAATCCCCTTAAAAGAATATTTGACTTTTTTAATATAAATATTGATTTAAACGATGAATATATATATTCAAATGTCCTTGTAAATAAATTTTTAATTCAGTTAAAAGAAACAAAGGATATTTCTATGGCTTTAAAATCATTAGAAAATAATTTAGAAATATATGAGAAGGTTTTAAATATTTGTAATAAATACGCTTTTGTAAATGATGTTGATGAATATGTAATTACTTGTATTGAAGAAGAATTAAAAACGACAAGATTAAAAAATTTACAAGAAAATATTAAATTAGTAAATTTAGATAATTACTTTAGTAATAATGATTATGTCTTTTTAATGAATTTTAATCAGAAAAGTATACCTAAAATATATAAAGATGAAGATTATCTAAGTGATCAAATAAAAGAACAATTAGGTATAGATACATCTGTATTATTAAATAAACTAGAGAGTCAAAAAATAATGAATCAAATTGCAAGAATAAATAATATTATAATAACTTATAAATTAAAAACGCCATATGAAAATTGTTATAAGTCAAAGCTGTTAGAAAATAAAAAATTTAAAATTGAAAAAATTAATAACAATGATAAATATAATTATTCATCTATATATAATAAATTAGAACTCGCAAAAGAAACAGATAAATTTATAAAATATAATCAAAAATCCGAAACATTAGATTTACTATCTCATATAACTTCAAATCCTGAATATCAAACTTATAATAATGAGTATAATGGAATTAATAAAGAAGATTTACTGGATTATTTAGATAATAAATTATTATTATCATATTCAAGTATTGATAATTATTATCGATGCGCTTTTAGATACTATGTTGAAAATATTTTAAAATTAAGTAAATACGAAGAAACATTTTCAATGTATATTGGTAACTTATTCCATTATATATTATCAATAGCTTTTAATGAAAATTTTGATTTTGAAAAAGAATTTAAAAACTATATAAATAATAGAGTGTTTGATGTAAAAGAAGAATTTTTTATAGAAAAACTAAAAAAAGAATTATTATTTGTAATTGATACTATTAAAAAACAGAATCAGATTTCTCATTTTGAAAAAGAATTACATGAAGAAAAAATTTATATTAATAAAGAAGGAAATGTAAAAATAACGTTTATGGGAATTATTGATAAATTAAAGTATAAAGAAATAGATGGTACTAACTATGTTGCTATAATTGACTATAAAACAGGAAATCCTAAAACCAATTTAACCAATACTATTTATGGTATTGAAATGCAATTGCCAATCTATCTTTATTTAGCTAAAAATAATAAAAAAATAAAAAATGCTAAAGTTATGGGATTATATCTCCAAAAAATTATTAATAAAAAAATAACGAAAGATCCTAATAAAGATTATAAAGAAATGTTAGAAAATAATTTAAAATTAGAAGGTTACAGTCTAAATCAAGAAAACATTTTAGAAGAATTTGATATTACTTACAAAGATAGTAATATGATCAAAAGTTTAAAAACAAGCCCTAAAGGATTTTATTCATGCTCGAAAATTTTAAATGAAAAAGAACTTGATTTATTAGAACAAATAGTTAGTAAAAAAATAGAAGAAGCTGAAAAAAATATATTGAGTGGTAATTTCAATATTAATCCTAAAAGAATAGGAGATAATCTAAAAGGATGTGAATATTGTAAATACAAAGAACTATGCTATCTAAAAGAAGAAGATATTGTTAATTTAAAAGAATACAAAGATTTGTCTTTCCTTGATAATAATTAATCTAAATAAAAATTTAATAATTAGTTAAGTAGATTAAATCTACTTTTTTTAGTATAATTATATTAGAAGGTGATAGTATGTTAAAAAAAATAATAAAACTATTAATACCAATTTTAATAATTATATTTCTATTTAAAATAATAAAACCTTTTAAAAATGAAGCAGCTAGTAAAACAATTTCAAAAGCAGATAAAACTCAGGCTCTTGCCTTTGTTAAAGCAGTTGAAGATTATTGTTCTTTAGAAATGGTTAAAGGAAGACCGATTCCTGATCGTATAACTAATCCAGATGAAGTACTATTTGATGGAGAAGCACCTAGAATAATGGATATGACATTAACAAACGATTGTCGTGCTAAAGGAACATTTACCTATAAAACAACGACATATGAATATAATTATAAAACAGAGAAGTTAACAATTAAATAAAGGTGGTGTTATAATGCCAAATTGGACAAAAGAACAACAAGAAGCCATTGATAAAGAAGGAACTAACATCATTGTAAGTGCAGGAGCAGGAAGCGGAAAAACAGCTGTACTATCAGAACGTGTTTTAAGAAAAATAAAGAATGATATATCAATTAATGAACTTCTAATTTTAACATTCACAAATGCAGCTGCAAGTGAAATGAAAGAGCGAATAAGAAAAAAACTACTTGATGATAACTTATTAGAAGAAGCAAATAATGTAGATTCTGCCTATATCACAACATTTGATAGTTATGCTTTATCAATTGTAAAAAAATATCATTATCTTTTTAATATATCAAGAAATATAAAAATAATTGATTCTAACGTTATTAACTTAAAAAAAGAAGAAATAATAAACCAAATATTTGAAGAAATGTATACAAAAAAAGAAACAAAATTCTTAAAATTAATTGATGATTTTTGTTCTAAGGATGATACTGAAATAAGAAATAGTATTATTGATATAAGTAATAAACTAGACCTACGTTATGATAAAGAGGAATATCTAAATAATTATGTTGAAACATATTATAATAACTTAGACTACTTAGTTTTAAAATATCAATCTCTTCTAATAACAAAAATCAAAGAAATAAAAAACAAAATAAAAGAACTTAATTATTTGATAGATAATGATTATATAAATAAATTAAAAGAAGTTTTAGTTCCACTAATGGAAGCAAAAGACTATTTAAGTATTAAAAATAGTTTGGATATAAAACTTCCACAACTTCCACGTGGTAGTGAGGAAGAAGTAAAAGCAAAAAAAGAAGAAATAAATAATTTAGTTAAAGAATTAAAAAAAATGACTAAGTATGAAACAGAAAAAGAAATAAAAGAAAATTTATTGTTAACTAAAGATTACGCCGAAATCATTTGTCAAATAATTCTTGAATTTACAAGCCGTCTGGATAAATATAAATATGAAAATAATCAATTTGAATTTATTGATATTTCTAAAATGGCTATTAAAGTTGTAAAAGAAAACAAAAATATTCAAGAAGAACTAAAAAACTCATATAATGAAATATTATTAGATGAATATCAAGATACGAATGATCTGCAGGAAGAATTTATTAAATTAATCGAAAATAATAATGTCTATATGGTTGGAGATATTAAACAATCCATTTATCGCTTTAGAAATGCAAACCCATATATATTTAAAGAAAAATATGATAATTATTCTAAAAATAACAATGGATATAAAATCGATTTAAACAAAAATTTTAGATCAAGAAGGGAAGTACTTAATAATATAAATCTGATTTTTAATTATATAATGGATGATAATATAGGTTCAGCTAATTATGAAAAAGAACATCAAATGATTTTTGGAAATAAAGCATATGAAGAAAAAGGAAAAACAAATCAAAATAACGACTTTGAAATATTGACATATGAATATGATAAAAATGAAGGCTATAGTAAATCAGAAATAGAAATATTTATGATAGCCAAAGATATAAAAGACAAAATAGAAAATAAATATCAAATTTATGATAAAGATAAAGAAATAAAAAGAAATATAACATATGAAGACTTTGTAATTTTAATGGATCGTGCAACTAATTTTGACTTATATAAAAAAATCTTCGAATATTTAGAAATCCCCCTAACTATCTATGAAGATGAAAACATAAATAATAAAAATGATTTAAACATTATTAAGAATATAATAAATCTAATTTTAAAAAGACAGGCAAATGTTATCGATGAAGAATATAAATATTATTTTATGAGTATAGCTAGAAGTTATCTATTTAGAATGAATGATCAGCAAATATTTAAATGTATTAAAGAAAATAAATATGAAGAAACTGACTTAATTAAAAAAATAGATGAAATAAAAGAATTAATAGATCAATTATCACTAAAACAAATTATAAAAAAAATAATAGATAACTTTGAATTTTATGATAAATTAATAACCGTTGGAGATGTAGAAAAATCAATTATTGGTTTAGAATATATCTTAAATTTAAGTTCTAACTTAGAATCACTTGGATATGATCTTCAAAAATTTTCAGAATACTTAAATGATATTGCTCAGAAAAAATATAATGTAACATACTCTTTAAATACCAATAGTGAAAATAGTGTTAAAATAATGACAATACATAAGTCGAAGGGATTAGAATATCATATATGTTATTATAGTGGTCTCTATGTTTCATTTAATAAAAGTGATATAAAACAAAAGTTTACTTATGATAATAAATATGGAATTATTTTGCCAATCTTTCAAAATGGTATAGATACAACTATTGTACCAACATTAATGAAAGAAAAATATTTAAAAGAAGAAATAAGTGAAAAAATAAGATTATTTTATGTTGCACTAACAAGAGCAAAAGAAAAAATGATTTTAATTTTACCAAAAAGTTCAAAAGAAAAATATTTAGAAACTAACTTAGTAGATGATTATATAAGATTAAAATATACATCATTTAGTGATGTTTTGAACTCTATTTCTAATATTTTGGAACCATATAAAAAATTAATAGATGTAAATAGTTTAAATCTAACTAAAAATTATAATTTTATTAAGCAAAGAAAACAAGAAAACAAAATGAGTATTACCGACAACCAATTAAATAAAATAAAAGAAAATGTAAATATAATAACAAAAAACCAAGAACATTTTTCAAAAAAGACATTGAATTTACACACTAAAAGTGAATATGAAAATATGTTGTATGGTAGAAGAATACATGAAAAATTTGAATATGATGAGGATATGGAAAAAAACTTGCTTCAAAAATATTTTAATCAAGAAAAAATCAAAAAAACATATCATGAATTTGAATTTATGTATGAAGAAGATAACATTAAATATCATGGAATAATTGACTTAATTTTAGAATTAGAAAATAAAATAATCATAATTGATTATAAATTAAAAAATATTCAAGATGAAAAATACTTATTACAACTTGAAGGATATAAAAAATATTTGAAAATGATAAGTAATAAAAAAATAGAAATATATCTTTATTCAATCAAAGAAGAAAAACTACAAAAAATAGAATAATAAGCATTTTTTTAAAATAATGAAATATAATTATTTTATAGAAAAAAAGATAAAATTGTTGACTTTTAACTTAATTTTTAGTACAATTTTAACTGGTACATTTTATTAATCCCATTAAACAAGTATTGGGAACACTTGTTTTAAAAATTAGGAAGGGAAAAGATTATGAAAGACACTTATATGCAAAAAAAAGAAGATTTAGTTCGTAATTGGTATGTTATTGATGCTGAAGGACAAAATCTTGGACGTGTTGCAACAAAAGTAGCTCACGTTTTAAGAGGAAAGCATAAACCAACATATACACCTCATATCGATTGTGGGGACTTCGTAATTGTTGTTAATGCTTCTAAAGTTAATCTAACAGGTAATAAGTTAGATAAGAAAATCTATTATAACCATAGTGGATACACTGGTGGTTTAAGAGAAAGAACAGCTCGTGTTATGAAAGAACAATATCCTGTTGAAATGATGGAAAGAGCTGTAAAAGGAATGCTTCCAAAAGGAAGATTAGGACGTCAAATGTATAAAAAATTATTTGTTTACGCTGAAGGAACACATCCTCATATGGCTCAAAAACCAATTGAGTTAAAGATGGACTAAGGAGGGTTTTAAATGGAAAAATTATATATTGGAACAGGAAGAAGAAAAGCAGCAATTGCCCAAGTTAAAATGACACCTGGTAAAGGTAAAATAACTGTTAATGGTAGAGATGTAAAAGAATTCTTCCCATACGACACAAACGTAATGGATTTAAAACAACCTTTAGTAGCTACAAGTAATGAAGAAACATTTGATATCGAAGTAAAAGTAACTGGTGGAGGATTTACAGGTCAAGCTGGAGCAATCCGTTTAGGAATTACTAGAGCTTTATTAAAATATGATGAAGCAAATGAAGGTAATGAAGGATGCTATCGTCAAGTTCTTAAAAAATCTGGATTTGTTACACGTGATCCAAGGGTTAAAGAACGTAAAAAACCAGGACTTAAGGCAGCTCGTAGAGCACCACAATTCTCAAAAAGATAGAAAAATCAAAGTCGGAATATCCGACTTTTTTTGTAAAGTAAATATTTACATAAAAAAATATAAATGATATTATATATAAAGAAAAGAGGTAAAATTATGAAAAGAAGAACACCTACTTGGGTAATTGTTTTAATAGTAGCAATGGTTGTATTATTTTATGTTGGATTCATAGGTCTATGTATCTTTGTTAGTGATGATTCTGATGTTAAAACTAATAAAAATGGTTCTGTTAGTATTGATGATGGTCAATTAACAATTGAAAAAGGAACAAAAGGATATTATGATGAAAAAACGGATAATTTTTATATAATAGGTACATTAACTAATAATAGCTCTGATGATTATGATTATGTAACTATTAATTATCATGTTTCTGATAAAGATGGTAATATATTAGGAAATGCAACAGATAGTATTGATAATTTAGAAAAAGGTAAATCATGGAAGTTTAAAGTTGTTTATGAAAATGTAGATGCCAAAGAAGTAAAAAACTTTAAAATAAATAATGTATCAACATATTAGGAGAGATTATGAGATTAAGTAATGAATGGAAAGATTATAAAATAATAGATGCAGGAAATGGCGAAAAATTAGAAGACTGGAATGGGATTGTTTTAAGAAGACCAGATCCACAAGCAATCTGGAATACGACTAAAAATGATAAATGGAGTAATCCTGATGGATATTATCATCGAAGTAGTAAAGGTGGAGGAAATTGGGAATTTACTAGAAATCTTCAAGAATATTGGACTGTAAATTATAAAGATTTAACCTTTAAAGTAACACCTACTAATTTTAAACACACTGGTCTTTTCCCAGAACAAGCGGTTAACTGGGATTTTGCTATGAAAAAGATAAAAGAATCAAAAAGAGAAATTAAAGTTCTCAATTTATTTGCATATACAGGGGCAGCTACAATGGCTTGCTCAAAAGCAGGAGCAACAGAAGTTGTTCATGTTGATGCTGCTAAAGGTATGATTGAATGGGCAAAAGAAAACATGAGACTATCAAATTTAGAAAACAATTATATTAGATTTATTGTCGATGATTGCTTAAAATTTGTTGAACGAGAAGCAAGAAGAGGACATAAATATGATGTCATTATTATGGATCCACCTTCATATGGACGTGGACCAAAAGGAGAAATATGGAAATTTGAAGACAACATATATAAATTGATAAATGCTTGCTTAAAAATTTTAAGTGATAAACCATTGTTTTTCCTTGTTAATTCATATACAACAGGTATATCTGCAACCGTTTTAGAAAATATTTTAAAGACAACAATTTTAAAACAATATCCATATGGAAAAGTAGAATCGGGAGAAGTAGGACTACCTGTTTCCAAAAATGATTTAATTCTTCCCTGTGGAATATATGGAGTCTGGGAAGAAAAATAAAAATTATATAAAGAGGAATATTAATCTTTTGAATAAAAGTACATATATTTAATTAGGTGATAAAATGTTACGTTATAAAATAACTGTATTATTTATTTTACTAATTAGTATATGTACTTTTAATTTTGTTGAAGCCGGAACAAATGAATTACCACTCCTAGGTAAAGTCATATATTTAGATCCTGGACACGGTGGTTTGGATCCTGGAGCCATGTATAAAAATATAAAAGAAAAAAATATAAACCTACAAATAAGTAAAAATCTGGAAAAAAGATTGACAAAACTAGGAGCAATTGTTTATCTAACACGTTATGATGATTATGATTTATCAGTAAATAATACAATTAATCGAAAAAGAAGCGATCTATCAAGAAGAGGAAATATAATAAATAAATCTGATTGTGATTTATTTTTATCAATTCATTTAAATGCTGAAAATACTGGAATTTGGAAGGGAGCTCAAACTTTTTATAACACAAATAATAAAGAAAATAAAAAAATAGCAGAACTTCTTCAACAACAATTCAAAGAAGATTTAAATAGTAAAAGAAAAGCTAAAAATAAAAATGATTTATATTTACAAAAAAGGATAAATAGACCGGGAGTATTAATAGAGGTAGGATTTTTGAGTAATGCAAGTGAAAGATATCTCCTTAAACAAGAAAAATATCAAGATAAAGTAACTTTATCAATAGCAAACGCCTTATTAAAATACTTTAAATAAATATCGAAAGATATTTTTTCTTTACATTTATATACACTTTTTATCTAGCAAAATAGAAATACTAAAAGCATTGTGATATAATGAAAATATGAGAATAAGGTGATAATATGGCAAATAAAATATTTAAAAGTATTGATGAACAAATAGAAATTTTGAAATCAAAAGGATTAGTCATAAACGATTTAGATAAAACAAAAGACATTTTATTTAGAGAAAATTACTTTTTTATTAGTGGCTATCGTCATATGTTTATGCGTGGAAATAAAGAAAAAGGTTTTATTGAAGGAACAACTTTTGAAGAATTGTATGCAGTCTTCGTTTTCGACAGAAAAATTAGAAATATTATGTTTAAATATATTTTGGTAATTGAAAATAATATTAAATCAATAATTAGTTATCAGTTATCTAAAAAATATGGTTTTAAAGACAAAGATTATTTAAATCCTAAAAACTTTACTCAAGATGCTTTAAGAGTAAGACAAGTTTATGATGTTTTAAATAAAATGAAACGTCAAATTAGAGTTAACGGAAAACAACACACTGCAACATTGCATTATATAAGTAACTATGGATATATTCCAATGTGGATATTAGTAAAAGTTCTATCATTTGGTCTTATTAGTGAATTATATGGAATATTAAAAACAGAAGATCAAGTTACAGTTTCAGAATTTTATGATTTAAATACAGAAACATTAGGTATTTATCTTGCTCTTTTATCTAATTTCAGAAATTTATGTGCTCATGAGGATATATTATACGATCATAGAACACAAAGACAAATTCCAAATACAAAATATCATTATGAATTAGAAATTCCAAAAGATGAAGAAGAATATAAATATGGAAAAAATGATTTATTTGCCTTAATTATTATCTTTAAACAAATGCTTAGAGATGAAGAATTTGTAGATTTAATTAATGAACTTAGTTATGAAATAGATGTATTAGATGGGAAAGTTGATACAGTTCCTTTAAATACAATATTAAATAAAATTGGATTTCCAGATAATTGGCGTGAGATAAGTAAAATAGACTAAGGAGGAAAAATGAAAGCAAAAACAAAATTTGTTGTGTGCTGTACGATTTTTCTATTTATTGGTGTAGCAGGTACAATTTTTGTTTATAATAATTTTAACCTTTATAAGACAAAAGAAACGAAAGTAACACGAGTTAAAATAACAGAAAAGAATACTATAAAAAAAGCTATCAATAAAGTAAAAGATAGTGTTTTTGTAGTTGAAACATATGATCAATTTAACAATAAAGTCGGAACGGGAACTGGTTTTGTATATAAAATAGATAATAATTATGGTTATATAATAACAAATCATCATGTTATTTCAAATTCAGAAAATATAATTGTTACTAATATAAGTGGGGCAGAGGCAAAAGCTAAATTACTTGGCAGTGATGAATATTCAGATATAGCTGTTTTAGTTGTTGATAAAAAATATGCCTTAAAAAAAATAGAACTAGGTAGTAGTTCTAATTCTGAGATTGGAGATACTGTTTTTACAGTTGGTTCACCACTTGGAAAAAAATACATGGGAACAGTTACAAAGGGAATTTTGTCTGGAAAGGAAAGACAAGTTGAAGTTAGTTTAGCTAATGGAAGTTTTATAATGGAAGTTCTTCAAACAGATGCAGCTATTAACCCTGGAAATAGTGGAGGCCCCCTTTTAAACATTAATGGAGAAGTAATTGGTGTAACTTCGATGAAATTAGTTGAAGATGAAATTGAAGGTATGGGGTTTGCTATTCCAATTGAATTAGTATCAGCTTCTTTATCGGATTTAGAGCAAGGAAAAGAAATTGAAAGACCTCTATTTGGTGCACAATTGTTTGATGCTGATAAAGCTTATTATTTAAGAAATTATAATATAGATATTAATCAAGACATAAAAGAAGGGACAATAATTGTGAAATTAGAAGATAATTCGCCAGCTAGCAAATCTGGATTACAAATAGGTGATGTTATAACAAAGTTAGATGATAAAAAAGTTGAAAATACTGCTCATTTTAGATACTTACTATATAAGCATCATATAGGTGATAAATTAAAGGTAACTTATAATAGAAATGGAAAGGAACAAATGACAGAAGTTGTTTTAAATAAAAAGATTTCTTAAAATTAAATTTTGTTTTTTATAAAGTTTGAAAAAAAAGAGGACATTGTGATATAATAATTGTAAATAATAAAGAAGGATAAGATGTGTATATGAAAAGATGTATGATAAATGGTATTAAATTTTTATTTGTTTTGTCATTAATTTTTCCTATGACAGCTCAAGCTATAACTTTAAAACAATATGAAGATCAAGTAGCAAAATATACAGCTGAATTAAATGAAAAAAAGAATCAAATAGCTAAAAATACAGAAGAAGTTTCAAAAATAAAGGATAGAATTGAAAGTATTAAACAGCAAATAAAAGAATCAGGAGCTGAAATAGAACGATTAGAAAATGAAATTAATAAAAGTAATGAAGATATTGAAAAAAAACAAAAAGAAATAAAAAAAGTTGTTAATTCTTATCAGAAATCAAATAGTGGTAATTTTTATTTAGAGTATATTTTAGGCGCTGATAATATTACTGATATGATTTATCGTTTTTCTGTTTCAGAGCAACTTACCGCTTATAATGAAAAAACAATAAAAGAGTTAGATTCATTAATTAAATCTAATGAAAATAAAAAGGTAGAATTAAATAAAAAACAATCTGAATTAGGTAATTTAAACTCACAATTGTATGAAGAACAAAGTAAAATTGAATCAGATACAGTAAAAATAGAAGGAACTCTACCTTCAACCGAAGGACAAATTGATTTTTATAAAAAAAGAGTTAGTTATTATAAGGCAAAAGGATGTAAATCTAATGATGTGATTGGAGTTAACTGTGATGTACCTGTTAGAGTAAAACCGAGTGGATCATCAGTTGCAGCTGGAGAATTGTTTGGTAAAAATGGATTTAGATTTCCTGTTATTGGTGGTAAAATAACACAAAATTATGGAAATAATGGTCATAAAGGAGCCGATATAGGTAAAGGCTGTGGAACACCAATTTATGCTGTCGCACCTGGTAATGTTTATTATGTTGGTTCAACTTTGGATACATATGGAGCAAAAATGGTTTTAATTGTTCATAATTATAATGGAAGATTAGTATTTTCTCAATATGCTCACTTGAGCGGATATAATGTTTCAGTGGGACAATCTGTAACAACTAGTACTATAATTGGTTATATGGGAAATACTGGATATTCATTTGGATGCCATTTACATTTAGAAATGTCTGAAGATATAGGATGGGGTTATAATGATTCAGCTGATCCTTACAAATCTTATGTAAGAAGGATAATTAATCCTTTTACATATGTACCAAGACCATAATAAAATGTATTAAAAAGCTTTTAATTGAAAAAGCTTTTTTTAATTTTTTAAACATGATTCATAAATAATAAAAAAGTGTGACTTGTTAAATTGAAAGTAACTTAGATTATTTGGAAAATGATAGTGATTTATGTTACTATTGTATGTAGTGGAGGAAGTTTTATGGATGAAGTAAATTATAAAAAACTAAACAGAAGTATAAAAATGTATTCCATATTTTATGGATTAACAGCGGATCTAATATTTTGGATTGCAATAAATACATTGTTTTTAACAACAGTTAAACATTTATCAGCAGCTCAAATTAATTCAATAGAGGCAGTAGGAACAGTTGTTGGAATATTTTTTCAACTCATTCTAGTAAAAATAGTAAGAAAAATAGGAAATTTAAATTCTGTAAAACTGGGCGTTATGCTTTTGTTTTTATCCGTATTATTAAACACTATTTCAACAAATTATATTGGTTTTTTAATTGCAGAATTATGTTATGTTATTGGCTTTGTATTTAAACATATGGACAATGTAATTTTGATTAAAAATCTAAAATATTTAAATAGATCAGAAGAATATATTAATTACCAAACGAAAGGAAGTACAATATATTCGTTTATAACTTTATTAATTTCATAGTTTCGGGTTTTATGTTTAATATTAATCCATATATTCCAATGATAATATGTTTGTTAGTATGTTTTATAAATATTATTTTAACATTTTTAATTTATGAAATTCCTGTGAATAATAATGAATCAGATAATGTCAAAACAAAAATAAATAAAAAGAGTTTTAGTAAAAAAATTATTTTGTTGATATTACTATATGGAATATTTTATGCTATGATAGGTTGGGGTCAAAAAAATAGCAAATTGTTTATTCAATTTGATTTACAAAATTTATTTAAATTGAACAAAGTAGCAATTTATATGAGTATATTTATATTTCTGTCTAGAATTTCGAGATTGTTATCAAATTTATTATTTTTAAAAATATATAACAAATACAAAAACAAATTATTTTTTATACTAGAACTTGGACTTGTTTCAGCTTTTTCATTTTTGTTAATTGGTCATTTTATTGGAAATATTTATGGAATATATATAATGGCTTTAGGCTTTTTAACATTTTTATTTATCAGAGATCCTTTTGATAATTTAGTGAGAAAGGCATTATTTGAAAATAGTCATGAGTCAGTACACGATAAAATAGTTAATTATATTAATTTAATGAGAAAAATATTTACTTTAATATATAGTACTATAGTTGCTAGTATGCTTGTTAAGTTTAATTATGTTTATGTTATGTCACTTCTTTTAGTATTAGCAATTTCTTTTCTTTTTATTGTTTGTCGTGTTTATAAATTGCTAGAAGGGAAAAAAGAGAATGTATAATATTCAACTTGCAAAGAAAGAAGATTTAGAAAGCTTTCATCGAATAATTATTTTAAGATGTAAATGGTTTAAAGATAATAAAATAAACCAATGGAAAATTAATTCGTATCCAGTGAGATATGATAAATCGTATTTTGAAAAACAAATGATAGACAATAAATTGTTTATAGCAAAGAAAGGTAATGATGTTGTAGGTGGATTTTTACTTATAGATGATGATCCTAATTATTGGTCTGATTGTGATAAAGTAAAAGCATATTATCTCCACCATTTTGCATCAAAAGTAGGAGAAAAGGGAATTGGTAAAATAATGATTGATTTTGCGCTTGAGGAAGCAAAAAAGAATAACAAAGAATATTTAAGATTAGATTGTGTTTCTGATAATGAAAAATTAAATAATTATTATAAAACTTTAGGATTTGAATGTGTTGGTCATATAAAAATGAAAAGTTGGAGTGAAAATTTGTGGCAAATAAAATTATAATTGATTGTAAAAATTAATTGGAAATGACTCTTTTTTTGATTATTAAAATAGAGTTATTTTTTTTTAGACTATTTGTAATAATCAATAACTAATCGTTAATTTTTTCATACAATATTTTAGGAGGAATTATTATGAATTATAAGATAGTTATAGATCCAGGACATGGGAGTTGCTGTTATTCTACACAATAAGAAAAAACTATCAGAACTATTGAAATTACAAGGAAATGATAAGAATTAACTTTTAAAGAGATATTGAAAAAATATCTCTTTTTGCATATTAAATTAAGAATTAAAGGGGGATGATAATGAGTTATGCAATATTTAGAAGTGAACCTATTTATACACTACAAGATTTAGCACAAATAGGATCACACAACAAAAGAGAAAAGAAAGCTTACAAAAGTAATCCTGATATTAAGTTGGAAAGAACTAAATACAATATAGATTTAGTTCCATGTAATGAAAAATATATTAAATCATTTTATGAAAAGACTAAAGAATATAAAAAAGAACATGACGAAAGAATGAAGACTGTGAGAGATGACAGAAAGAAATCATTTAGTAGAGCATTAAATGATGCTAAAAATGTTGTAGCAGATGAATTATTATTTACAAGCGATAATGAGTTCTTTAAAAATATGAGTACAATGCAAATTAAAAAGTGGGCAGATACTTGTATGGAATTTGTTTATAAAGATTTAGGTTATACTAAAGAACAAGTATTACATGCTACTATTCATTTAGATGAAAAAACACCACATATCCATTGTGTAGTTATTCCGTTAGTTAGGAAGTTTGATAAGAGGACAAATAGCGAGAGATATACTCTTTCAAAAAAACAGTATATTAAAAATAACGTGCATTTGAGCGAATTACAAGACAAATACTATAATCGGCTAGTACAAGCAGGTTTCAAGCTAGAAAGAGGCTTAAAAGGTAGCACAGCAGAGCATATTAAAATAAAAGAATTTAAAAAGATTACAAGAAGAATAGATAAGTCATTAGAAAATAATAACTACTTACTAAATAGAGATTATGAGGAACTAAAAGAAAAATTAGAAAAGAGTAAACCTACTATTACAGGTAAGGAAGTTAAGATAGATAAAGAAACTTATCAGACTATGAATCAATTTATGAATACTGCTAATAGAGTAATTAAAGAAGTTCCTAAAACACAAGCATTAGCTAAATCACTTGAAGATTATACTAGAACATTTAAACAAACTGAAAGAGAAAATCAGCACCTTAAATATGAATTGAACAAATTAGAAAACAAGAATGCGGGACTACAACAAGAAAATAATAGATTACAAAACTTTATTTATGAGTTATTACAACAATTAAAAGAATTCTTCAAAAGATTACTCCATATAGGAACTGAAAAAGATAAGAACAAAGTAGTTAATAAAGTAACTAATTATTACGATGAAAACTATTATAATGATATGGATGTTTGTTATATAGCAAAAGATACTACTAAAGAGAAAGAATTATTACAACATATAGGATATGTTAGAAAAGATAATTATAGAGAAAAAGATAGAGATGATTTTGAAATAAGTATGTAAGTCGCAACAAAATGCGACTTTTTTTATGGTATAATATCTACATGTAAGGAGAAATTTAAAATGAATAGTTATGAATTTTATGCAAAAAGAATTGGTATGCCAGTAGAAATTATTAATTTTTTATTTGAAACATTTTGCATTGTAGAACAAAGAGGTATAGTAGGCAGAATTAATGCCCTAAAATTTGAAATAAGGACAAAAGAAGAAAATCATAATTTGCCTCACGTTCATGCTTCATATGGAGAATATGAAATATCAATAGCAATAGATAATGGAGATATATTGGCAGGTAGTCTACCCTATAAACAGGTTAAAATAGCTAAAAAGTGGATTGAAGAAAATAAAGATATGTTAAATACTACTTGGAAAAATATTAAAATAGAATGTGAAATGCCATATACAGGAACAACATTATCTCTTGTTTCGTCTAATATGGGAGTTTAAGGGAGGTAAGTATGAAATATTTAAAACAAATGAAAATTCACGGGTTTAAAAAGTTTAAAGACTTTAGCATTATATTTAACAAAGATACAAACATAATAGTAGGGGATAATGAGAGCGGAAAAAGTACTATTTTAGAAGCAATTGATGTTGTTTTATCACAAGGATATAAAAATTATGATAAGTATATAATTAAAGAACTTTTAAATAGTGACTTAGTTGCAAAATTTAAAAGTTCATCAAATATAGAAGATTTGCCATACATTTTAATAGATTTAGAATTTCAATTAGATGATATCCCCTATTCCGCGTTGTTTTATGGAGCTAATCATAGTTTAGAAAAAAATCAAGATAAATTTGGAATACGTTTTATGTGCAAAATTCCTGATGATATTATAGCTGATTTAATGCCTATAATTGAATTGGGACAGATTCCTTACGATTATTACCAAATGAGTTGGAACACTTTTCAAGGGGATAGTTATTCTAGTATAAAGAAACCTTTGAACTTCTTATTAATTGATAATGACAATATAGATTCTAATAATTCATATAACTATTACAATAAATCTCTTTTTTCTAGCAACCACGATAATAAACTACAGTCTGAAATAAAAAATGATTTTAGAACTAAAATTAATGAACTATTTTTAGAACTTCCTATTAATAACGTGAATGATGAACAAAAATTTGGAATTAATGAAAGAAAAGTGATTTTTGAGAACATTATAACAATACTTGATAATGATATTCCGATTGAGAATAAAGGAAAAGGAAAAGAAAATATAATAAAAACAAAAATTGCACTTGATAGGAATGTTGGAAAAATGGATGTTATAGCGATAGAAGAACCAGAAAATCATTTGAGTTATAATAACTTGAAACAAATGATTGATGAAATTAAGAATCAAACAGGAAAACAATTGATTATAACTACTCACGAAAGTATGATAGCTAATAGTTTAGATTTAAGAAATATTCTTTGGATAAAAGATACTAGTACATCATCTTTAACAAATCTTAATGAGCAAGATGCTGATTTCTTTGTAAAATCTTCTAATAATAATATACTTCAATTTATTTTATCAAGTAAAGTCATTCTTGTTGAGGGTCCTACTGAATTTCTTTTGATACCTAAAATATTTGAGACATTATTTGGAGAATCAATAGAAAAATATGGTATTTCCATAATTGAATGTGGTGGAGTTACATATAAGAGATATTTAGATATAGCAGAAAAAATGAATAAAAAAGTGTCAATCATAACTGATAATGATACAAAGCAAGCCAACATAGATAAAATGACTGCATTTAATAGTGCAAATGAAAAAATTAAAATATATATGGACCAGGATTTAGAGAATTGGACTTGGGAAAAATGTTTTTATATTCTAAATAGCGAAAAATTTGATACTCTAATTGAAGTTGACGATAGACATGATTATCGTTTTCATGGCGTTGATTATGGTAAAAAATTGGGAAAAATGTTAAATAATAAAGTTGATACTGCATATAAAATGCTTAAAGAAGAATTTAACTATGAGATTCCTCAATATATAAAGGATGCATTAGAATGGATAAAAGAGTAATACTTTCTGTTGCTGGATCTGGAAAAACGTATCATATATGTAATGAAATTGATGAAACAAAAAGGAATATAATTATTGCTTATACAAATCAAAACATTAAGAATATATATACAGAACTAATTAAAAGATTTGGGTATATTCCTAGTAACACTTTAGTTATGACGTTTCATAGCTTTCTTTATAAATTTATTATAAGGCCATATGATACTTTGATTGGAAATTTTTATGGGATAGAAAAATTTGTTAGTAAAGGAGTTACATTAGAATCTTCACCACCACCTTCAATATTATTAAAAAATGGTATTAGGATTAAAAATCCAAATTATAATACAATAGACAAACTATCACACTTTGTAAAAAACAATAAATACTATTGTGATTTATTATCGTCCTTAGTTATAAAAACAAATGATAAGAAAAAATTTTCAATAATTGAACATAGTTGCAATAATTTAAATAAGTTTTTTGACAAAATATATATTGATGAAGTACAAGATTTTAGAGAAGATAATTGGAAAGTTCTGCTTGAAATTATTAAAAGGGCAAATAATATATTAATGGTAGGGGATTATTATCAACACTCTGTTAATGCACTTAATAACCATGGAATACCATTTCAAATTAGAAAAAATTTAATAAGTTACGAAGATTATCTTAATTATTTAAGCGATTTAGGATTAGAAGTTGATGTTGATTCATTAAAAAATAGTCGCCGATGTTCTAATAACGTATGCCAATATATAACACAAAAATTAGGAATTACTATTAGCCATGATAATGAAAATATTGGTAAAATTATTTTTGTTAATAACCAACAAGAAATATGCGATATTTTAGAAAATGATAATATAGTAAAATTAGTTAGAGAAATGCCAGAAATTTATAATTTTAATGCAATTACCTGGGGATACTCTAAAGGGGATACATACGAATCTACTTGCTTGATTCTTTCGGATAGTCTTGAAAATTTAAATGATCAAAGTTTTTCGCCTCCAATTAATACAACTTTAAATAAATTATATGTTGCATTGACTAGAAGTAAAGGAAATGTGTATATAATAAAAAAAGCTGATTTTGATTTGGTAGCAGAAAAATATATGATGTAAATTAGAAAACTAAAATACATTTTAGTAACACACTACGATATTGGCAAAGCCAATAACGAGTGTGCAAAGGGAAAGTCCCTTTTGAAACCCTAGGCTCTATCGCCACTTTCATTGCTAAAGCAACAAAACGTGCCACGAGCTAAAAAGACTGACAAATTTTAATTGTCAGTCTTTTCTAATGATATATCGTCAAATAATTGTCTGATGTCTATTCCTAGAGCATCAGCAAATTTTCCTATTGTTTCTAATGTAGGAGTTTTATCAATGCTCAGGCATTCTAAATCTCTTACATATCCATGTGTTAGTTCAGTTAAATCAGCTAGTTCTTGAAGTGTATAACCACGTATAAGTCTATATTTTCTTATGTTTTTTCTAACTTGAATAGATAAAATAGCTTTTGAATATCTTCCCATAGAAGTTATACACCTCCTCACAAGAATAATTATTCCATAAAATTTACAAAAAATATGTCGCCTGCGAGAAGTTTCTATGTTATAATAATAATGACAAGAAAGGAGGAAGTTATGAAGAAAATCTTATCGATTTTAGTATGTACCTTTGTTTTACTTGGAATTACAGGATGTGTATCAGATTCAGATAGTAGTAGTGGGGTAACTGATACAAATGGAAACAAAAAAACAAGTTTCAGTATAAATGAAACTGCAGTATTTGAAGATGTACATTATACTGTTACTAATGTTGAGTATTCTAATGGTAGTGAATATGATACCCCAGCTGATGGAAAAAATTATGTAATCGTTACTTTAAAAATTGAGAATAAGTCAGATGAAAAAATTTCATACAATACATATGATTGGAAAATGATTAACTCTCAAGGACAAGAAGATGATGAAACATTTACTACTATCAGTAATGATACAGGTTTAAGTTCTGGTGATTTAGCTGCAGGTGGTACAAAAACAGGAACTTTAGTTTATGAAGAATCTAAAGATGAAAGTTCATTAAAACTTTTGTATTATTCAAATTCATTATTTGATGAAAACTCAACATTTGAAATTGTAGTTAAATAAGTAGGAGGGAATATGTTTAAGAATAGAAGTAAAGCATTATTTGTTTGTGCAGTATTGGCGACAATTTATGTTATTTATTTAATGAGTTATTTTGGTAGTTCTATGGGTGATTTAAATTCTAGTGAAGAAATTGGAGGAGCAATAGCAACTGCATTAGTTACGCCACATATGGTTGTAATGGGAATTGGTGCTATATTTTCATGGCTAGGTTTCTTCATTAGAAAACCTTGGTCTGCTTTAGTAGGAGCAATATTATATTGTGTTGGAGCTTTATTATTTATTATGTATGCATTCTTTTGTATTCCAATGATTGTATTAGGATTCGTTGGTTACTCAAAACAAAAGAAAATATTAAAGCAAAATAGTTAAAAATAAAACGTCTAAAATTGATTAGGCGTTTTTCTATGTATTTATAAATTTATTCTATCATCAGGTAATTTTGAATAGTCATATTTTTCAGCACTCATTTTTAAATCATCATATATAGACTTAATTTCTTCTAATATCTTTTCTGGTGGAAAAATTTCTTTGTAGTAATCATAGTCTTCAAGTTTAAACATCATACTTCTTAATCTAGTTCTACAATCTGCAACATTACTTCTTTTATCATTAGAATCTTGTAATAAGTCCATTTGTGATTCCCTATATTGATCAATTAAGTTTTTTAAATCTCTAGTAGATTTATTGTTATAAGATTTATCTCTAAAGTTTACTACAATACCACTATAACCTGCAGTTCTTAAAAGTAATTCTAAACTGATGTCTAGTTGTTCAGCTAAATCACGAAGCATATCAACATCAGGTTTTTTTATGTTTCCTTTTTCTAATTCGTTATATGTAGAGTGATGTGTATTTATTAACCTAGCTACTTTTCTTTGAGAGTAGCCTTTTTTAATTCTTGCAGTTTCTAATATTTTACTTAATTCTTCTAAATTAGCACCGTTATTATTCATTAAACATCATTCCTTTTTATCGGTTTCCAATAACATAATATCATAAGAAAAAGAATAAATCAATAATTTTGTCGGTTTTTCTTGACAAAATAATAATTACAATGTATATTGTAATTGTCGGGTAATCTTGACAAAAATCAAGAAAGGAGGATAGTTGAAAATAGGTTAAGATTATAATACGACTGATGTTCTTTGAAAATTTACACAAGTCTTTAAAAGTTAGAATTAAAGGGGGTGAAAGCAATAACAGAGTCTATTTATTTTAAAGAGGGGTTTTGGTTGTTACCTGTTTCTGCTGGAACAGATGATACTCTCACATCACAAGATAAATTACTATTTGCACAAATAATATCATTGTCTAGAAAAAATGGATTCTGTTTTGCTTCTAATTCTTATCTTTCTAAATTAAATAATGTTACTAAAAGAACTATTACAAATAGTATTTCCAATTTAAATAAAAATGGTTATATCAGAATTGAACTTTCTAAAAATGAGTTTAATAACACAAAAAGAAAAATATATCTTACTGATAAAGTAGTATGGAAAAATATTTCCATAGGTAGCGAAAATAATTGCTATCAAGGTAGTGAAGATAATTTCTACCATAATAATATAAAGAATAAAAAGAAAAATAATATATATGCCAATAAAAAAGAGATAGTTCCATGGTGGCTAGATAAAGAGATAGATCCTACTCCTGCTAGTGCAGAGGATATAGCTGAAATGGAAGAATTATTAAAAGAATTTAAAGATTAAAAGGAGTTGGTTTTATAAATAAATATATGTTTAAATCATAAGATTAAATGAAAAGCAAAAAAAGGGGGCTTGAGAAATGGAGGTAATATTAAAAGCAAAACACACATTCAAAACTGATATAAAAGACGAAGAACTATTTAAAGAAAGATTTAATGAAATACTATTAAAAGTTATACTGCATCTTGAACAAAACTGTAAGGTTAGTTAGAAAAACTAAAAATAACTATCAAAAAGGGGTATAATATAAGTTGTAATCGATTTAGTTCTGATAGTTATATACGAAAATGGAGGATATAACTATGAGAGCAAGAGTTGGTATTTATGGGAGGTTATCAGAAGAGGATAAAGATAAGATAAACAAAGAAGACGAAAGTGAAAGTATTCAAAATCAAAAACGAATGCTAATAGAATATGCTTTAAAAAACGATTGGGACATTGTTGATATTTATATAGATGAAGATTATTCTGGAGCAGGTGTATATAGACCTGAATTTGATAGAATGATTAAGGATTGCGAGAATAAAAAAATAGATATTGTTCTTTGCAAGAGTCAATCAAGATTTTCAAGAGATATGGAAATAATTGAAAGATATATAAATAACAAATTTAAAGAATGGAATATAAGATTTATCAGTTTAGTAGATAATATTGATACTGATAAAAGTGCTAACAAGAAATCAATTCAAATATTAGGACTTACAAATGAATGGTATTTAGAAGATTTATCGGATAATATCAAACGAACTATAAGGAGTAAAAAAGAGGCTGGACAATTTACTGGTTCATTTGCCCCTTATGGTTATAAAAGAAGTGAAGAAGATAAACACAAATTAGTAGTTGATCCTGTAGCTTCTTTAATAGTAAAGAAAATATTTGAGATGTATCGAAATGGTAATGGCTATACTAAAATAGCAACTTACCTAAATAACACGAATGTTCCTAGTCCTTATGAATATAAAAAAGCAAATGGTAGCAAGTTTGTATGTGGAAATCTTGGGAGAGAGAAATCCTATTGGTATTCAGATACTATCGCTAAAATGCTTAAAGATGAAGTTTATATTGGAAATCTAGTACAGGGAAAAACGAAACACATTAGTTATAAAAATAAGAAGTCAGTACCTGTTCCTAAAAAAGATTGGATAATTGTTAAAAATACTCATGAGCCAATTATAGATATGGATACTTGGAACATTGTATCAGCAAAGTTCCAAAATAGAGCCAAACCTAAAAAGAATGGTGAAATTCATATGTTTAGTAGAAAAGTATATTGTGAGTGTTGTAAAAAAATATTTTATGCGGGATATTCCAAATCCGGAAATGGTAATATATTTCAATATTTAACTTGTAAGTCTAGAAAGTCAGGAGTCTATTGTGAAAATAATTTATCAATAAGAGTTGATAAGTTAGAGCAGTTTATCTTAAATGAAATAAACGAATATATAAAAGTTTATTACAATTCTAAAACTTTAAATGAAAAGTACCAAAAATTAAATACTAAAAATAATAAAAATGAGATTCAAGAGAAAATGAAAACTTTAGAAAAAGAAAAACAAGATTTAGAAAGAACACAAAGCAAAAAGAATTCATATTTAAAAAAATTATATGAAGATAGGATTGATGGATTTATTACTGATGATCAGTATAGAGCGTTTTGTAAAGAATATGATGAAGAATTAAAAGAGTTGCAAAGCAGAATTGATTTATTAAATGATGAAATCACTTCCTTAAATCAAAAGCACAATGATATGATTGACAGAGATAAAATATTTAGCAAGTATAAGCAAATTAAAAAACTAGATAAAAATATATTAGATGACTTTATTGAAAGAATATATATTGGTGCAGTTGATAAAGAAACTAATGAACGAGAAATCAATATTGTATGGGCTATATAATTAGCTCATACAAGACTTGTGTAGAATAAACATAATCTCCACATGGAGGAGATGACCCTGGAGCATCAGGAAATGGAATTATTGAAAAAGATTTGAATTTAAAAATTTCAAATTATATGTATGACCAGTTTAGAAAATTGGGAATACCAGTTAAATTAACTAGAACGACAGATGAGACTGTAAGCCCAACAGAAAGAACACAAAGGATTTTAGATGCTTTTGGTAATAATAATGATGTTATAGTTATTTCTAATCACATAAACTCCGGAGGTGGCGAGTTTACTTACCATTACATAATTTGATTGGGTATTAAGACGGCTGTATTTGAACGATTAAGTTAGATAGTATAATTTATCTAGAAGATATTAAATATTGTCAAAATAGTGTTTATTTAATGGATAAATGCTATTTTTTTGCTTTTTAACTAAAAAAATAGTAAATTATTCTGAAAACACTGAAAAAAATGTCGAAATATGATAATATATACTTATAAGGATAGGCAGTATTTAATCTTTTTAAGATGGATACTGCTTATTTTTTTGAAATAAAGGAAGTGTAGTTTGTGAATAGAAGTGAGAAACTTGCAAAAATAAAAAATTACTTATCAGAAGTTGAAAGAAGTATAGAATTTGATACAAGAGCAAACCTATTTGATATAAATAAGCATTGTGAAAATTTTTATTGTGGACTATTAAATATAATATATGGATTAAGCTTGAAAAATGCTAATGTGAAAAGTAAAAATTATATTTCCGTAGATTTAATTGATAAAAATAATAACATATATATACAAGTAACTTCTACTAATACTAGAAATAAAGTTCAATCTACTATTGATAAATTTATAAAAAAAGAATTTTATAAAGATAATAAGTTACAAATATTGATTATATGTGGAAAAAAAGAAAAACATAAAAAGAAATTTAATACACAACAAAAATTTACTTTCGATAGTTCAAGAGATATTATTGATAATAGAGATTTGTATTCAATGATAAATAATTTAGATATAGAAAAAATTGATCAAGTTTTGGAGTACCTAAAAAGTGAGATTGATGCAAAATATAAGTTTATAAATCTCAATACATTTTCAAAAATAGATAAAATTGAAACAAACTTTTTTTCACAAAGACTTATATATAAAGTAAGTAATTATAAAAAAGATGGATATTTTTCCCCTTACAAAGCTTTAAAAATTGAAACTGCTTTAGAAAATAATAACAGAATAGTAATCATTGGTGATGCGGGTACAGGTAAAAGTGAAATATGTAAAAATGTTGTTAATACTATTAATAGTCATAAAAATTGTTTTGCATTTTATTTTGATTTACTAAACTATACTGGCGAAGAAATAGAAAATTTAAAGCCATCTTTATATAAAGATTTACCTAATGAATATATAACCTTTGTATTAGATGGGTATGATGAAATAATTAATAGTCAAAAACAAATATTTATTAAAAAAATTCAAAAATTTATATTGGCAAATAATAATGTTAAAATAATCTTAACTAGTAGAACAAATTTTTATAAATTTGAAAACAAATATAGCACTATTAGAGAGTTTGAGCCATATTATTTATTGGATTTTGATGATAAAAATATTAAAGATGTAGCAAAAAATTATAATGTTAATTTTGATGATTTAATATTGGATATTAGAAAAAACAACCTAGGTTATACAATGGCTAATCCATTTTATGCTATATTTTTAATTGATTATTACGCAACACACAAGTGTTTATTAACAAAGGAAAAATTAATTCCAAAAATTGTTCAGGAGTCTTTTAATAATGATGTAAAAAAATTTGATACAACTAAAGATTTAGAAGATGTAAAAGAAAAAATGTTTAAAATATTAAAATTGCTATCTTTCAGCATGGCCTTGTTTGAACGAAACTATTTGACAAATGAAGAATTTTTGCAACTGATTAAAAATGAAGATGACAGAAAATTGCTAAATTATTCTAGTTTGTGGAAAAATAAAAATAATAAATTAATGTTTTCTCACAACAATTTTTATGAGTATTTTGCAGCCGAACAAATGAAAGAACTTGATTTTAATAAAATTAAAGAATTAATAACATACGATGAAATTTCTTTTAATCCAAATTGGATGAATATTGTGGTTTTTATGTTAAATAAAAAATATAATGAAAGTTTTATTAATTGGTTGTTGATTGTATATCCTGATTTTATTTTCTATTTAGAAAAAGATAAAATTTCACAAAATAGAAGAGAAGAATTGTTTATAAGTACATTTGAAAATTATGAGAAAAAAAAGATATGGTTACCTAATGAAATTTATTATAATGATAGATTTGCAGAATTTATTTATTCTGAAAGAGTTGTAGAGTATTTAATTTCTAAACTAGATAGTAATATGCATTATACAGTAGTGTATAACGCATTAAATCTTCTTTCTCAGTTTAAAAGCTTTGGTAAATTAGCTATTGATTTAAAAAAAATTTTAATAAAATTAATATATAGTGATAAATTTAACACATCTCAAAAGAGAAGAGCATTAAATATTTTATCTGATAATATGTTGATCGATGATACGGAATTAGATGAAATAATAAAAATTAATGAAATAAATGAGGACCCCTATTTGAGAACTGCATATTATTATCATTTAAATAAGAATGGTATTAATGAGCAGAATATTAATATATTATTTGATAGGTTGAATAGTTCTAGATTGAAATCTGTATCAAGATGGAGTGATAGCGAAGATGATGAAATTAATTTATTTGATGAATATTTTGAATTTAACAAGCTTTTTTCAAATATTAAAGATGAAAAATTATTGAAATTATTATTGGAAAAAATTGAAGATTTACAGAAAATAGATTGTAGCGAACTCTTTTCTGAAGAAATTATTAAAAATATTTGTCAATCTATTGGTAAATTAAATTTAGAAAAAGAAAAAAAATTAGATTTAATACTAAAATTGTACTTAATTATTGATGAGAATTATTTAAACAGGGATTCAAATATAATAGTTGAATTCCTAAGTGAAACACAATTAAGATTAGAATTTTTTAAAAAAGTACTTCGATTAGAAAAAAGAATAAGCATTATTAGTATGAATTGTTTAGTAGATGAGGAATGTCTTGAATATTTTTACAATCAGTATAGTATTGGATATTTTTCTGACGATTTGGCATATATAATTTTATGTGAAGCTGGTAATACTAATAATATTAATTATATTCAAATTAATAATTTATATTATAAAAGAACGAGAATTAATTTTCTTGAAGAAAGGAAAAATAAAGCTAAAAATAAAGAAAAAAAAGGCAAAAGGGTTCAAGATTATTTTGATTCTATTTTTAATAAAGAAAAATTCTTTTTAAATCTTAAAGAATATTTAGAACATTTAAATTTAAAAGACCTATCTAGAATAGAAAAATCTGAAATAAAAAAAATAGATGATGATAATGATAAATATAATTATATTATAGACTTTTTAAGACGGTATGACAGAAAAAGTGATTGTATTTTAATAGCCGATTTAGAAAAAATAGATTGGGATTATTTTATCTTAGTAGAATCTTATAATATATTGACTTTAAATAATAACATTAATATTTCATTTCAGCAAAAAGTAAAAATAAACAGTATATGTCAAAAATATTTGAATAAAATTTCGTTTAGAAATGCTATAAAATATAAAAATGATGGTAGTTCATCAACTTCATATTTAAGTGTGTATCTTTGGACTATGAAACACAAGTTGAATTTACAGTATTCAGAAAATGTTTTATTAGATATGCTTAGCTTTGAATGGGGCTATATTGATGGTAAAACTGTAGGTATTAATTATATCATTGAAGCTCTTCCAGAATATAAAATTAGAAATAGAATTATAGATAACGTTAAGACTAAAAAGATGTATGGAGATGTTTTGAAGAATCATGTAAATTATTGCATAGAACACGATATTAATGATTTATCTGAATATTTTATTAACTATTTAATAGATAAAAAATTAAAATATTATGATAAGCAAGAAATTATTGAATATATTATAAAATTTTATCCTATAGAACTTATAAAAAATAATTTATTGGATATAGTTGATTTTGAAACAAGAATACATTTAATAGATAAAATATATAAAGTGGATAAAGAAGCCATTCTTGATTATATAGAGATTAAATGTAGAAAAACTAAAAAAACAGATGATAAAATAATATATTTAAAATATTTAGTTAAATCAGGTAATTTAAATGGATTAGAAAAATATTACAATCTATTAAAAAAGCAAATGTGTTGTGTAGATTTGAAAAATTGTTATCAAAATACTATTAAAGATGCTCTATCTCAAGTTGATAATATAAACTGTTTAGATATAATTTCCAAAATATACTTACTAACTTATTCTCCAAATTTTAAAGATAATAAGTTTGAAAGTATTTATTCAGGATGTAAAGAAGCATTTATAAAAATAGCCTTATCAAATATCCAGCAAAATTCTCATTTGGTAGTAATTAAAAAACTTCAAGATATAATTGATGAAAATACAGATATTAATAATATTGGTTTTACTTATTATATAATTGATGAAATTAAAACTAAAGTTTGTTTTCTAACAAAAAAACAATACAATATTCAACAAGTAATAAATATGGTAAATAATCTCTTTATAAACAATGAATCAACAGGTTTAAAATATTAGGTGAAAATGTTATAATAATATTATAGAAAGAAGGGTTAAATTATGAGTGAAAAAGATTTAGATTCAAGTGTTAATGAATATGAAGAAAAATATAAATCTAGTAATTATGTAAAACAATTACAATGGGATATGGCTATTGGATTACAAGAAGTAGATAATTTAAAACCTTCTAAATACTTAGAAAAATTATTGGAAGAAGAAGTACAAGGTAATTTAACTATTGAAGAAGTAGAAAAAGAACTTAGAGAATATTATATTGAAAAAGAAAATAAAAATGAAATAAATCATAATGAATTAGAATGTGATTTTGTATCTGCTAGAATAGTTGAATTATTAAATAAAAATAATTTTGATTTATCAGTTGATTATTTAAAATATATTCATAAATTTTTATTTCAAGATGTTTATGAGTTCGCTGGTGAATTTAGAAAAATAGATTTTTCTAAACATGAAAAAATACTTAATAATGATTCTGTTGCATATGGTGATTACAATACCTTAACAGAATCACTAGAATACGATATATCAAAAGAAAAAGATAAAAACTATAAAGAAATGAATATAGTTGAAGTTATTAATAATATAACTAAATTTTCTTCTAATATATGGCAAGTACATCCTTTTAGAGAAGGTAATACTAGAACAACTGCTTTATTTATTGAAAAGTATTTAATTAGTTTAGGCTATAACGTAGATAATACTTTATTTAAAGATAAATCAGTATATTTTAGAAATGCACTAGTTAGAAGTAATTATTTTAATAATTATTTAAATATAAAAGAAGATAATAGTTATTTAATTAAATTTTATGAAAATTTGTTATTAGGTAAAAATAATAATTTATACTCAAAAGATTTAATTGTAGAAGAATTGTTTGATAAAAAGTAATTAATCTATTTAGATATATTAGTTATGCGAGGAAAAAATATAATTAACTTTTTCAAGAGCACTGTCAATTTTGATGGAGCCCTATTTTTCTTTTTCTAAGAAAATAGAATCTGCTAGAAAATATAAATATGTTATAATGGTATATAGAAAAGGAGATGAATTCCTATGAAATGTACTTTAATGAATAAAAATAAAGAAGTAATGTTAACAGAATATGATTCTGCAACAGGAGTATTTACTAGTATTTATGATGTTTATAATATTGATTATGCTCCGTATATTTTAAAAAGTTTTTATAAAAATGAAGATGTTAATGATACTTCTTTAAGAACTAATTTAAGTGAATGGTTTAAAGGAAGAGGAATACCATCTTGGAGAGATAAGCTAGACTTATTATTACATAGACTTAATATTAATGCCCCATGTGAATTATTAGATAAAGCCTTTGGATTATCTTTATCAGATCAGTATTGGTTAAAACCAATAGATTCTAATATTAAATATGAAGATATTAATTTCTTTGATAATGACTTTGATTATGCTGAATTTATGGAAGCATCACTTTCAAAAAACAGTAAGATGATTCATAATATTTCATCATTAAAAACACCTAATAATACTACAGATGGTATGTTAAAAAAAGCATGGATTATTGAAGATGGTACAAGATATTTATTAAAAGGTGGATATAAGAATGAAACATTACAACCGTTTAATGAAGTATTAGCAAGTGAAATATGTAAAAGATTAGGCTTTGATCATGTAGAATATACACTAGATACTTATAAAGATATGGTTGTATCAAAATGTCCTTGTTTCATAACAAAAGATACAGAACTAATTACTTGTAATCAAATAAGAAATGATATGAAAAAACATAATAGTATAGAAGATTATGAAGAATATATTAAAAAACTAGAATCAGAAGGAATAAAAGATGCAAGAGAAAAAATAGAAAATATGTATATTTTAGATTTTCTAATTATGAATGAAGATAGACATCTTAATAACTTTGGAATAATAAGAGATGTTAATACTTTAAAGTGGTTAGATGTAGCACCAATATTTGATAATGGTCAAAGTTTAAATATTGAATACTATGATGAAGAAGAAATGCATATTATTGGTGATGGTAAATTATTTTATGAAGTTAAACCATTTGATGAAATAATTAAAGTAGTAAAAAATATAAAAAGAATTGAAGTAAGTAAACTAGAAGATATTCCTGAATGGTTTGATAATTTATTACATGGGTATCAAGATATAACAGGATACTCAGATAATAGAATTAATAAACTATGTATTTTATTAAATAGACAAATAAATAAATTAAAGAAATTAATAGAAAATGATTAGAAGTGATGATGTAAAATGTTAATAAAAAATAATAGACTATTAAAACAGTCAAATTTTAAATTAGAAAAAGACATACAATCATTTGTTGAAAAACATATCCCTGATATCTTAGGAGAAGAGTATGAATTTGTTTGTACAGAATTTTCAGTTGGGAATTTTAGAATAGATACATTAGCTTTTAACAAAGAAACAAAATCGTTTATTCTTATAGAAGACAAAAAAGTTGAAAATAAGAGTTTAGTTGATCAAGGGCTTACTTATTTAAAATTATTAAAAGATAGGCGTGCAGATTTTATTTTAAAATATAATGAAATAAAGAAAACAAATTACAATATTAATGACATAGATATTTCTCAGTCTAAAGTTATATTTTTTTCACCTTACTATAATAAATATCAAATATATTCTTCAGATTATCAAAATATTCCTTTTGATTTATATAAAATCACTAAATATGAAGATGATATAGTTGACATAGAAAAAATAGAAAAAACATCTAAAGAAAAATTTAATAATGAAATATTTAAAGAATTAACAAAAGAAGATAAAAATGAAATAAAAGTATATACAGAAGAAGATCACTTATCACGTGCAAGTGAAGCTTTGAAAGAAACATACGAAGCATTAAAAGATAAAATATTAGAATTAGGGGATATAGATATTGATGTAAAAAAAATTTATATTGCTTTTAAAGGAAGAAGAAATATTGTTGATATTGAAGTGATGCAAAAGAAATTAATTGTATTTATAAATGTAAAAAAGGATGTTTTAAATGATCAAATGAATATTTTATCAGATATTTCAAATATAGGTCATCATGGTAATGGAGATTATAGTGTTGATATATATAAACAAGATGATATAGATATGATAATTCCATTTATAAGAAAATCGTGTGAGATAAATAAAAAATAACCACACAAGAAGATTAATTTCTTCTTTTTTATTGGAATTAAGCCAAAAAAAGATAAAATTCATGATATAATTGTATCTGAAAGAATGATTATATCTTTTACGGTTAAAAGGAGTAGTGAATGATGGAGGAAAAAGAATTAAAAAAATTGGAAGATAAATTGTGGTCAGCTGCTGAAAAAATGAGAGGTGCTGTTTCTGTATCAGATTATAAATTTATAGTACTAGGGTTAATATTCTTAAAATATATTTCTGATTCTTTTGAAGAAAAATATAATGAACTTGTAGATGAAGGTGCTGGATTAGAAGAAGAAAGAGATTGTTATACAGCAGAAAATATATTTTATGTTCCAAAAAATGCTAGATGGGAATATTTAGTAGAACATTCAAAGGATTCTAATATTGGTGAAATTATAGATGATGCTTTAACATTAATAGAAAAAGAAAATACATCATTGAAGAATGTTTTGCCAAAAGATTATAACTCTCCAACAATGAGAAATGTCAATTTAGGTGAACTACTAGATTTATTTACCAATATTAAAGTTGGAACTAAAGAAGCAATTCAAAAAGATATTTTAGGAAGAATATATGAATATTTTTTAGGTCAATTTGCCAAAAATGAATTACAAAAAGGTGGAGAATTTTATACACCAGCTTGCTTAGTTAGAACTATGGTTGAATGTATTGAACCATTTAAAGGTAAAGTATACGATCCAGCTTGTGGTTCTGGTGGAATGTTTATTCAATCAATGAAGTTTGTAGAAGAAAATCAAGGTAATATATATAATATTGGAATTTATGGACAAGAGAAAAATCCTACCACATGGCGACTTGCAAAAATGAACTTAGCTATAAGATCTATGTATGGTGATTTAGGAAAATATGCAGCTGATACTTTTACTGAGGATTTACATAAAGATTTAAAAGCTGATTTTATACTTGCCAATCCACCATTTAATCTTGAGTGGGATAGAGATAAAGTCGAAAATGATCCAAGATGGAGATATGGTTTAGCACCTAAAAACAATGCCAATTTTGCTTGGCTACAACACATGATATCTAAGTTATCACAGAATGGTAAAATGGCTTGTATTTTAGCAAATGGTTCATTATCAGCAGGTGGTCAAGAGGGTGAAATAAGAAAAAAGCTAATTGAAAATGATTTAGTAGATTGTATATTATCAATGCCTACAAATTTATTCTATACGGTTACTGTTCCATGCTCTATATGGATAATTAACAGAAATAAGAAACAAAAAGGTAAAACGTTATTTATTAATGCAAATAATTTGGGTTCAATGGTAACTAGACGATTAAGAGAGTTATCAGAAACAGATATTAAGAAAATTGCAGATACATATCATAGATATCAAAATGATGATAATTATGAAAATGTTAAAGGATTTTGTTATTCAGCAACTACAGAAGAAATAAGTGCCAATGATAATGTATTGACACCTGGTAGATATGTTGGAGTTGAAGAAAATCAAAGTGATGATATTCCGTTTGAAGAGAAAATGAAGAATATAACTTCAGAATTATCAAAGCAATTTGAAGAATCACATAGATTAGAAGAAGAAATTAGAAAAAACATGAAAGCTATTGGTTTTGAGTTAGAATAATCGTTTGTAGTATAATAATTACCGTCTTAAAGGGGGAATTATTATGAAAATGGAAGTAATATCTAATATTACAAAAGACATGGAAGATAGTCTTACTGATTATCAACTGAATAAGCTTAAAGAGAGCTTAATAATAAACTTTGAAGGAGTAGAGTTTATTATAAAAACAGATGAATTAAAACATCAAGAAGAGTTAGATGAAAATAAGAATATGATTGATTCGTTTATTTCATCAAAACAAGTTGAAGGTTGTTCAGAACGAACAATTAAATACTATAAAGAAATTATTGAAAAATTTGTTAATGGTTTTGATAAAAGTATTAAACAAATATCAACAAATGAAATAAGAAATTATTTATCTAATTATAAAGATAATAGTTCTTGTGGATCTACAACTATAGATAATATAAGAAGAGTATTATCATCATTCTTCTCTTGGTTAGAAGATGAGGATTATATTATAAAGAGTCCAGTTAGAAGAATACATAAAATAAAAACAGCAGTGGTTGTTAAAGAAGTTTTAACTGATGAAAATTTAGAAAGGTTAAGAGATGAATGTGAAAACATAAGAGATTTATCACTAGTAGAATTATTAATTTCAACAGGAATGAGAGTCGGAGAACTTGTTAATTTAAATATTAATAGTCTTAATTTTGAAGATCGTTCTTGTATTGTATTAGGTAAAGGTAATAAAGAAAGAGAAGTATATTTTGATGCAAAAACAAAATTGCATTTAAAAGAATATATTTCAAAAAGAAATGATTCAAATGACGCTTTATTTGTATCAATGAGAGAACCACATCAGAGATTATCTATTTCTGGTATTGAATTAATAATTAGAACATTAGGAATAAATTCAAATATAAATAAAGTTCATCCACACAAATTTAGAAGAACATTAGCAACTATGGCAATAGACAAGGGTATGCCGGTTGAACAAGTTCAAAAATTGTTAGGTCATGTAAAAATAGAAACTACAATGCACTACGCATTAGTTAATCAAAGTAATGTTAAAATATCACATAGAAGATATATAGCATGATAAAAGAAAGGAGTAATGAATATGAAATTAGAAGATGCAATAGATTTTAATCCTACTGAAAAATTAGCAAAAAATGCATATGCCAAAAAAATAGGAATGGATAAGTTGACCCCATTTTATAAATATATTGATTCTTTTGAATATGAAAAATATTCTGGAGGGGCAAAATTTAGAAATAGTGATACAATTGTTGCAAGAATTACACCTTGTTTAGAAAATGGTAAAACTGCCTACATAGATTTGCTAGATGATGGTGAGATTGCATTTGGTTCAACTGAATTTATCGTGATGAGAAATAAAGAGAATGTAACTATACCTGAATATGTTTATTATTTGTCAATTAGTCCGAAGTTTAGGGAAAAAGCAATTTCATTAATGACAGGAACATCTGGCAGACAAAGAGTTCAATTAGATCCTTTAAAAGAAGAAAAATTTTATATATCATCTATTCATGATCAAATAAAAATGGTAAAGATATTGTCTGCGATAGATGAGAAAATTAAATTAAATAGTAAGATAAATAATAATTTGTATGAAGAAGCGGTAGCTTTATACAAAGATAAATTTAAAGGAATTGGTCAAGGTAAAAAGACAATTGGAGATTACATAGTTCCTAAACGAGGTAAAAATTTATTAACTAGAGATGCTATTGATGGTGATACACCAGTAGTTGCAGGTGGAATTGATCCATCAGCTTATCATAATCAGTTCAATACTAAATCACCAGTTATTACTATCTCTGCATCTGGAGCTAATGCTGGATATACTAATTTATGGAATATACCTGTTTGGGCTTCTGATTGCTCATATATTGATGATTCTATTACTAAAAATGTTTATTTTTGGTATATAGTTTTAAAAACTAGGCAAAATGAAATATTTGATGCACAAACTGGATCAGCACAACCACATATTTACCCACAACATATTGCTGAAATGAGCATAGGTGAATTAAATATTGCTGAAGTTGAAAAGTATAATAATTTAGTTGCACCATTGTTTAAAATGATAGGAGAAAACCAAAAGGAAAACAAAAAATTATCAGAACTAAGAGATACATTATTACCAAAGTTAATGAATGGTGAAATAGATTTAGATAATATAGAAATTTAATCATACAAATTGTGATTTGTATGTGAAAGGAGTTAAATATGGAGTATGTTAAAATTGGAAATATTGCTAAAAGTATAGTTAGTGGGGGAACTCCTAAATCAATTAAGGCAGAATATTATAATGGCAATATTCCTTGGTTAAATACAAAAGAAATAAATTTTAATAGAATATATAGTACTGAAAAATGTATTACGGCTGAAGGTTTGAATAACTCGTCTGCTAAGTATATTAAAGAAAATTGTGTAATTATAGCAATGTATGGAGCGACAGCTGGAAGAGCAGCAATAAATAAAATTTCACTAACAACAAATCAAGCATGTTGTAATATTGAAGTAGATTCCTCTAAAATGGATTATAATTATGTTTATTATGCAATAAAGAATGATTATGAACATCTTTCATCGTTAGCAAATGGAGGAGCACAGCAAAATTTAAATTCATTAATAATAAAAGATTTTGAAATTCCATATGTTAATTTATATATTCAAAAGAAAATTTCAAAAATATTAACTTCGATAGATAAAAAGATAGAACTTAATAATGAGATAAATAATAATTTGTGTTATATAACATAGTTAATAAATAAAATAATAATTTGTGTTATATAACATAGTTAATAAATAAAATAATAATTTGTATGAATTGGCTATTAAATATTTAAATGAAATGCAATCTAATGAAGAAGTAACACTATCCAATTTTGGTAAGATTCAGGGTGGATATGCATTTAAAAGTAAAGATCTATTGGATGCAAAGACAAATAATAGAATTATTAAGATAAAAAATTTACGAAATGAAATAAGTGCTGATGTTATAAACTCTCAGTTTGTTGAGAATGAAGTTATCGATAAATTAGATAATAAATTTAAAATAAAAAAAGGTAATGTTGCAATTGCAATGACAGGAGCAGAACTTGGAAAAACTGGGTTTATATATGGCTTTGATGACTATTATCTTAATCAACGAGTTGGTTTAGTTAGAGGGATAACAAAAGAAAAAGAATTATATTTAAATATTTTATTGTTATCTCAAGAGTTTCAAGATTTATTAAATTCTAAAGGTTACGGTAGTGCTCAACCTAATGTAAGTACAGCTGATATAGAAAATATAACTATTCAAAATATAGAAGATGATGATTTAATAAAATTTTATGAGAAAGTTAGTCCAATATATACAAAAATAATTTTGAATTGTGAAGAAAACTTAAATTTAGAACAATTAAGAGATACATTATTACCAAAGTTAATGAATGGTGAAATAGATTTAGATAATATAGAAATTTAATCATACAAATTGTGATTTGTAAGGAGAACATATGAAAGAATTAAAAATGTTTGAAATACCAATATATTCTATGTCAGAAGCTGAATATAAAAAAAGATGCTATAAATCTATTAATGAAAGAGCAAAAATGACTACGCCTGATAATTATGAGTCATTTTATAATTATTTAGAAAACTCATATTATAAGAATAGACCTTGGAAATATAATCAGATTGTAGGATATATTATTATTTCATTTAAAGATAATAGTATCTGGCTTGATGTATATTGTACTTTTGATAAAAGAATAAGAGCAATAGGCAATGCTAAACATATTATAAAAAATATGATGCTTAATGGTCATCATTTCTATTTAAGAAATAATATGGATGATAGTGAAATTAAGAACGAAATAATTAAATGGATAGAAAGTATAGAGAAAAATATTATAAATAAGCCATTCTGGCTAGATAAGGATATGTTTTTATTGCAACTAGATTGTATTGATATAAAAAAGATGATAGGAAGTGATTTTAATGTTTAATGAAGAACAATTAGAAGATGCTACATTAAATATATTTGAAGAATTGGGTTATGAAAGGTTAAATGGATATAACATTGATAGGGATTATCATAATGTTTTTATGGAAAATAATCTTTTTGATGATTTATGTAGAATTAATAAGGATTTTAATGATTCCCAAATTCAAGATGCCATAAAGACTATAAAGACATTGTCGCATGGTAATCCAGTTGAAGATAATAAAATCTTTACTAGATATCTTTTAGAGGGTGTTCCTGTTCAGGTAAAAACTAATAATGGATATCAATATAAGAATGTTAAATTAATAGATTTTGATAATATTAATGCTAATCACTTCCAAGCAATTAATCAATATACTATTATTGAATTTGATACTAAAAGACCAGATATAATTGTATTTATAAATGGTATTCCTTTAGTAGTGATTGAATTAAAAACAGCTACTAATGAAGATGTTAAATTAGAAGATGCTTATACACAATTAACAGGTTATAGAAATGTTTATATTCCATCATTATTTAAATATAATCAGTTTTTAGTTATTAGTGATGGTGTAACAGCTAAAGCTGGAACTATTACAAGTCCGTATTCAAGATTTAGTGATTGGAAGAAAGTTGAAGCTAATGATGAAGTTTATGAGAATATGCCTACACATGAAACATTATTTAATGGAATGTTTAAAAAGGATAGATTATTAGATATAATTCAAAATTTTATATTATTTAGTGATGATAAAAAGATACTTGCTCAATACCATCAATACTTTGGAGTTAAGAAAGCAATTTTATCAACAGTAACAAATGGGGCAAAAACAGGTAAAGCTGGTATTGTATGGCATACTCAAGGATCAGGTAAATCATTTAGTATGGTGTTTTATTCTGGAAATATGATAAAACTATTAAATAATCCTACAATAGTTGTAGTAACAGATAGAAATGATTTGGATAATCAATTATATGAAACATTTGTAAAATGCGATTATTATTTAAAACAAAAACCACAAAAAGCAGAATCAAGACAATCACTTGATGAAATGTTAAAAGATAGAATCTCTGGTGGTATATTCTTTACGACATTACAAAAATTTGAAGAAGAAACAGGGTTATTTACTGATAGAAATGATATTTTGGTTTTAGTTGATGAGTGTCATAGAAGTCATTACGGATTAGAAGCATCCATGAAGATAGATTATGAAACAAATACAGCTAAAGAAAAATTTGGAACAGCAAAATACTTACATAATGCTTTACCAAATGCTATTTATATTGGATTTACAGGAACTCCGGTAGAAACTAAAGATAAATCTACTTCTTCCATATTTGGCGATGTTATTGATACTTATGATATGACACAAGCAATTCTTGATGGTTCTACTGTTCCTATTATGTATGAATCAAGAATGGCTAGAGTTGGATTGAATCAAAAAATATTAGATGAAATAGATAATTATTATAGTTATATTGAGAAATCTGGAAGTGCTGATGAATATGCAATTAATAAGTCAAAACAAATGATGGCAAAAATTTCTCAAATTATAGAAGATCCTGATAGATTAGAATTAATTGTTAAGGATATAATTAGTCATTTTGAAGAAAGAAAAGATATGGTTGCCGATCATGCGATGGTAGTTGCATATTCAAGAAAAGCAGCATATACAATGTATAAAGAATTTATTGAATTAAGACCGGATTATAAAGATGTAGTAAATATGATTATTACACCAAGTAATAAAGATCCTGAAGATATGCAAAAAGCAGTAGGAACAAAAAATGATAAAAAAGATTTGGAGATTAGATTTAAAAATGAGGCTAATGATCCAAATGAGAAATTCAAAATTGCTATTGTTGTAGATATGTGGTTAACAGGATTTGATGTTCCAAGATTAGGTGTTATGTATATTGATAAACCTATGAAAGCACATAATTTAATGCAGGCTATAGCAAGAGTAAATAGAGTATATAAAACTAAACCAGCTGGATTGATAGTTGATTATATTGGATTAAAAGCATGGTTATTAGATGCATTAAAAACATATACAACCAGAGATCAAAAACAAGTAGTTGATAATGAAGAGCTAGTAAATGCTTTAAAAGATAAGATTGAAGTTCTTGATGGAATATTGAATGGATTAGATTACTCCAATTTTGCTAATTTAGATAATACTGGTAAATATAATTTAATAAAAGATGGTGCAAATACAGTTTTATATTCTGAAGAAAAAAAGAAGAGATTCATGAAACATAGTTTAGATGCTAAAAATCTTTATACATTGTGTAATGGTATATTAGGAAATGAATATAAAGAAAAAGTATTATATTTTATTTCAGTTCGTTCATTTATTTCTAAAATAACTAATGAAAATAAATTGGATGTAAGTGAAATAAATAAGAATGTTGGAAAAATGTTAGAGGAATCTATTAAAGAAGATGAACTTATAAATTTAGGTGAATTATCAAGAGGCAATAGTTTAGAATTATTAAGTGATGCAATGTTATCTAAACTAAGAGGTCTAAAGGATAAGAATATAGCTGCTGAAATTTTATCAAGAGCAATAAAAACAACTATAAGTGATATTGGTAAAATTAATTTAACATTACAAGAAAAATTTTCGACTAAATTTAATAAATTAGTTGATGCATATAATGAGAGAACAGATTTAGCAGATATTGAAAAAGTAATTGAAGAATTAATTAAATTAAAATATGAAATCCAAGATGAACTAGATAAAGGAAATGAGTATGATTTAAGTCTAGAAGAAAAAGCATTCTTTGATGCTTTAGGTTCTGATCCTGAAATTAAGTCATTAATGAAAGATGAAACTTTAGTTCAAATTGCTAAGGAATTGGTTGATATTATTAATGAAAACTTAACTTTAGATGCATTTAAAAGAGAAGATGCAAGAGCTAGAATAAGAGTTAATATTAGAAGATTATTAATTAAGTATAATTATCCACCAATTAAGAGAGAATCAGCTGTAGAAAAAGTTATTAAGCAAGCTGAATTAAAATACCAAAATCAAGATTAAAAAAGCTGTAGAATTAAATCTACAGTTTTTCTATCCTTTTTTCTTCCTAACATTTTATCTATTGATAAATCATCATATACTTCAGATAAATTATATAGAAAACTAGTTGAAATTAAATATCTAGCATTTTCATAATTAGCATAACTGGCTTGACTACTATTAATTTTATACGCTACATATCGTTGAGTAAGTTCAGTGTAAGAAATACTTTGAATTTTTCTAACTTATGTGAAATAGAGATAAGGCTTCCAATTATAGAAAATCAAAATAAGTATTCTAATATTTTTAGTATGTTCAACAATAAAATTGAATTAGAAGTAAAAAAACTATACAAACTACAGGAACTAAAAAAAGAACTAATGCAAAGTATGTTTGTATAGAATAATATTGATTGGCACAAAAAAAGCATCAAAAAGCATCGAAAAGCATCGAAAAGCATCAAAAAGCATAAAAAAACATAAAAAAGCAAAAAAAAGCAAAAAAAAGAAAAATAAAGCACAAAAAAGCATCGGATATTCATTGACTTATAAAAGTCAAGTGGTAAAATATAGTAAAATGAAATAATTATGCAAAGAGGACTTAGGTCTTCTTTTTTTCATTTTAAGGAGGTGGTAATTATGTACTATCATCCTATTATTTTTATATTTTTATAATAATAGGATGAACTAATAAGAATTAAAATTAAGAGAAATAAAGGATATATTTATTAATCATCCTTTATATGAACCTACAAAGTAGGATGAATTTCGTAAGTACGAAATAAGAATAGCACCATAACAATTCCTTATATTATAAGGAGTTTTTTTGTTTGTGGTGCTATCTTCTTATCCTGCTTTAATTAAAAACAGTAAAAATAATAGGACAATCATCCTATTTAGGAAGGAGTGACAGTTTGAGAATATTTAAATTATATTTACCAATAGACTTATTTAATAGAATTAAATTAATGTCTAAATTTTATAGAGTATCTATTTCTAAAATGATGACAGAATTATTAGAAAGAGGCTACTTAGAAATACTAAAGACAAATACGAATACGAAAGGAGAGTAATAAATGGAATACGATAAATATGTAAAAATACCATGGTTTATAATTTTAGATAGAAATATATGTGTTGGTAACAAACTTTTATATGGAATAATTATGCTTTTATCTCATAAAGAAGGTTACTGTTATGCTGATAATAAATACTTAGGAAATTATCTTGGAGTAGGTCCAAGAAGAATATCAAGCCTATTAAAAGAATTAGCAGATAATAATTACATTATTATGGAATATAAACATAGATTTCAAAGAAAAATTTATGTTAATAAAGAAAAGTTTATATCTAATCTACCTGAAGATTTTTTCTAATGGGTTAGATGTTTTTTTAACACTCAAAGGACATATAGTTCAATAATAATATAATAAATATAATATAAAAATTAAATATAATAAATAATTCTAATAATATTATTAGTAATACTAATATAAAAAGAAAGGAAGTAGATATATGTATGAAAAAAATTCAAAAATAATAAATATAAGCATAAATTTAAATAGGTGGTTTAATTATGGAAGGAGCCTATTTGAATAACATTTCATTTAAAGATCTTATTTTAAAATACTTAATCGAAGAAATATCAAAAGAAGAAGGAGTGCAATCAAAATGATTTGCACTTTTCTAACTTTGATGTTACCATGGACACGTCTTAATACCCAATTAAGTAAGATAAAAGGAGGAATAAATGTATAATACTTACTTAAACGGAATAGATTTCAATGTTGGAATCTATATAAGACTATCCCAAGAAGATAAAGATAAAAAATATGAATCTGATAGTGAAAGTGTAATTAATCAAAAAGAATTATTAAGAGGTTATGTTAAAAATAATAATTTTAATTTAGTTAAAGAATATGTTGATGATGGATATTCAGGAACTGATTTTGAAAGACCTGGATTTCAAAGTATGCTAGCAGATATAAATAATAAAAAGATAAATTGTGTCATAGTTAAAGATTTATCAAGATTAGGTAGAGATCATGTTATGACTGGTTATTATATTGAAACATTTTTTCCAGAAAATAATATAAGATTTATATCTATATTGGAATCTTATGATAGTTTTAAAAATCAAGCTAGTAATGATTCATCAACATTTATAATTGCTTGTAATGATTATTATAGTAAACAAAATTCGATAAAAATTAGAAATGTATTAAATGAAAAAAGAAAGAATGGAAAATTTGTTGGAAGTTTACCGTGTTTTGGTTATATGAGAGATCCATTAGATAAGGGACATTTAATACCAAATCCAGATACTGCTTCAATAGTAAAAAAAATATTTAAATGGAGAGCTGATGGTATTGGACCTACTGAAATAGCAAATAGACTAAATAAAGCAAATGTAATTACACCTAGTGGATATAAAAAGACTAATTATTCATCAAGGTTAATTGATAGAGATAATTGGAATATCTCCACAGTAAAAAAAATATTAACAAATAGAGTATATACTGGTGATTTAGTACAACATACTCAAACTAAAGTAAGTTATAAATCTAAAAAGAAGATAACATTAGATGAAAAATTATGGATTATAGTAGAAAACACCCATGAACCATTAGTTGATAAAGATACCTTTAATTATGTTAATACTTTAAGAAAAAGAAATACAAGAAATTATGAAATTAAAACAAATAGAGAAAAAAGATTATTAGAAGGTAAGTTATTTTGTAAAGAGTGTAAAAATAGACTTACAGTTCTTTATCGTAAAAAACAAGATTATTGGTCTGTTAATTGTAATAGATATTCTAGAGATCCCATAAGAGGCAGATGTTATTCGCATTTTTACCCATATAATTATTTGGAAGAACAGGTATTAGAACAAATTAATAAGTATATATCTAAATTAATAAAAGAACTTAATATAAAAGAATTAAATGATGAAGTAATAAAAAGTATTCACAAGGAAACTACTAACATAGATAAAATAGTTAAAGAATTTCAAATAGAAAAAGAAAAGATTACAGGTAGATTAAAAACTTTATACAATGACAAGTGTGATGGTGTAATATCAGCAGATACATATAAAGAATTAGCAAGTGAATTTGAACAAAAATTAAAACAAATTAACGAAAAGATAGAAGATCAAAATGTTAAAAAATATAAAATGAAAAATAAAGCAAATATTTTGCCCGATTATACTAAAAAAATAAAAAAACTATTAGATTTAAATAAACCAAAAAAAGAATTAATTGATACGTTAGTAGATAAAATAGTTATAGATAAAGATAGAAATATTACTATATATTTTAAATATGATATTGTACCAGAGGTAACTTTTAAGTATGAAAATAGAAATTTAGCAAGAAATCCTTATGGTAGAAAAGGCAAAAATCAGTATAGTAAAGATTAATATAGGCTCTAACTAGTTATCTAGTTAGGGCTTATTTTTTGCTTTCTGATATGTTTACGTTTTTTTACCACTTTTATGGTTTATAATAATATTTAATAAATTTAAGAAAGGAGTGACTACATTGAGCAATAATGAGATATATGATTATGCTACATTTGTTAGAGAAGTAAATAGATATGCTGAACAACAAAGAAATAATAGTAATCAAAAAGTATTTAAAGCTTTACAAGATACGATCAAAACACTAGATTCAATGAATAAGTTAAATCAAGAAGAAGCAAATATGTATCTTCAAATATTATTTGCATCACTTACTGCATCAAATATAAAAAATAATTAATCATGCTAAGTGAACGCACCTATATTAATTTTAGAAAAAATTTGACCTCTGCAAAACCTTATAAATCAAGGGTTATTTGCGGTTATAATGGATAATAAACTATTGTGGTGGCGACGGTGCTGAAGTTATTTATGCATTAAGAAATAGTAGCACATTAGCAAACAAAATTTTAAATTCATTAGGTTCAGCAGGTCAAAATATGCGCAAGGCATATCAAAGAAGATTACCAAGTGATACATCTAAGGATTATTACTTTATTCATAGAAACACTGGAGTAACACAACCTGTAATAGTTGAATATGGATTTTTAGATAGTACAGATGATGATGTAGAACAATTAAAAAATAATTGGCAAAAATACGCTGATGCAGTTGTTGATGCAGTAGCAGAATATATAGGCGTAACTGTTCCAAACAAAGAGGGTTATTATACAGTAAAATCAGGAGATTCATTGTGGAGTATTGCTAAAAAATATGACACAACAGTAACAGAACTAAAAAGAATAAATAATTTAACATCAAATACATTACAAATTGGTCAACAATTAAAAATACCAGGAATAGAGGAAACACCTCAAACACCGACAATTACTCCATCAGAAGATTATACAATTTATACAGTAAAATCAGGAGATAACCTATATGCTATTAGTAAAAAATATAATTTAAATATGGATGAACTGATAAAATATAATAATCTTAAATCAACACTACTAAGTATAGGACAACAATTAAAAATACCAAATAAACAAACAAGTAATAATCAAACAACAAGTAAATATATTGAATATACAGTAAAAAAAGGAGACAATCTTTATTCTATTGGAAGACAGTATGGAATTAGCCAAGATGAAATAATGAAATACAACGGGCTTACAAGTAACCTTTTAAGTATAGGGCAAATATTAAGAATACCAATCACAGATAATACATCATCATATATAGTTAAAAGTGGAGATAACTTATATTCAATTGCTAGAAAATTTAATACAACTGTTGATTCCATAAAACAAAAAAACAATTTAACATCAAACACTTTACAAATTGGTCAGAAATTAATTATATAGCATAATCAAATAAATTATGCTTTTTAATATCAAAAAGTATACAAATACCGACATTTACTACAAAATAGATTGAAAAAAACAATAATAAAATGTAAAGCAAATACAAAAATGTGATATAATAAATTAGTATTTTGAAAAGAGGTTGTAAAATGGCAAACAAAAAAAGAAAATCAAATATTAATTCGATTAAAAATAAAAAAATAAGTACTAATAGAAATTTAAGTCAAAAAAATATATATTTAAAATATATAGATAGAAACTTTAGCCTAATATTACTAATAATGTTAGCTATAATGATAATCTTAATGTTCTTTAATAATTTACACCTAAAAAAAATTATTAAAGTTTTAGATTCAAAAACAGAGACAAAAGAAGTAGTGAAAAAAGATAAAATAATTTTTCTTGGTGATTCAATAACTCATCGCTATGATTTAAAAAAATACTATGATAATAAAAATATTATAAATCAAGGAATAGAAGGGAATACAACCGAAGATGTACTTGAGCGCCTTCAAACAGGTGTCTATGATTATAATGCGAAAAAAGTCATTCTTTTGATTGGTACAAATGATATAGGTGATCAGGAAGATCCAATAGAAAACATTAAACTTATTATAAATAAAATAAAAAGCCATGATAATTCAATTGAAATAATTGTAGAATCAATATATCCAATAAATAACACTAAAAATTCTAAGATAAAAAAAGATGTTGTTGGAACAAGAAATAATGAAAAAATAAAAGAAACAAATAAAAAAATAAAAGAAATTTGTAAAGAAAAAAACATTACTTACGTAAATGTTTATGACGAATTAACAGATAAAAATGGAAATTTAAAATTAGAATATACTGTTGAAGGTCTTCATATTAGTGATGAGGGTTATAAAAAAATAACAAATGTTTTAAGTAAATATGTTAATTAGAATGTCACTTAAGTGGCATTTTTATAATTTAAAAAAAGAAAGAAAAATAAGCATAACTCCACTAACCCATGATAAATCATAATCATGTTTTTGGAAAATTATTTTTCCAATAACTTTTCCCACATAGAAAAAACTTATTCCAATCAAAAAAACAAAAATTATCCACAAATAATTAACAGTCGTTAAACCATAACCAATACCAATAGATAAACTATCTAAAGAAAGAGTAATGGCTAAAACAATTGCTTCTTTAATACTAATGTTATTAGATAAGTCTTGATCAGCTTTTTTAAAATCTCCATAAACTTGAATAATGAATTTTAAATTAAATAATTTAAAACATTTAGTTTTATTAATTAGTCTCTTATTAATTAAATTTTTAATAAAACTATCAAATAATTTTATAATGCCAAGCAAAAATAACAAACAAAAACTAAGGCAATTAATATACTTAACACTTATATAATTTTTAATAAAACTTCCAATTAAAATTGATGCTAACAAACTTATAGAACAGATAAAATTAATTATAACAATTACCCTGTTAGAAATTTTTATCTTTTGATAAGAATATAAAATACTTACGATAAGATTATCAAGGCAAGTAGCACCTATTAATAAGATAAATTCTAGAAAAGAATAAATCATTCTATCATACCTCTCTTAATATAATATTCATAAATAAAAAAAAGAAAGGGCGATAAAACTAAAAAAATAAAAAACGAACTATAAAAGTTCGTATCGTTTTCTAATGGCAGGGGTAGCAGGAGTTGAACCCACATCAGCGGTTTTGGAGACCGTTATTCTACCATTGAACTATACCCCTAAAGCAAAATAATTATAACACATTTATAAAATATATACAATATATATCAGATTTAAAACAAAAAAAAATAAATTTTGAATAAAATATTATAAGGAGGTATATATGGCTATAATTAAACATACGGAAAAGGAAAGAGATTTATTAGCTAGATTAATGCGAGCCGAAGCCGTTGGTGAAGGGGATCTTGGAATGCTTATGGTTGGTAACGTTGTTGTAAACAGAAGTTTAGCAAACTGTTTAACCTTTAAAAACATTCGTAGTGTGAGTGAAGCAATATATCAGGAAAATCAATTTTCGGGAACAGATAGCCCACTGTTTTTTAGTAATCCAACTACATTAGAAAAAAATCTTGCTGATCGCGTTTTGAGGGGGGAGTATTATTACCCGGCTACAAATGCTCTATGGTTTTATGCCCCAACAGCAGGAACAGGATGTAAATCAACATGGTGGGGACAATCATATGCTGGTAGATATAAAAGTCATTGTTTTTATAATCCTGCGCAAGGCCTTTGTGTAGAACTTTATTAAACTTATTTAATTAAAAAAAGCAAAAGGATAATATTAGAAATTTTCTAAAAAAAATGAAAAAAACAGATACAAAAATTAAATGAAAAGGACTTTTCTTAAACTTGAAAAGTTTTTTTGATGCATATATATTCTTTCCGTGAGGAGGAAATATATATGAAAAAAATAAAATTGAGTTTATTAGTAACTATGGTTAGTTTGATTAATTTTAATGTAAAGGCATTAGTACCCAATATTATATATCAATCAAATATTTATGGGAATAAAGTAAATGGTAGTCGAATTTTTTATGGTAAACTCGGATATATATATTTGAATGGAAGAATTGCATATTGTTTAGAACCATATAAATTAGTTGGAACGGACTATGTTGTAGATGATTCAGTTAGAAATAAATTTAATCAAAGTGATATAGATTATTTTAAATTACTTTCATATTATGGATATAATCATAGTAATCATAATAACGTGTACTATTATATGGCAACTCAAGAATTGATTTGGCGCCATATTACAAATCAAGAGGTATATTGGACAACGGAAAATGTTGCTAAAGGAGAAAGAATCAATATTGAAAATTATAAAGCTGAAATATTGAATTCTATTAATAATCACAATAAAGTTCCATCTTTTAAAAATGCAGAAGTAAAAGGAAAATTTAGAGAGACTATAGTTTTAGAAGATACAAATAATGTTTTAAATTATTACGAAATTAACAATAAAACTTTAAACAAGGTAAAAAAAGATAATAATAAGTTATATATTACACTAATGTCATCTAAAAATGAAAGTATCACATTAGAGCGTAAATATAATGATGATGGAGAAACCTTATTTTATTCAGCCCTTGATAATCAAGCATTAGGTACTTTCTCTTTGAATGAAATAAAAAGAATTAATATTAGTATGCAAGCGACTAATAAATACTCAATGAAATTGAATGTAATATTTAAAAATGTCAATAATAATAAAATAATAAAAGATAAAATAAAATTCAAAATAAAAAATATAGATAACAATACATATTTAAATGATACAATTTATGAAACAAATAATGGAATCTATAACTCTGATTTTTATGTTGAGGAGGGAAATTATCAGATAGAACCAATTGACTTTCCATCTAATTATATAAATTACGAAAACACAAAATTTCAAATAGTGGAAGATTCAACCAAAGAGGAGATAAGTGTTGAAAGTTATTTAGATGAGGCTATAGGAAAAATTGAATTAAAAAGAATTTTTGACATGACAAAAATCGGTAAAGAAAAAATAGAAGTCGCAAATGCTGAATATGAATTACGTGCAAAAGATGATATTTTTGCTTCAGATGGAGAACTGTTATATAAAAAAGATGAACTTGTTTCTACGGTCAAAACAAATGAAAAAGGTGAAGGTATAATTGATAAAATTCCGATAGGAAATTATTATATAAAAGAAATAAGTGAAGATGATATTATAACTAAAGATGATGAAATACATGATATAGAGATAAAGTATAAGGATAAAAATACAAAAGAAATAATAGAAAAATTAGAAATAATAACAATTCCAAAAACTTTTGATTGGAATCTTGATATAGAAGAAAGAACAACTAAATGTGTTGATGATGAATGTGAGAAAAAGACAAGAAAACTAGAAGACATTAAATATGGAATATATGCAGAGGAAGATATAAACGTTGATGATAATACAATAACAAAATCTGGTGATTTAATAACTAAAATTAAAACCAATAAGGAAGGAAAAATAGATGAAACAATTCCTTTGTTACCAGGAAAATATGTCATAAAAGAAGAAACAGATATGTCTAAATATCCTGAAAAATATGAAAATGTAGAGTTTGCATTTGATGAACAAAAAGAGATTGATATGAAAATTATTAAAACTTTAAATAAAAATGAGAAAAAATTTCATATTTTGCCAAAAACAAGTGATAAATATGTTAAGTATTATTTTAGTAGCTTAGTTGCCTTTATTTTGGGACTTGGTCTAATTTTTTATGAAAAGAAAGATTAAATATATTATATTGTTTTTATCTTTCTTTCTTTTTATAGGGTTACAAATAAAACAAGAAATTGAAAGAAATATTATATATAATAAAGTAAACAATTTAAAAATTAAACCAACTAATGAACAGATAAATGATTATTTAGAAATACCAAGCATAAATTTAAAACAATTAATAATCAAAGGAATAACTGTAGAAAATTTGAATAAAAATTTTGTTACAGTAAATAAAAAAATAGGAAAAAATAGAAACATGATATTAGCTGGTCATAGTATAAAAAATGTTTTTGGTCACCTTCATAAAATAAGATTGAATGATGAAATATATATTAATAATAAATATAAATATGTTGTAATAAAAAAGAAGATAATTTATGAAAATCAATATAATGAATTATCACAAAACGAAAAAGAAATAAATCTTATTACTTGTACATTAAATAACAAAAAAAGATTACTTGTAATAGCTAAACAAGTAGACTAAAAAAGTTTTTCTAGAATACACTTAAATAGGTGATAAGATGGAAAATAAATTGGGATTAATATTTAAAGGTTTTATTGTTGGGCTTGGTAAAATAATTCCAGGAGTAAGTGGTAGTTTAATAGCTGTAAGCTTAGGAATATATGAAAAAAGTATAGAATGTATAAGCCATTTCTTTAAGGATGTTAGAAATAACTTATATTTTCTTGGATTAATTGGAATAGGTGTTGTTTTAGCAGTTATTCTAGGAAGTAAAGTCATTATATTGCTAATAAATAATTTTTATTTGCCAACAATGTTTTTGTTTATAGGACTGATTGCTGGTGGAATTCCTGATTTATTAAAAGAAAAGAAAAATAAATCAATATTAGATGTGTTATTGATAATTATTAGCTTTAGTATAGTTTTAATTATTGGCCTATTAGGTACAACTTTGAATTTTAATCCTACTAAAAATGCAAGTAGTTTATTCATAATAAGTGGGATTGGTTTTATAGATGCTGCAACAATGGTAATACCAGGAATAAGTGGAACAGCGATATTTATTCTTCTTGGATGCTATGATTTTGTTTTAAACCTTTTTAGTAATCTTTTAAATTTTAATAATTTTCTTTATATTCTATTTTTTGCTTTTGGACTAGTTTTAGGAATTATATTAGTTTCAAAATTTATGAATTATTGTTTTAAAAATTATAAAGACAGTATATATATGATCATAATAGGGTTTTCTTTATCATCAGTCTATATGATGTTTAGTGAAACATTAAAAAATACAAATAGTATAAGTACAATAATATTTGGAATAATTATGATGTTATTTGGATATAAATTAGTTGTCAGAAAAACAAGTTAGTAAAAAAAACTGGTAATAATCATAAATTATAATAGAGGTGATAAAAATGGATAAAAAGCTGCCAAAAGTATTTGCTAATAAAATTAATAAAAATATAGCAAATAATAAAAAAATATCATATTCTGAAAGGGACAATGAAAAAGAAAATAAAATTGATTCAGGTAAAGTTAATATAAGCAGTTCACAGAAAAATATTAACCAAAAATTAAACGATATTTTTAATTCTACTAGATACGTTTATAAAGCTGATGTCGAAATAAAATTAAAAGACAAAACAATTGTTAGAAAAGTAATTGGTCAAAATCAAAATCAATTAATAACATTTGAAAATGAATTAATTCCGATATCAGATATTCTAGACATAAATTTTGTAAAATAAAAACGAGTTGAAAGACTCGCTTTTATATGCATTCGATGTAAGTATCATTTAAACATCTAAGAGCACAAACGCAATTTAAATTCATTGTAAAGAAAGAATTAGTTGCTATATAAGGAATAGTAGCTACTTCTGTACCATCAGGATTTGTAGTAAGTACTCTAAATGTAGCACAATTTTCATCTATTTTTTCTACTCTAAATACATTAGATGTTGTAGTTTCATTTGGATCTTTACTAATTGGCATAGCAAATGCAGTATTTCCGCCACCACAAGTATATAGCATTATTGGTCTAGTATTACAACTTAAGCAAGTAGTAGAATTTCCTAAGAAACCTCTATCGCAAGTATCTAGACAACTTTCAGAACAGTTAGCATTTTGTTGAAGGATACATATTACTGTTAATATTTCAGCAATGCATTTTCCGTCTGTATCTTTATTACACATATAATCCACCCCTTCTTTTATTTTTCAATATAGCATATGATAAAAAAACAAAAAAGTGTGAACAAAACACCTATAATGTGGATAAATATTATAAATGTTAAAAAAAACACCAAAAAAATTAAAAATATTGTATAATGATAATAGGTGATAATCATGAAAAGAGCGATTGTTTTATCAGGCGGAGGATCAAAAGGCGCGTATCAAATAGGTGTGTGGAAAGCTTTAAAAAAAATGCATATTGATTATGATATAGTTACGGGAACATCTGTAGGAGCATTGAATGCAGCCTTAATGATTCAAAAAAATTATTATAGAGCTGTATGGTTGTGGCATAATTTAGATTTCAGTATCGTTTTTGATGAAAAAATCGATTTTGATTACAATAGTAAAGACGGGAAAAAAGAATTAATGAAATTCTATGCTAAAAATATAGTAAATGGTGGAACAAATGTAACTAAATTAGAACAAACAATCTCTAAAACTGTAAATATAGATAAGATTTATAAATCAAAAATTGATATGGGAATAGTAACTGTAAAGTTACCAACCTTAAAACCGATTACATTAACAAAAAATCAGATACCTAAAAATAGATTAAAGGATTATTTAATGGCATCAGCTTCATGCTATCCAGCTTTTCAAAAAAAGAATATAAATGGTTCTAATTATATAGATGGTGGATTTTATGATAATCTTCCTATCAATTTAGCGATAGATATGGGTGCAGAAGAAGTAATAGCTATCGATTTAAAAGAAGTAGGGTTCAAACAAAAGGTAAAAGATAAAAGTGTTAAAGTTAAAATAATATCTCCAAGAAATGATATAGGATCATTTTTAGTATTTGATAAAAATATGGCTAGAAGATGTATTAAACTAGGGTATAATGATACAATGAAAGAATTCACACTTTTAGAAGGAAATAAATATACATTTAAAAAATCAAGTTTTGACAAATTTTATGAGCAATATAAAGAAATATATATTGATTATCTAAAGAGAATATTAAAAATAGAAAAAGATTCAAATTTTTTTGATAAACTAATTAAAATATCAATTTATAAAAGACTTCTATCAGGAACGAAAAATAAAGAAAAAAAAGAGTTTATAAATATAATAGAAAACTTAGGAACATTATATGAATTAGATGACACAAAAATATATACATTAAAAAAATATAATAAGATTTTAAAAGAAAAAATAACAAGTGAAAATGAAATAGAAGAAGTGAAGAAAATAGAACTTTTAACAAATGAAGAATATAAAGTAAAATATATTTTAAAAAAATTATTAAAAAAATCTCCTAAAAGAGAATTGAATAATTTAGCGCTTCTATTTCCTGATGAATTTTTAGAAGCAATATATTTAAAAATTATTCTTGATTAAGTGGTGATAGTATGAAAAGAAAAGTAATTTTAATTCTAATAATAGTTTTAATAATATTAAAAATAATTTCTAAAGTTTTTAGTACAGGGCATGAAATAAAATATTTTATAAAGGATAGTAAAAAACAATTTCAAATTTCCGAAAAACTAATAAAAAATACTAAAAATGAGAATCCATCATATGTTTTGAAAATAAAAACACCTAAAACTACTTTTAACTATAATATATCGAATGAATTTAAAGGTAAAAAAAGGATAATAGCACATATAAAATATTATAAAGATAATAAATACGAATGTATATTACCACTATTTAAAGAAAATAAAACATTGACTGATGTTGTGTGCAAATTAAATAATAAATTTTACAATTATACTGATTTAGTTGGTAACGATAAACTAAATAAATTTGTTAATAACATTAGTGAATACAATTATGACAAATTCAAAAATAAATTAGATGTTAAACAAAAAATCAACAATGTTAAAATATATAAAAATATTGATAAAATATCTGACACAATTGTTTTGGATAATTATAAAGGAATAGACATAGTGAACAGTAAAAATACAACAAAAATAAAACTGTTTAAAAAGGATGTTTATAAAAAATATATTAAAGAATTAAATGATAAATATTATTTGATTGCCGATTATGATAATAAGTATGAATTTAATAAATTTTATCTTATTGACATAAAGAAAGGAAAAAAGGAAACAATAACAAGTAATCAATCAATTTCTATCGATTCCTATGTACAAGGTAGTTATAAAAACGATATATATTTATTCGATAAAAATAATAAAATACAATATCAAATAAATATTAAAACTAAAAGTGTTAAACCAGTAGAAAATTTGGATAATAATATTAAAATATATAGTGTCAATAAATGGGATAAAACCGATATATATACAGCAAGTAAGCAACTGATAAAATTTAATTATTATGAAAAAAATAGTAAAGAATATTTGAAAATTGATAAAGTTGGAGGTCAAAAAACAGGATATTATTATTACTATGAAAAAGAAGATAATAACTACAATATTTATCGCAGTAATATAAATAAGAAACAAAAAACTTACTTATTTACAACAGATGATATATCGAGAATCAAATATAAAAATGACAAAATATATTATATAGATAAAGATTATTTGAAAATGTATTCTGATAAAACAGGTATAAAAACAATATTAAAAAATAGTGAGCTCAAATTTAATAAAAATTTAGAATTTTATATTTATTAGTATAGTATTCCTCTTTCTTGTAATACATATAATATAAACAGGGGGAGATAATATGTATAGTATTTATCAAATTGCTAATAATGATGATTTAGAATCTATAGCCAATCGTTTTAATACAACTGTAGATAACATAAAGAAATTGAATGGTATAAATGGAAATGTAATGTTACGACCAGGGGGATTTTTAATCGTTCCAATGCAACAAAATAGTGAACTTAAAACGTATATTGTTAAAAAAGGGGATAATATGTATTCAATCGCAAAAGATAATGGAGTAGATTATAAGATGCTACTTGAATTAAATGGATTGGATGAAAATGATTATATATATCCAGAACAAGAAATAATTATTCCAAAAGGAAATACTAAATTATATAAAGTTCAAGAAGGTGACAGTATTAATTCAATCGAGGAAAAAACAGGTGTAAATATTAACAAGATAAAAACACCTAATGGGGAAATATACTTGGAAAAAGATCAAATAATTATGTATTAAAAAAGACCAAAAATCTTTTTTTTTTTCATTTTTTAGTATATAATGAATATAATTGGAGGAATAATATGAAAAAGATAGTATTATTAATATCATTATTTTTTATAACAACTGGATGTTTTGGCAGAATTAAAAGTTATGATGAAATAGATTATAAAACATATACAAAAATGATAGAAGAAAAAGAGGATTTTATTTTATATATAGGATCAGCAAATTGTAGTCATTGTCAAGAGTTTGGTCCAACAATAAAAAAAGTAATTAGAAAATATCAATTAGATATAAAATATATTGACATTTCTAAATTAAAAGTAAAACAATATGAAATCCTTAAAAATAAGACAAAATTACAAGGAACACCGACAATTGTCTTTATCCATAAAGGTGTAGTTGACAGTGGAAGTTCTAATAAAATTCAAGGAACTGTTCCAATGGATGAAGTTGAAAGCATGCTAAAGAAAAAAGGTTATATAGAATAGTGGTGAATGATATGAATGAAGAAATAGAAACACTAAATTTTGATAATGAAAATAATTTTAATTTTCAAGTAATAAATCAATATGGTGAAGATTTAACACAAAAAACATATATAACAAATCCTGCTATTGCACGTGAAGAAGAAATAAAAAAATTAATAATGGTTTTATTAACACCAGAAAAATCGGGATTACTAGTAGGTAAACCTGGTATAGGTAAAACAGCTATTGTAGAGGGGCTTGCATATTTAATTCAAAAAAATCAGGTTCCAGATGCCTTAAAAGGATATAAAATTATTAAACTAAGTTCGACTTCTTTAGTTGGAAAAATAACTAGAAATGGACAAGAAGAATTGATTATCCAAATTCTTGTTAATGAACTAAAACATATGACTAAAACAATAGTGTTTATTGACGAAATTCATACATTAATAGGTGGTAAATCTGATGGGCCTATGGATTTAGCAAATATTTTGAAACCAGGATTAGATAGAGGAGATATTAAAGCAATAGGAGCAACAACTACGATTGAATATGATGCTTATATAATTAGAGATAGAGCCTTTCTTAGACGTTTTGAAAAAATTGACGTAAGAGAACCAGATGAAGAAACTACTGTTAAAATTTTGATGGGGAGTTTACCAAAAATTGAAAAACAAACCGGTTGTAAAATGAAATATAATGAATATGTTACACATCAATTAATGGAATCAATTGTTTCAGCAACAACTGAATTCAAACGTGTATATGGTTTATCAGCCATGTATCCTGATATTGCATTTTCCGTTTTAACTGCGGCTTTCTCGCAAGCTTTATTTAAAAATAAAAATCAGGTTGATGTAACAGATGTGTATAATGCAATTAAAACAAGTAAAAGAATCTATCCAGATAGCATTGTAAAGGAATTGCAACTTTTTAGAGAAAAATTTGTTAAAGTGTGTAACGAAGAAGGTGTTGTTTTGCCTATAGTTACAATCGATGATGTTAAAAATGAAGATGATATTTACTAAAAATATTGTCTTTTTATGTGAAATAAAAAAATTGCTTAAAACATATATATATGATAGAATTATAATAGATGAGGTGATATTATGAATAATAAAAAAAAGGAAATCCCAACTAAAAATTATATTATATTAATAATACTTAGTTTAGTAACTTTAATATTGACTTTTAATTTAGCTGGAATTTATCAGGAAAGAATGGAATACAATAATCAAAGTAACAATATAATGAAATTTTTATCAGAAATAAAAGAGGAAGAATTGAAAAACTATGTTTTAGATAACCATGATACAATTATTTATATATCTTCTTCAGTGGATAATGAAAACAAAAAATTTGAATATCAATTAAGAAAATATATTAATAGAAAAAACTTAACTAAAGATTTTGTTTATATTGATTCTTCAAATGTAAGTGAAAATTTCTATAATGATTTAAATAATAATTTTCTAAGTGAAAAATTAAAATCACAAAATATAGATTTAAAAACAATTCCAAACATTCTTATAGTAAAAGAAGGAAAAATTGTCAAAGTTTTATATAAAAAACAACCATCAAAACTAAAAGTAAAACAAGCAGAAGATTTTATTAAGAAAAATTGGATTGATGAGTAATGATAAACATAGTATTATATGAACCAGAAATTCCAGGAAACACTGGAAATATAATGAGAACTTGTGCTGCTACAAATGCAAAATTACACTTAATAGAACCATTAGGTTTTTCTCTGGATGAAAAGTATATAAAAAGAAGTGCTGTTAATTATTTAGAATTTTGTGATTATAAAGTTTATAAAAATTTTGATGATTTTAAGGAAACAAATAAAGGAACTTATTATTATTTGACACGATATGGTAAAAAACCTCATACTTCCTTTGATTATAGTGATCCAAATGAAAATATATATTTTATATTTGGAAAAGAAAGTACAGGTATTCCTAAGGAAATATTGAAAAATGATTTAGAAAGATGTATGCGTATACCTATGAATGAACACGTTAGAGCCCTAAATTTATCTAATTCGGTTGCAGTTATGACATATGAAGCATTGAGACAACAAAATTATCCAAATCTTTCTTTTGTCGAGCCATTCAAAGGCGAAGACTATTTAGAAAAATAAAATAGTTGTAAAATAAAAATAAAAATGATATTATTAATTTAGAATAGAGAGGGTGTATAAAATGGAATTTATAGAAGCTAATTATATGTGGATAATGATTGTTATAATTGTTTTTACAATAACACTAATTGGGTATATAGCAGATAAAAGTAATTTAATAAGACCTAATAAAAAAAAGAAGGATAATAAAAATAAAGAAGATTTATTTGATAAAATAAACAGTAGTAAACTAGATAAATTTGATGAATTATTAAATGCTGATCCAGATGATGTAGAGGATGATTCTGAAATAAAAAAATTTGATCCTGAAGCAGATGATATAAAAGAAGAAGTTACAAACGAAAATATAGTAGAAAAAAATAGTGATGATAAACAAGAAAATTTAAAAGATGAAACACCTGAGACTGATGATGAAGAAGAAACTCCAATTGAAAAAGAATCAACTGAAAAATCTGGTGATGAAGAACAATTAGAAGAGGTAAACTCAGAGGAAGTAAAATCAGAAGAGGAAAAAGAAGAAACTCCTGAAAACAATTCTGAGGAAATTGAAAATGAAAACAAAGAATCAACTGAAGTCGAAAATGAAACAAGCAAAGAAGAACCAGCTAATAATGATAAAAATATAGAAGAATCAGAAAAGGAAGGATCAACACCTGCGGAAGATTTAGGAACAGATTTAACCGAAGAAGAATCAAATGAGTTATACGATTTGGACGATGAAGAAGATGAAAACAATACATCAACAACTGAAGATGTAACAAAAATGTATAACGATATTGAAAAAGAAGAAACAACTAAAAAAGAAAAAAAAGAGGTAGAAAAGCCAGAAAATGATGAAACTTCAGAAGAAGAAACAGTTGAAATGGAACTGCCAGATTTAGATGAAATAAAATCAGATTTGACAGACGAAAAAGAAGATGTTTGGAAATTTTAAAACAGATTTAGTCTGTTTTTTTGTGAAATATAGTTTTCAATCAAAATGGAATATGGTATAATTGAACATATAGAATAAACGGAGGTAAATTATGACTTTTGATAGTATATTAAGCTTAGTAAAAAAAATATTTGATGTTTTATTAGTGTGGCTAGCGCTATATTACATATTAAAAAACTTAAGAAAAAATGTAAAAATGGTTTTACTTTTTAAAGGAATATTAATAATCGTTTTACTTAAAATTATAAGCGATTTGTTTGATCTTGTAACAATTGGATATTTACTTGATTATATGATAACTTGGGGGCCACTAGCTATTATAGTTATTTTCCAGCCAGAAATAAGAAATGTTTTAGAGCATTTAGGAAGAAGTCAATTACTTGGTAGACATAAAGTCTTAACTGTAGACGAAAGAGAAAAGGTTGTATATGAAATAACAAGTGCAATGGAAACTTTACGCAAAGAAAGAATAGGCGCATTAATGGTTATTGAAAGAGATAATAGTTTAACAGAATATATTCAAAAATCAAAAAAAATATATGCAGATATATCATCAGATTTATTGATTTCAATATTTTTTCCAAACAATCCATTACATGATGGTGGAGTAATAATTCAAGGTGATAAAATAACAAGCGCTGGGGCAGTTTTTCCAACAAGCGATAACTTAAAAATAAGCAAAAGACTTGGAACAAGACATAGAGCAGCACTTGGAATATCAGAAACAGGAGATTGTATTGCTTTGGTTGTATCAGAAGAAACAGGTCGTTTATCAATAGCTATGAATGGTGAACTTAACTACAATTTAACTTTAGATGAAGTTAAAATGATTTTGCTTGAAGAATTACGACCAAAAAGATCATTAATCCTTGATGAAGAAGAAGGGGAGGAAGAAACTGATGAAGAAGATAATCAAAGCAATTAAAAACATATTTTCAGCAATAGGAAAGTTTATTGATAAAAGAATAATTTTACCAATAACTAAACTTGTTGTAAGAATAACTTCAAAATTTGATAAATCAGGAAAACGATTAGAAAATTGGTTATCTAAAACTAATACATTATTATTCGTTTCCTTGTTTTTAGCAGTCATAATTTTTATCGTTATAGATCAAAAAATATTAGTTTTTGCTAATAACTCTGCAGAAGTAATTAAAAATCAACCAATTGAAGTAACATATAATGAAGAAGCTTATGTTGTAGAAGGATTACCTGAAACAGTTGATATAACATTGATTGGAAGCAAAACAGATTTATATATAGCAAAACAATCATCATCACATAAAGTAACTGTTGATTTAAGCGGATTAAAACCAGGGACACATAAGGTAAATATAGAATACAATCAAAATGCAGGCTCAATAGAATATATGGTTAATCCTAGTGTAGCAACCGTCATAATATATCAAAAAGTATCTGAAACAAGAACATTATCAGTTGATCTATTAAATCAAGATGAATTAGATCCAAAATTAGTTATTGAAGGAATTAATTATGATACTGATAAAATAGTAATTAAAGGTGCTGAACATCAACTAAAACAAGTAGCTGAAGTAAAAGCATTAGTAGATGTAAAAAATATTGTCTCTCAAGAAGTAGGAACACAAAAATTAAAAGATGTACCACTACGTGCATATGATATTGATGGTAATATTGTGGATGTAGAAATTGTTCCAGAAAAAATTGATGTTGACGTTACCATCGCCTCGCCAAGTAAGGAATTACCAATTAAAATAATTCCAAAAGGTGATGTAAGCTTTGGACTGGCGATAAGTTCAATGAATATGAATGAAACTAAAGTAACTGCATATGGTAATGCGGAAGCGTTGGCTAAATTAAAATATATCCCAGTTGAAATAGATGTTAGTAATTTAAAAGAAAATAAAGAATATAAGAAAGAATTAAGTAAACCTGTTGGAGTTAAATCATTATCTATTAATAATGTAACAATAAATGTTTCTCTAGATAGTGTTTCAAGTAAAGATATTGATGGAATAAATGTTGAGTATAAAAACTTAGGAGATTCATATACTGTTCAAGGAACAAGTGAAACTGCTACCAAGGTAACAGTAAACTTAAAAGGTGTAAAATCTGTAATAGATGCAATAAAAACAGATGACTTAAGTGCTTATATAGATTTAGGTGGATATGGTGAAGGAGAATACGAAGTCGATGTAAAAGTTGATGGAAATGATAACAAAATAAAATATACACCAAAAACAAAGAAGGTTAAGATCAAAATAGTAAAAAAATAAACTGATTAATGTCAGTTTATTTTTCTATATGATTAAATAAAAGCCCAATATTGATAAGTCCACATACACCAACAATTATATATATAATTCTTGCTACAATGTAAACATTACCAAATAAAGTTTCAACTAAGTTAAAATCAAATAATCCTATCATACCCCATACAAGTGCTCCAATTATAGTAAAAACAAGAGCAATTTTTTGCAAAGATTCCATGGTAATATTCTCCTTTCCAAAGTATTTATTATTATAATGAACAATATTAGAAAATTTATTCATAACTGTACTATAAACTCATATAATTAATTGAATTTAAATATGAGGTGAAAAAAATGAAAAAAGTATTTGGGTTAATTTTATTAATGGTAAGTTGTGTTGGATTGACAGGGTGTTTTGGTAGTGATAAAAATATAGCTGAAACATTTGAAAAAAAAGTTAAAAAATTAAAGAGTTATCATATTTCAGGAGAACTTGAAATAATGAATAATGAAGATAGTCATAAGTATAATATCGATGTAGCGTATAAAGAAGAAGATAATTTTAGAGTTAGTTTAAAAAATAAAACAAATAATCATGAACAAATAATTTTAAAAAATAGTGAAGGTGTATTTGTTTTAACACCATCATTAAATAAAAGTTTTAAATTTCAAAGTGAATGGCCATACAATAATTCACAAAGTTATTTACTACAAACGTTAGTAAATGATATAAAAAATGATAAAAAAGTAAAAACAATTGAAAAAAAGAATGAATATATAATAACAACTAAAGTTAATTATCCTAATAATAGCAGCCTTGTAAAACAAAAAATATATTTAGATAAAAAAGGAAATGTTAAAAAAGTAGAAGTCTTAAATAAAGAAAATATAGTAAAAATAAAAATGAAATTTAAAAAGATAGATTTATCAGCTAAATTTGATAAAAAATATTTTAATTTAGATGACAATATGAGCGTATCATCAAGTTCAAAAGAAACAATAAAACAAATAGAAGATATCATTTATCCAATGTATATGCCAGAAAACACCTATTTAGATAGTCAAGAAACAATTAAAACTGATGATGGTCAAAGAGTTATATTAACCTTTGCAGGAGAAAGTCCATTTATGATTGTAGAAGAAACAGTTAGTGAAAAGGCAGAAAACGTTGTTGTACCTGTTTATGGGGATCCTGTTATGATGGTTGATGCTATAGGATCAATGACAGAAAATTCTGCTAATTGGATAAGTAATGGAGTTGAATACTATGCAGTCTCAGAAGTATTAAGCGGAGAAAAATTATTAGAAGTTGTAAATTCAATCAATACTATACCTGTTGGTAAATAAATTTAAAATAAAATTTTGCTAAAACATAAAATCGTGTTATAATACAATACAGGTGATAAAAATGAATGGAAATTATGACTTAAAAACAATTTTGAAATTTATAATAATTGTCTTAATAATAGCAATAGCATTTTACTTTATAACAATTTTAGTATCAAAAAAAGAAACTAGTACAAAAACTACAAGTGAAGAGGCAGTTATTCAATATGAAGAAATAATTATAGGAAACATGTTTGAACAAAAAGAAGAAGAATACTATGTTCTTTTAAAAAAAGCAGATGATCCTTACCTAAGTTATTATGAAACAAATATAACAAATTATAAGAGTAAAGACGATGCATTAAAAGTTTATACAGTTGATTTAAGTAGTGCCTTTAACAAAAAATACATTAGTGATACTAATAATATAGAAAAAGACAATTTTAAAATTAATTCAACTGTTTTACTAAAAATCAAAAATAAGGAAATAGTAGAATCATATGAAAATAATACTGAAATAATGAATCAGTTAAAACAAATGACAGAGTAGTTTAATTAATAAACTACTTTTTATTTTTACATAGACAATAAAAAATTATTGTGATATATTATAAAATAGGTGATATGATGGATAGAAAAAAACAAATTTTAAATAACGGATTCAAAACAACAGAGGTTATTTTCCTTATTGTAATTACATGTATTATTAGTTTAATAATGGGTTGGAGTATAAGTAATAAATCAAATTTACAAAAAACAACACCAAAAACAAATGATAAAGAGTTACAAGAATTTATTGATAATTATAACTATATATTAGAAAACTATTACAAAAATGTCGATTCAAAAAAACTTTTAGACGGAGCAACAGAAGGAATGGTAAAACAATTAGGTGATCAATTTTCAACAGTAATACCAGATGAATCAACAAATAACTTTAACATTCGCCTAGAAGGAACCTATGAGGGGATAGGTGTTGAGATTGTAAATGATGAAAATAAAAATATCATTATTTATAGTGTTATTGAAGATAGCCCTGCACAAAAGGCCGGATTAAAACCAGGCGATATAATAATAAAGATAGATGATAAAGATTTTACAAATAAGGAAACAACAGCTTTAACATCATATGTTCAAAATAATAAAAATGAAAAATTTAAATTAACTGTTAAAAGAGATAATGAAGAAAAAACATTTGAACTAAAAAGAGAAAAAGTAACACTAAAATCCATCAATGCAAAACTAATTGAAAAAGAAAATAAAAAAATAGGATATATATATGTATCAATTTTTGCAAATGACACATATAACCAATTTAAAAAAGAATTAGAAAAACTAGAAAAAGAAAATATTGATTCCCTTATTATAGATGTAAGAGATAATACAGGAGGGCACCTAACAACTGTTTCCAAAATGCTATCACTATTTTTAGATAATAAACATATCATTTACCAAACACAAACAAAAAAACAAACTAAGAAATTTTATTCAACAGGAACGAAAACAAAAAAATATAAAATAATAGTTCTTCAAAATGAAAATAGTGCTTCCGCATCAGAACTACTTAGTGCTACCTTAAAAGAAGAGTATCATGCTACAGTAGTCGGAACGAAAAGTTATGGAAAAGGTACAGTTCAAGAATTAATAACAACAAGTTCTGGAAATGAATATAAATTTACAACAAAAAAATGGTTAACACCTAAAGGAAATTGGATTCATAAAAAAGGCGTAGAACCTGATGTAAAAATAGACTTGAGTGAGGAATACAAAAATAATCCATCTGAAGAAAATGATAACCAATACAATAAAGCAATTGAAGAAGCAATTAAAGAGAGATAATCTCTTTTTTTGTTATAGGGTTTATTTTTTTTTATAAAAAGTTTATAATGAAACAAGAAAGAGGTGTTATATGAAAAATATATACATCGGAGACAATTATGAAATACAATGTTATAAACACAATTCAAAAATTCATCGATGTTGGAGTGAGGCAGTTATTCTTGATATAAAAAAAGATTATATAGTTTGTGGAAATAATAAAGCATTAGTCATTGAGTCCGATGGTAGAACAAGAAAAACAAGAGAACCGGCTGTTATGTATTTTTTTAAGAATAAATGGTTTAATGTAATAGCTCAGTTAAAAAAAGAAGGTATATCATATTATTGTAATATAGCAAGTCCTTATATAATAGAGGATAATACAATTAAATATATAGATTATGATTTAGATTTAAGAATTTTTCCTAATGGAGAATATAAAATACTTGATAAAATGGAATACAAGTATCACAAAAGAATAATGAATTATTCTGATGAACTAGATGTAGCAATTAGAAATGGTCTCGATGAATTGATAAACATTTATAATAATGGTTCAAAAATATTTGATGAAAAAATAAATTTAGAATATAATAAAAAATATAATGAAATATTAAAAGAAAAAAATTAATGGAATTATTTAAAATAAAATGAATAATATATAATATAAGAGTAATGTAATAATAGAAATTTACATTATTTTTTATAAAATTAAGGAAATTTAAAAAAATTTCAAAAAAGTCTTGACTTAGTCAAACCAGTTTGTTATATTAGTGTTGCTTTTTCAGAAAGGAACACCGAAAAATGTCAAATTTTGAAAAAAAATTAAAAAAAAATAAAAATTTGTAAAAAAGTGTTGACTTAATGGAAATGGTTTGATATATTAGTATTGCTTTCAAGAAAGGAAGCAACGAAATGATCTTTGAAAACTGAGCAAAAACAAAAGTCAATTCAAAGTTAGGAATACAAACGAACATAAAAAAATATTGATAAATTATTTTTTTTTGGAGAGTTTGATCCTGGCTCAGGATGAACGCTGGCGGCATGCCTAAGACATGCAAGTCGAACGAAGTGGCCCTTTGACTTATATTGAAACTTTGAGTGCTTGCACGATTTGTTGATTTATAATGATTAGGATTTCCCACTTAGTGGCAGACGGGTGAGTAACACGTGGGTAACCTACCTCAGAGACTGGGATAACTATTGGAAACGATAGCTAATACCGGATGATTCATAACTACATAAGTAGATATGCTAAAAGGAGCTTCGGCTTCACTTTGAGATGGGCTTGCGGTGTATTAGCTAGTTGGTGGGGTAATGGCCTACCAAGGCAACGATGCATATCCGAGCTGAGAGGCTGATCGGACACACTGGAACTGAGATACGGTCCAGACTCCTACGGGAGACAGCAGTTAGGAATATTCGTCAATGGGGGAAACCCTGAACGAGCAATGCCGCGTGAGTGATGACGGTCTTATAGATTGTAAAACTCTGTTGTGAAGAAAGAAACCTTACTATAGGTAATGATAGTAAGCTGACGGTACTTCACCAGAAAGCCCCGGCTAACTACGTGCCAGCAGCCGCGGTAATACGTAGGGGGCGAGCGTTATCCGGATTTATTGGGCGTAAAGCGTGTGTAGGCGGTTTGTTAAGTCTAAGATCAAAGCCCGAGGCTCAACCTCGGTTCGTCTTAGAAACTGGCAGACTTGAGTGCAGTAGAGGCAAGTGGAATTTCTAGTGTAGCGGTGAAATGCGTAGATATTAGAAGGAACACCAGTGGCG
>OLQO01000027.1_pt1 | contig 151707 bp, 158 predicted proteins | sample 1672281 | NCBI WGS metagenome assembly OLQO01 (sample SAMEA3136667, study PRJEB25190) | human gut metagenome | biome: human gut; feature: human-associated habitat; material: faeces | place: Austria | collected 2013
CCATCCAACCCCGGAACTATTGCAATTTATTGCCATTTAAACCCGGAACCGTTGGCAATTTTTTTGCATAACATATTAAGAGGTGTTATTATGTTAATTAATATTATTTTTCTTGCTATTTCAAGTAGTATAGATTCTCTTGGAATTGGAATTACATATGGAATAAAGGAAACTCGAATATCTTATATAGCAAATTTAATTTTATTTGTAATTTCTTTTGCTATAACTTCTTTTTCTATATGGATTGGAAATAGCATAAAAAATATTTTTTCTACTAATATAACTAACATTATTGGTAGCATTATTTTAATTAGTATGGGAATTTTTATGATGTTTCAATCACTTAAGAAATCTAAAAATACAGAATATTTACCTTCTTCTAATTTTAAGAAAAATAAAGAAAAAATCTATAAATTATTTATAAGATGTTTGGGAATAACAATTCAAATTATTAAAAATCCTAATTATTCTGATTTTGATAATTCAAAAAAAATTGATTCTAAAGAGGCTATCTTTTTAGGATTAGCTCTTTCTTTAGATAGTTTTTGTATTGGAACTGGCTCTAGTATGATTGGTATTGAGTCTAACATTTTTCCCTTTTTTGTTAGTTGCTTTCAACTATGCTTTTTAATATTTGGAACTTTTTTAGGAAGAAAAATTAATAAAATAAGCAAAATACCAGACAATATTTGGTCAATATTATCTAGTATTTTATTAATTTGTATAGGTATATTAAAACTGTTTTAAAGTAAGGCTTTTATTTGCTCATCTTGTTTTAGCCTTGCACTTAAAAAGTGGTAGCTTTCTTTGTTTTGTTTTACCGCTATTTCAGCTATATCTTCTTGGTCTCTTAAACGCAAACTTGCATATTTTATTATTAACCCTTTGTTAGTTACTGCTGCTCTTACCACATCTTCATCATCTCTTAATTCTTGACTTGCATAATATAATGTTTGTCCATATGTTTTTACACTTTCCAATATTATGTCTTTGTCTGCTCTTAAATTTTCAGATGCATAACATGCAGTCCATGGGGCTCCTTTTATTGCTAACATCATTATCTCTTTATCGTCTTTTAATTCATCAGATATAAATTCAGCTGCTTCTCCATCTTGTTTTAAAGCTTCTATTACTACTTCTTTGTCATTTTGTAATCTTTCTGATGCAAATTCTAATAATTTTCCTTTTTCTTGTACTGCTTTTAATACAAATTCTTTATCATCTTTATTTTTTATTACATCTTCTATTTCCATTTGTATATTTCTGCCCTCTTCCTTTTTTATTAAAATGATTTATTTGTTTTCTACATTATATCATTTTATTTTATTGTTGCATAGTTTTTTAAAAAAATAAAAAAAGAGCCTTAAACTCTTTTTTGTTATTATAGTCCATATTTGTTTCTGAATTTTTCTGCTCTTCCTCCAATTTTGTCTTGTCTTGTGTTTCCTGTCCAGTATGGATGACATTTTGAGCATACGTCTACTTTAATATCTTTTTTTGTTGAACCAACTTCTAAAACATTACCACATGCACATGTGATTGTTGTTTGGTTATATTCTGGATGTATTCCTTCTTTCATTTAAGTTCACCTCTTTCTCATCGCTTAATAACTTGACTGTTGTTTATAATAACATATTTTTAAATATTTTTCAAGTATTATTGTGCTTTATTTTCATTTTTTTGATTTTGTTCATAAACATATTGTGCTGATGATAACATTTCTTTGTTAAGGGATAATTTATTTATTAATTTTCCCATTACATTGAATACACATGCAATTATTAAAATTAACATTCCAATTTTTTTCCAATTTTTTGCAATCATTGTAATCTCTCCTTTTACACAATACATTTATATTATACTTTTATTTTTGTTAATTGTCAATATTTTTCATTTTTTTGGTTATACTATTCTAAGGTGATTATATGAAAAATAAATATTGGATTATTATTGGTGCTATAATTATTATAGCTATTGTTGTTGCAATCTTTTTTTTCAATAAAAATAAAAATGAGAATAAAACAAATTATCAAGCAAGCAAAACCGAAACTACAAAAAATGTTCGGAAATAATACATCTACAAATAATACAAATACATCAAACCAAAATACTACTAAAGAAATAGAAAATAATACATCAGCAGGTTTAAATGAAACTAATATAACTAAAAATCTTACAGGAGACAATACCCCAGAATATAAAGAAGAAGAAATTTCATCTTTTACCACAAAAATTGTAACCAAAGATAGTTCTAGGCAAAAAAATATTTCTATTACTTGTTCTACTTTAAATGATACATTGGTTGAAAATGGGGCTGAATTTTCTTTTTGTAATACTGTAGGTCGTGCAACTACCGCTAAGGGCTATGAAGAAGCTGATATTTTTGATGCAAACCGGAAAAAAGAAAAAAGGTCTTGGTGGTGGTAATTGCCAAGTAAGTACTACATTGTATAATGCCATACTTAATGCACCTTCATTAGTCATTACTGAAAGACATTCTCATAGTAACAAAGTTCCTTATATTCAAAATGGTAAAGATGCTGCAGTTGCCACAGGTAGTTATGATTTAAAATTTAAAAATAATTCAGGTAAAAAAATTAAAATTAAAGCATCATGTAGCCAAAATGATGTTACCATAAAATTACTTCAATTATCTTAACTAAATTTTCCATATATGTTTTCTTCTATTTTTGCTTTTTTAAGCATAATATGTATAAAACTTATATGGAGGTTTTTTTATGAAATCAATTGTTAAATACTTTATTTGTTTTAATATATGTTTAATATTAATATTATCTTTTACATGTCTATCATTTGCAAAGCAAACTGCATATGTTTGGTCAAATAATTCATCTAGTATACAAACAGCATCTACACCAGATGACAATAATTCACTAAGCTTAGAGTCAGCATCTGCTATACTAATAGAACAATCAACTCGGGCAAATTCTATATTCCCATAATATTCATGAAAAGTTACGTCCTGCTTCAGTAACAAAAATAATGAGTGTTTTACTAATTATGGAACAAATTGAACAAGGAAAATTATCTTTAACTGACCAAATTAATTGTTCAGAAAATGCTTCTTCTATGGGTGGATCACAAATTTGGCTTGACCCAAGAGAAACTTTATCTGTAGATGAAATGTTAAAAGCTATATGTGTTGTATCTGCAAATGATTGTGTTGTTGCCATGGCAGAGCATATTGCAGGTTCAGAAGAATCTTTTGTTAAAATGATGAATGACAAAGCAAAAGAACTTGGGATGAATGATACTTGTTTTAAAAATTGCCATGGAATTGACGAAGATGGTCATATATCCTCTAGTTATGATATTAGTTTAATGTCTAGAGAACTTTTAACCAAATACCCTCAGGTAACAAAATATACTACTATATATATGGATAGTTTGCGTGATGGAAAATCACAATTAGTAAATACAAATAAATTAATTAGAACTTATAAAGGCGCAACAGGCCTAAAAACAGGTTCAACATCACTTGCTTTATATAATTTATCAGCAAGTGCAACTCGTGATGATTTATCATTAATTGCTGTTATTATGAAAGCTCCTTCAACAAAAGTAAGATTTGCAGAAGCTACAAAACTTTTAGATTATGGTTTTAGCAAATTTTCTTTCAAACAATTTGCCAAAAAGGGGGATATTGTAAACACTATAAATGTTAACAAAGGAGTTAAAAGTACTGTTAATGTTGAATTTGAAGAAACTTCTGGATGTTTAATAGAAAAAGGAAATGAAAATAAGATTGAGCAAACTATAACAATTAATCCAATAACTGCACCTATCCACAAGGGGCAAGTAGTTGGTACTGCCACATATTCATTAAATGGAGATACATTGTCTACCACGAACATTATAGCTTCAAATGATGTTGATAAAACCACTATTTTTACAATGTCAAAACAAATAATTTACAAATGGATCAATTTATTAAGAACATAAGCATTTTATATATTAAATAAAATTAAATATTTAAATGCCACAATAATTTGACTAAAAAATGTGGCATTTAAATTAAAATATTAATTTTGGGTTTTAAAATCCAACAATTTTATTATACATATCAATTGCATAATTATCTGTCATCCCAGCTATATAATAAATTATTGCTTGGCTATATGATTTCCTATCATTTAAATCAAATATAGCCTTATTTTTAGCATTTTTATTTCTTGGTAAATTCCAATAATAAGATAGCCAATCTTCAAAATCTTTAAATAATTCTGGATAAAACCTTTTTAAATTTTCTTTTGAATTATTTAATGTGTCATAAATTTGATTTAATACTAATTCAAAATATTTTGTTGATGGTTTAAGCCTTTCAGATAAATATATATATTTGTAATTAAAATCTTTTATTTCTTTTATTAATTCAAATATTTCTTCTGAAAAACATAGTCCTTTTTCTGGTGATGAATTATTGCATAAATCATATATCAAACTATTTATAATAACAGTATTGTTTATTACCTCACTTTTGTTTTTGTTTAGTATTTTATATAAATCATCCAAATGTTCATCTAATATTCCCAGGGTTATAGCATCTTCTATGTCTCTTCCTAAATAAGAAATTTTATCAGCAATTTTTACTACACACCCCTCCCATGTATATGGAGCATATTGGTTAGGTTTAGAATAACTATTTAAATCTATATATTCATCTCTTGGTTTTAATTTATTTTCATCAATCTCCCCACAATGAGATATTATTCCATCTCTTACTGCATATGTTAAATTTAAATTTTGCATATTTTTAGACTTATCTTCTAATAATTCTATTTTATCAACAAACTCTAATCCATTTTTTTCATGCCAAAACGTTTTTCCTAAATCTCTTTTTGATATTTCAGACAAAATTTTTTCACCTTGATGACCAAAAGGACTATGTCCTATATCATGAGCTATTGCTATAGCTCGTGTTAATTCTACATTTAACCCCAAATATTTAGCTATTGTATAACTAATAGATTCAACATATGTAACATGTTCAATTCTTGTACAAATATGATCATTTTCAGGCGAAAAAAATACCTGTGTTTTATGTTTTTGTCTTCTATAAGCATTACTATGTATTACTCTTGTATAATCCCTTTCAAACTCTGAACGTATATCATTTCCCCTAGAATATAATTTTTCTTCTCTTTTTATCATATTTGCCCATTTTAAATTATTGCTATTTGCTGCATAATTTTTAAATAAATCTTTCATTAAAATCACCTTAATGCAGATTATAACATAAATACACAAAATAGACAATGAACTTATTTATTTGTCTTAGCATTTGTTCATTTATATAGTTACAATTCAAAGTTATAATTATAACTTTGAATTGTTTTTTATTTGTAATACTTTAAATTTTATTACTCATCTTCATAATCTTCAAATTCATCATTGTCAAAATTAGTATCATCATATTCAAATTCATATTCTGTATTACTTTTGTTTGGATTGTTTTTCTTTTTATCTTGTTCTATTTTTTTCATAGTGTTTTCTATATTTTCTGTCTGCTTTTCTTGTTTTTTTTCAATTCTTTCTTGTTTTTTTGTATTTTGTTTCATTTGTTTTAATATTTCTTGTGTTTCCTGCTTTTTGTTACTAATACATCTATTCATTATATTATTTGTTTTTTCTATTAAATCTGGTATATAGTCTAAAATTTTATCTATTGATGACGAATGATTTACTGGTAATAATTTTACATTATTTTGTGATATTACAATAAACTCAATTGGGTTTATTGTAACTCCTGCTCCACTTCCTCCTCCAAACGGTAACCTATATTGTATTTGCTCCTCTTTGTCTTTCTTTGAGTATTCATCTATTGTTTCTCCAGAAAATTCGCTTCCTCCTGCTGCAAAACCAAAACTAACCTTTGATATTGGAATAATAACTATATTATTAGATGTTTCTATTGGTTCCCCTATTATAGTATTTACATCTATCATATCTTGTATGCTACTCATAGCTGTAGTCATAAGCCCTTCTATTGGATGTTCGCTCATACTTTTCCACTCTCCTTTTCTTTATTTTAGCGCATATTACTTTTATAATATGTATCATTTTTATCTCAAATATACCCTCAAATACTATATTTACCAAATTTCCTTTATTATAAATTGGATTTATTTCTAGCCTTTGTTTTTCTTCTTTAACTCTCTTCTTAGTAAGGACTATACTCCAAATTGTGCTTATTATTGGGACAATAAAAGACGTTAATATTGTATTTTCTGTTCCAAAATTAATTTTTAGCTTAATCTTTTCTATGTGCATTTGTAATTTTTTTGCATCATTAATATTTTCTTTAGTTATTTGTTTTCCAATTTTATTTATATCTAGTTTTATTTTTTTGTCTTTTAAATTATTCTCTAATTTTTTTAATTTTTCCCTGTTTATTTTTAAGTTTATTATTGGCAATGTCCCAAAAATAACTAATTTTATTTTGAACAAAAAAGTATCATTTAATATCTTGTTTTTATTTTTTGGCAAATTTAATCTAAAATTTTCTATTTCTACTTGTATTTTTGAAAATATTAAAACTATTATAATAGTTAATAATATAAAAAGAAAAACCAATATTTTGTCCTCCTTATAGACTTTATATTAGTTTTTCCAAAAATTTCTTTTATAAACCTTTTACGAAATATTTTTATTCTTTTTCTCTACTAAAATATTTCCAAATAATTCCTCTTGATTTGTAGATACTTTACTTCTTCTAGATAATTCTAATAATCCACTAAATGCTGTTACTACTTCTTGTTTGTTTTTCTTTTTTATTGAAAACAATTTATTAAATATAAACTTTTTTTGCTTTATTAATACTTTTAGCATTTCTTTTACTTTGCTTGATACTGTATAATTTTCTACTATTGCAATTTTTTCTATATTTTTTGCATTTTGATTTATTTTTACACTATTTCTCTCTATCAAATTTTTATATAGCTCAGGAATTAGTGATTTTTCATAATTTATTTCCAACTGTTTTTTTGGTAATTCTATTTCTTCTTGTCCTTTAAAGAATCTATTAGAATACATTAAATAGTTTTGTTTTAAAGTTTTACTTATTTCTTTAAATTTTTTGTATTCTATGATTCTGTTTATTAGCTCTTCTTCAGTTAATTCTTCTTCTTCCTCGTTTTGTTTTGGAAGTAATTTTTTTGATTTTAAATATAAAAGAGTAGAAGCCATAACTAAAAATTCACTTGCAATTTCTAAATTTAATTTTTCCATTTCATTTAAATATTTTATATACTGATCTGTTATTTCACTTAAATTTATGTCATATATGTTCATTTTGTTTTTATCTATTAAATGACATAATAAATCAAGCGGTCCCTCAAAATTTTCTATTTTTATTGCATATTGTTTTGTTTCTAATGTCAAAATTGCCATTCTTATTAACATCCTCTCTTTTATTCATCTTTATATTGCTCTATAGCAGAATTTATATTTTCTATTTTATAACCTTTTTTTATCAAATATACTTTTATATCTTCTAGTTCCATTGTATTTGATTTTTTATATATAATATTCTTTGCAGATTTTATTTCATAATTGTTTAATTCTTCATTTTCATTATATATATAATCTTCTATTAGATTTTTATTTAACCCTTTTGATATTAATTTATATTGTATTTCTTTTATTGATAAGTTTTTTAGTATCATAAAATTGTTTATTGTTTTTTCTATATATTGTCCATCATCTATGTATTTAGCTTCTTTTAAGTATTCTATTATATCATCTAATAAATTTTCTTCTATGCTTTTAGAAAACTTATTTCTTATTTCATATTCACTTCTTTTTTTGTATAATATATATTTTAATACTTTTGTTTTTTCTTTGTCAAATTCTTCTTTTGAATACATAGGTTGCCTTCTTTCATATTATTCTTCATCTTCTTCTATTGATGGTAATTCTTCTCCTAAACTTTCTTCAAATGCTTTTGCAAAATTAGCTCTTACTTTGCTTTCTACTTCTTCTAATAGTTTTGGATTTTCTTTTAAGTATCTTTTTACATTTTCTCTTCCTTGTCCTATTCTTTCTCCATTATAACTAAACCATGAACCACTTTTTTCTATTATGTCTAGATTTACTGCCATATCTAAAATATTACCTGCTTTTGATATTCCTTCTCCATACACAACATCAAATTCTGCTTCTCTAAATGGTGGTGCAACCTTATTTTTTATTACTTTTACTCTTACTCTATTTCCTTTTACTTCACCATCTTGCTTAATATTTTCAATTTTTCTTATATCAAGTCTAACTGATGCATAGAATTTTAAAGCCCTTCCTCCTGTTGTTGTTTCAGGATTTCCAAACATTACTCCTATTTTTTCTCTTAATTGATTTATAAAAATCAATACGGTTTTTGTTTTATTTAAAGCTCCTGTTAATTTTCTTAGTGCTTGTGACATAAGTCTTGCTTGTAGTCCCATATGTGAATCACCCATGTCACCATCTATTTCTGCTTTTGGAACTAAAGCTGCAACAGAATCTACTACTATTACATCTAAAGCTCCACTTCTAACTAAGCTTTCTGTAATTTCTAATGCTTGCTCTCCTGTGTCTGGTTGTGACACTATTAAATTATCTATATCAACACCTAATTTTTTTGCATATACTGGATCTAATGCATGTTCTGCATCTATAAATGCTGCATCTCCACCCATTTTTTGTGCTTCTGCAACTATATGAAGTGCAAGTGTAGTTTTTCCTGATGATTCAGGACCAAATACTTCTATAATTCTACCTCTTGGTACTCCTCCTATTCCTAATGCCATATCCAAACTTAAAGCTCCTGTTGGTATTGCTTCTACTTCCATTGCTTTAAATTCTCCTAATTTCATTACAGAACCTTTTCCAAATTGTTTTTCTATTTGACTCATTGCCATCTCTAGTGCTTTCTTTTTTTCTAAATTTTCGCTCATGTTTTTCCTCCTTATTTTTATGAACTTTTGTTTGATAAGTGTATTATATACCAAATTTTTGTTTTGTCAAGTATTTTTTTATTTTTATTTATACCATCCTTCTATATTGTAAAATACATTGTACCAATTGGGTGATACATCCCCTACTAAATTTGAATTATACAAAACATTGTATTTACTATTAGCCAAGCTAATATATGGTATTTGTGTGTTATATATTTGTTCTAATTTTTCATATTTTTCTTTTAATATTTTTTCGTCTGTTGTATTTTTTACTTCATTCATAATCTGAGTAATTTCTTCGTTTGAATAATTTGCTAAATTTCCTTCTCCGAAAAATGTTGTCATGTCTGGTGAGATTCCTAAATAATTACTACATAATATAATATCATAATTTTTATTTTGTAAATAGCTTTCATATTGTGTATCTGACGCGTAAATTAAATTTATTCTTATACCTTGATTTTCTAATTGTGTCTTTATATTTTCAGCAACTGCTTTTTTGCTTTCATCACTAGCCTTTACAACAAAATTTAAAGATATTTTTTGTGTTTTATTATTCAAATACTTTTGCCAAGACTGATTTTTATAACTCCATCCATTATCTACTAATTCTTGTTTTGCTTGTTCTAAATTGTAATTTATATTCGAATTTTTACTACTATTATACAACCAAGAACCATACTCTAAAGGGAAATTACAAGTATAATATTTATTGCCATAAACATTTGAAGTAATACCTGTTTTATCAATAGACTCCGCAATTGCTTTCCTTACCGTTAAGTCTGATAATATATTGCTTGTTGTATTTAATGCTAAAAATATATGTTCTCTGCCCCTTACTTCTTTTAAATTATATCCTATTGTACCTATATAATCATTAAAATTACTATTATCTGTTGCTAATAGATCAATATTTCCTGTTTTAAAACTGTTATATAATTCCCCAACTGAAGAATATAAATTTATATTTATTTTTTCTAGTGATAATCCTATATTTTTTGAATTCCACCAATTATCATTTTTTTCCAATGTAATATATGATGTCTCAGCATTTACAATTTTGTATTTTCCTGTTCCCACTGGATTTAGGTTTTTGTTAGTATTTGAAAAATCCTCTCCTTCATAGTAGTCTTTTGATAATATTGGAAATGTTAAATAATATTCAAAAAAAGGAACTTCCTGTGACAAATGAATATTTAAAGTATAGTCATCAACAATATCTACCCCTGATACATATTGTACATTATATGCATAAATTGATGTTACATTTTCATCTGTTTTTATTTTATCTATAGTAAAACGTACATCTTCTGAGGTAAACTTAGAACCATTTGACCATTTTACATCATCTCTAATTCTTATTATATATGTTTTTTCATCTTGCTTTGCCCATTCTTTTGCAAGTGCTGCTTCTGGTTTGTAATCTTTTGTTAAATTTACTAATGGTTCATATATTAATCTACTTATACTTTGTACATTCTTGTTATTACTAATTATTGGGTTTATTGTATCAAATTGTGCAATTCCTATAGTTATTTCTTTAATTTTTTCTTCATTCTGAGATGAACTACTATATTCTTGCTGTTTTTTTATTTCTTCTTCACCTTTAATTTTAAAATATGCAAATATTACTATTCCAATTAGTACTAATATAAATAAATATTTAGGCCATTTGCTTTTCATTTTTTCACCTCTAATTTATTATAAGATATCTATCTCTTGTGTTGTTAAACCTGTAATTTCTTTTATTTGCTCTATATCCATTTTCTTTTCTTTCATTTTTTTGGCTATCTCTATTTGCTTATTTTTTTCTATTTGTTTAAAAAATTTATCTTTTTCTTCATCTAGCCTCTTTTTATCTTCAACAAATTGTTTTCTATCTTCATCAAGCTTCATTTGACCCTCGTCAAGCTTCCTTTGGCCTTCGTCAAGTTTCTTTTGGTCCTCGTCAAGCTTCCTTTGGCCTTCGTCAAGCTTCCTTTGGCCTTCGTCAAGCTTCCTTTGGCCTTCGTCAAGCTTCCTTTGGCCTTCGTCAAGTTTCTTTTGGCCTTCATTAAGCTGCTTTTTTCCTTCATCAATTTGAATTTTGAGCTTTCTCACCTCTTCTTCTTCTCTTTTTCTAGTATTTTCTTCATATACAGCTTTTTCTCTCCACCATGCCAATTGTTGCATTTTTCCATCTTCACTTAATTTATCTAATTTTTGTTTGGCTTCTTTTAGTGCTTTATTTTCATCCATTTTCTTTATCACCCTTTCAGATTTTGGATTTTCTAAAAACATTAACCAATCTAATAAATTGTCATTTATATTTTTTATATTTTCTTTTAATTTGTCTAGCTGTATTATATGAATTTCTAACTTATCTGTCAATATTTTCTGTTTATTTTTCGTCTCTAAAATTTTCCATTTAGTATGACATTCCATATCTTCAAGTCCTGAAACATTTTTGTCTGTTATTAAAATAATTATACTTTTCTATAACTTATTATAATCTTGACCTTTTGCTATACTTCTTATATATAATTTACTCCAGTAAAATAATATTCTTTCTTTTATATATTCCTGTTTTATCATCTGCATTTCTATATCACAATTCTGATTTTCATTAATTTTAACTGCCACATCTAAAATGCCAAGTTTATCATCTTGTTTTTTTCTTCTTAAAATAGGATTTATATTTAACTGTATTTTTAATATTTTTACTTCTAATATCTCTTCTAAAAAAGATTTTGTTATCCCCTCACTTCCTTCTTCACCAAATAATGCTTGAAAAACGACATCCAATTTTGGATTTAATAGCCTCTTATTTTGTTCCATATATTATAACTCCTTTATTTTAAATTTATATAATAAAAAAGTTCACCTCCTTCATTTTTCATTTTTCTTCCTACTGATTTTTTTAGATATAAAAATCTGATTTAAAAATTTGATAAAAATTAATCACATGATTTTAAATATGATAATATGTAATTTAATAAAATTATTATTACATAAATAATTTAAAAATGCAAGCAAAACAATTCGACAAAATTCAACAATACTAAGAGATTTAACTTGGTTTTGTTACACTTCTTTATGTATTGTTGTAAAAGCAAGTAAAAAAAATTCTTTTATAATTAACCTATAATAAAAAAGCTATATTATAAATATTTTATTTACAATATAGCTTATATTTATTCTTATTAATTTCTTGATTCAACAATAAGTTTTATACCAGTTCTATCTTCTCCCTCCACTTCAACTTCTGCAAATGCTGGTATACAAACAAGGTCAACACCTGCTGGTGCTACAAAACCTCTTGCAATAGCCACTGCCTTTACTGCTTGATTTAATGCTCCTGCTCCAATTGCTTGCATTTCTGCTTTACTTGATTCTTTTACTAATCCAGCTATAGCTCCTGCTACTGAATTAGGATTTGATTTTGATGAAATCTTTAAAATTTCCATTTTCTTTTGCCTCCTAAAAATTTATTTTTTGCTATAATCTTTATTGCGTTTTCAATTTTACAATATTTGGAAATATTTGTAAATAGTTTTTTGGTAATTTTTTACAGTTTTCATTTGCATTTTTATTTATTTTTCGACATTTTAAGTACTTAATTTGCCAAAATAAAAAGTATATTACCAAACATGGTATTATACTTTTTTATTTTTAAGCCTGTATTCTTTTTATTTTTTTTACTTTATTATTTTTATCATCAATATCAAATAAAACTCCATTTAGCATACAATCCCCATCTGCTATTTTATACCTTTCAGGAAGCGTAGTTTCAAACCTTTTTATTGATGCTAAAATATTCATTCCAATTACAGAATTTATAGGGCCTGTCATTCCAATATCTGTTATATAACCTGTACCTTTTGGTAATATTCTTTCATCAGCAGTTTGAACATGTGTATGTGTACCAAAAATTGCCGTAACCTTTCCATCTAAAAAATGTCCCATAGCTATTTTTTCAGCAGTTGCTTCTGCATGAAAATCTATAATTATTATATCAGTTTTGCTTTTTATTTCTTCTAATATTTTTTTTACAACTAAAAATGGATTTTCTGAAAGAACATTAATATCAACTCTTCCAATTAGATTTATAACAGCTATTTTCTTTCCTTTACATTCAAAAATGTTATAACCCTTTCCTACAACATCTTCTGGATAATTCGCTGGTCTAATAAGTTTTGGATGATCTATAAATTTAAAAATATCTTTCTTCCCCCATGTATGATTCCCCATTGTTATTACATCAATATTTTGTTGTAATATATCATTAAAATTTTTTTCTGTAATTCCCATTCCTTCTGCTACGTTTTCGCCATTACATATAATAAAATCTACATTTTCATCTTTTACTATCTTGGGTAATTTAAGTTTTAATTCCCTTATTGCACAATTTCCAACTAAGTCTCCAATTGCTAAAATTTTCATTTATTTCCCTCTTTCTAATAAGAAACTATTTATTTTCAAGCTTTAATTCACTTTCAATTATTGTCATTATAATTTTTACAGTTTTTTCTAAATCATTATTTTTTAACACATAATCATATAAATTTATTCTTGACTCTTCATAATCAAATCTATTTAATCTTAAAATAACTTCTTGTGGACTTGGTTTATCAATTCTTGTTTCTAATCTTCTTTTTAATTCCTCTTTTGGCACTCTTAAAAAGATTGTTACAACTTTTGTATCATTTTTCAAAAGATCGATTAAATGTTCTGTTCCATTAACATCTATGTCTTTTACAATTATTTTACCACTTGCAATTTTTTCATTTAACAATTTTCTTGAGGTTCCATAATAGTTATCATGATGAATGTCATATTCGTAAAATTCATTATTTGCAATCATCTCCTCAAATTCTGCCTTTGAAACAAAATGGTAAGTTCCACCTTTTACATCTCCTTCTCTCATTGGTCTAGATGTAAAAGATGGAAGTGATTCTACATTTTCCATCCTTTTTATTAGTTCTTTTTTTATTGTATCTTTTCCTGCTCCTGCTACTCCAGATAATATTACTAGCATATAGTTACCTTCCCTTCAGCTATTTCATTTGCAGCAAGTGTAACTGGTGACTCTTCTTTAACATCTGTAAGCACCTTTGCTCCTGCAGCAATTTGTCTTGCTCTTTTTGAAGTAGCTATAACTAATTCATATCTGTTTTTTGATTTTGTTAGCAATTCACTAACACTTGGTTTTACCATCATAATTTTTTCCTCCTAAAAATTAATTTTCTTCTTGATCTATGTCTTTATCTACTCTTCCTGCAACAGTTTCTGGTTGAACAGCTGATAATATTATGTGCCCTGAATCCATAATTAAAACTGCCCTTGTCCTTCTTCCATATGTTGCATCTACTGCTGTCTTATTATCTTTTGCTTCTTGTACCATTCTTTTTATTGGTGCAGATTCTGGACTAACAATTGCAACAATTCTTTGTGCAGAAACAATGTTTCCAAAACCTATATTTACTAATTGCATAAAATCACTCCTTTTATTCAATATTTTGTATTTGTTCTCTTATGTTTTCTAGTTCAGTTTTTATATCAATTACATTATTGGTAATTTCTAAGTTATTTGCTTTAGAACCTATTGTGTTTGTTTCTCTATTCATCTCTTGTATTAAAAAATCTAATTTTTTTCCTACTGCTTGATCAGTATTAATCAAATTTCTAAATTGTCCTATGTGACTTTTAAGCCTTGTTACTTCTTCTTGTACTGAACATTTATCTGCATATATTACAACTTCTTGTGCAATTCTTGTTTTATCTATTTCTTCTGTTTTTAATAATTCTTTTATTCTTTTTTCTAATTTTACTACATATTCTTCAATAAGTCCAGTAGATTTAGCTGATATTTCCATTGTTTTATTTTCAACATATTCCAATCTTTGTAATAAATCACAAGATATTTTTTCACCTTCTTGTTTTCTCATATTAACTAAATTGTCTATAGCATTATTAACTGTATTTAATAATTCATTTTTTATAGTTTCATCATCACTATTTGATTTAATAGTTAATACATCTGGAAATTTTGAAATATCTGTAACCTCAATATTTGCTAATATATTTTCTTCTTTAGCTAAATTTTTAAGTTCTTTTATATACATTTTTGCAATTTCTTTATTAATTTTTATTTCATTTGCTTCACTACTGCTATTTTCATAAGTTATAAATACATCTATTTTTCCTCTTGATATTTTTGACAATATTTGTTTTTTTACATCTTCTTCTAAATAACTTATTACTCTTGGCATTTTTATATTTACATCTGAATATCTATGATTTACGCTCTTTATTTCCACCTGATATTGTCTTAAACCTATTTGCATAGTACTTTTACCATAACCTGTCATACTTTTAATCATTTAATTTTACCTCTTCTTTTCTTGGTCTTCCTCTTTTTCTTTTTGGCTTTTCTTCTACTTTCTCTTCATCATTTAATGTTTTTTTACCTTCATCTTTTTTTGCATCTTTGTTTTCAACAGAATCACTTTTCTTTTTAACAGTTTTTTTAGTTTTATTCTCTGTTATTGGTTCATCTTCTTGTGTAACTATTTTTTTAGGTCTTCCTCTTTTCTTCGGTTTATTTTCTACATTTGCAATAACTTCATTTTTTTCTTTATTTGCACTTTTTTCATCTTTATTTTTTTCTTTACTTAAAGCTTCTTTATTTACTTTGTTTTGGCTTTTACTTATTTTATCTGTTTTAACAGTTTTAGTTGTTGTTTTCTTTTTTCCTTTTGGCAATTTTTCTTTTGATGTTTTTGTGTTTTTTAATTCTTTTTTATTAGATTCTTCATTTTTTTCTTGTTCTTCATCTTCTTTTTTCCTTTTTGTTGCTTCTTTTTTTACCGGTTCATCTTTTTTTACAATTTCAGGAATATCACTTAAGCTATTTAAATACTCCTTCTTACCTTTAGTATAAATTAATATAGATTTTAATACATAATATATTGAAAAAATATATGAAGATGTTAGCATATATAATTTAAAATCTAAATTATACACTTTAATCACATATGAAACAGACAAGCTATGTGCAGCAACAACAATAAGCTCTATAAAATGTGCTAAATATTTTCCACTTTCTTTTTTGTATGCAATTTCTAATAAAATAAGACTTATTCCTAGTAGTATTGTTGTCATTACTTGCATTATTTTTTCAAATGTAAAAGAATCAAATTTACCATATGATACATTAATTCCCATTAAATACACCATTATTAATATTGCAATAATTAAATTATAAAATATATTTTTTAGTAAATTTTTATTAGCTTCTTTAGAAATTTTTGTATTAGAATCTTTAATTACTACATTTTGATTTAAATTCTTTTCTTCTGTTTTGTTTTTCATTTATTTCCCTCACTTCTATATTTCTAATTCATACATTATGTTACTTAATACATTTAATGCAACAGTTTCTGTTCTTAAAATTCTATTTCCTAATGTAATTACTTTTGCTCCACTTTCCTCTAAAAGTTTTACATCATCTTCATCTAGCCCACCTTCTGGGCCAATAATTATGCCAATATTTTTTTGATTATATTCTTTTATTTTTTTTAATTCACTTTTTAATGTTCTTTCTTTTTCTTTTTCATATGCTACAAGTATAATATCATAATTTTGTATTATATTGCAAATTAATTTTACATTTGTTATATTGTTTATTTTTGGTATAATATCTCTTTTGCATTGTTTTGCAGCTACTTCAGCAATCTTTTGCCATCTTTGTATTTTCTTTTCTTTATCTTTTTCATTTAATTTTACAATACATCTCTTCATTTCAACTGGTGTAATATCATATGCCCCAAGTTCAACTGATTTTTGTATTATATATTCCATTTTATCTGCTTTAGGTAACCCTTGAAATATTGTAACTTTAATATCAGTTTCTACATTACTTCTTAAGTTTTCCAATATATTACATTCAATTTCTTCTTTTTCTATTTTATTTATTTCACATAAATAATTTTTGCTTGTTTCACTATTACATATTTCAATATGTTCACCTTTTTGACATCTTAGAACATTTTTTATATGATTCACATCTTGTCCGAGTAATATAAATTTTATTTTCTTTTATTTGCTCTGATTTAACAAAAAACTTTGGCATTTTTGCTCCTTTTTTTATTTTATTTTTACTTTGCTATTATATCACATATTTTTAAAATTTGCCACAAAAAAAGAAATTATATGTATATTTTCTCATATAATCTCCTTTTTTTACACTTTATTAATAATTTTCAGCTTTAATTTCAAAATATGCTTTTGGATGGCTACATACAGGACATATTTCTGGAGCTTTCTTTCCAATTACTATATGTCCGCAATTTCTGCATTTCCAAATTCTATCTCCATCTTTACTAAATACCAAATCACCTTTTACGTTTTCTAGTAATTTTTTGTATCTTTCTTCATGCTCTTTTTCTATTTTTCCAACAGCCTCAAATAAATATGCGATATGATCAAATCCTTCTTCTTTGGCTTCTTTTGCCATTTTTACATACATATCTGTCCATTCGAAGTTTTCTCCTTGTGCTGCTGCTTTTAAGTTTTCTTCTGTAGATGGTATTTCTCCTCCGTTTAATAATTTAAACCACATTTTTGCATGTTCTTTCTCATTATCAGCTGTTTCTTGAAATATAGCAGCAATTTGTTCATATCCTTCTTTTTTTGCCTTACTTGCAAAATATGTATATTTATTTCTTGCTTGTGATTCTCCTGCAAATGCTTCCATTAAATTTTTTTCAGTTTTTGTTCCTTTTATGTTTTCCATATAAAATACCTCCTAATTAATTTATTATTTTATAACATATATTTACAAATTTTTCAAGATATTTTATAAGTTTTACTTTTCCTAAGTGCCAAAATAATATAAAAAATAAGTAAAAATATACTATTTACTGAAAATAGCAATATTAAAAATACAGAAAAATTTTGTGATATACATCCTGTATCATATGCCATACTAATCATCAACATGAATGCTGTATTATATGGAAGTAAGCCTGGTACAGCACAAGATAATCCATCAAATATATTTGCTTTTTCTATTTGTGTTTTATTTTTAAAGCATTTATTTATAAACTTACTAATTAATGACATTGCTGCAGTATTATTTGCTACCATTAATACTGACAATATAATAATTGCTATTCCTAAAAAATTACTCTTTTTTTCACTTTTTAAATTTTTATTAGCTATATTTTCCAATGTTTCCTCTGGAATAAATCCTGTTAATATAAATAAAAAAATCCAAAATATTATTACTCCAAATACTCCTTCTATTCCTGTTACAATACAACTATTAGAGCATAGTAATTCTTCTATATTAATAAATCCAAACAATACAGCAATTACAATGGCAGCCATATCACATACAAGTAAAACCGAAATAATATCTTTTTTCTTTATAAGCAATATTGCCATTATTATAAATGTTAACATCATTACTAAAGGAGACAATGAATAGTTATATTCTAAAACTATAGTATTATTAGGTATTAAATAATATCCTAATATAATATAAACTATACAAGATAATCCAAAACAAATTAATGAAATCTTTGCTCTTTGTTTTAATGTTTCATATAATTCTACTTTCATTGTATTTATTGAAATTATGGTAGTATCAGATATTGGTGATAAATTATCTCCAAAAAAACTCCCACAGACTATTGCTCCTAATATTAAAGCAGGATTACAATTTATTATTGTAGTTAATGGTAAAAATATTGGAACTGCCATTGAAATTGTTCCTGTTGACGTTCCAATAGAAGTTGAAACCAAACAACAAATTATAAAAACAATTAGAGGAAAAAATCTAACGTCTATTCCCATATTAATAAATAACATTAAAAATGCATTAGACACTCCTGTACTTTTTAGTATACTAGACAATATTCCTGCTAATACAAAAATTATTATACAATTTATTAAAACATTATTTTTTAAATGTTGAATACATTTTTCTCCAAATTCCCCCTTATTTTTGGTTAAAACAAATGCTAAAAACATAGAGAAAAAGCCACCTATCCAAAATGTTTTTAATGATGCTTTATTATTTATAACAAAAAAAATTATACATATAATAAAAAAGGCAATTGGCACAAACATTAAATGATTTTGTTTTTTTGATTCGATATTTTTGTTCATATAATTACTCCATATTTTATATTTTTTCTAAAAGTTCCTTATAAGTTTTATTTATATTTTCCTTAGGGATATTATGTATTTCATTAGCATCTGTTATAAAATATTCACATAACATTCCTTTAAGAATTTTCTTATCATTTAAAGTAATTCCTTGAAAATTTTCTATAATCCTATCATATAATGTAATAGAATTTAATTGTTTTTTAGGTGTCCAATTTCTATACTCATATTCTGAATAATCTTCATCTAATTTGAATACTTTTTCCTCTTTTATTTTGTTTTCTACTTCTTCTGTTAACAATAAAATATTTTTTCTTCTTCTAATAATATCTTGGGTTGATATTTCTTCTATTCTAAAGCATTCTTTAAGTTTTTCTTCAATATTACATGGGCAATAGTTTAAATATTTTAACATTGCAATTTTCCATTTTGCATGTGGCGGATATTTATTATTATATACAAATAATAAGTCTAATAAATTTTCTAATCCTTGATTTAAGAGTTCTTCACCATTATATATATATCCTCTTTCTATTACTTTTAACGGATTAATTTTTACACTCCAATTAATTCTTGATAATAAATGAGATAATAAATTTTTTCTATACTCTTTGGGAAACGTTGTTTTTCTATCTATTAATTCCTTTATTTTTCCATTTCTATCAAATACTATTTCTGATGCATAACCATATGCTTCCTTTTTTGTATCTGGCCAGTCATTTTTTTCTTCCTCATCTAATATTTGTTGGTGCATATTTATTTCCATTATTATCTCTTCTCCATTTTGTTTTTCAACTGGAATATAAAAGGAAAATGGTTGCAACCAATTGGGTATATTTTTTCTATTAACATTTAGAAAAATTCCAATATCAATATCTGAAAATTCGTCTATAAAATCTTTATATTCTGTATTTGCTAATCCTCCCAAATAAACTATACCTTCTACCTCTGGTTTACTTTTTAGTTTTTCTATTATTTCTTCAATTCTTTTTCTAATAATGGGTTTAATATTTTTGGTTTTTATTTCAGGTATCATGTAATTTTCTCCTTAACTATTAGTACAATTTTTTATTTTTTTATATAATCAATTTTTACTCCTTCTTTAGTGTCTTGTATTACAATTCCTTTTTTTAACAATTCTTCTCTTATTTCATCGGCCTTTTGCCACTGTTTATTTTTTCTTGCTTCTTCTCTCTTAGCAATTAAATTTTCTATATCACAATTCAAACTTTTTTTTATAATATTTTTTTCTTTTTCTTCTCTAATTTTTATTTTTTCTAATGAAATATCCAATCCCATAATTTCATCCATTTGTGAAATTAAATCAGAATATTTTTTTGACTTATTTTCTTTTCTTGCAATCTCCCATATTATACTTAATGCTTTAGCAGAATCTAAATCATCATTCATAGCCTCCATAAACATTTCTTTATACTTTTGTATTTCTTCTTTACTAACCTCTCCATTTGATAAACTATGAATTTTTATATTTTTTCTTAACCTATTCAAACCTATTTTAGCAGACTCTAAACCCTTAAAAGTAAAATTTAGAGGTGTTCTATAATTAGAATTTAAACAAAAATATCTATAATCTATTGCATCAAAACCTTTTTTTTCTAAATCTGCTATTGTATAAACATTTCCCAAACTTTTTGCCATTTTTCCATTATCGACTAATAAAAACTCTCCATGCATCCAATAATTTGCAGGAATTTTACCTGAATACCCTATTGATTGAGCAATTTCATTTTCATGATGTATTGGTATATGATCTACCCCTCCTGTATGAATGTCAAATTGTTCCCCTAAATATTTTCTACTCATAGCAGAACACTCTATATGCCACCCTGGATAACTTTTTCCCCATGGGCTATCCCACTGCATTATATGATTTTTGGGAGCTTTTTTCCATATAGCAAAATCCTGTGGATTTCTTTTTTCATTATCTACATTAACACGGGCACCTGCCTTTTCGCCTTGCAAATTTTTGCCTGATAAAATCCCATAATTAGGTAATTTACTTATATCAAAATATAATCCTGTACTTGTTTCATATGCATAACCATTCTCCATAATTTTTTTTACATATTCAATCATGTCTGGTATATGCTCAGTTGCTTTAGCTATAATATCTGGTTTTTTTATATTTAATTTTTCCAAGTCTTTTAGGAACGCCTTTGTATAATAATTTGCTATTTCATATGGTGATTTGTGTTCTCTTTCCGAAGCTTTTTGCATTTTATCTTCTCCATTATCACCATCAGATACCAAGTGTCCTACATCTGTTATATTCATTACATGTTTTAACTTATAACCATTAGCAATTATAGTTTTACTTAATATATCCATGAAAATGTATGTTCTTAAATTTCCAATATGTGCATAATTATAAACAGTTGGTCCACAAGAATACATTCTTATTTCTTTGTCATTTATAGATTTTAGCTCTTCCTTTTTCTTTGTTAAAGTATTAAATACCTTCATTTATACACGCTCCTTATAATAAGATTGTATCTAATCTTTTTAATTATATTCATATTTTTTTATTTTATTAGATTTTACATTCTTCTTTAAAAAATAGTTCATCAACTGTTTTTATATCTAAATCAAATATTTGTTGTATTTTCTTCATTTCATCTAGATAAAATTCTTCTTGACCTTCTAATTTTTTATTTAAAGAATTAATATCTATATCCATTTTCTTAGATAATTGCTGGCTTGTAATATTTTTAATTTCCATTAATTTTTTAATTCTTTTTCCTACAATTTCTGGTTCCATTTTTCCTCCTTTTTGTTTCCTATTAGTGAACATGTTACATTATTTTACAAATATTGTCAATATTTTTTTTAATATTTGTTATTTATTTTTGTTTACAAATAAATAATTAAATGCTATAATTTGATTAATATAAATTAGGGAGTGATTGATTTGGACGAAATTTTTGCTAAAAGACTTGCAGAAATTATAAAAAATTCTAATTTAAGTTATGAAACCATTGCCAAAGATTTAGGTTTTAGAACCAAAAGTACAATATGGAAATATGCAAATTGTAAAACTATAAATATTGGACCTTCTGCAATTTACCGTATAGCAAATTATTTTAAAGTTTCTCCTTCTTGGCTTGCTGGTTTTACTGATGATAAATATTATAATACTGATTTTAATAAATAAATTTATATATTTTTTTGGAATGATTTGTTATATCATTCTTTTTTTATACTTTTTAAAAAAATTCTAATGGATTTTGATATTTTCCGATTTATTCTAATTCCCAAATGTAAATGTGTACCTGTAGTTGCTCCATTTGTTGGATTTCCTAAATTATCTTTATATTGATTTCCTGGTACTCCATATACATTTTTCGGTCCAACTTTCCCTATTACTTGCCCTTGCTTTACTTCTTGCCCTAATTCTACAATAAAATTAGGATCACTATGGCAATAAGAGACTTTAAAATCATTAAATGAAAGTGTTATTGTATACCCACCTGCACCTAAAAAGTTTCTAAATGTTATAGTTCCATCATTTACAGCTATAAATTTTGTTCCTTCTGGCGCTGGAATATCAATACCAGAATGTGAGCTAGATGCGCCACTTGTTGGAGATACTCTTTTTCCAAAATATGAACTTATTTTATTGTAACCAGGTATTGGCCATATAAAACCATTAGGATTTAATATTATTTCTTCGCCTAATTTCAAATCATCATTATTAGGATTATAATTTCCTTGAATTGTTGGGATAAAAAATATTGATATAAATATGATTAATGAAAAAAGTAATAATAAAAATTTTTTGAAATATGTAATGATAAAAAATCACCTCGAAATAAATTAGTTTTAAAATTAATTTTTGAATAAAAAAATGGCAGGGGTAGAAGGACTCGAACCCTCACAGGCGGTTTTGGAGACCGATGTGCTACCATTGACACTATACCCCTACATAAAAATTATTTTTGACGAATTTGATTATAACACATATTTTTTTAATTGTATATATTTTTTTAAAATTTTATAAAATTTTTGCCAATAAAGTTTAAAAAAAATGAGAAAATATTAATTTTAAACAATAATTATTTTCTCATTTTTTTATTATTCATTATAATTATAATTCATATTAATTAAGGAATTATTATTAGCATTTATAGATACGCTTTCCCATTCACTTTCACTTCCTCTGTAATAAAATATAGCATTTTGCAAGTCTATAAATGTATTTGTTCCAATAGATTTTATACCTCTTTCTAAAACTATTTCTATTTTATTTTCTCTTGAATTATACCATGGTGTTAATCTATAATTTGATCCATCATTACTATTATATTCAAATCCTTCCCCTGTTCCTTTTGTAAACGTAACCTTAGTTACTGCATTACATATTTCAAAAGCAGATCCTATATCTGCAACTGAATTCAATGATATTGGCATTACAATTTCTTTAATTCCTGTATCTCCTGCAAATGAAAATCTACTAATATTTGTTATTTCATCATGTATTATTAATTTTTCTACCGATGTATTGTCTGCAAATACACTTGGATTTATTTGCTTTAAAGTACTTGGAAATTGTAAAGTTCCATTTATTCCAGAACATTTATAAAACGCTTGTTGTTCTAGCTTTGTAACACCTTCTGGAATATTTAACTGTCCTACCATTCCTGTACAGCTCTGAAATGCAGATGTATGTATTTCTTCCAAACTTTTTGGTAATTCTACCATTTGTAAACCTGTGCATTCCATAAACATATATGAACCAATTGACTTTATGCCTTCTTCAAACTTTACTTGTATATTGTTATTTCTCGAATTATACCATGGTGTTAATCTATAATTTGATCCATCATTACTATTGTATTCAAATCCTTCCCCTGTTCCTTTTGTAAATGTAATCTTAGTTACTGCATTACATATTTCAAAAGCAGATCCTATATCTGCAACTGAATTCAATGATATTGGCATTACAATTTCTTTAATTCCTGTATCTCCTGCAAATGAAAATCTACTAATATTTGTTATTTCATCATGTATTATTAATTTTTCTACCGATGTATTGTCTGCAAATACACTTGGATTTATTTGCTTTAAAGTACTTGGAAATTGTAAAGTTCCATTTATTCCAGAACATTTATAAAACGCTTGTTGTTCTAGCTTTGTAACACCTTCTGGAATATTTAATTGTCCTATCATTCCTGTACAACTTTGAAATGCAGATGCATGTATTTCTTCCAAACTTTTTGGTAATTCTACAATTTGTAAACCTGTACATTCCATAAACATATACGAACCAATTGTCTTTATATCATCTTCGAATCTTACTTGTATATTATTACCTCTAGAATAATACCATGGTGTTAATTTATAATCATTTTCAGAATAATCGAAACCATAGCCTGTTCCTTTAAAAAAAGTCACTTTAGTTATTGCATTGCAAGCTTCAAAAGCTGAATATCCATTATCTACTAAGTTTAATGATATTGGAATCATCAACTCTTCAATTCCTATGTCCCCTGCAAATGACCATTGGCTTAACGTTATATTATCTTGTAAAACTAATTTTTTTACCATAATTCTGTCATTAAATGCACTTTGACCTATACCATAAATTTCTACATTATTATGTTTTTTTGGTATAACCAGAGTTGTAATTTTCCCATTATTATAAGCTGCTTCCCCTGTTTCTGAAAAACCTATTATTTTTTCTTTTGAATCTGATGTTTCATAATCAAAATAATCTGAATTTGTTTCTTGCAACCACTTAGCATATATAGTTATTTTTCCTTTCATCTGTGCTGTTGTTCTATATAAAGCCTCCCCTGAAAAATTTTCATTTAAATACCATCCATCAAATACATAACCATCTTTTACAGGGACTGAAAATCCAACAATCTTTCCTGGTTCATAGTTAACAATTTCACTTGTTTCAAATTTTCCACCATTTAAAACATATACTATATTTCCTATTGTTTTATCGTCATCATCTGTTGTAATCCCATCTTGATTTATCTTAACTTCTCCTGTTTTTATTTTTATTTCACATTTATACAGATTCTTCGTTCCCGTTTTTTTATATATTTTAAATTCAACAATATTACTTTCTTTGCTAAATATGTACTCATTTATTGGATATGTATTTGTATCTATTTGTCCTTTTTCTATAAAATTATTTTGTTCTTCATAATACCCATATATATCATCTTGTTTTTGTTTATTTTCTATTGTAATATTTGTTACTGATAATGATACTATTTCTTTTATTTCAGATTTTTCTTGTTCTAATTTGGCATTATTAGTCTTTTGTATTATTCCATTTTCTCCAAATATCGTATTTATTGTTACACCTGCTAATATTAAAAGCACTATAATTGTTATTATCAATGCAATTAATGTTATACCATTTTTTGAATCTATCCTTACTTTCATATGTAATCCCCCTATTTTTCTTTAGTAGATTTCTTGTTTATTATATATTAAAAAAATTATATAATCAATAATTTTAACAATTATTTATTGTTTGTTGTGAACATAAAAAGCTACCATAAATAGTAGCTTATATTTTCTTATTTACATATCATCGTCATCTGCATCTTGCTCTACATCATCACATCCATGACATCCTAAGCAATGTCCTTGGCATCCACCTTGATCTATATCATCTTCTAAGTTCCCAGACCAATTTAGCTCGATTATATTATCACATTTAGGACATTTTATTTCTGTTTTATTATCATCAACATCAATTACAAATTCATAATCGCAATATGGACAAACAATTTCAAAGTCAAACCCTTCGTCTGAATATATATCTTGTTCTATATTATCTAAAACTTGTTGCATTTTTTGCATTTTTTCATTTATTTGTTTTTGCTCTTCTTCTAAAAGTGAAATTTTTTCTTCTTCGTAATTTACTATTCCTTCCATTTGATCAAGTATCACATTTAAAAATTCGCTTGTTCTTCCTTTTACATATTCTAAGTCTTCTTTGTTTTTTATATTTTTTTCCATATCTTCCATAAAGCTTTTAAATTCATTTTTAAATTTTGACATTAATAATTCACCTTTCTTATACTCTTTCCATGTATTCACATGTTCTTGTGTCTATTTTTAATACATCACCTATATTAACAAATAATGGAACTTGTAATTCTAAACCTGTCTCTAATGTTGCTGGTTTTCCAGATGTTGTTGTTGTATTTCCACTAAATCCTGGTTCTGTATATGTAACTTCTAATTCAACAAATGTTGGTGGTTCTACAGCAAATACGCTTCCTTTAAATGAAAGTATTGTTACTTCTGTATTTTCTTTTAAGTATTTTAAACAATCACCTAATTGTTCTTTATTTAATGGCATTTGATCATATGTTTCATTATCCATAAAATAATATAAATCTCCATCATTATATAAATATTGCATTACTTTCTTTTCAATTTCTGCTCCAGGGAATTTGTCTGATGGGTTAAATGTTTTTTCTAAAACTGCTCCTGTTATAACATTTTTTAATTTTGTTCTTACAAAAGCTGCTCCCTTTCCTGGTTTTACGTGTTGGAATTCAACTACTCTATATACATTTCCTTCCATTTCAAATGTTGTTCCATTTCTAAAATCTCCTGCTGAATAAACTGCTGCCATGCTAATTTCTCCTTTCAATTTTCAATTAATATTACATATTTTACTACAATTTTGGCTAAAAATCAATACTTTATATAAGTTTATACTTAAATATTTATATTATAATATAATTTTTTGCAGAATTTGTTAAACTTATACAACCAAATTTTGTAATTTGAACAGTATCTTCTATTCTTACTCCAAACTTACCTGGTATATAAATTCCAGGTTCATTTGTAATAACCATATTTTCTTTTAATAATGCATCATTTTTTGAGCTGATAAATGGTGGCTCATGTATTTCAAGTCCTACTCCATGCCCTAAAGCATGTATTAAGTCATAATCATTTAATTTAAAATCATTTTCAACCATTTTAGTAATAAGTCTTACATTTGCTCCATCTTTTAATTCTTCCATTGTCTGTTTTTGATTTTTTAAAACCAAATCATAAACTTTTTTTACTTCTTGGGGAACATCTCCTACAAAAAATGTTCTTGTCATATCTGAACAATATCCATGATACTTACATCCCATATCTATTGTTATTATATCTTGTTTTTGTATTTTTCTATCAGTTGGAACTGCATGGGGTTTTGAAGTATTTTCTCCTGACGCAACTATTGTTTCAAATGATAATCCATCAGTTCTTTGCCTATAATATTCTTCAATTTCTCTTGCAATTTCTATTTCTGTCATTCCTGGTTTTATATATGATAAAATATATGAAAAACAATTATCTGTTATTTCACATGCAATTTTTAAATCTTTTAATTCTTCATCATCTTTTATCATTCTTTGTTTTTCTATAATATATTCTGTTTCTACAAGATTATTAATTTTATATTTTCTAATGTATTCTTTATATTTAGCATAAGTAACATAATTTTCTTCAAATCCAACATTTTCGCAAAACATAAAGAAATTTTCATAATCATCTTTTGAAACATCTTTTATGTCATATACTATTATTTCATCAAATAATGTTAAAGTACTATGAACATATTCTATATATCTTCCATCTGTTATATAAATATTTTCTTTTCTTGTAATTAATAATGTCCCTTCTGCATCTATTCCAGTTAAGTATTTTATATTTATTGGATTTGATATTATTATTCCTTGTAAATCTAAACTTGACATTTTATTTCTTAACCATTGCATCTTTGGGTTCATATTATCACCTCTTTTTCCTATCCTTTATACATTCCTACTGTAAATATTTTAAGCAATATAAGTTTTATTGTTTCAAATGGTACATACATGCTTATAAATGAAGCAATTACTATAAATGGTCCAAATGGTATGTATTCATCTGTTTTTCTAATTTTACTTAATAATAAAAATATACTAAGTATTGCACCAATTAAAAATGATAATAATGTTATTATTATTATATTTGATAATCCAAAAAATAAACCAATTGCTCCCATTAATTTTACATCACCAAAGCCCATTGCTTCTTTGCCATAAAATACTCCTCCAAGTAATGTAATTAACAAAAATATTCCAGCTCCTGCTATCATACCTAAAGCCATGTTTATTGCAATTGCTACATTAGACATTCCATACAAAAATGTAAAAACTAATCCAACTTCAAATATTGTTAAATTAAGTCTATTTGGTATAATTTGTAATTTAAAATCTATCATACATGCAGATATAAGCATAGGGGCTAATATCATATATTTTATTAAATCTAAATTTGCAATTATAGTTTCTTTTATCCCATACACATATAAAAGTCCTACATATATTGCAGCCATAACAAACATTAAAATATAATTTGGCTTAAATTGAACTTTGTATTCTCTAAAAATATCTTTTGAAAAAACTTTTTTATATTCTGGAAGTCTTTTATTCATCCAAGAAACAAACTCTCCTACAAATATTCCTAATATTATAAAACCTATGTAATACCCTAAGTGTATGTCATTAATATACATTTTATTTTTTCTCCTTTGTTAGTTCATTTTTATATTTATTTTTTATTTTATCTTCAATTGGCCTTTTCCATTTTGTATACCAAAATTCTTTTCTATCTATTGGTTCTACTAAAATGGTAAACATATTACATCTATTTCCTCCAATTATATCAGTAAAAATTTGGTCTCCAACCACAGCAATATTTGATGGCTCTTCTTTTAATATACTTTGAACTTTTAAAAAACCTTTTTTAAATGGTTTTTTTGCAAAATTTATATATGAAATCTGTAATTTATTAGCTACATTTTTTACCTTTTCTTCATGGTTTGTATTTGATAATATGTATAATTTTATGCCATTTGCTTTTAAATTTTTTGCCCATTCAACAACATTGTTTGATAAATTTTTTTTATAGTCAATCAATGTATTGTCTACATCTAAAATTAATGCATTAATTTTATTTTTTTTTAATATATCTAGTGTTATTTCTTCTACTTTATTTAATAATAAATTTGGATATAAATTCATCTTTTCCCCCAATAGCATTTAAGTATTTATATATTATCAATATGTACATTTTTTGTCAATATTTTATTCAAAAAATTGCCATAGGCTTAAGTAGCAAATGTCAACAATACTTAAGTAAGAATTAAATTACAATATATATTATTTTTTTGCACCTTGGTGTCGCAACCAACTAATTTTAAACTTTATATGTTGGTTGCTCCAATTCGCACTCGTGCTTGGCACTCGTTTGATCGCTTACGCGGTGCTTCAAAATAATATATATTGTAATTTATTTCAAGTAAGTATAAATTTATTATCATTTAACTCCTTAATCCTATGGCAATTTTCTATTTACAAAATCTATGTTTTCCAATTGTTACAGTCATTGGTCTTGACCAAATCCACTTATTAGTTGCTGTTGATGGATTAAAATAATATATAGCCCCATAACTTGGATCCCAACCATTTAATGCATCTTGAGCCGCTTTTTTAGCAGTAGAATTTGGTGTAAGATTTATCTGACCATCACTTACAGCATCAAATGCTCCAGATTGATAAATTACACCAGCAATACTGTTAGGAAACGAACTGCTTTTTACTCTATTTAACACAACAGCACCTACTGCAACTTGTCCAGCATATGGTTCTCCTCTTGATTCACTATATATTATTCTACTTAATAAATTTATGTCTGATGAATTACTAGAACTACTGCTAGATGATGAACTACTATTTATTCCCATTGCTTTTAATGTTGCCGGTCCTGCAATTCCATCTACTGTTAAACCATTTTTTCGTTGAAAATATTTAACAGCATTTACTGTTTGAGTTCCATAAATTCCATCAACATTTCCGTGAATAATAACCCCATCTTTTTAATTTAGTTTGAATTTGTGTTACTTCACTTCCTCTTGAGCCATATTTTGATAAAGTTTCTATAGAATCATTATTTTCTTTTGTAACATAGTATATTCCTATTCCTGTAACAATTAATAATATTACTGAAAAAATTATTAATATTTTTTTATTAACTTTCCTAAACATAAAAACCACCTATTTAAAAATAATTTTTATTATTTTTATCAATAAATGGTTTTTTTATACATTTTTAATTTTTTTGTTTTTGCATTAATAATAATTATGAACAATATGTACACAAAATTGCTTCTAAACCTACTTGTATATCTATTTGCCCTATTTTGTAATAAAAATCTAAATCTATTAATTCTTGCAATATTTTTTCTAATTCTCTTTGTTTAAAATATTTAGCCTGCATTTTATATTTATTCACCAAAAATGTTTGATTTGGTTTTAAATTCAATACCTGTATAATATCTCTATTTTCTTTTTGAGCAAGTGTTACAAAATAAAGTTTTTTAAAATGGTTATATAATGTTATAAAAATTTTTTGAATTGGCTCTTTTGAATATATTAAATTATGCATAACATCTAAAGCTTCCTTTATATTCTTTTTTCCAAGGCTATCTGTTAATTCAAATATAATGCTTTCTAATTTTTTTATTGCTAACTTGTCTATATCTTCATTTGAAATTGTTCCATTTTCTCCTTCATATTCTATCAATTTTCTTATTTCATTTATTAAATCTTGCATATTTGTTCCACAACATTCTATAAAATATCTTATAGTATTTGAACTAATATTTACTTTGTAACCATTGCAAATTGCCTTTATTCTTTTTTCAATTTGTGGTGGTTTTTGGTAGTCAAATTTGCAAACAATTCCATTTTTCTCAATTGTTGTTAACAAATCCTGTTTTTGCACATCTTCTTCAACAAATACAAGTACAACCGCTGATTTTATTATATCCATATTTTCTTTTATATAATTGTTTATTTTTTCTTTTGTTTTTGCAAGTTCGGCATTTTTTCTTTTTCCCTCTTTTTTAAATAGTCCTGAATTTCTAACAATTATTAGCTTTTTTTCATAGCCAAAACTTGGTGTTTCTATATCTGATATCAATTCACTTACATTATTTTCATCAATTAATATGTAATTTATTCCTTTAATAGTTTTACCAAACAATGACTTTATTTTTTTTAAAGATGATTCCAGCAAAAATATTTCTTCACCATATAGAAGATATAAACTTCCTAAATTACCATTTTTTAATTGTGTTTCTAATTCTTCTATTTGCATTTTTGCTAACCCCACCTTTCTATTTTTCTTATTTTCCTAATATTATTCTAAATACCTCTGCGACGCTCCACCCTTGTGCTATAGCACCTTTGGGCAAATTAGGTTTTACTGAATCATAAAGTTCTGCTATGCTTCCTATACACCCATTATCATTTAATTCGTTTTTAAATGTTTTATATATTTGTGCTCTAAATTTTTCTAATTTTTCTTCTAGTTCAACTTTTTGTTTTTTATTTTTACTATTTTTTATCATGTTTTTTAATGAATTATAATAAAGTCCTAAAAGCCATGGCCATGTAATTCCCTGATGATAACTTGTATCTCTTTTATAGCCATCTCCTTCATATATTTCTACATAATTTTCTTCACCTTTAGCTAATGTTTTTAAACCATAATTATTTAATAATTTTTTTTCTACTACATTTAAAATACTTTTAGCTTCCTCTGAATTAGTATCAATAACTTGATATGTTAAACTCATCGAAAATAACTGATTAGGTCTTATTTTTGCATCTCCAATTACATCATATAAACATTTTCTTTTTTTATTATAAAATTTCTCATTAAATGCTTTTTTGCATTTTCTAGCTAATTCTTGATATTTTTTTGCATCATTTTTGTTTCCAATTTTATTTTCTAAGTCTGCCATTATAATATTTGCATTATACCATAAACTATTAATCTCTACAGCCTTCCCATTTCGTGGAGTTACAGCCTTATTATTACATTTAGCATCCATCCAAGTATTTTGTGTATTTTGTGTTCCAGAAACAATTAAATAATCTGTATCTAAGTATATATTGTTGTCATCAACATCGATTCCATTTTTATAATTTTCTATTACATCTTTTAATTTTTCATACAAATTTTCTTTTACAAATTCATAATCTTCAGTATATTCAACATATTTTTGAATTTGCTCAAATAATAACAATGATGCATCAACACTATTGTATAATGGTCTATTATCAAAACCTGAATAGCCATTTGGAACTAAACCAAATTTAATGTCTCTTACTAATGTTTGTAAAACCTCTTTTGCAATGTCAAATCTTTTAGTTACTAATAATAAACCTTCAAATGAAATTAAACTATCTCTTCCCCAATCTAAAAACCATGGATAGCCTGCAAGCAATGTATGTAACCTAAAAGATGGCCTATATACAACAAAATTATCTGTAGCTGTTATAAAATCTTTTATTAACTGTTCTTCTTCTAATTGTTTTTTTGTCTTTTTTTCTTTTCTATTATCAATTAATAGGGATTTATTATAAATTTCATTTTGTCTTACTATTTCATTTTCAATTAATTTTTTTACATTTATTTGATCTATGTTCTCCTCAAAAGAACACACAAAAGAAATTTCTTTTTCTGCTTTTTTTGGTATTTCAATTTCAAAAACTCCTGAAACAGTGTGGTTTTCTTCTGGATAAAATCCTCTTTTTTCTTCTTCTATATAAAACATATTATTAAATGTATCATTTTTGTGTTCTATATAAATTCCCTCTGACATTTTCATATATATAGGATATGCAGCATTTTTGTCTATAACAACCTTAACTTTATTTTTATTTATAATTTGCTTTAATTCAAAATTATGATTAGTACTCATACTGTGAAAATCACGGAAATTCAAAAGTGGTGCAATGGTTAGTTTTGCTTCATTTCCATCATTTTTTATTTTATAATATACCCCAACTGTATTTTTTCCATATTCCATACAAATCATTTTCGTTATAGTTACATCTTTTACCTTATATGTAAATATTGGAATATACTCTTTCTTAAATAGTTCTTGGTATTTATAGCCTTTAGATATATAATTTTTTCCTATATTTGTATATAATCCATACTCCTTACCATCTATTATAACCGCTTCATCTAATTTAGATAATATTAAATATCTCCTCGCAGGAGGTGTTAAAGGTGCAATTAATAATCCATGATATTTTCTGGTATTTGCACCTATTATTGTTGAACTACAAAACCCCCCTATACCATTTGTAATTAGCCATTCTTTTGATAATCCATCTTCTAAATTCAATTTTTCCTTAGTTATTTCCATTTATTACCCCGTATTTTTATTTTAATTTACTTTCGTCTAACTTTCTTAACATTTCTTCTCTTATTTCTTGTGGAGTTTTCTTTCTTGCTTTTTCATTTCTAGTTTTATCACTTGACTTTATTTCTCTTTTTGGTCTTTCAAATTCTATTTTTTCTTTATTTACGTCATTTTTTTGAGTTTTACTAACTCTATTATTTCTATCTATATTTTCTTTTATTTTTTCATATTTAGTTTCTTCTTTAACTATTCTTTTTTCTGTCTTTACTGCTTTTTTTGCAGCTGTTTTTGAAGATGCTTTTTCCTTTTTATTTTTTTCTAATTCAGCTTTTCTTTTCATTTTTTCATCTGCTTCTTTAATAGATGCTATTCTTTGACTATATTTATTACTAAATTTGCTTTTCTTCTTTAAACCTGAATTTGCCTTATCAGAATTTGCTTTTTTTACATTTTCCTTTTTTGCATGTCTTTTCATTTTGCTTATTCTTTTATCTTCTCTAAGTTTTGTATTAAGCATTAAGTATTGTGGGTCATTTTGTTTATCTTGATATTTTAAATCATCACATATAAGCTCAATTATAGATGTTGCAACCAAGTTTGGATCATGTCTTATATGTCCATCTGCAATCATAGACAAATCTCTTTGTAAAAATTTAATTCCTTTTACTTTTTCTATATCTTGTTCAACTAAGTCTTGTCCTTCTAAATTGTATTTTTTTATAAATTCTGGCACAATTTCTCCTGTATCATATATACAATAATCTACAATTCCCTGTCCACAGTGAGAAATTATAGCATTTAAATGATCAGACACAGAATAATTATCAGTTTGTCCTGGTTCTGTCATAATGTTGCTTATATATGCTTTTATTGCTGTACTTTCTTTTATTGCTTTAGCAACACCATTTACTAATAAATTTGGTATAACATTAGTATATAAACTTCCTGGTCCAATAATAATACAATCAGCATTTTTTATTGCATCAACAACTCCTGGAGCTGGTCTACAATTTGAAGGATTTAAATAAATTCTATTAACTTTTGTGAATTTTTCTGAAACCATTTCTGGAATTTTAGACTTTTCTGTTACTATATATCCATTTTCAAGTTCAGCACATATATTCATTTCATCTAAGGTAACTGGTAAAACTTTTCCAACAATATTTAACACTTCATTACTTTTCATTATTGCCTTTGTAAAATCATTATTTACATGACACATTGCAAGAAAATATATATCTGAAAAAGATAATCCTTTTAATTTTCCCGCCTCAAATTCATAATTAAACAATTTATTTATTTCGTCATTTTTGGTAGCAAGTGAAACAATACTATCTTTAATATCTCCAAGTGGTAGCATATCAAGTTCTTTTCTTGATAATGTTTGTGTTTCTCCATAATCTGAAACAGTAACTATAGCTGTAATATTGTTTGTATAATTTTTTAGACCAGATAATACAGTGTTTAATCCTGTTCCACCACCAATTACAACTATATTAGGACCTTGATCATATACTGTTTTGTTAAAAATAAGTGATTTAACATTTACATTTTTTTTATTTTCCATTCTGTCATCAGTTGATTCAACCAATACTTCTAATGTCCTTTTATTTAAAAATACTAATCCTAGTATAATTGCAACAAATCCTATAATAAATGTAACAATTATTTTCCCTACTTTGTCAAATGACATTTCTTTTAAAACTAGAACTTCCGCAATTCCATAACATGTAAGTACTATTCCTACTAAAATAAGTAACATCCATCTTTTCATTTTTGAACTTGCTTTAAACCATTGTAATAAACCCTTCATTTTATGATTCCTCTCCTATAACTTGTATTTCTAACTCAATTTTTTTGTTAAATTTTTTATAAACTTCTTGCTTAATATGTTTTACTAAATTTAAAACGTCTTGTGCAGTTGCATTATTTTCATTTACAACAAATCCTGCGTGTTTAGTAGAAACCATCGCGCCACCAACCCTGTAACCTTTTAGCCCTGCATCATCTATCAATTTTGCAGTTATAAAATCAGTACCTCTTTTAAATGTACTTCCTGCACTTGGGAATTCTAAAGGTTGCTTTTGTTTTCTAGACTGTTCAAATTCCAACATTTTATCTTTAATATATTGTGCATTTCCTTTTTGTAACTTTAATTTTGCTTCCAAAATTATAAATTTGTTTTTTGCAAACATACTTTTTCTATATTCAAATTCTAAATCTTTGTTTGACTTTTCATATATATTACCATCATAATCCATATATTTAACTGTTTCTACAATATCTTTCATTTCTTTGCCATAGGCACCTGCATTCATTCTAACTGCTCCACCTATAGTTCCTGGAATTCCTGCTGCAAATTCAAATCCTGTAATTTCATTTCTTAATAATTTTTGTGCTATTTCTCCTAATTTGTTTCCAGCTCCAACAATTAAGCTCACATCATCATTACTAAATTCTAATTCAAACTTTTTTATATTTACCTTTACAACAATTCCATTTATTCCATTATCTGTTACAAGCAAATTGCTTCCATTTCCTATTATTGTAAGATTTATATCATTTTTACTTGCCACTTTGCAAATTTGTTTTATTTCTTCTACACTTTCAGCATTTATAAAGCATTGTGCAGGTCCTCCAATTTTAAAACTTGTATGTTTTGCCATTGGTTCGTTATACTTTATTTTTTCTTTTGATATATTCAAATTATCTATTAATTGTTCTAAGTTCAAAATTTCACTTCCAATCCTAGTTTTTTATTCAACAGCACATATATATAATATATTTCCATCATTTGTTGTTTTTTGTGTTTCATTATATACTTCACCTGTTTTATAATTTACTATATATGTGTCTTTTATATCAGTTATTCCTAGTTCTTTAAATTGTTCATTATTTATTCTATAGTAACTTCCTTGTTTTTGCCATGTTATATTTGAATCCAAGTTTTCTTCTTCAATTTTATCTCCAACTAACATAGTTTCATCTTTTGTTAATGAATATTTAGTATATCTTTGTAGTACAGCGTGTTGAACCATTTTTAATTCAGATTTTAGTTTTTGATCTGTTGATTCATCCACTCCTGTTATTGCTCCACCAATACCAATACTTGCAAGTATTAACAGTACAACAATTGTTATTACAAGTGCTATTAAAGTTATTCCCTTATTATTAGAAACTATCATAATAATTTTTCTCCTTTGATTACTAAAATTCTTTCATACTATATCATTTTTTATAAAAAAAAACAACCTTTAATAATATTTAATTTAAAAATTACCTTTAACTATTTATTTTTTCCAATTTTTATAGTATAATTAATATAGTTTAGCTATTTTAAGGAGGTTTTTTTATGTGGCAATTTTGGATAATAGCTTCAGGAATATTTTTTGTAGCAGAAATCTTTACAGCAGGCTTTTTAGTTTTTTGGTTAGGTGTTGCTGCATTAATAGCAATGATTTCAAGTTTTATAACATCTAATATAATAATTCAAACAGCAATATTTGTTATATTTTCTGTTATATTATTATTCGCAACAAGGCCATTGGTTAATAAATTTGTAAATACCAAAACAATACCAACAAATGCTTTTTCAATAATTGGGAAAACTGCTTTAGTAGTTCAAGAAATAAATCCTATAAAAGAAACTGGACAAATAAAAATTAATGGTGAAGTTTGGTCTGCTATATCAGAAAATGGTCAAATAATACCTAAGGACTCAGAAGTAAAAATAACTTCTATTTCAGGTGTTAAAGCTATAGTATCTTTAGTTAAATTAGCTACAACAAAATAATTTGTTTTTAATATTTAAAATATATAAAAGGAGGAATTTATTATGCCATTTTTATTAATATTACTTGTTATAATATTAGTTATAGCATTCATGTCAATAAAAATTGTTAAACAATCTGAGGTATATATAATTGAAAGATTAGGTAAATTTTATAAAGTAGCAGATGCTGGTCTTACAATTATTCTTCCATTTTTTGATCATGTTAGAAGCGTAGTAAGCTTAAAACAACAAACAATGGATATTCCACCTCAAGGTGTTATTACAAAAGATAATGTTACAATTACAATAGATACTGTTGTTTTCTATCAAATAACAGATCCAGCAAAAGCAGTTTATGAAATTCAAAGTTTAAAGAAAGGTATTGAATATCTTGCAATAACAACAATTCGTGATATTATTGGTAAAATGGATTTAGATGAAACATTTAGTTCAAGAGATGGTATCAATACAAAACTAAGAGTAGTTCTTGATGAAGCAACAGATAGATGGGGATGTAAAATAGACAGAGTTGAAATAAAAGACATTACTCCACCTGCTGACATTAGAGACGCAATGGAAAAAGAAATGAACGCAGAAAGAAATAAAAGAGCTTTAATCCTTGAATCTGAAGCTCAAAGGCAATCTGCAATCACAATTGCAGAAGGTAAAAAACAAGCTTCTATATTAGAAGCAGAAGCAGATAAAGAAGCAAAAATAAGACGTGCAGCCGGTGAAGCTCAAGCTATAAAAGCTGTGGCAGAAGCCAAAGCAAAAGAAATCGCATTAGTATATGACGCAATTAAAAAAGCTGATCCTGATGAAAAATTAGTTCAATTAAAATCTTTAGAAGCTCTAGAAAAAGTTGCAGACGGTGAAGCAAACAAAGTATTTATACCTTTTGAAGCAACAAATGCTTTAAGTTCACTTGGAGCAATGAAAGAAATCGTTAAAGATGATAAAAAAAGCAAATAATTTTAAAAAATACAACCATTAATTTGGTTGTATTTTTTTGTTTTAAACTGGCTCAACATGTACAATAGTCCTATAAACTTTTTCTAATTTATTTACATCTTTTTCTAAATTATCTGCTAATTTATGGCTATCAAATGTTTTCATATTTCCATCTACATATATTGTTAAAACAATAACATATTTGTCTCCTACAGGAGTAGATTTTATATCACTTATATCTTTTATATCTTTATAATTATTCGTAAGCTCTAAAATTTTAGCCTTAGTTTTTGCATCTACTGAAACATCCATAAGAATATTATAGCTTTCCATAAAAATAGTTATTCCTGTATAACAAATCCATATGGAAATTCCAATACCAACTACACTATCAAACCAATAAACATTAATTAGTGTCAATAATGTAGATATTAATGTAAATGTAGTAACAACACAATCATTTCTATGGTCTTTCATATTAGCTTCTATTAATATGTTTTTTGTATTTTTATAACCTTTTTTAGTATAAAAATACAAAAATAACTTTGTTATAATTGTTACAATACAAACAACCACCAAAAACCACGAAAATGCTAATTGACTACCATTTATAAGTGTAATTACAGAATCATATAACAATTTTAATGAAACTAAAATCATAGAAATACTTATAAACATGGAAAATAAATATTCTGCTTTTCCATGTCCAAAATTATGGTCCATATCTCCTGGTACACTTGCAATTTTATTTCCTATAAATGTCATTAATGACGCAAATATGTCTCCTGCACTATTAAATGCATCTGCAATCATCGCTTGACTTTTACTAATAAAACCTACAATTGATTTTATTATAAGCAAAAATATATTGCCAATAATTCCATATATTCCAGCTTTCTTAGTAATTTCGTATCTCTTTTCCATATTAATCACCTTTTTTATTTTGTATAATTAAATATAATTTTTATTATAACACAATATATTCAGAAATGTTAATAATTATAATATTTTATTTTAATAATGCTAATATACATTTTTTAATTAAATGCTATATATCATTATAATTAAAGAAAAAAATATAACCTTGTTTTTATGTGGCAGCGTTATATTACAATTATATTACAGAAATATTGCATTTTTATTACAAATATGTTATAATAAAAATGTACTAAAGCTAATTTCAAAAGAAGAGGTGATTAAAATGACAACAATATTTATAGTTTTATATATATTAATATTTGCAATATTTGCCTTAATTGCATATGCCATTTTACAAATTAAATTATTTGGTATGAATGTAAAAGATTTCTGGAGTTTTATCCAAGCAAATCAAATTTTAGATAAATTATATGCATTTGCTAAACATTATCAATCAATGTCAGCAATACAACAAGTAATGTACTTATCAGAAGCAGAAAAAGTATTTGATGCATTTGAAAAAGTCCCTGGTGCTTTATGGGAAGAAGAATATGAAAAATATAATGAAGTCTTATCTAAATATAAAGATATAAAAATGTTAAGATGGGCTGAATCACATTAATCATAAAATAAAAAAGGTTGCTTTATTTTATTAAAGTAACCTTTTTATTTTATTGCCATTTAAACCCGGAACCGATGGCAATATATTGCCACCGTTCCGGGTTTAAATGGCAATTTTTAAGCTAAAACAATTTGTTTGTCTTTTGTTGTTATTTTTGTAACTTTATTTTTTTGTATATTTCCATCTAGTATTTCCTCAGCTAATTTGTCTTCTAGTAAATTTTGAATTGTTCTTCTAAGTGGTCTTGCTCCAAATGCCTTATCTACACCTGTTTTTGCAATTAAATCTTTTACACTATCATCTACTTCAATTTCTATATTTTGTTCTTTTAATCTTCTTTCTACTTCGGCAATCATAATGTCTACTATTTTTCTTATTTCTTCATCATTTAGTTTATGGAACACTATAATTTCGTCTATACGGTTAATAAATTCTGGTCTTAATTCTTTTTTTAGTATTTGCATAACTTCTTTTTTTGTTTCTTCATAATCTTTTTGACTATCTTCTTGTTTTTCATTATTACTAAATCCTAGTGATTTTTTGTCTGTTATTACTCTTGCACCTAAATTAGATGTCATAATTATAACTGTATTTTTGAAATTTACAGTTCTTCCTTGACTGTCTGTTAAACGTCCATCTTCTAGTATTTGCAATAGCATATTCATAACATCTGGATGTGCTTTTTCTATTTCGTCAAATAATATTACAGCATATGGTTTTCTTCTAATTTTTTCTGTTAATTGTCCACCTTCCTCAAATCCTACATAACCTGGAGGTGAACCTATTAGTTTTGATACAGAATGTGGTTCCATATATTCTGACATATCTATTCTTATCATAGAACTTTCATCTCCAAATAAACACTGCGCTAATGCTTTTGAAAGTTCTGTTTTTCCAACGCCTGTTGGTCCCAAAAACAAGAATGAACCTATTGGACGGTTTGGATCTTTTAGACCTACTCTTCCTCTTTTTATTGCTTTGGCAACTGCCTCTACCGCTTCATTTTGTCCTACTACTCTTTTATGAAGCTCTTTTTCCAAATTTTTTAATCTTTCATTCTCATTTTCAGTTATTTTGTATACAGGTATTCCAGTCCATGTACTAATTACTTCAGCGATATTTTCTTCTGTAATATTTGTTACTTGTTTTGTATTCTTATTTTTCCATTTTTGTTCTTCTTTTTCGTACTTTTCTTTTAATTCTTTTTCTTTATCTCTTAAACTTGCTGCCTTTTCAAATTTTTGGCTTCTTACTGCTTCTTCTTTATCTTTTTCAATTTCTTCTATTTTAGTTTGAAGTTCTTTTAAATTTTCCGGTTCTGTATATGTTTTTATTCTTGCTCTTGATGATGCTTCATCTATTAAATCAATTGCTTTATCTGGCAAAAATCTGTCATTTATATACCTTACAGATAATTTAACAGCAGCCTCTATTGCCTCTTTTGTTATTTTTACATTATGATGTGCTTCATACTTATCCCTTAATCCATTTAATATTTCTATTGTGTCACTTGGAGTTGGTTCTTTTACATTTACTGGGCTAAATCTTCTTTCTAATGCTGAATCTTTTTCTATATATTTTCTATATTCATTAAGTGTTGTAGCACCTATTAATTGTATTTCTCCTCTTGCTAAAAGTGGCTTTAAAATATTTGCAGCATCTATTGCCCCATCTGCTGCTCCTGCGCCTACGATTGTATGAATTTCATCTATAAATAATATTACATCTCCTGCTTTCTTTACCTCATTTAATGCCTTTTTTATTCTTTCTTCAAAATCCCCTCTATATTTTGCACCAGCTACCATACCAGAAATATCTAAAGTTACTACTCTTTTATCTTTTAATATTTCTGGAATATCACCTGCCACTATCTTTTGTGCTAATCCTTCTACTACAGCAGTTTTTCCAACCCCAGGCTCTCCTATTAAGCATGGATTATTTTTAGTTCTTCTTGATAATATTTGGATTACTCTTTGTATTTCTTCTTTTCTTCCAACTACAGGATCTAATTTTCCTTCTTCAGCCTTTTTAGTTAAATCTTCTCCAAATTGATTTAATGTTGCTGTTGAATTATAGCTTCCTTTTCTTCTTGTTTCTTTTTTTGTATTTGTTCCATCTTCTCCAATTTCTTCATCATTTATTACTTTTATTATTTCATTATATAATTTAGGAATATTTACATTTAAGTCTAATAAAATTCTCGCAGCAATACTATCTGCTTCACGTAATATTCCTATTAATAAATGTTCTGTCCCAATATAATTATAGCCTAATTTTTTTGCTTCTATAAAAGCATTTTCTATAACACGTTTTGTTCTTGGTGTAAACCCTAATGTTTCTTCTGTCTTGTCTTCTCTTCCAATTAATTCATCTATTTTATCTAAGATTTTTTGTGGTTCAACTTCTTGATTTTCTAATACTTTTGCTGCAACTCCACTTCCCTCTTTAGACAATCCATACAAAATGTGCTCTGTTCCAATATAATTATGTCCTAATTCTATTGCTAAATCATTTGCAATTTCTATTGCCTTTTTTGCCCTATTTGTAAATTTATATGTCATAAAAATCCTCCTCCTTTTCTAATTACTATTAATTATTTGCTTTATAACTTCTGCCCTTTTTATGTCTCTTTCTATTGCATCATATTGTTTTCCCAAATATTTTTGTAAATTTGCAGGTTTGCTATATATATACATTTTTAGAACTTTTAAATCTGTCATCTCTCTTAATATTCCTAAATCTGTTCCTAACTTTACATTTGATAATAATTTTAATGTTTCTTCAGATGATATTTTTCTACAATTTGATAAAATTCCATAACTTCTATAGATTTCATCTTCAAGCTCTATTTTATCTTTTGTTAAGAATTTCCTTGCCATTCTTTCTTGTTTTACAATCTTTTCTACAACAACTTTTAGATTCTTTACTATATCTTGTTCTGTTACTCCAAGTGTCTTTTTATTAGATATTTGATACATATCTCCTAAACTTTTACTATTTTCGCCATATATACCACGTATATTTATTTCAAAATTACTAATTGCACGCAAAACTTTTTCTATACTTTTGGTTTTTTCTAGTGCAGGCATATGGACCATAACAGAAGCTCTAAGTCCTGTTCCGCAATTGCTTGGACAACTTGTTAAATAACCATATTTTTTACTTGTTGCATAATCCAATAATTTACCTAATCTTTCATCTATTTCTATTGCTAAATTTAATGTATTTTCCAAATCTAATCCACAACTAAATACCTGAATTCTTAAATGATCTTCTTCATTTATCATTATAGATATATTTTCTTCATCGTTTATTAAAATTGCTCCTGTTTCATTTTTATTTAGTGCAAATTCTGGACTTATTAAGTTCTTTTCTACTAATGACATTTTTGTTATATCATCCATATCTTTTAACTTAAAAAATCTTAGGTTATAGCCAATTGCATATAGGTTGTCTTTTATTTTATTTTGCATACTTTCTACTTCTTCTTTGTTTTGCAAATTAAATTTAAATCCATTTAAATTTCTTGCAAATCTAATTCTTGTACTAACTACTACATCTGAATCTGTTCCACTTTGCATATACCAATTCATAACTATTACCTCCATTACTTATCTTTTTTACTTGTTTCCATCTTTTTTATTTCATCTCTTAATGTTGCCGCCTCTTCATATCTTTCTTCTTTTATTGCCTGTTTTAGTTGCAATTCTAACTCTTCTAATTTATTACTTATTTTATTATTATGTTTTACTTGCTTTGTTACTTCTAAAGGCTTTGACATTCCAAGTCTTCCAACATGAGTATTACTACCTTGTATTTTCTTTATTATTTCATCAATTTGACTTTCAAATGTTTCATAACACTTTGGACATTGAAATTTACCTTTACTAGCTATTTCATCAAATGTAGAATTACAGCCTGGACATTTTAACTCTTTGTTTTCTTCTATTAATGGCATAAAATCTGAATTTGCAAAATCTTCCAAAAATTCTCCAAAAAAACTTGAAAAATCTATTGGCATATTAAACCCTATATTATTTATTCCAAGTTTTTCACTACATTCTTCACATAAATTCATTTCCTTTTTTATTCCATTTATATTTCTTAAATAATGGACATTTGCCTCTTTCTTTCCACAATTATCACATAACATTTTTATCTCCTCCTTTAAACTTAAATACAACTATTCTAAATTTAATAACATATTTTTAAATATTTTTGCCCTTATTTTATCTTTCATATCTTTACTTAATGTTAATACATTATCACTAGTTGCAACCTTTAATAGCTTTGCTTCTTTTTGATTTATTAAACCATAAGTCAAAAAATCACTAATTAAAATATCGACCTCATTTGATGTTATTTCGTTTTGTATATTATTTATTATATGCATTAAATATTGTGATTTATCTAAATTAACCTTTTTTATTTTTATACATCCTCCACCACCTCTTTTGCTTTCCACATAATATCCTTGTGATGGTTTAAATCTTGTAGATATAACATAATTAATTTGCGATGGCACACAGTTAAACTGTTGTGCTAAATCATTTCTTTGTATTTCAATATATTCATTTTCATCAAATAAATCTTTTATAAACTCTTCTATAAGATCAGATACTCTCATATTTCGCACCTCCTTTTTGACTTTGACTTTCTTTGACCTATTAATAATTATAAAATATTTTAGATTTTTTTCAATTCTTATTTTATGTCAATTTATTTCATATTTTTACATTTTATTTAATTTTACTAACTTTTTCTTTCAATTTCATTATTTTTTGTTATTTTTTGAAGTTTTTCTGTTTTTTGTTTTTGTTCTTCTGGACTAAGCCATGCAAAATAACTTAATATAAATTCGCCATATTTGCTTGCATCTTCTCCATATTCTTTGGAATCATTTTCTTTATTCATAAAAATACACACACCTTTTATATAGGTATGTGCATTTTTTTTATTTTTATTCAATTTTATTGTGAAACTTTATTATCTTTTTTTGTTTCATTTGTTGTTGTATTAGTAGTTGGTTTTTTATTTCCATCATTAGTATTTGTAGTTGTATTAGTCTTGTTTGTATTTGTTGCTGTATTATTTTTAGTTGTATTTGTTGTATTGGTTTTATTTCCTGTATTTCCAGTATTGGTTGTGTTTGTTGTATTGTTTGTGTTAATTGTATTTTCTTTTGGCTTTTCTTCTGGTTTTTTATGAATAGTACAAACTTCTGTTATTTGATTTTTTAATGAGGTTGAACCATTTACTGGCTTCCATAAATTTAATTTCTCTTTTGGTGGAACAACTCCATAATTTGAACTTTCTGTTTCTGGACAATATTCATTTGCAAGCAATTTTGACTCTTTACATATTCTTTGTGTGCCATGACCTTCACATTTTGAAGGCATATTGTCACTTGTAAATATTTCTTCATATGTAGATGTACATCCACTTGCTGCTAAACATCCAGTTGTTCTACATACTGTTGCTTTTACTATTCCATCTGGTTTTGTAAATGTTGCAGATGCCAAACCTTTATGAATATCTGTCATTACATTATCCCATATTTGTCCTGCAGGATTTGTTCCAAATCCATAAACTTCCTCTGGTTGATCATAACCAAACCAACAAGCTGCTGCATAGTAAGGTGTAAAACCACAAAGCCATCTATCTTTGCTTCCATCTGTTGTACCAGTTTTAGCTGCAACATCCATTCCAGATATTGCACAATATGTTGCTGTTCCCTTTTTTACAGGTTCTTGTAATATTGTTTTTACAATATAAGCATTTTGTTCTGATATTACTCTTTTTCTTTCTTGATTTGGTGTTAATACAGTATTACCATTTGCATCAACAACTTTTGAATAAAATGTTGGTGTTATATATTCTCCATTATTTGCAATTGCTGCATATGCAGCTGCCATTTCTAGTGGACTAATTCCATCATTTGCTCCACCTACGGCAAGTGATAAATATTCATCATGTGCATTTGGATCTTTAGAATCTTTTACTTCTTCTGCCTTTTTTAGTGATGTTATTCCGAAATTTCTTAAATAATCAATTGACTTTCCTGGTGTTAATTCTTTCATTATTTTAACTTCTGGAACATTTTGAGAATAAGCAATTATATCTCTAATATTTATTAAACCTCTATATTTATTTCCATCATCTTTTGGTTTATAATTTCCATCAAATTGTGTTTGAACATCATCATATACTGTTGCTGCTGTTATTACCTTTTCTTGAATTGCAGGTGATATAACTGCTATTGGTTTTATAGAAGAACCTGGTTGTCTTACACTTTGTGTTCCTCTGTTTAAGTTTGCTCCTGATTTTTCTCCTAATCCTCCAGATACGCCTAAAACATTTCCTGTTTTATGGTCTATTATAACCATTGCAGCTTGTGTATGTTCATTTTTTAGACTTCCATCTGCATTTTTTTCTCTTCCAGACTTAACATATTTTGTTTCTTTTGTTTCTGCCTCTACTCTTGTTTGTATATTTGTATCTACTGTTGAATAAATTGTAAGCCCACTACTATATACATAGTTTCTAGCAATTTCTCTAGATACACCTTTTTCTTCCATAACCTGATTTATAACTTGCTCTATAAGTGCATCTGTATGGTAAGAATATGAACTTGCCTGTGTTGCAGCAATGCCTTTTGTAAATGTTAAACCAGCTTCAACTTTTGCAACTGCTGCATTATATTCCTCATCATTTGTTACATATCCTAACTCTTTCATTTTTGAAAGAACAGTTAAACATTTAGATTTTATTCTCTCTGCTCTTTTTTCTTCTGTATCATTTTCATTATATAATTTATATGGATTATAATAGTTTGGTGAACTGTTAATTCCTGCTAAGAATGAACACTCTGCAAGATCTAGGTCTTTTGCACTTTTATTAAAGTAATATTGTGACCCTAATTCAACACCATGTAGATTGCCTTCCCCTCCAACATATAAAATATTTAAATATAACTCTAATATTTGATCTTTTGATATCATTCTTTCTACTTGATATGCTTTTGCCCATTCTTTTACTTTTCTCATTATTCCTTCAAGTCCTGATGATTCGTCATCTTTGGTTATATTTTTTACTAATTGTTGGGTTATTGTACTTCCACCATAAGAGCTTTTTCCAAATACTGTATTTATTATTGCTCCACCTGTTCTTTTAAAGTCTACACCATTATGGCTGTAAAATCTTTCGTCTTCTATTGCTACATATGCCTTTGGTAAATAACTTGCCATTTCATTTAATGTAATGACTTTTCTTTTCTCGTCACCACTTAAGTCAGCAATAACATTACCATCTTTATCTACAATTTTAGAGTTTGATGCTCCAATTTTTAGTTCTTCTTTTGTTATTTCAAAATCGTCACCAAATACTCCAAAAAATATTGCTGCTATTACTCCAGCACCTATAACACATAATAGTAAAAATATTATTATAAATATTTTTAAAGCAAGCATTAATTTAGGATGTTTTCTAACTTTTTTACCCTTTTTTCCATTTTTACTTTTTTTGTTTACTTCATCTGTATTTATTTTTTTAGTTTTATCTTTTTCCCCTTGCTTTGTTGTTTTCTTTTTAGGCGTAGCTTTTTTTCTATTATTTTGTGTATTGTATATTTTTGTATTTTCCATTTTTTCTTTTTTATTTTTTTCATATTCGTGTTTTGCCATTTTTGTCCCCCTTGCTACATAAATTTTAACAACCCTATTATATTATATTTTTTTTAAAATTACAACATTTTTATGAAATTGCTCCATTATTTCCATATAAACTTGTTACTTCTGGTTTATCAGCATTTATTTGCTTTACTATTTCTCTATATGGCATTGTTTTATAAAAACTTGCTTCATATATATCTCTTATATTATATTGATTTTTATTGTTTATTTGAGAATAATCTAAATTATTTAATTTTATTTCATAATCGTTTATTGTTATTCCATTAAATCTTTTTCTTGCTATTTTCATATTTCCTCTTATATTTACTAAAATTGCATTTTCATATATGTTATATTTATTTAAAAGTTCTTTTGGAAAGTCTATATTTAATATTATTTTTGATTTTGAAAGACTTTTTTTCTTATTATTAGTAACTATTATCATTATTCCTTCTTTGTTATATAATTCTTCTTCTATTTTTTTAAATTTTTCTATATGATTTGTAACTATATTTAATCTTTTATATTGTCTTGCTATTTTTTTTATGTTTTCTAATGTATTTTGAGTTATATAATTTACTAGTATAGATATTTCAGTATCTTCTTTTTTTATATTTTTTAAATTTACTATATAATCCAAAACTTCACATGATATTACCTCAAAAAGCCATTTACCATCTACTATGTCAAACCCATATGTATACAAAATATTTTTGTATTCTTCATTTTCTTTTAGAATTTTACTTAATACTATTTTCTTACTTTTTGTCTTGTCCAATATTTTTTTGGTTTTTCTTGCTAATTTTGCTAAATATTTCTTATTAATATTTTTTGTTTTTAATGGTAATATTAATTTATTTCCTTCTATTTTTATAATTTTAAACATACTTTCTAAAAACCTAGGCTTGTCATTATTTTCAATATAATACATAAAAACCACCCTTTATACTTTTTTATTTAAGTATATTAGGTGATTTTTATTTTAATGACTTTTTTATAAAACTATATCTCTTTTTAATAATTCATTTTCAACAATTCCTAAACCTATAAATTTGTCACTATTGTATATTCTATAAATTCCATCATTCAATTTATATGTTAATTTTACTCCATTTAAAAATAATTCTAATTTTCTATTTTCTAAACTTAATTCTTTACAATGCTTAAAAAGCTCTTCTATTGTAATTATTTTATCTTCTAAAATTTGCTTTAAATTTTTATTTTCTAAAATTTCATTAATATTTATTGCATTTGTTATAGAAAAATCCCCAACCTTGATTCTTTGCAATTCTTTCATATATGCTACAGTTCCGAAGTTTGTTTCCTATATCTTCACATAAACTTCTTATATATGTCCCTTTAGAGCAACTAACCTTAAACTCTATTTGTTTAAGGTTTTTATCTATACTAAGTAGCTCTATACTATAAATTTCAATTTGTCTTGGTTTTATTTCTACTGTTTGACCTTTTCTTGCATACTCATATAGTTTTTTTCCGTTTACTTTTATTGCAGAATATATTGGCGGAATTTGTTCTTGTTTTCCTAAAAACTTGTTTAATACTTCTTTTATAACAGTTTCTTCTAACATTTTATTTGTTACTTCTTTTTCTTCTACTATTTTACCTTCTGTATCTGCTGTATCAGTTTTTTTACCTAGCTCTAGTTTTACTTTATATGTTTTATTATGATTTATTAAATATTTAGAACATAATGTTCCTTTTCCTACAAGTAATGGCAAAACTCCTGTTGCCATTGGGTCTAAAGTTCCAGTATGTCCTACCTTTTCGTTTAGTATTTTTTTTACTTTATTTACTATATCATGTGATGTCCATTCCTTAGGTTTATTTATTAAAATTATTCCATCCATTATTTTCACCTTTAACTTTATTTAAGATAAGCCAAAAATACTAAATATATATTTTTTCGTTATCCCCATTCTAAAAATTCTAACAAAAGTTTATCAACTTTTGAAGAATTTTTGAACGGTCCCCACAATTCCACTTAAAATATATATTTAGTATTTCTAGCATTAATTTTACAATACTTTTTTAAGCTCTGTAAGCACTTTTTGTTTTACGGTTTCGACATCACCTTTTACTGTTGCGCCAGCTGCTCTTGGGTGACCTCCACCTCCAAACATTAAACATACATCTGAAACATTTACATATTGACTTGATCTCATTGAGACTTTATATACATCTTCTTCATCTTCTTTTTGTCTTATAAATACAGAAACCTCAACACCTTCTATATTTCTTCCTATCTCTACTAAACCTTCATGATCTCCTGGTTCAGCATTAACTTGTTTTTCATCTTCTTTTGTTATATATGTAAATGTAACTTTACCATTTTCTAATATTTCTAGTCTATTCATTACACGTTTAGATAATTCAAAATTGGCTTTTGTTACAGTATTTAACACTCGTTTATATATGTCAGAAACATTAACTCCTCTACGCAATAATTCTGCAGTAAATTCAAAAGTCTCTGCTGTTGTTGCTGAATATTGGAAACCTCCTGTATCTGTAATAATTCCTGTTAATAAACATGAACCTATTTGCTTTGAAATTTCTATGCCATAATATTCAAACATTCCAACCAAAATTTCTGCACATGCTGGAGATACTGGATTAACATAGTTAAAATCTCCATACATATTATTGCTTCCATGGTGATCTATTACTATTGTTCTTTTAGCATTTTCAAAATGTTCATTTCCTACCAATCTTTTAAAATTTGCACAATCTAAAGATATAGCTAAATCATAGCTTTGAACATCTGACTTTTTTAATATGTCAGATGTTCCTGGTAAAAAATTAAATATTCTAGAATACTCTGGAATTATTACATCTGGATTTTTTCCTAAACTTTCTAATGCTAATTTCATTGCAAGGCTGCTTCCTATTGCATCCCCATCTGGTGATTCATGTGTTAAAATTACTATATTTTGAGCTTGTTTTATTTGTTTTAAAATTTCATCTAATGTCATACATCTTCCCTCTTTCTACTCTTCTTCATTTTCATTTGATTTTTTTACATCTTTCATTATTTTGTCTAGTATAGAGTCTATTCTTGCTCCATATTCTATTGAATCATCTAATTCAAATATTATTTCTGGTGTATTTCTTAGGTTTACACTTCTTGCAAGCTCACTTCTTATAAATCCTGATGATTTTTTTAATCCGGCTAGAGTTTCTTTTAAATTTTTAGAATTTAATATACTAACATATACTTTAGCATATTTTAAATCATTTGTTACTTTTACTTTAGTAACACTGATTAACCCTGTAACATTAGGATTTTTAAGTTTGTAATTAATTATGTTGCTTATTTCTTTTTTATATTCTTCACCTATTCTTTCAAACCTATTGCTATTTGGCATTTTTATACCTCCTATTATCTCTCTTCTTCATCTTGTTTTTGTTTAACTCCAGCTTTTTTTGCTAGGTTTTCTAACATTTTTTGTTTAGATGTTTTTTCTTCATCTTTTATTTGTTCTTTTACATTTTCTCTATATTTTCCATACATTGATTGTCTACTTGGATTATTCATATTTATCACATCCTATCTTTTTATTTCTTCCATAACATATGCTTCAATTATATCTCCAACTTTAATATCATTATAATTTTCAATTTGAATACCACACTCAAATCCTTTTGATACTTCTTTAGCATCATCTTTAAATCTTTTTAATGTTGCTAAATGTCCATCATGTATAACAACATTGTCTCTAATTACTCTTACTCCTGCATTTCTTTCCATTTTACCTGTAAGTACAAAACTTCCTGCAATTGTTCCAACATTTGATATTTTAAATGTTTCTCTAACTTCTGCTGTTCCAATTATTTTTTCTTCAAATTCTGGATCTAACATTCCCTTCATTGCAGCTTCTACATCTTCTATTGCTTGGTAAATTATTGAATATTGTTTTATTTCTACTTCATCTTTTTCCGCTGCTTCTTTAGCTGCTGGAATAGGTCTTACATTAAATGCTATAATTATCGCATTTGAAACTTTAGCAAGTGAAACATCTGACTCATTTACAGCACCCGCTGCAGCATGTATTACTTTTACTTTTACTTCTTCATTTTGTAATTTTTCAAGTGATTGTTTTACAGCTTCTACAGACCCTTGTACATCTGCCTTTACTATTAAGTTTAATTGTTTTAATTTTCCTTCTTCCATTTGACTAAATAAATTGTCTAATGTTACTTTTGTATTTGCATTTATTGCCTTTTCTCTTTGAGTACGTTTTCTTCTTTCTATTAAATGTTTAGCCATTTTTTCATCTTTTACTTCATAGAATGTATCACCTGCTTGTGGAACTTCTGTAAGTCCAGAAATTTCTACTGGTGTAGATGGTCCTGCTGATTTTACTTTCTTTCCTTTATCATTTAACATTGATCTTATTCTACCAATTGATGAACCAACAACTATTGTATCTCCAACATCTAATGAACCTCTTTGAACCAACATTGTTGCTATTGCTCCTTTATGCTTGTCAAGTCTTGCTTCTATAACTGTACCTTTAGCTTGTTTATGTGGATTTGCTTTTAATTCTAGTACATCAGCCTCTAACAATACCATTTCTAATAATTGGTCTATATTTTGGTTCTTTTTAGCAGAAATTGGAACATATATTGTGTCTCCACCCCATTCTTCTGGTACTAAATCATATGCCATTAATTCTTGTTTTACTTTATCTATATTTGCATCTGGTAAATCCATTTTGTTTACAGCAACAATTATTGGAATTCCTGCAGATTTTGCATGGTTTATTGCTTCTATTGTTTGTGGCATAACTCCATCATTTGCAGCTACAACTAATATTGCAATATCTGTTATTTGAGCCCCTCTTGCTCTCATAGCAGTAAATGCTTCATGTCCTGGTGTGTCTAAAAATGTTATTTCTCTATCTTTTACTTTTACTTTATATGCACCTATTGCTTGCGTAATTCCTCCTGCTTCTCCTTCTATTACGTTTGTTTTTCTTACAGCATCTAAAAGTGAAGTTTTTCCATGATCTACGTGTCCCATAACAACAATAACTGGTGGTCTTGTTTGTAATTCTTCTTCTTTATCTTCAGAATCATCAAATAATATATCTTCTTCTGTTACTGTTTCTTTTTTTACAGCCTTAACTCCAAATTCTTCCGCAACTAAAAATGCTGTATCAAAGTCTAGTTCATTATTTAATGTTGCCATTATTCCATAGCCTAATAATTTCTTTATAACTTCTGCTGATGTTTTCTTAAGCTCTGCTGCTAAATCTTTTACTGTTATTGACTCTGGAATTGTAATTTCAGTTAATTGGAATATTTTTTGTTTTGTTCTTTCTTCTTGACCTTTACTTTGTTTTTTCTTTCCACGTCTTCCTCTTTGTGTTGTTAAATCATAATAATCAAGCATTCCACCATCTTGTTCATCAAACATATTAGATAATCTATTTGCTTGTTTTAAACTTTTTAATTTTCCTTCATCAAAATTGTTATTTGAATTTCCTTTTTTATTTTTTTGTTTTTTAGTATTTCTGTTTTCATCAAATTTGCTATTATTTTTTTGTCTATCAATAGATTTATTGTTATATTCTCTTACAGACTCTTTTTCCACAACATTTTCTGCCATAATATTTTTTATATTTTTTTCAATTCCTTTTTCATCTAATGGTCTTTTAGAGTTAAATCTATTTGCATTATTATTGTTTCCATATCCATTTTTATTATTAAATTTGTTATTATTATTTTGGAAATTTCCATTCCTATTATTTTGAAAACTTCCATTTCTATAATTATTATTTGGTCTTCTATTTTCTTTGTTATCGAAATTCCTATTATTATTGTTTTGATAATTATTCTGTCTTCTATTTTCATAATTTTTATTTTGGAAATTATTGTTTGATTTTTCTTGTTTTATTTCTTTTACTTCTCTTATTTCTTGCTTTATTGGTGTTTTCACTTCTGCTTTTATTTGCGCTCCTTCATTTTCTTGTTTTTTAGTTTCTTTAACTACTGGTGGTTCTTCCTTCTTTTCTTCTTTTTTTCCACCTAATCCAAATAATTCACTAACTGTCATAGGTTTATTTGGCTTATTTCTGTAAACAATATTATAATCTTTATTTTGTTTTCTTTCTATAAATCCAACATTATTTGATTTTTTTTCTTGTTTTTTTACTTCTTGTTTTTTTGCTGGCTCATCTTCAGTTATTATAACCTCTCTTCTTATAATAACTGGTGCTTTTTCTTCCTCTACTTTTGCTTTTTTTGTTTTTTCCTCTTTTGGTTGTTTGCTTGTTTTAAAACTATCTTCAATTCTTTTTGCTTGATTTTCATCAACACCACTTAAATGGCTTTTTGCTTCAATATTTAGTTCATTTGCCCTTTTTATTACTTCTTTACTGGTTAAGCCTAGCTTTTTAGCTATTTCATGTATTTTTATCTTACCCAATAATTTCACCCCCATTATATATTTTCTTTATTTGTTTTGCCATGTTCTCATCTTTTATAGCCAATGTTGCTTTATTTACTTTTCCTATTGCTCTGCTAAGTTCTTCTATATTTCCATCTATAATTAATGGTATATTATAAGTTTCACATAATTTTATAAATTTATCTTTAGTTCTTTCAGATGCTTCATAAGAAACTATTACCAATTTTGCTTTTTTCTTCATTATTTCTTCTTTTACCCCATCTGCTCCAAATGCAACATTTCTGGCTCTTGCAGATAATCCGAAGTAATCCTAATATTTTTTTATTTATCAAGTATTACACCTCTTAAATCTTCATAAATTTCTTCTGATATTTTTGTTTCAAAAGATTTCTCTATTCTTTTAGACTTTATTGCTTTTTCTAAGCATTCTATAGATTGGCAAATATATATACCTCTTCCTTCTTTTTTCCCTGTTTTATCTACTGTTATTTCGCCATTTTTATTTTTTACAATTCTTATTAATTCATTTTTATTCTTTTTTTGCATACATCCTGTGCATGTTCTTTGTGGTATTTGTCTCATATATTTGTCCTCCTTTATTTTAAGTATACTTGCTAAAAAGTTATATTATTCTTCTGTTTTTTCTTCTTGATCAGAACTTTGTGCTTCTTCTAACATTTGTCTAAATTGTGTTTCTGATTTAATATCTATTTTCCAATTTGTAAGTTTTGCAGCTAAACGTGCATTTTGTCCAGATTTTCCTATAGCTAATGACAATTGGTCATCTGGTACTATTACTTGTGCAAATCTTTCTTCTTGTTTTATATCTACTGCAAGTATTTTGGCTGGTAATAAAGCTGATGATATATATATTGATGGATCTTCATTCCATTCTATTACATCTATTTTTTCTCCATTTAATTCATTTATTACATTTTGGATTCTAACTCCTTTTTGTCCTACACATGATCCAACTGGGTCTATGTTTTCATCTGGAGAATATACTGCAACTTTACTTCTATAACCAGCATCTCTTGATACACTTTTTATTTCTATTACTCCTTCATATATTTCAGGAATTTCAAACTCTAGTAATTTTTTAACAAAGTCTGGGTGGCTTCTTGAAACAATTACTTGTGGTGCTCCTTTTGCTCCTCTTTGTACATCTAATACATAACCTTTTATTTTATCATTTACCCTATATTTTTCTGTTGGTATTTGTTCTTTTGCTGGCATTACGCCTTCTAGTTTTCCAAGGTCCATTACTACAATGTTTTTATCTGCTTTTTGAATTAACCCTGATACTATTTCTCCTTTTCTATCATTAAATTCCGTAAAAATTATATCTCTTTCTGCTTCTCTTAATTTTTGTATTATAACTTGTTTTGCTGTTTGAGCTGCTATTCTACCAAAATCTTTTGGTACAATTTCTATTTCTACTTGGTCACCTTCTTTTAAGTCTTTATTTATTTTTTGGGCATCTTTTAAGCTTATTTCTAATACATCATCATTTGCTTTTTTCATAACTTCTTTTATGCTGTATACATGTGTTGCTCCTGTTTGTCTATCCATCACTACTTTTACATTTTCTAATGAGTCAAAATTTCTTTTATATGCAGTAACCAATGCTGTTTCTATTGCTTCTAATAAGTAGTCTTTTTTTATTCCCCTTTCTTTTTCTAGTTCTTCTAAAGATAATATTAATTCTTTATTATCTATTGCTTTCATTTTTATTCCTCCTTTTATTTATTCCCAGTTATATACTGTTTTTATTTGTGATATATTTTTTCTATTTATTTGTTTTTGTTTATTCTCATTATCTTCTATTATAATATCTTGTTCTGTGTATTTTTTTAGTATTCCTTGATATTCTTTTTTTCCTTCTTCATCTTTTTTAAATAGCTTTATTGCAATTTCATTTCCTATGTTTTGCTCTAAATGTTTTTCTTTTCTTAGTATTCTTTCTATTCCTGGAGATGAAACTTCTAGAAAGTATTGTTCTTTTATGTAATTAGCATTGTCTAAGTCTTCCATTATTTCATTATTTACTTTTTCACAATCATCTAAATCAATTCCATTTTTACTGTCTATAAATATTCTCAAAAAATAATTCTTTCCCTCTTTGCTATATTCTACATCATATAGTTCATAACCTATTTTTTCTATTTTTTCTTTTATTAAGCTTTCCACTCTTTCCTCTATGCTAGCCATAAAGTGCTCCTCCTTTCTAGAGTTTTATATACTAATTAAGAGTGGGATTTGTTCCCACTCTTCTGTTTTTGTTATGCTTTTTATATTATACCCAATTTTTGGCATAAATGCAAGTCTTTTTAAACTTTTTCTACTACTTTTTCTTCTTCATCACTTACTTCTGAAATTTTTATGCTTCTAACATGATCAATTTTTTCCCATGTTGTTTCTCTTTTAAATAAGCATTTAAAGTTTATTACTAACCATGAACCTAAGAATAATGGATAACATAGCAATCCTTTAATCATTGGTTTTATTGGTCTTTTATCAAGTGCCATAATTAATATTCCTGTAAGTATTGGTAAGAAAAATGTTGGTACTACATATCTTACAAGATTCCATATTAACTCTGCTGCTGACATTCCAGTTCCAGCATATATTGCAAAGTTTGTTAATAATAATATTAATGTTATTACAAACATTGGTATACTTCCTATAATATATAATAATCCATCAAAATTCATTAATGTTTTATTTTTCTTTGCTGCCATCGCTAAATCTTTTGTGTATTTATGCATACATTGTATATGTCCTACTGTCCATCTGCTTCTTTGTGACCAGCTTTGTTTAAATCCTACTGGTTGCTCATCATATACTATTGCATCTGTTGCCCAACCTAATCTTTTTCCAGCTATTATTCTTTTTAATGAAAATTCTATGTCTTCTGTTAGTGTTTGTGTATCCCATCCATTTGGTTTTACTACATCAAATCTTACCATAAATCCTGTTCCATTTAATAATGGTGATAAACCTATATTGTATCTTGCTAAATGATAAAATCTATGTAAAGTCCAGTAAAATATTGCATATCCTGCTGTTATCCAACTGTCTGTAGGATTTTTTATATCTCTATAACCTTGGACTACATCTTCACCTTGACATAATTTTTTATTCATATTTTTTATAAAGTTTTTATCAACTATATTGTCTGCATCAAAGATAAAGAATGCATCATATGGTGCGTCTTCTTCTATTTTTTGTTGTAGGAACCAGTTTAATGCATATCCCTTTGTTTTTTTAGTGCTATCAAATCTCTCATACACTATTGCTCCTGCCTCTTTTGCAACTTTTGCTGTATTGTCTGTACAATTGTCTGCAATTACATATATATCATATAATTCTTTATTGTATGTTTGATTTTTCAAGCTTTCTATTAAATTTCCTACTACTGCTTCTTCATTATGGGCTGGTATTATTGCCATAAATCTGTGATCTTTTTTTATTTTTAATGGTTTATCTTTAAATTTTATTAATGCACATACACTTATTGCCATTTGGTATATCCAAAATATTGTTACCATCCATACTAAAGCTTCTCTTAGTATATATAAATATTCCATTTTTTTTACCTCTCTTTTTTAATAATATTTCTTATTAATATTATTATGCTACTTTTTTATTATACTATTTATCCCAAAATTATGCAACATTTTTTTAAATATTTATTTAAATGGTTTTGTTTCAATCTTTTCTCAAAAATTTAATTTTTATAAATTTCTATAAATTTTGCAAAATTTTCCTCATGATATGGAATTAACTTCTCTTTATTTCTTACAACTAAATTAAAATCTTCATCATTTTTAATTTTTATGTCAACAGTTTTTGCAACAGGGCTTATAAATCCTAATTTTTTTATTTTTACACTTTCTATATTATCATTATCAATAAGAATAAACTTATCTAATTGGGGAATCATATTCTCAGGTTTAATAACAAATGTACTTTTGCTTTTCAAAGGTATTAATCCAATTCCTTTTTCTGTTTTATTTATTAAATAGCCAGACCATCCTCTATTTTTTTGTGCAGCTTCCATTCCCGCTACCATTCCTCCTAAAAGTCCACTTGGCGCAGGTTTTTGAGTATTTGTTAATGCATAAATAAAGCAATTTTCTTCTCCTATAAAATCAACCTTTTCAAATAATTCTTTTACTTTTTCTAATGTTGCAAATTCTTCCATTTTATATTTCCTCCATATTTTATATAATTTTTGATATTCTATCATTTTTAAATTTAATTGTCTATACTTCTTCTACATATATTTTTCTTTTTTTCTTTTCTATTTTATCAATATTTAAAATCATTTTATATAATCTTATACTTATTAATACTTCTATAATTGATAATCCAAATAAAATTACCATTACCACCTTCATTGGATTATTTAATAAAATCATTGTAAAATTTAAGCTTATCATTGTTCTTATGATTTTTCTTGATAGCTCCATTGTTGTTAATAATGTTTGCTGCTCTTCATTATTAACATTTCTTAATGCCAAATCTTGTATATATACTTTAAATGGGTCCCTTATAAATAATATAATTACATAGCCCAAACTCATAATAATAAATTTTAATATAATAAAATTATTAATCATTGAACCACTTATCATCAAAAAAATTGACACCATTAACAAAATTGGTAACATAAAGCTTACTTTTTCTTTATATTTACTATGTATTTTATTAAATGCCATATTAGAAATAACTCTAACAATACGTGACACACATAATATTGCTCCTATTATTAATGATGTTTTTTCAACACTAAATTTTAATAACAATTCCTGTTGTATAAATAGTTTTCCATTTGATTGCCCAGAATTTACAATTGGGTAAAATAGACCATATGAAATAATTAACATTATGATTATTTTGTTATATTTTACTTTATTTTTAACTTTCTCCTCTGTTTTTTTTGCAGTTTTATCATATTTTGACATATCAACTATATAAAAAGATAAAATAAAACATATAAAACAAAATAAAATACATAAAATCATTGGTAAATAATTATTAAAATTAAATAATATGCTTGCAACAAATGAAATTATCATTGTTACCACGGCATATATAGTATTTGATTTAGTTTGTATTTTTATATAATCCTCACTTTTTTGCTGTAATTCTAAATTATTTTTTAATATAGCATTTGCCATATTTTTAAATGTGAATGCCATTTCGTAAAATATTTTTCCTAAAACTATACTTATATAATTTTTTCCAAATGTCAATAATATGCTAGATATTAGTAAAAATAGTGTTCCTAATTTTACTGAATTTGTATTTCCAATTTTTTTTATTATTTTTAATAGTGGAACCTGCAATATTATACATGTTATCATTGATAATGTTGTTAATGATACTATTTGAGCTGCATTAAATTTTTTTACGACTGTTAAAAATAATGTATCTATTGCTACCCAAAATAGTAAATCTGATGATAATCCGTTATACCACGGAAATATTTTATTAAATTTTGATATATTTAATTTTCCCATTTTTGCTCCTTTTATTTATCGACTTAGTTTATATATTATCAAACTATTTTATATAAATCAATGTTGAACTTGTAAAAAAACTCCTTAAAAAGCAAAAACCAAAGAAGCCAGCCGAAGCTGACTCCTTTGGTTAAGGCCATATTTATTATATTATTTTCTTATCCTTCAAAATTGCATTTTATGTATATTTGTGTTATAATAAAAAAGATATAGGATAAATCCTGTGTCATCTTCCCCATCTTCACTAACTAGTGAGAGGGATAACCTCTAGCTTTTTAGTTTAAGCCCAAAGAAACACACTAATCAACAATAAAGTTTAAGGAGGAAAAAATCATGAAGATTAGTTTCAATGGCAACGTATTTTCAGCAAACGGACAGTGTATAATCGGTGGCGGAACCGGTAATACTCAAAAATTTGACGAAGTAAAAGCTAAAGATTGCAGCAATATCGAAAAGATATCAATCAATTCTGCACTTTACGATGTTAATGTTTCCGTTTCCAATTCTTCAAAGGTTGAAGCACATTTCTATGGTGAGGCAAATATTGATGGAGATGTCAACTTTGATGTTTATGTAGTAAATTGTGAACTTATAATCACATTAAAGTTTACTGGTAACTGTTCTTATGGAAATTTGAAACTTGATGTTACCATACCACAAAAAATATTCAAAGTTATTTCTGCAAATAGTTCATCAGCAAACATTACCTTAAATGAAGGAGTCTTAGTCAACTATCTCAAAGCAAAGACTATCTCTGGCGATTTAAAGACTAATGCAACCGTCAACAATGCTTCTGTTTCCACAATGAGTGGAAATATCGGATTTTGTACCAATGCAACCCAGGACATTAATGTTGAAATTTCCACAATGAGTGGCAATGTGTCAGTGGAATTTAATAACATTGGACACATCAATCTTTCCACTAACTCTATGAGTGGAAACGTAAAAAACCTCCACAAAGAAAGAAGAGGTTACAATGCAGATGTTGATATTTCTACAATGAGTGGAAATATAAGCATTAAATAATCGCATTTCATGATTTTGCAAGCTGTGTTATTATAACACAGCTTGTTTTTTATAGTAAAAAAATATTTTATACTTTTTAAATAGAATCTTTCAAATGCCCTTCAATGTCAAGAGCAGAATGCAGACAATTTAATTTTATGGTGCGATTGCAAAACAGGTATGCGAAAAATGTGCATTTGTGTTTCTTGGTCGCTTTTGTAGTTCGATTTATTATGTTTAATTTAACATAAGTTCATTTATAAATCAAGTAGTTTAAAAAATTAAAATAATACATGAAGAGACTACTGAAAAAGTATATTCATACTTTATTTCAGTAGTCTCTTACTTATGTCCCTTAATTATGTCTGAGGTCTCAAGTAGAGTCACGTTGACAGATTACAGGCTCGGCATCGGACCATAAATGGCAAACTTCAAATCCTTGTAGAACTGAGTTGCCTCTGCTGCAGAAGAAAGTTTTGCTTTCATTACCCACTTTGCAGCACTTGCCTTGGTGTCAAAATTCATGCTGACGGTGCAATCTTCGGGGTTAAGAAACATTGCCTTTTTCCTCTTTGCATTGTCCCTGCCATTGGTGATGAAGTCCTCCTGAGTTTCGGCAAGTTCGCTAACAAACAGCTGTGCTTCAGCTTCATCCGAAAAAGACAAAGCATACGTGCACTCGTTGTTGTAGTTGGCGATAACCTTGTTACCGTCACTCGATGCTGTAAACAGTTTACCCATAAGTCATACCTCACTTTCTTTAATTTTGGGTATGTATACATATTAACATAATATCTTTAAAATGTCAATAGTTTTTACGATATTTTGTGGATTTATTCCGAGTTTTGAGGCAAAATTTAGTTTACTTTATAAAATTCTTATCATTTCCATATGGTACATCACATTCATCAAAATCCCACTCTTTTTGTAATAGTACTTCCCAAAATTTACAATATGGTTCTGTTGAAAAATGTTTCGTTAACCTACTAAAATCAATTTCTGGCAATATTAACAATGGATCTATTGTATTTTCTAGTCCTGACTTTAGTTTATTGCCATTTCTAATTTCAAAATGTAAATGAGGAACTCTTGACCCACCAGAACATCCTGACAACCCTATAACAGTATCGGTATCAACAATATCTCCAGCTTTTACCAGTACCTTTGATAAGTGCCCATATATGCATCTATTTCCATCTTCATTCAATATCTCGACTTCGTTTCCATATCTTTCATTAAATTGACATTCATTGCTTACTATTTTAGGATCTAATCCGGCAAATATTACTTTTCCATTTGAACTTGAATGCACCTTTGTTCCAATTTCAGCAGTAATATCAAATCCAGAATGCGCCCTTTCCTTGAATAAGACATACTGCTTTTTTCTTATTCCATATTTATCATGTTCTACAACAATATATTCAGGCTCTATTGGCCACTGATAATTACTTATTTTCTTCATTTTATAATTAACTCCTTCTTTTTAGAACTTAGCTTCATTAAATTTATCATATAGCTGTTCTAAATAATTGCAAATTTCATCATTTTTTACAATTACCTTATCTGCAATTGTTTTGCAATAATTACATGACAAACAATTTCCAGTGCAATGACCATCTTTAAAGAATTTTATAAAACCGTCCAGTTTTCTATTATCAATATAAATATGTCTTTTATATCTTCTCTCACACCCTAAACCTCTTACATTACAAATTTCTTTTATTATTTCATTCATTGAAGTAAAATCATCAATATTTTTTATAGTATTATTATCATTTTCAGAATTACTCCAACCATGACCTTGAATTAAATCTAGTAAATTTCCATCATATTTTCCTTCGCTATATGCCTTAACTCTTTTAATGATTTCGTTTGTTGGAAAATCTCTCTCAGTAATTTTAAAATGCTCTACTCCAATTTTCTCATATTCTTTCACATCTTCCGGTCTAATCCATGGTGATTTTATGTATTCTTCGACATGTTTTAGTTCGTATTCTTGACATTTATATAAGCACCAATCTGCATAACACTCCTTATCTTTATTCATTATATTTGAAGCATGAGATAATGCTGCTGTGTGCGTATGAATATATGGACAATTCTTTAAACAACTATTTGTCATCAATAATTCAATTTTAGCTTTTTTCAAATTATCAACCATATATTTTAGGGTTTTAAAATCTCTATTTATTTTTACAAAATCCACACATATATAATCAGCTCCCATTTCTTCCCAGTATCTTGCTTTCTCATAACTATCAATACAGGCGAATGTTGAAATTCTTACTGTAAAGCAATCATAATATTTCTTTATTATTTGTAATAAAAATGGATTTGTTACCGTTAATGCATTAACACCTATTTCTTTTAAATAATCAAGAAATTCTCTTACATTTTTCTGCCATTCTACATCTTGCTCTTTATTAGCCAAACATGCCCCATTTAATAAATAATTAAACTTTATATTTGAATCTCTAACTTTTTTTACATGCTCTTCTAATCTAGTTTTATCAACTGACTTTAATGTATTAGATGGTCTCCCTCCTCCAATATAATCTTCTTGTAATTTACCATAAACCTCATATACAGGATATTTCTTTAGTTCTTCTATTAATTTATCATCAAAATTTGTAGCTACTGATAATTTCATCATCACTATCACCCCTTTATAAGATTTTTACATCGTTCAACAAAAACATTATTAGTTTTCTTATCTTGAACAGCTATTCTAAAATGTAATTTTTCGTATTCATCTTTAACAAACATAACAGAAATACCATTTTTGTTAAATTTTTCTATAATATCTTCGTTTAACTCTGTTTTAGAAAATAAAACGTTTGATTGACTTTCATAAAAATCGAACCCAAGTTTTTCTAAATTCTTTTCTATATGCTTTCGTTCTTTTATAATAAGTCTAACATTTTGTTTATAATTATTACTTAAAAGAACTTTTTTTGCATATAAACATGAAATCCCAGAAACTTCATTAACAGTTATATTTTCTTCATACAATTTTTTAAATTCTTCCGAACATATCATGTATCCAACCCTTAGGTTTGCAATTCCATAAGCTTTGGACAATGATTTTACTATAATAATATTATTTTTTGTATCTAGCTCAGATTTTTTTATATTATTTGAAAATTCTATGGCGGATTCATCAACAATAACATAGGCTTTTACATTATTGGCAATATAATTTATATCCTCCATATTTATCAACATTCCAGTAGGGTTATTAGGATTACATAAATATATCATTTTTGTATCATCATCTACACTCTTTATAATATTATCAATACTTATGTTACCGTTGCTTGCCATAAAGACTCTTTTAGTAAAACCTCCCATTGAGGTAACTGCATATTCTGGTTGATTAAATGTCAAAAATGGAGTTACTAAATTTCCACCTTCTTTAAATAAAATTTTAACAATATTTTGGAGAATTCCATTAGCTCCAGTACCAATTACAACTTCTCTTTTTTTAATATTTTGTGTTGATTTTATTATTCCTATCAAATCTTTTACTATGCTATGCGTAGGATATTTAGAAAAGTCTGAATAATCAATTGTAAATTTAGGATATTTATACAGATATTTTCCAGACAAAGTCATATCTACCTCATTTGAAGTATAGTGTGCGTAATCATCTAAAAAATTTCTTTTAGAAATTTTATAAGGTTTATTTTCTAAGTCTGATTGTATATACATTTCTTTTTCCTATTCCTACATCTGTAATATGTTCATCCACTTTTTTATCTATACTAAATCCTATATTTTCAATTATTTTATTTATTTCATCTTTTGAAAGCAATACCATGGAAGGTCTGTTTAAAACATCATATACACCATCATTTACGTATTTTAAATCATCAGTAATTACATCATTTGTAAATACTGATAAAATAACATATCCGCCGTTTTTTAATATTCTATAGAATTCTTTTATAGTATCTATAAACTCTTTTTTTGTGATAGCATTATGAATAACTCCAATAGATAGTATTAGTTCAAATTTATCATCATTAACAGGAATATTATCCATATTAGCCTGCATAAAACTAATGTTATCTTCTTTTAAAGAAACAGCCATTTCTTTATATTTATCAACAGCTAAAACATCAATACATTTTTGCTTTAAATATCTTGAATACCTTCCGCCTCCACATCCTACATCTATTGCCTTTTGTACTTGTTTATTTTCTAAAATTTCGTTAATTTCACTAACTATATATTTAGAAAGTGGCATCTGCATAAATTGAATGGCTGTTTTTTCATCCTGCCAAAAGATTGTTTTACTTTTTTTATCTGTAACTTCATATGTGCTATTGCATATACTAGTTTCGATTACATTCATTTCCAAGTTTTCCATAGTCTCTTTGCATATTTCTTTTTGTTTCTCGTCTTTTACCATAGCCATAAATGCTGGTCCCACAGATGATAATGTTAAAAACTCGCAGTTTCCATTTTCATAAAGTTTTCTTAATTCTTTGGCTTGTTCAATCATTTTCTCATATACAAAAGAACAGTTTTCAATACTTCCCATATTAAACCTATAATCAAAAACTATATCTGCTAATTCTTTAATACTACCATTACAAAGATCTGGCAATGCCCTATGTAGTAATTTATAAGCAATCTTCTCTGCATATTCATCCCCTGTCTTTTTAAACTTCCATAAGTTTTCTTCTTCCAATTTCATTAATTCATCTGCATTTTTAGTCTTAAAATCTTTTGGTATTCCTATTAATACATCTGATTCATATTTTAGCTTTGCAATCGATGTAGCTTTACCCGCAATTATTATTATTCCGTCCTCAGTTAATCCATTTGTCGCTCCACCACCAATGCACTGTACCAATTTTAATTCTTCTTCATTTTCATCAGTTATCTCTTCTCCATGATTGCTAGCCAGAAATTTTATTAATTCTTTATTTGGTACAGGGCAACCATACAATTCATTTATAGCTGATGACACTGCAGCTATTGTTGAACTGCTTGAACCAAAGCCACAATGCTTTATAACTTCTGATGAATCCACATCTATTCTTACCGAAGGATTGACTTTTAAAGTAGTACACATAATTTTATAAGCATGCTTTATCAATACTTTTCTTTGGGTTCTATCAGAAATTTCTAGCAATCCCCCTGTTTCAGAAATAATTTCCACACTAACTTTTATTTTTCTATTTAATGAAACGACTACTTCCCCAGGTGTAAATATTAAATTATCGTTATAACACACAGCTGCTGGATTTATGGCCATAGCATCCATTCTACAAGGATATTCCAAATTTATCTTATCGTATTTTAATTTTAAATTTTCATCTATTATGTGTGGATATTTATTAAAAATATGTCCAGCCTTAAATGTTGGAAATCTATCTATCACAGTTATCCTCTCCTTTTATAGTCAATTTGAAATTATTTAACATGTTTTATTACAATTCTAAATCTTCTTCAAGGACATTTTCTCTATACCATTTTGCAAATTGATCTTTTGCATCACCCCAAAATGTTGCTTCACGCTCATAGTTTTCTTCTCTCAATTCACTTAAAGTCTTGGTTTCACCATCTGGTATATAAAATTTATCATGCCATCTTCCTCTTTCTCCTCTTGCTTCATAAGCTATTGTTCCTGTTCCACCTCCTGAGAAAACGATAGGTTCTTTTCCGGGTTCGCAATATGCAAAACAATGTTCCAACCTTGCCTTTCTGTTTTTTTCATCTTGTAGTAATTGTAAAAATTTTTCTACTCCAATTTGTTTATCAAAATAATGATTATAAGGACCTGGCAATCCCCCTAACGCATCTAAATATAGCCCACTATCTGATTTTAATACTGCACATCCTAGTCTATCCGCAGCATATTTTGCACTAAAAGCAGCAACTTCTGAGCATGTTTTAGCCTGTATTTCTAATATTTCAAAATCAGGATTTACAATTTCTATTCCAAATCCATATTTTTTTGAAAAGAACTCGTTTGCCTCTTCTACTTTATGTGGATTTGTTGTTAAATAAATTAATTTCTTTTTCATTTTTTCATTACCTCTTTTCTCTTTACCTTGTATAATAAATTCTTGTATTTTTTCCACAAAATTATCTGTATTATCATTTTGCAAATACAAGCAATGTTGTCTAGCATATTCTTCTAGACGTCCTAGCCCCATATCTTTTTCAGCTTGTAAAATCATTCTAAATTGTTCATCTGTTAAATCAAGTTTTTCTCGTCTTTCGTAATTACTTTTTAATTGTTCAAACGGTGCTGTAATATACATAATTCTAGGTCTATCTATATGAAATCTATCAGTAATAAATTTTATTCCTTCTAGCGACCTACTTCCTGTTATTATTGTTATCCCTTTCTCTTCTCCACCTGTTAAACGTTCTATTTGTTTGCACAATATTATATCTGTAAAATTCTTTCCATATTGTTTTTCACCTTTTTCAATCCATTCTTGAAATGTTATACCAGGTGCAAAAACTTTATGAGCTTCTCTTATTAATGGTCCTAAATCTATATGTTGTACATCTGTTACTTTCTTTATATTACTTACTACATATGTTTTACCAACTCCATGTGGTCCCACTATAAAAAACACATTTTTCATTTCTTTTCTCCATTCTTATTATTTATATTTGTACTATCTTATGTGTTTCTTATTACTATTTTCCTTTGTTTTTCAAATTTAAAATTTTATATTTTTTATTTTATCAAGATCAAAATCCATATTGCTTGCTAGCTGATTTAATTTGCTCATATTATTAAATTCATTAATATCGACCCATTTAGCATCTACCACCTCACCATCTGTAAACCTAACCTGATTTATATCAATATCTTTTTTAGCCCAAAACATATCTTTAAAAATATGTTCATCATCATCTTTTAATGTTTGTACATAGTTTAGGTTTCCCTCAGATACTTCAATTCCTAATTCCTCTTTTAATTCCCTTATCGCAGCAATCTTACTATCCTCACCGCTTTTTACAGAACCTTGGGTAGTTTCCCACTTTAAAGGATTTCTCTTTTTATTTTCTGATCTTTGTCCTAATAGAATTTGTCCTTTTGAATTTAATATAAGTGTCTCAACAACTACAACATATTCATTTGCTTTTAATGTATCATTTCCCCTTATGTGCTTTTTCTCTGTTTTTACCTTGTTTGCGTCGTAAATATCCAATATTTCTTCCATGTTTTACCTCCCTGTTCATAATTAATAATCTTTTTCTTTAGAAAACATAATAATTATAATACAACATCAACCCTTTTTATAAAAAAAGAATAAAACTACATAATTGTAATCTTATTCTTAACTAAAAAAATAATAAACAGGCATAAAAAATAATAGCAATATGTATTCTACTGCTTTTACATCTATATTTAATTTTTTACTATTACTACTTCTTTCCATGTTATCAACATCCTTGTTTATTAAATTATTTTTCATGATTATACTAGTGTTTCTGCGATTTGTCAATGTTTTATCCACATTATCTCGTTTTTAAGCATATTATTTATGTAAATATATATTTTTGTCGAATTTTGTCATTTATACTGCCATGAATATTTTATTTTCTTTTGATAATACTAGAACTATCTAATTATACGCAAATATTTTTCCGACATAGTTCGTATATAAGCTCATTTTCGTTTTTTAAATAATATTATATATTTATAAAAGGTGATTAAATGAATAATAAAAAATCTAAACAAAATGTAAATTTCGGTCAAAAATTAAAAAGAGCCAGAGAATCTTTAGGATTAACTCAAGAAAAGGTTTCTGAATATCTAGGCTTAGGACCTCGATATATAAGCGACATCGAACGAAATAAAACAAAAGGAAGTATTGATACCTTAATAAAACTCTGTAATATTTATAACTTGACCCCAAATGATTTACTAAGCGAGTACATCTACTTTGATATAGAAACAAACAATATAGAATTATCTGCTTTTTACTCTTTGTCAAAAGAAAATCAACAAATTATATTGGATTTAATTAAGTTTTATAATCAAAAACAAAAATAGTTTTTATTAGTATTAAAATATATTCAGTTGTTATATATTGGAAAAAGAGCATCTGAAAGTTTTTACAAACTTTCAAATACCCTTTTCCAATACTATCGTGTATTTCAGTATTAATACTACCGTCTCAACTTAACTTTTTTAACTTTTCCTTTAATTTAAATTAAAGTCATGTCTATTCTTTCTTTTTTTAACTCGTATTTCTTCAAGTTCTTCATTAGTTAGAATTTTTCTTCTTGGATCTTTTGCAATTTCTCTGTCATTGTCATCAAAGATACCCTTTCTGTATAAATCCTCACTGACATTTTTATAATTCTCATCTTTATCAAATCCAATCTTATTTTGAAAATGTTTCATCAAGCTACGCCAGAAGCCTTTAAACTTATTAAGTTCTTCTTTTAGTTTATCCTTTTCTGATTGTAACTTACCAATAATCTTGTCTTTAGTTGATAATTCACTTTTTAAATTTTCTATTTCATTATCCTTTAGCTCCAGCTCATATTTAAGAGAACGATTTTCTTTATCGATTTCAAAAGAACTATGCTCAAAATCTCTAATAGCCATATTCAAGTCATTTACGCTTCTAACTGTTTGAGTGACATCTTGTACATCATCAGTGAATTTTTTTATTCTATCAACATCTTCATGCGAAATAACCATATTATTCTTATTTAGTTTAGTAGGCTTTAAGTTGTCCAATATCACATTTATATCTTTACCAGCATTATCAAGCTTTTTAGTTTGAGTATTTGCTTGAGCTAGTTTCTGTTCTTTCTTCTCAATCTGTTTCTTTATTTCTCTATAACCAGCCATATCTTTAGTGTTAATATCTTGATTTCTGCCTTTTTTCTTTTGTTTAAGTAAAGAAGCTTTTTCATAATGCTTATTATAAGACTTTATACAACAAGCTCTCATTTCATCTTGTATTCGTTTCAAAGATTCCTTTGTAAATATTTTTGATTTAGCAACCTGCTTCTTCATACCACGCTTGTTATTATCACTTATAGGAAGTCCAACCAAGTGCATATGCGGAGAAGTTTCATCAAAATGTATTACAGCATTTGCTACTTTAAACTCTGGTACAACTTTCATTAAATCATTTACTTGTTCCTTATAAACGTCAACCATCTTCATTCTGTAATTCATATCTTTATCATTCCAAAACTCTAAATCTCCAAGCTCAATTATAAACTCACAAGCCAAGTCCCATAATTTGCTATTAGAGATATGTTTGAAGTAGTTGTCTATTTTTCTGTCTTCACGAGTTTGCTTCTCATTGTATTCTAATCTTGATTGCTCAAACTCCTGCAAGTATAAATTCTGCACATCTTTATATAAATTATCTGTTCCATATACAATATAAATTTCATCTCGGTTTTTATCATAATCTCTCAAGTTGTGTTTATTTACTTTTGATAGCTGAGTTGCATTTTGTATTCCATTATTTGAAAATGAAGTTTCTCCTGATGGATTACTTTTTGCAATTTCTTTTGCTTTAGCAGTTTTATTTTTATCACTGCCAAGATGGATAGAATAAGCTAATTCTTCATTCATTTCTTGCACCTCCGTTATGTCTTTTTCGTATGCCAGGAATTTGACTTTGTCAAAATTCCTAACCCCCTATGAGTTTTGACATTCTATCAAAACTCGGGGGCTCTGCGAGGCTATAAATTTTATCTTAGAAAGATAAAATTTATATTGCAAAATCATCAGTCCAAGCCTTGCTCGTACCAGATATTTTGCAATAACTAACTTGCCACCAAATTTATATTTACCAATCCAAAAATATAAATTGGGTTTGAATTTCAAAAAATATGTGGCTTGTTAGTTTGATTGTTTAAATAAAATTTTACAATTTTTATTTAAGCAATCATTTCTTCTTTTTCTTCGATGTAGTATGTGTAACCAATCCCAATCGCAATTTTCCCTCAGGCTTAGCCATGAAATTCTTAAACTCTTTCGTAGCAACAAGCCTTATTACTTTCTGATTCTTCTTTAACTTAAACTCAATAGCTCTATTTCTAATCTTTGCAACTTGAGTTTTAGAGTCATAATTCTCATCAATCTTATCATCGTGAAAATAATACTCTCCCAAATCTAAGTAACTAACATCTAATTCTTTTTTCAATGTACTTAAATAATCCTCTAATTGTTTACTACTCATATTAACACTAACTTTAACATCTTCAAGTTTACCATCTCTTTCAATCATATTTGGAAAATCTACAATACCTTTAGCATATAGCTTGTCTATTTGTTCAATAAAGCTACTTCTAAAATTAACTTTTACAATTTCGAAACTACCATCTTCATTTTTCTTTAAAGTAGCAGTATCAATAAACTTAGATATAAAAGCCTGTTTTTCATCTTTGCTTTTCATAGTCCACAATTTTAGTAAAACATCTTTATACATCTCATGCTCAGTCAATCTTTCTCTTTCAATATCTCTTTCAGCCATTAGATGTTGAGGATTAAAAGCCTCTTTATCAAAATCAAGTGCGTCAATTCTTTTATTTTCTAATACAGCCAACTTACTTTCAATCAGCTTGTAATCTTCTGAAAAATCCTCCATTTCAAGGATGCCATTCATATATGCTTTCTTCAATCTATCCTTCTGTTGCTGAAGCTTGTTGATTTCCTCAGTAATCTTCTTACTTTCATCATCTTTCTTTTCCGCAAGAATTGGATAAAAGTATTTATTAACATGAAAATCATACTCCACCAAATCTAATATATAATCAATCAAACAATCTTCAATTTCATCTTCGTTATAATACAAATTGCAATTATCGCAGAAATAATACATATACTTAGTTTTCTTTCCACCAGAACCCTTGCAAGTCATTATCTTGCCGCATTTAGGACATACCAATTTTTGAAAGAATATATAAACTCTATTCCTACAATATGCTCTTTGATTTTTCTCCTTTTGATTTTGTACTTCTTCCCACATAGCTCTTGTTATAATAGGTGGTACAACATCCATATATAACTCTGTTTCTCTACTACTATCATACTTGTATCTTTCATAGTCTCCCATATAAATCTTGTTATTTATAGTCCTATCAATAGTCGAATCAATCCAACGTTTCTTTTCTGGATATAAAACCTTTTCCTTATTTAGAATATTAGCAATTGCTTGATAACTCTTACCCTCCAAATACATTTCAAATATTCTAATAACGATATCTTTAGTCGCATTATCAATTTTTAAAGTCTTATCTTTATCTCTATAATATCCCAATGGACATTGCCCTGGAACATGACCTGCCTTTATAGCACCATTTAAACCAAACTTTGTTCTTTCAGATACTATTTCAATTTCTAGCTGTGATAATACAGTCAACATTCTTACAAAAAATCTACCATTTGCAGTAGATGTATTAACATCATCTCTATCACAAATTAAATAACAATGATTTTCCTCAAGAGTGCTAATTAATATTTCCAAATCACGAACTGACCTTGTTACCCTATCTAACTTATAAGCTACAATATAATTAATCAAACCTTTTTTCATATCTTCCAACATTTGTTGAAAAGCTGGTCTATGCTTCATATCTTTAGCCGATATACCAGCATCTTTATACACTTTAAATATTTCAAAACCTTTATACTTACATAACTACCTTAACTTTTCCTCTTGCTCTCCTAAACTAAATCCGTTCCCTAACTTGATCTTCTGTACTAACCCTAATGTAAACTCCTGCAATCTTCTCTTGTTCTACTGTTCGAGTGTCTAAATAATTCTCCATTTAAAACCTCCTAATATAAAAATAAAAGTGCTAGAAAGCCTATATGCTAACTAACACTTCAAAAAATCTTATAATTAAACTGCTAAATTACCTGCTGAAAAAAAGAAAACTTCTAGTATTAGTCACCACTGATAAAATCTCTTAGCTTTGAGAGTGGATATTTATTAGCCAAACTACCTATGTAAAAATACTCATGTTCATTAAAGAATAAAAACAACTTATCCTTAATAACAACACAATGCGGTTCAACATAAGCAATATTGCTTTTCTCAACCATTCTCAAATTACCATTCTTTATCTTTGGTACACAATTACTAAAAGTGCAAGCCCATTCAATCTTAGAACGTAATTCTTTCTCAATCGCAATTTCTCTTTTAACTACACGAATCATATCACAAAAACCTCCTCATTTCAATATTTTGAGGCTATTTTTTACCTTTAAGGTTGTAACTTTCCCCCTTCCGTATTCAGAGTAGCTAAAACTGTAGGATTATGTATGGGTGGGTGGGATATATTCGCTTTCTGTTTTACATCAAACCAACTTGATTATGGAGCACACTGTGCTCCGCTACAAACAGTAGCATTTCAAATGGTTCGACGAAAACGCATATTGGTGGAGATGAGGAGAGTCGAACTCCTGTCCATAACATTTTCCATGCACACTTCTACAAGTTTATTTTATCTTTTATTTTCATTTAAATTACGCCGATAAACAGGCTTAATTTAAATATAGCTTTTTAATTACCCACTACTTTAAAAGCAAAAGCAGCTTTGTTTCCCACTGTTTTGGCGTTTTATAAAATCCGTGGGACTATTTTATAAAACGTAGCCGCACCTAGGCAGCTAATGCTAATTCTCTATTATCAGCGTTTATATTTAATTTCTCGTTTTTATAGTGGCCAACGAGAATCCACTACTTGCTATATGCACTTCTAATGTAATGTCGAAACCATTTACATCCCCATATAATACTTTTTTATTATATCATTTATCTTTTACTTTGTCTATCGCTATTTTTTATTATTTAAATAACAATTATTTTCATGTGAGTTTATAATTCCTACTGCTTGCAAATAAGAATAAATTATTGTTGTCCCTACAAATTTCATCCCTTGTTTTTTTAAATCTTTTGAAATCTCATCTGATAGTTTTGAACTTGTTTTATCTAATTCATAAATTATTTTTCCTCCTGTATATGTTGCTAAATAATTATAGAATGTTTTATATTTTTTTTGTATATTTTTAAAAATTTTTGCGTTATTTATTGCTGCTTTTATTTTTAATTTATTTCGTATGATTTTCTCATTGTTTATCAATTCTTTTATTTTTTTCTCATCATATTGAATTATTTTGTTTATATCAAAGTTATCAAATGCTTTTTTAAATTCTTCTCTTTTGTTTAATACACATTCCCATGATAATCCCGCTTGAAATGATTCTAATATTAACATTTCAAATAAATATTTTTCTTCAAAATTTGGTACTCCCCATTCTTCATCATGATATTTTATATATAAATCATTTTTTTGATTGCACCATTTGCATCTATTTTTTCCATCTTTAAATTTCATTTTTTTCACCTTTATAACCTTAGCATAAAGAAAAATGTTTATCAATCTTTTTTTAACATTTATTTTTTATTTGCATATTATTTATTGGGTGATTTTTAATGAGTATTGTTCCAACTAACATTAATTATAATTCTACTATATTAAGACAAAATTTAAATTCATTAGTACGAACTTTTCCTTTTTTAAATGTTCAGTCCGTTGGTTTAAGTGTTCTTAGAAAAAACATTTATGTTATAAAGCTTGGAAAAGGAACCAAAAAAGTTTTTTATTCTGCCTCTATTCATGCTAATGAATGGATTACAAGTGTAGTACTTATGAAATTTGTTGAAGATTATGCAAATGCTTATGTTCAAAATGGTAAGCTTTATAATTATTCTGTTAGAGATTTATTTAATAATGTTTCTATTTTTATTATGCCTATGGTAAATCCTGATGGAGTTGACTTGGTTACAGGAAATATTTTACCATCTTCTTCTGCATATAACCAAGCAAAATCTATAGCAAATAATTATCCAGATATTCCATTTTCTTCTGGTTGGAAAGCTAATATTAGAGGTGTTGATTTAAATTTACAATTTCCAGCTCGGATGGGAACAAGCTAAAGAAATAAAATATCTTCAAGGTTTTACTAGTCCTAGTCCACGTGATTTTGTTGGTTTTGGTCCGCTTACAGAACCAGAAGCTTTAACAATATACAATTTTACTTTATTACATAACTTTAGATTAGTAATTGCATATCATACCCAAGGTCAAGAAATTTATTGGCAGTTCCAAAACTACAATCCACAAAATAGTTTTAAAATTGGTACAGCATTTGCTAATTCTAGTGGTTACACTTTATCAGCCACTCCATATAACTCGAGTTTTGCAGGTTATAAAGATTGGTTTATACAAAACTTTAATAAGCCTGGTTATACTATAGAAGCTGGTTTGGGAGAAAATCCTTTGCCTATTTCTCAATTTGATGAAATTTATAATGATAATTTAGGTATATTAGTTCTAGGTGCTATTTTGTAATATATAAAAAGCAAAACTATAAAAGTTTTGCTTTTTATTATTAATTATTACTTATTTAAAAATTTCAAATTTTCTTGTCTTTTTATTTTACCAGTTGTAGTTTTAATAAATGGTTCTTGTGTAATAGTTAATCCCCTTATTGACTTATATAAAGGCATTATTTTATTAATTTCTTTTATTTTGTTGTTAATTATTTCATATATTTCTTTTTCATCTTCTGTATTATACATTTCTTTCATAATGTCTTTATCATATACTACTCTAGCTGCTATTCTAATATCGCTTTCATCTTTTGCATCTTTGTTAAGAATTGAATAAATCATAGATTCTTGAACACCTTCTATTTTGTTTACCAAATTTTCCATTTCTTCTGGAAAGATATTTTTACCATTTTTTAATACTATTACACTTTTCTTTCTTCCATAAATGTAAATATAACCATCTTTATCTATTGAACATAAATCTCCTGTATGAAGCCATCCATCTTCTATAGTTTCCTTAGTTGCTTCTTCATCTCCAAAATATCCCATCATAACATTTGGCCCTTTTACCATAAGTTCCCCAATTCCTTCTTCATTAGGTTCTTCAATCTTTACTTGTACTTTTGGCAAAGCTTTTCCTATTGTTCCACATCTATGTTTATTTTCATCTTTTCCTGGGAAATAATTTACACATACAACTGGAGAACTTTCTGTTAGTCCATAACCTTGCACTAAATTAATTCCAAAGTTTCTATATCCTTCTTCTACTTTACTATCTAATGCTGCAGCACCACTAACTAATAATTTTATATTTTCTCCAAATATATCATGTATGTCTTTAAATATTTTTGCCTTTTGTTCCATTGTGTCATTTTTATGTGCTTCCACCAATGCCATTACCGCTTCTAGTTTTCCAGCTTTTTCTAATTTTTTTAATATTGAATTATACATTATTTCATATAATGCTGGAACACATACCATAAATGTAATTCCATATTCTCTTAAATTTTCTACAATATGGCGTGGACCATCTGCAAATGATGTACACATTCCTTTATATAAAGATAATAAAAATCCTGCTGTACATTCAAATACATGGTGAACAGGTAAAAATGAAAGCATTTTGTCTTCACATGTAAAATTATATAAAACATCATTCATTCCCATTAAATTTTCACATAAATTTCTATGACATAATGCTACTGCTTTTGATTTTGCTGTTGTTCCTGATGTAAATAATATTTCTGTCATTTCCTCTGGATTTATTTCAGCTTCTATAAATGCAATATCTCCATCTTCTATTAATTTTTTACCTTTTTGTATTAATTCATTAAATGAATATACTCCATCTTTATTTTCCTTTGCATCCATTGATATCAAATGTTTTAATTTTGTTGTTCCATCTTTTGCTAATTTTTTTAATATTGGTTCATATTTTTCTGAATAAAATATTGCATCAACTTCTGAACGTCTAATTAAACTATCTAATTCGTTTTCTGGAAGTGCTTTATCTAAAGGTACTACTATTCCAGTTCCTGCTACAACTGATAAATATGCAACTTCCCATTCATATCTATTTTCTCCTATTACTGCTACTCTTTTTCCTTTTAAGTTTAATAGCGAAACCAAAGCTGTTCCTAAACAATCTACCATATCTCTTACTTCTTTATGTGTTATTTCTTGGTATTCTCCTGGGGTTTTAGTTCTTAATTTATATGCAGGTCTTGATCCATATGCTTTTTTAGTTTTATTTAACATGTCTTTTAAATCAGTTATTTCTATTTTTTTATTTACCATTTTTATTCTCTCCTTTTTGGTTTATTCTTGGTTATATTATCACAAACATAATAACTTTTCAATGTTTGTTTTAATAAAACAAAAAAATACTATACAATTTTTTATATAGTATTTTTTTATTTTTTATCCTTCTGTACTAACAGGCTCACCTAATTTAAGTAAATCATATATATCTTCTCCACCTACAACCTCTTTTGTTGTTGAATCAATGTAGTATTTTCTTGTCTGCCCAAATGGTCTATTTAAGTATATAATTTCTACTACATATACTTTTCTCCATTTTCCATTTCTTTTATATGGATCATAACTTATAATTGTACCATCCTCTAAAACTTTTTGTTCATTTCTTGTTTCTATACCATTTTCCTTTAAATAAACCTCTGCATTTATTTGTCTTATTGCTAACTTTGACTTAACTTCTTTTATTTCATAATTTTCATTATTTATTTGTTCATCTTTTTGCTTTGCTATTTGTATTGCTTCGCTTTCTGATATTACAATTGGATTATTTTCAAATTGTTCATCTTTAATATTTAAACTCTCAACAAAATTTATTTGTGGTATTAATGTAATAGATACACTTTGTCCTTCATTAAATAAACCATCATATTTTTTTGCAAACCATATATACCATAAATATGCCTTTTCCTCATCATCACTGTTATTATTTGATATATAACATATTTCATATTCACTGCCAAATCCGTATTCTTTCATTTTTTCTTTTGCTACTTCAACAATTTTTTCTTTGGTTGAATGATATTTTTCTAATTGCTTTTCTTTATTATCAGAATTTTGATAAAATCCTGTAAGTTTTCCTGTTAATGCATTTATATTTACTTCTAATCTTCCAGATTTAATTACATATGATATTTCATCATAATTTGGTGCTTTTAAAATTTCTATGTCCGGATTTTGTTTTAATTCTAATCCATATCTTTTTATTTCTTCTTTTGCTTTCTCTAATGCTTCTTGTTTTGAAATTATTTTTTTTAGATCTTCATCTTTTACTTGCAATTCTTCAACAAAATTATCTATTTTTTCTGGTTTTTTAAATACTTTTTCATATACCACTGTTCCAGCATACGCAAGACCTGCTGCTACACCTATTGTAAGAACAAATGTTGCACACATTTTTATTATTTTATTTTTTCCCATTTTTTCTTCCTTTCTTACTTTAGACAATATGGCTTTATAATTATTTTCTTGGTTGAACTTGTTTTCAAAATATTGTTTTATTATTTTATTATTCAAATCTTTCACCCCCAAAAGCTTCTTTTACCTTTTTTACCATTCTATATAAGTTTGTTTTTACTGTTGATTCTTTTAAATTTAATTCTTTTGATATATCTTTAAATGTCATTTCTAAAACAAAATATAAATAAAATATTTTAGCAGATATTTGATTTTGATTTTTTATATATTCCCATATTTTGTTTATATTTTCTTTTGTTATTATTCCGTTTTTCTATATCAATTCCGCGAATCTATATCAACTACTTTTTCTTCATTTTCTTTTTCCTGAAAGATTGAAATTGTCTTTATTTTTCCTTTTTGATTTATATATTTCATTATTTTGTTTTTTGCAATTCCTATAATAAAAGCCTGTTTATCTTGTATTTTCTTGTTTTCTTTTAATTTTTTATAAAATTCTATATATGTTTCTTGAATAATGTCATTTACATCGTCTAAATTTGAACACTTACAAATTACATATTTTAAAATTTTGTTGTAAGTATTTTTATATATTATTTCAAATTCTTTTAGGATTTTTTGAGTACTCATTTTTTTCTCCCTTCTACCTATAAGTTCCAAAAAATTATTAAAAAGTTTCAATTTTTGTAAAAAATATATAGCGAAGTTAAAAAAACTTCGCTATATTTCTATTTTTCCTCCACCAAGTACTATATCTCCATCATAAAAAACAATTGATTGCCCTGGTGTTATTGCTCTTTGTGGTTCTATAAATTCTACTTTCATTTTTCCATTTTCTATCGGGTAGATTATTGCTTTTGATTCTTTTGTAGAATATCTTGTTTTTGCACTAACTTGTATTTTTTCTTTTAATTTATCTTTTATCATCCAATTTGCATCTATGGCATTTAACTGCTTGCTGTACAATTCTTTTTCTTCACCCACTATTAGTTCATTTTTTTCTTGATTAAATCCTATTACAAACAGTGGGACTGGATTAGATATTCCAAGTCCTTTTCTTTGTCCTATTGTATATTTATATAACCCTGTATGTTTTCCTATGACTTTTCCTTGTCTAGTTACTATATTTCCTTCTTTTGCTTTTAAATCTGAATTTTGCTCTAAAAACTTTTTGTAATTACCATCTGGTATAAAACATATGTCTTCACTGTCTGGCTTATTTGCAACAATTAAATTATGTTCTTTTGCTATTTTTCTTATTTCATCTTTACTTTCAAAATTTGCAAGTGGAAACAAAACTTTATCTATCATGTCTTGTGGTAAATTATACAAAACATAGCTTTGATCCTTTTTTCCTGCATTTGATTTTTTTAATACATATTGATTATATTTTTCACAATATTCAGTTTTAGCATAATGTCCTGTTGCTATGTAATCACATCCAAGTTCTTTTGCCTTTTCATACATTAAACCAAATTTCATATATTTATTACATTCTATACACGGATTTGGTGTTGTACATTTTTTATAACAATTTATAAAGTCGTTTATTACATATTTTTGAAATACATCTTTTCCCTCTATTATAAAATGTGGTATTCCAAGTGTGTTACATACACTTTTTACATCTATATATGAGCAACAACTTGCGCATGAAAATAAATTAAGTGTTACACCAATTACTTCATATCCTTGTTCTTGTAAGATTATGGCTGATACAGAACTATCAACTCCTCCACTCATTCCTAATAATACTTTCTTTTTCATATTTTCCCTTTCTATTTTTGTACCCATACAGAAACTGATTTTCCTTTTACTTTAAAATTTCCACATCCATTTTCACAAATTTCTACTTCTTCTTCACAATTTCCAAGGGCATCTATAAATTTACTTCCTGCAAAATTTTCTCCAACAAACATTGTTTTTTCGCCATCATATGTATTTGATATTACAACAGCAAGTCCTGATTTTATGTGTTCATCGTCTCCTTGACGTGTAAATCCTATGTAATTTGGATGATCAAAATAATCATTTTGTCTTCCATATGCTTTTTCTTTTCTAAGCATTATAAGAGTTTCTAAGCCTTTTACTTTTTGTATATTATTATGTTCTATTCCATAATAATCTCCATAAAACACACATGGATAGCCTTCATTTCTTAATAAAATTAAGGAATATGCTATTGGTTTAAACCATTCTTCTACAAAGCTTTCTAAACTTTGACCTGGCTGTGTATCATGATTGTCTACAAATGTTACTGCTTTGCTTGGATTTTCTTTTAATAATGTTTTATCTAATATTTTTGATAAATCATAATTTGTGTCTTTTGAAGCCTGATAAAAATTATAATGTAATGGTATATCAAATAATGATATTTTGCCTTCTGTTAATTCTATATATTTATGTAATTTTGATATATCTCCTGTCCAATATTCTCCAACAGTAAATAATTCTTGCTTTGTCTCTTCTCTTAAATATGTTATCCAATCTTTGTAAAATATAGCAGGTATATGTTTTACTGCATCTAGTCTAAATCCTGTTGGCTTTGCTGTTTCTAAAAACCATTTTCCCCATCTCTTACATTCTTCTACAACTTCTTTATTATTAAAGTCTAAGTCTGCTCCCATTAAATAGTCATAATTTCCATATTCCTCATCTACTTCTTGGTTCCACTGTTTGTCTTTGAATTTAAATATAGCATGTTCTCCATTTGCATTGTTATAATCAATTCCATCAAAATGCGTCCAATTCCATTCAAAACTTGAATATTTATGTTTTCTATTTGGAAATGTAAATTTAGTTGCTACTTTTACCATTTCATCTTGCGTTGTTAGCTCTATGTTATGATTTCCAAAATCTACTTTTTTTGCTGGAATTGTCTGTATTGCGTCTGCTCCCATTTTATGGTTTAGCACTATATCTGCATAACTTTCTATTCCATTTTGCTTTAGCACTTCTATCATTTCTATATATTCATCTTTAGAACCATATTTGGTTTTCACTGTACCTTTTTGGTCAAATTCCCCTAAGTCATATACATCATAAACTCCATAGCCTACTTCATCTTTTCCACCAATTCCTTTAAATGCTGGTGGCAACCATAAGGCTGTTATTCCTATTTTTGATAATTTTTCTACTTCTTTTATTATTTGATTCCATAACTGTCCATTACAGTTTAAATACCATTCAAAATATTGCATTATTATTCCATTTATTTGTTTCATTTGTATATTACCTTCTTTTTTTTACTATTCTATTATATAACATAAAACAGCCTAAAACAAGACATAATTTTTATTTTAGCACTTGTTTTTGCTTAATTTAATTTTATTATTTTTTAATTTTCTCTTTATTTTTACATTTTTTTATGATAAAATACTTTTAATTTATAAAAATGTCAAAAGATAAGTTTTAGGAGGATTTAAAATGGATTTTAAAAAATGTAGTAGATGCGGAAGTTTTTATGTATCAAATGGTAATGTATGCCCTAAATGTAGCCCTAAAGACAATTTAGAATTTTCAACATTTAATTCATATATTAATGAACACGGTTTAGATGAATCAATTGATACAATATCAGGTAATACTGGTATATCTGTAAAAAATTTAAATAGATTTATAGAATATAACAAGCTTGAGCAAAATGGTAATGTTAATTTAAATAAAAAAAATAATAATAATGGAATAACATTTTTAATATAATTTAAAAAGCACAAAATATAATGTAAATTATAATTTTGTGTTTTTTTATTTACTTTTTTGAACAATATCTATTATGTCTGATAGATACTTGCCAATTACTGGAATATTTAGTTGCACAATTCTTTGTAATATCATAACTAAAATTGCTGTAATTAATGTAACTCCTATTCCTATTCCAACACCTCTAAAAATCCCGTGCAATTAAATTTCTTTTTATTATTTCTTTTTTATTTCCTAAAATATAAGCAATTTCTTTTATATTTGCTTTTTCTAATGTACTTGATAAATCTTCTATTGATTTATCTAACAATTTATAATTTTTCTTCTTTATAAACATAAAAATCCACCTTGTATATATAGTGGATTTTTCATGTGATTTTTATACTTATAAATTAATTATTGTTGTTTGTATTGTTTTTGGCATTAGTATTTGTCTCTATTGTATTTACAGTATTTTCTGTACTATTTGAATTTTGTTTTTTCTTTTCTTCTTTATTTTCCATTTCTTCTAATGAGTTTATTAATGTTTGCAATTTTTGTATATCTTTTCCCATCATTTCCCAATTTTGATTTTCATTTGACTGTGTTAAATTATTATTTGCTTTTATTATTGCTTCTATTAGTCCTTGTATATCATCTGTATTTTCAACTTCAATGTCAACCGCATATTGTGACAGCAATTTTTGCAAGGCTAAATTTAAATTATCACCTATTGCAACCTTATTTCCTGAAGCAACAATTACCTTTTTTAACACTGGTATGTCTGATTTTTCGTTAAGCATTGTTTGATAAACTGGTTCTACATATAGTATTGTATTTTCTATTGGAACCACTATCATTTTCTTTGTAATTTTAGTACCTGATACATTTATTGTAGATAATTCTGAGGCTATTGCTTCATCTTCTTCTATTTGTTTGTCTAATTGCATTGGTCCTATTACATTACTATCTTGAGAATATTTATATAATGTTAATTTATTATTACCATTTTGATTTACTCCTACTAAGTAAGATATTAAATTTTGCTTGTCTTTTGGATTATATACTTGCACTAACCCTAAATCACTTTCATTATTTTTTGTCTTTACCATTGTATATGTTGCTTCCATTTTTGTTCCTGTTGATTTTGAATTTGTAGTATTATTAAATTTTGAAATTTCCCATAGATCATCTTCTCTATACAATACATCTGGTTTAACATTATGATATATTTCTAACATTTTAGCTTGAACATCATATAAGTATTTTGGATATACAAAATGGCTTGATATATCTTCTGGTATTTGCTCTTCTTTTGCTTTAAAAAGATTTGGATATATTTTTTCATATGCCATTGCTATTGGGTCTGTTCTATCTGTAATATAAAATGATATTGTTCCATCATAACTATCTACTAATACTTTTACTGAATTTCTTATATAATTTATTTTTTCTTTTGTATTGTCGTGTTCTATATATGTATATTGTGAATATGGATAGTTGCTTGATGTTGTATAAGCATCAATAACCCAAATTATTTTTCCTTCATTATTTACTACAGTATATGGATTTTCATCATATATTAGATATGGTAACGCTTTTTTTGCTCTTTCTATAACATTTCTATTTACTAGTATTTTACTATTACTTGTTACATCTCCTGAAAATGCTAAATTTAAATTTCCTTTTTCCATTCCTAAAACTAGTTTATCTAAAAATCCTAAATTTAAACCTGCTTTTCCAGTATATGATGTTGTTACTTCATTTCCATTTTCATCAGTATAGTCATATTCTTGTTTGTTATTTACATTTGTTGCTATCATATCTTCAACTTCAAGCCCGAAGTACATTCTAGGTTGTGTTATATTTATTTTATTATCTTTTCCAATAATATCTTTTTGTACATATTCAAGTGTTCCATTTTCTGTAACTGATGATGCTTTTGCAATTATTTGTCCCATTCCATGTGTATATTCATATGTTTTACTGTTGTATGTTCTATCTTTTCTTGTTACTTCCCTTGGTGCTATATATAAAAGTTTGTTTTCTCCATCTATTTTATATTTTGCAATGTTTACAGATTGATATGTATAGTGTCCTGTTTCTGTTTGACTATCTTTTAATGTTTTTAACACTGATTCTTTGCTTACTATTGCTACATTTTTTATAACATCTTGATTTGAATTTACTTCCTCACTTGTTATTGTTCCTGTATGTGTTAAATTATTTTCTTCTATATTTATATTATATGCATTTTTAGTATTGTCTATATTATATTGTAAATAGTCTTTTTCTTTGTCTAATTTATTTGAATTAACAAATATTAGATCAAAACCAACAATTACTATAAATAGCCCTACTAAATAGCCTGGAATTACAGCAAGATGTTTTAAAACTCTTTTTGCTTTCCAATTTTCAATATTTGATGTTGCTTTAAATACTGCAATTACCATAACTACTGCAAATATTGCATACCCCCATAATTTTACTGTACTTTGTGTATAACCTGCACCTATTATTTCTGTGTTTCCATTTACTGTTAGCATATTTTCAAATAAAATATTTTGTGTATTTAATATTATAAGCATTGCTATTCCAATTGCTATAAGTCTTATATTTCTTACAATTTTTTTAAGTAATAAACTTGTTTTTAAAACTTCTCTATCTATTCCGTCAAAATATTTATTAAACACTATTATTACATATACTGCTGAATATATTGTTGCAAATACTATAAATAAAATTATGTATAATAATATTGTTTCAATTAATGGCTTTTGAAACATATAGTATGCTATATCCATATTAAATATTGGATCTGTTATTCCAAATGAAGTATTTCCTATGTATAAAATTATTTTTTGCATTATTGCTGAGCCCATTATCACACTTAATAGTGTTGCTACTATAAGTGAAATTGATTTGTTTGGAAGTTTTGGCATTTTACTTTTTTCTTTTTCAAAAAATATTTTTACACCTTTTCTTATTCCCCTATTTATTAAATACATAAGAATATATATAGCTACAAAACAAACTGCATAAATTGTATATCTATATTGCATATTAGTAAAAAATACTTGTTCATAATTTTGCCCTAATTCTTTATATTCTAAATAGCTTCCTCTTAGTGAAATATAACTAATTACTAAAAATAGCAAAATAAATACTATTACTAGTATCATTCTTATTTTGCTTTTTTTGTTATCTTTGGTGGTTGAATTTTTTTGAATATTTTCTTCCATTATTTTTCCTCCTAAATTATTGCCTTTACAAAATCTTCAGAATTAAATATTTCCATATCATCTATTTGTTCACCAATTCCTATAAATTTTACAGGTATTTTATTTTCTTCTACTATTCCTATTACAACTCCACCTTTTGCTGTTCCATCTAATTTTGTAAGTACTAACCCTGTAATATCAGCTTCTTGCTTAAATGCCTTTACTTGTTGTATTGCATTTTGTCCTGTTGTTCCATCTATTACTAATAATACCTCTTTGTCTGATTCTGGCATTTCTTTATTTATTACTTTTTGTATTTTGTTTAATTCATCCATTAAGTATTTTTTATTGTGTAATCTTCCAGCTGTGTCTACTATTAAAACATCTGCATTATTTGTTTTAGCAAGTTTAATTGCATCATATACAACAGATGCTGGATCTACTCCTTCTTGTTTTTTTACTATTTCTGAGTTTGACCTTTTGGCCCATATTTCTAGTTGTTCTACTGCTGCTGCTCTAAAAGTATCTGCTGCTGCTATTACCACTTTTTTACCTTGTTTTACTAGGTTATTTGCTATTTTTCCGATTGATGTTGTCTTTCCTACTCCATTTACCCCTACTACTAGTATTACTGATGGTTTTGTGTCTAGTTTTAATTTAATATCTGCTATATCTAGTATTTTTTTCATTTCTTCTCTTAGTGCTTGTTTTACTTGTTCTGGTTCTTCTATTTTTTCTTTTTTTATTCTTTGTCTTAAATTTTCTATTATTTTTACTGATGTTTCCATTCCTATGTCTGACATTATTAAAGCTTCTTCTAATTCGTCTAAAAACTCTTCATCTACTTTTCTAAATGCAGAAAATACATTATTTATTTTTTCATCAAATGATTTTTTTGTTTTGTTTAATCCTTCTTTTAGCTTATCAAAAAATCCCATGTTTCCTCCTTGTTTTTTTCTTTTTTATTTAAACTTTTTATAGTATATCATATTTTTATTTATTTGTCTTGATATAACAAAAATTTTTTGGAGATTTTATACTTACTATTTATTTTTTTATTTAGATATAATAATATTTTCCTAAAAAAAGGAGGGAAATAAATGTGGAAGAAAAAAAAGTTACAAAAATTAGTTTATCAACATTCTTTTTAATATTAGCAATAATTGTGATTATAATAATGAGTGTATTTATTTCTATATTTTTCGCGAAAGTATGGAAATTTTTTGTAATTTAGTATATAATTGTACTGAAATATAATTCGTGGAGGATATATGAGAATAGGAATAGATATTGATGGTGTTTTAAATTCACAATATAATTTTTGCATAGATTATGGTACAAAATTTTGTAATAAATTAGGAAAATACAGATTAGAAAATATTAATGCTATAGATACTACTGATATGTTTTTATGGGGAGAGGATATTGCACATAAATTTTGGAATACATATAGAGAAGATTTAGTAGTTAAATTACCAACAAAAAAATATGCTTCAGAAGTTATAAACAAATTAAAAGATGAGGGTAATCTAATTTATATAATAACTGCAAGAAAAAACAATGATGAATGGTTTCCTGATTCTTTAAAAGAAGATGTTGAAGGAATCACAAAAAAATGGTTGAAAGAAAATGAAATATATTATGATGAAATTGTATTTGATGTTAAAGACAAAGGAAAACATTGTAAAGACAATAATATAGATATTATGATTGAAGATGATCCTAATAATTTGAGAAAACTAATTGGTAATACTAATATAATTATATTTGACTATCCATATAATAGAAACGTTGAATTTACTGATTTAACAAGAGCATATAGTTGGTATGATATATATTATAAAATTAATTGTATTAAGGAGGAGAAAAATGATATTAGCAATAATTGAAAGAATTGAAAATATAAAAGATGAAGCACCATTTAATAATAGATATTATTTATCGGAACATTTTAAAAAAATATTTGATGAATTAGATATATTATTGTTCCCTATTATTTCTAGTAAAAACTTAGAAAAAGTTTGTAATATATGCGATGGACTTATTATAACAGGAAGTTGTATTGATATTCCACCACATTATTATAACCAAAATCCTGTTCCAAATAAAAATTATGATATAGACGAATTCAAATTAGATAAAGAGGCAATTAAATTATTTTCTAATGCTAACAAGCCAATCTTAGGTATTTGCGGGGGGCTTCAGTCAATAAATGTATATTTTGGTGGTAGTTTAAATCAAAAAATTGAAAATCACGATTTAAAAGATAAATTACATAAAATATATGTTAAAGATGGTACTTTTTTAAATTCAGTATACAAAGAAAATATTAATGTTAATTCATACCATAAACAGTCTATAAAAGATGTTGCAAATCAATTTATAATTTCTGCAAAATCTGATGATGGAACAATTGAGGCAATTGAAAAAGGAAATATTATTGCAGTTCAATGGCATCCTGAAGAAATGAATGACATTTTATTCTTTAAAAAATTTATAAAAACTTTCTTTGATTAATGGTATTGGAATTCTAATATTAGAATTTATACAGAAGCATAAATTTAGTGATGCCTAGACATAAATTTCATTCCAAATATAAAAAGAGGATTAAATTACTTTGATAATTTTTTCTTCTTTTTTAAAAATCATTTATATAAAATAAAGACTTACAAACTTTCAAGTCCGTAAGTTGATTTCAAATGGTGCCTTAACTATACACGTATGCGAAATTAAGACTATAATAATTGATTAAATCTCTCTGATAAATCACTTATATCATTTTATTATATATTTTCAAGGGAGTATATGAATTTTTTATAATTTGGTGTATAATTTAAATAATTAGAAATTTAAATATAAATTATTGCAAAAACATAAGGAGTTAAGATATGAAAAAAATTGTATTCACACATTCTATAAATAGTATTGTAAGCAAATTTACATCATTATTTTTAGCAATATATTTTTTAAAGATTACAGATGGCAATTTTATCAGTGTTGTATTATATTACACATTAAAATACTCACTAAATGCTATATTTTCATTTTTGTCACTAAAATTTCTAAATAAAAACAATGTTTTGAAATTTTATCGTATAGGCTTATTTTCAAATGGTTTTTGTTTATTTGTTTTATTACTTTTAGGAAACAATGTAAAAGATTATATCTATCTATTTGCCGTACTCGATTGTGCAACTAGTTTGTTATATTGGTCAGCATATAAAATGATTTTGTATAATTTTAAAAATGATTCACAATTTAAAAAGATATTTTCATATAACAGCATGGTTACAAGCCTTATTTCTATTATATCAACAATTGGAATGGGATATATAATTGTAAATGCTTCTTATTCTGTATTATTTGTTATAATAATTACACTTGTTCTTATTGCTGTTATCACTTCATTTTATTTTGATAAATATACATTTAATATTAATCCTATAAAAATTTCAAATATGAAATATGCTTTTAAGGATAAACAAGCTAAAGAAATTTATAAAATTGTTTTTTTAGAAGGAATGGGATTTAGAGGCGGATTAGATACAACTGTTACATTTATTATATTTTTGACTTTAGGTTCGGAATCTAGTTTAGGAAATTTGAATGCACTATTTGGTTTACTTGGGCTTATTACATCCTTGTTAGTAAAAAAATATCTAAAAGAAGAATCTAATAAGAAAGCTTTTCTTATATCTGCTTTATCAATATTAATAGTAACGATTCCAATTATCTTCACCAATTCTTTTACGATGTTTATTATTTATAACATAGTATTTAATATAGCATATAAAATAACTCAAATCTTAGTTGATACTGCTGTATTTAATATAAGTTCTAATCAAACATTAACAACTTACCAACTTGAATATACATACCTTAGTGAAGTAATTCATGGATTTGGTAAAGCTTTTAGCGAATTAATATTACTAATTCCTGTTGTATATGCTTTTAATATAAACAACTTAAGAATAGTTGCTGCAATTTTATCGTTTAGTATCATCCTTCAAATGATTGTTTATAATAAGTATTGTAAAAATTATTTAAAATAGTATTATTTTATTTTTTAGTCATTATATTAATATCCTCACACTGCTTTTAGCTTATGAGGATATTAACTTTTATTTATTATAATACATTTATTTTTTTATCTTGCTTCTCCTCTATGTCTTTTTTTCTATATATCTTAGATAAAGCTAATCTATAAATTATACTTCTAGAATAGAAATCAATAAGATTTACTATACCAAAAATATATAATGAAAAAGAAGTATTTATAAATAATAGACATATTAGAAATCTTATTATAACTCCAATAGTAGATCCTATCAGTAATATATATGACTTTCCTTGAGTAATACATAATGTTTTATATGTTTCATATGGATATAGACCCAATATAGCAATTGAGTAAAATATAATATATGGAAAACATCTATATAATGGTAAACTTCCATGTGATATTAATAAATAAATAAACGCAAATACAAAATTTAATATGATAATTAATGGAAAGCAACTTTTCTTCATATTCATACAATTGCTATATTGTTCTTCATATGTTTTACCCTCAGGAACCTTAATCATTAAAGTTGCCTGATATGCATTTGTGATTATTTCTAAGGTCAAACATACAGAATAGCAAATAGTGTGTATTCCGTATTTTTCAGTTCCCATATAACTTGCAATTACTCCATATAATAATAAGAATATTCTAGATAATACTCTTTCTGAAGCATATGCCAAGCCATATTTAATTACATTTTTTAAAGACTCCTTACTTGGAAATTCAAATTTTAAATTTAGCTTATATAGCATATATACAATTGAAATGCACCAAGACACTATGGTTGCAATAAATAATAGTTTTAAATCTCTCGTAAATATATATGCCATAGCGTCTAATCCTATTAAAGATATATAATAAACAATTAAACTTTTTCTGTATAATTTTAACATTCCTTTAAGTCTTATTAACTCAAATATTCCATTTGCTAGCCTTCCAAATATTACATATACTGTATAAAAATTTAATAATATATATAACATTTCTCTTTGTATTTGGCTTAAATTAAATATATTTACTATCATACTTTTAGAAATAAAAACAATAACTCCCATTAGCAATCCAAATATGATATTAAACCATAAATATTGCCATTCATTCTTTCTTATTGTCCTATAAGTATATGTACCTATTTCTCCAAACGATTTAAATATTGAATCTATTAATAAGAAACTTCCAGTTACTATTATAGCGTCAACACTAATTAAATTATTAAAAGCTGAATCAATACTATCAGCTATACTCATAAATATAAAACTTACTAAAATTGATATAAATTCTTTCATTGGTTCGTCCCCTTTTACATTCAGCAAAATTATACTATAAACGACAAAAAATTACTATATATAAATATATTTTTTACTTTTTTAAATTTTGGTAAAGAACTTTATAATGTTATTTCCAATAAATATATTACCACCAAATTACGTCAAAATTACGTCAAATCGTAATAAAGGGATACAAGCAAATCGTTGTATCCCTTTATTATCATTGGAGCGATTACGGAGCAGGTATGCGAAAAAATATATCTGCAAATAGTAATGCTCTTTTTTATATAATTCGATTTATATGATTATAATTTAACATAGTTTTCAACTTTTATCAATAGAAAAGAATTTTTTTTTGATTTTTCTAAATATTTTATAAAATTATGGTAAAATATAGAAAATAGTATAGGAGATTATAATATATGGATTATGAAAGATTACCTGTTATTTTAAAAAGATATTCTTTTATTGAAAAAATGAGAGTTTTACAATATTATTCAAAGCAAATTATGAATATTAATGGGATAGAATTAACTTCAGGACAACCAATGGCGTGGGAACTTGAAACTTTCTTATTATTTGCAGTCAAAGCAGATGAATATAACGATAATGATTTTAAAGGTAAAAATATAAATAAATTTATTGAAATGATTAATTGTATAAAGGAGCATCAACATCCTACTTTGGTTAATAAAATTGGAACAATTGAATTTGCTGACTTTTTGTTAATTGCACTTGGTTCTACACAATTTGATATTCAAACTTACAATATATATAAATATTATAGATATAATTATTTTTTTACATATGTTTCAGATAAAATTGATATGAAAAAAGAATTTTATAAAAAATTTAATGTTGATTATAATTCTTTTTTAGAATTAGGGTCTATTTTAAGTTTCTTTTGTTCATTAAAAGTTAATTTAGACCCTCAAATATTAAGATATATTATTTTAAAATATTCAAAAGCAACAAGTTTACTAAGACTTTCTAGAGAAGCTTTTCAAAAAGAAATAGATAAATTTTCTGATAGCATACACGATTATTTATATTGTGTTAGACCTTCATACGTTTATCCATTCATAGAATATAATGGAATAGTCAATTTACCATTACCTCATTGTATTCCAAGAGCTATAACAGATTCACTTTTATATAGATTAACAGATTCTAATTCAGAGCTTAGAAGTTTATTTGGAAAGAATGTATTAGAAGATTATCTATTTGAAGTACTAAATAAACCTTTTTTGTTTGACGAAGTCATGAAAGAGCAATGTTATAAAAAGAAACATAATGCTTTAAAAACCTCTGATGTAATGTGTAGGAAAAATGATAATTATATTTTTTTTGAATGCAAATCTACAGTTCCTTATGCTAAAACAAGATGTTTAGATGAAAATTATATCAAACAAGAAATAGATAAAATTAGCAATTATGTACTTCAATTATATAAACAAGTACGTTTAGATTTTAAAAATATTTATAATTTTTTTGAGAACGATAAGGAAGTTATATTTGATTATAACAATTGTTTTGGAATAGTAGTACTATTAGAAGAATCCTATATTAGAAGGGAGCTTATATATAAAGATGTAGCAAAAAAATTAAATATAGACACAAGTGGTGATTTGTATAATTGGATTATAAATCATATTAAAATATGTAATTTATATGATATAGAGAGATATGTTTTTACTAATACAGATATTATAAAAGCATTAAAAAAGCAAATAAAAACAAAGTCACCATATGACTATGCTCTATCAAATTCTAAGACTAATTCTATACTAAAAAATGATAATGTATATTCTTTCAAAAAGAATATTATTAACAGCATAAGAGAAATTACTGATGAACTAGTTAAGGTTGGACTTTTGAAAAAAAATTAAGTATATTTTATCAAAGTGAAAGTGTAGATTTATCTGATTTTTCATAAGTTATTTACAATATTATAGAATATTTTTACAATTTTTTTAATAAATATTGAATTTAAAACTTTTGTTTGGTATAATAACTGGAATAAATCGTTATACCATAAAAAAAAAGGAGGTCAAGATATGCCAGAATTAAATGTTTTAAATCAAAAGATTACTTATATAAAAATTGATGATGAAGATTATATATCAATTACTGATATGTTAAAATCAAAAGATGGAGATTTCTTTGTTTCAGACTGGCTAAGGAATAGAAATACTATTGAGTTTTTAGGTATTTGGGAAGAAATTCATAATCCTAATTTTAATTATGGCGAATTCGCCATAATTAAAAGTCAAGCAGGTTTAAATAGTTATAAAATAAGTGTAAAAGAATGGACAGAAAAAACAAATGCGATTGGAATAATATCAAAAGCTGGAAGATATGGTGGAACTTATGCTCATAAAGATATTGCTTTTGAATTTGGAATGTGGATTAGTCCAAAATTCAAACTATTATTGATAAAAGAATTTGAAAGATTAAAAGCAGAAGAACAAAAGCAAATAGGTTGGAATGCCAAAAGAGAACTTTCTAAAATTAACTATAGAATACATACTGATGCTATTAAAAATAATTTAGTACCTAAAGAATTAACTAAAAATCAAATAAACTTTGTTTATGCAGAAGAAGCTGATGTATTAAATATGGCTTTATTTGGTATGACAGCAAAAGAATGGCGTACTAAAAATCCTAATTTAGATGGAAATATAAGAGATTATGCAACAATGAATGAATTAATATGTTTAGCAAATTTAGAAAATTTAAATTCTGTTTTTATAAATGAAGGATTAAAACAATCTGAAAGACTTGAAAAATTAAATAAAATAGCTATTTCACAAATGAAAATTTTAAATGATACAGATATAAAGTATTTGAAATAAATATGTATCTGTTTTGCCATTTTTGATAAAAAAGTAAGGGGAATCCCTGGTATAAAAGATTTCCCTTACTTTTTTTAGACAAATTCGGGTTATTACTTGTCTTGTACCTGGCTGATAAATTCAGGACTTAATGTATGTCCCACAATTCCATCAAATCGAATCTCTCGTTTACACGATGGACAAACAAGACAAAACATTGGATGTTTTTCTCCAGGAATGGTTTCTTTTCTTAAATCTTCTGGTCCTTCAACCGTAATAACTTTTTTACAGTCTTTGCACCAAACGTCAAATTCCCATCCATATGGAGTATTCTTAATTTTTGCCATAAGTTTTGAAAACCTCCCATCTTTGTTGTAATTCCTCAATATCTATCGGTGTAGATATTGAGGATCTGTTTCGTAGCACAGTTCCAATATAGCCTGAATTTTGTTTCCTACAATATAGTGGTGCACTTTATCGTATTGAACTTTTCCAGACTCCATTGTCTTCAAAACTGTACCAATTTCATATGGTAGATTAACATTCATAGCTGTCCCTCCTGTCACAATAATTATTGTTATCAGTTGTTCTATACTAAACTTGCTATCTGCAAGGTAAGTAATTTACTTGCTTATTATATCAGATAAAGTCGGAAATTTCAATAGTTTTTGACATGATTTGAGGCTAATTTTTATACTTTTTGGTAAAAAAAGTATAAAAATTAGCCGATTAAATCGACTTATATAAATGTGATTGATACTCATTTTTGAATTTTCTTCAAACTTACTTATATCAATATTTTTAAGCAGTTCGGCGAAAATGCATTATGGAGCTCTTAGGCAGAATCGAACTGCCGACCTACGGGTTACGAATCCGTTGCTCTACCAACTGAGCTATAAGAGCATTAGCATTTGTAATTATACAATTTATTCAAAAAATTTTCAATACAAAAGACTGAAATTTTAGTAAATTTCAGTCTTTTACATTTTATTTAAACCTTTTTCCTTTTTTTCGTCCATTACCGCTTCTTTTACCCTTCTTTTGAAGCTCATCATCATTTTTTATCTTGCTATAATTTTCCTGTATTATAATGTTATTATTATAATCATTAAATCCCTCTTTTTTAGAGTTTTCCACATTATCTACTCCAACTTTAGGTGACTCATTTCCATTATAATCCTTTATCATTTTCTTTATAGAATCCTCATCTAAATTTCTTAAACTTTTTGGCAAAATATCTTTATCATATTTATTATCAGTATTATCATCTTCTTCATCATATTCTTTCTTGTTTTTCTTATGTTTTATAATCAATAACATTATAATTCCTAAAACCACAATAACAACTAAAGCCCTAAAAACCCATAATTTAATTTTAAGTTCTTTTACTGTTTTTCCAAATTCATTATCAACCGTATTTGAATCTATTACATTTTTATTTACATATATCTGATATGTTGCTACTTCATCACTTTTTGAATTTGTTACTAAAATTGTAATTATATTTTGTCCATTTTGCAAATTTTCATTTCCTATTATTTCAACCTTGTCACTAGTATTGTTTGTACTTGCTTTAATATCAAGATTTGATTGTTCTCCTTTAATACTAATTTCATATTTATATGTTGAACTCTCAAAGCTTGGCTCTAAATTTACTCCTTCAATCTCTAAATTTGAAAGTTCTAAATCTTTTGAGTTACTACTAGATTTAGCATCTAAATTTTCTGTAGTGTCCTGTTTTTCATTTTTAGACAATCTTTTTATATTTATTGTATATGTTTTAGTTGTTCCATCTTCTGCAGTTACTATAACATTTGCAGTATTTTGACCTTCTTGTAATTTTTTTATTCCAGTTCCTGTTAAACTTGCTTTGCTATCTTTTTTAGTTGCATATATTTCTACCTGAGTAACATTATTTGGAACTGTTACATCATATGATGTTTTGTTTTCTGAAAATCCTGTAAAATCATTTGGATTCATTCCTAAATTACTTAAATTTGCATTGCTTGATTTGGCTTTAGTTTTAGTTGTTGTGTTTGATGTATTAGATTTTTGTGCACTATTACTACTATTAGAACTTGTATTATTACTTGCAAATGTAAAACCTTGTAGTAATACAACAACAATTGTAATTACAAAAAAAATGTTAATTATTTTATTTTTTTTCACTATTATTGCTCCTTTATTTTTTATTAATGTCTTTTATTTTTTATACAATTTTTCTAAAACAAGAATAAACATGGCATGTGACCAACCAAGTCCAATTACCCAGTTTGGTTTTAATGTGTTATTATCTATTTGTTCTCCTAATAAAGAATGTTTTCCAGCAGTCTTTAAAACAAAGTCAAATGTTTCTTTAGCCTTTTTCTTCTCTCCTGTTTCTATATAATATAATGTCATCCAAAGATTTGCAATAACCCATGGTTCTCCTCCCATGTAATGGTCCCCTTCAAATCTTTTATAACCTCCTGTATATGTTCTTAAAGACATATTTATTCTTTCTATTGTATTTTGAATTTTCTTTTCTTTTGGCTTAAATACATTAAATGGAACTACTGTACCAATAAGGCTTATATCCATTTCTTTATCTTCTGTATTTCTTACATAACATTTTTGTTCTTCATCATAAAGATTTGTATTTATATATTTTTTAATCTCTACTAGCAATTTTTCTAATACTTTTTTATTTTTAGAAATTTTTTCCTCTTTCAATCTGTTATTTTCAAATCCTGAAACATCACTTCCAAGTACTTCATATATTTTTAACATTGAATCAAAAGCAGAATATATACTTGCTAAAGAATATAAATGTATTCCTTCGCACATTTCCCATAAATCATAGCTTACATGGTATTTATGTCCATTTTGCTTTACCATGTTTTCTATTTCTTCTTTAACCACATCTTTTTTATCATCTTCTGTTACATTAATTTCTAGCCAATCTTTAACATATTTTTTTAAGAAATCTACTGCTTTTTCGCACATTGGAAGAACAGATTTTAAAAATTTTTCAGACTTTGTATATTCATAATGGTTATATACCCCATATACTACACTTGCAGTTTCGTCTACTTGATAGCCCCAACATGGTGCAAGCTTACCATCTGTAAAAAATCTTTGCTCCCACATTCCATTTTTACTTTGTGTTTTTTTACAAAATACTTTATAAAATTTTTCAGTATCTTTTTCCATTTTTAAAATGTCTAAGGCATTTGCAATAAATACTGCATCTCTTGGCCAACAATATGCATATCTTCCACATTTAGTAAAATCTTCATCTATTTCTGGCGAAGCTATTATTCCCCCTGTTTCTGGATTTGAAAGTAATGGAAATAGCAAAATACTTCTTTTATATATTTCATAAATTTTTTCTTCGTATTTATTATCACTTTCTTTTAGTTCTAGCCCATTATGATTTTTTACATATTTTCTCCAGTAATTTTTTGTATCTAAATATTCCTTTTTTAAATCCAGTTTCTTTATTCTATCTATTTCTTCTTCCATTTCAGATACATTTTTATTTTCATCTATTAGTATACATATATATAATTCTTTTTTTGCATTTGGTTTAATTTGACCAATATCATAGCTTATGCTTGAATCTTTTGACATTCCTATATAATCTTTATCTTGTATTTCACATCTTTTTATTGTTTCTTTGCTTCCATTTATTTGATGGCTTAATAATTTTGCATCTTTTGCAAATGTAGATACAGCAAAGTCATGTGCATATTGTATCATTCCTCCGTCTGTTATTTTACATCCAACAAAGTTATTTTTATCTGACAATAATTCAGAATGTATATAAAATTCTATATTTAAATCTATTGTTCCTTCATTTAAAAAAGTATATTTTTTTATTAATACATTTTCTTTTAATGGTATATAGTCTGTTTGAAGTGTAATTAAATTAAAATACGTATTTGTTATTTCTGTGTTTAATATATTTGTGTCAGTATCATAATATTGTTTATAATTATTATTTATATCATCATGTAAATATATTAAGTCTGATTTATTTACTCTTACTCCTGTATGAAAAAAATTTATATATTGCTTGTTGTCTTTACTTGGAAAGTACAACCTTTGTAACTCTCCTTTTTGTGTATATGTTGCTAAAATATTTTTGTTGCCTATTATTGCTTCATTTAAATATTTGTTTTCCATTTCAATTTCCTTTCAAATCTTGCTTTTAAAATTTATTCTACCCTTCAACAACCTTTAGAATTTGTTTTTCTAATTCTTTAATTTTTTCATTAATTCTAAACACATCTTCATCCCTTAAGTCTGGATTTTGCATATCTTCTTTAACTGCTATATCCATGTCTTTTAATTCTTCTTTTACTTTTTCTAACCTACTAATTACTTCTGTTTTTAATGTTACTGGAATTTTTCTTTCTATTTTATTTGTCATTGTAATTTGGTCATTTAATTCATATGTTTCTCCATATTCTGGTGTTGTAACACTAATTCCTGTCTCATCTATTATTTTCTTTTCTAATACATCTTGTGATTCTTCTTCACCATGTACTAAAAAGATATGTTTTGGTTTTGTTATAAAAGAATATATAAAATTCATTAACCATTCTTGGTCTGCATGTCCTGAATAACCTTCAATATATTCAATTCTAGCATTTACAGCTATTTCTTCACCAAATATTTTTACTGTTTTGGCTCCATTTACTATGCTATAGCCTAATGTTCCTGGTGCTTGGTATCCAACAAAAAGTATTGTACTGTTTGGATTCCATAAATTATGTTTTAAATGATGTTTTATTCTTCCAACTTCACACATACCGCTTGCAGATATTATAATACTTGGTGTTGGATCTTCATTTAATGCTTTAGATTCATCTGTTGTCATTGTAAATTTAAGTCCAGGAAATTCTAGTGGATTGTCACCACTCATAATTTCTTTTTGTACATCTTCCTCAAACAAATCCATATTTTCTCTAAATACCTCTGTTGCAGATATTGCAAGTGGACTGTCTACATATACAGGAGCTTTCATTAATGTCTTATATTTTCTTTCAAAGTCTTCATCATCTGTATTTTCTTTTATTTTGTTTAGCTCATATAATATTTCTTGTGTTCTTCCAACTGCAAATGATGGTATTACTACTGTTCCTTGTTTATCTAGTGTTTCAGATACAACGTCTAAGAATATTTTTGCTTTTTCATCATTTCTTACATGTAATCTGCTACCATATGTTGATTCCATAACTAAATAATCTGCATCTTCAATCATTGTTGGTGAATCTAAAAGTGGAATATCATTATTTCCTAAATCTCCTGTAAATACAGTTTTTACTTCTTTTCCATCCTCTTTTACCCATAATTCTATTATACTAGACCCTAACATATGTCCTGCATCATTAAATCTTACATGTATATTTTCATCTATTTCTATAATTTCGTCATAATTTACTGCTTCAAATATTTCTAAACATCTTGCAGCTTCCTCTGCAGTATAAAGTGGTGGTCTTTCTGGTTCTCCTCTTCTTTTTCTTTTTCTGTTTTTCCATTCGCTTTCCATTTCTTGTATATGTCCACTATCAGGAAGCATTAAACTACATAAGTCACATGTAGCTTTATGTGCATATATTTTATTTCTAAAACCTTCATTATATAATTTTGGTATTCTTCCAGAATGGTCAATATGTGCATGTGTTAATAGCATAAAATCTATTTGTTTTGGATCAAAATCAAATTCGTTAAAATTTTCTTCTTCCATTTCCTTTTTACCTTGCCACATACCACAATCTACTAAAAATTTTTTTCCAACTGCTTCTACTAAGAAATTTGAACCTGTAACTGTTCTTGTTGCTCCTAAAAAAGTAATTTTCATAAATAACCTACCTTATTAATTTTATTTAGATTTTTAAGGCTTTACCTATAAACCTTTTATATAAATACTTTTGTACTTTTATTTAATTTTACATTTATATCATTTAAATTAATTTCTTCAATATTTCCAATTTCTACTTTTTCTTCAAAAATATTTTCATCAAATAATTGAATATAATATTTTTTATTTTCTTTTACTATTTTTATATATAAATCTTCTAAACTTATTATTCTAGTTTCAAATACATTTTTTATTATATCATAATTTAAATCCTCATTTTTTGAAAAATTAAAAATTACTTTTTGCTCTATTGATTTTTGTACTAATTTTTTTGAAACCTTTTTTAGTCTATTTTTTAAATCTTTTGATTCTAAAATTTTATCATTTTCATCAATAGGTATCATTAAATAATATCTAAATTGATATAATAAATTAACAATTTCGTTTTTTTCTTTTGATTTATCTATTTTTATTTCTAAACAATCTAAAAAACTTTTTTGCAATTTTAGTAATTCATTATTTATTTCTTGATTAATATCTTTAGTTCCTACAATTTTTAAGTAATTATATTTATTTTCTAAATCTTCTTTATATTGTATAAATTTTTGCGGATTTAATATGTCATTTATTTGTTCTAACTTAACAATTAAGTTTTGTCTTTCTTCTTTCATTATATTTGATAAAATTCTCATACTAAATATTTTTTTATTTAAAGGCAATAACTCATTGCGTTCAACATATTCTTTTTGTAATAGTTTTTTATCATTTATAATCTCATCAATTTGTTTTATTTGTTTATTTAGTTTTCTTTTTTCTCTTGTTTTTTCTTTTATAAATTCTTCTTTATTTTCTATTTGCTTTATCTTTTTTTCTATATCTTCTTTTTGCTGTTTTAGTTTTCTTCCTTCTATTTTATCAAATTTTAATTCTAAAAGAACTGATAAACAAATTATATAATCTATTATGTTTTTTTCATTTTTTTTACCATAAAGCTCTTCTAATTTGTTATTTGCAAGTTCAAAATAATCTATAATAAATTCTTTGTTTAAAATCCAATTCTTTAAAAATTCATATCCTAATAATATTTTTAAATTTTGATATATTAAATTATGTGGTATACTTTCAATTTCTTTTGTAACTGTTGTCCAAGAAAAACCATTAAAATCCCTTATTACCTCTACTGTATCTATATTATTTCCAACATTTATTAAATCTGATATTGTTTTATCAATTATAACATATTTGTCTTTTATTATTTTGTCTTTTTTACTTATTTTTGATATAGCATATAAAACTTTTCTTTCTATTGGATAAACTATAATAGTTTTATTTCTTTTATCTATTAAAAATGTCTTATTTCCCAATATTTCTTTTTCACTTGAATTCATTTTAACAATTTTTAGTGTATCACAATTATTTTTTATTGACTCTATAAAATTTGTTATATATTCTTCTTTTGGCATTACATTTTTCTTTACAGTTTCATAGTCTTTATATGATGCCTCTAATTTATATATAATATTTAGGAGAATGTTTTTTGCATTTTCTTCAAAATATTTTTTTTCCAAAACTTTTTCTAATTCATTATTATAGTCTTTTTTTACTATTTTTTCTAAAAAGTTTTCTTTTTTCTTTGGCAAAATAATTCTCCTTTCTTATTTTTATTTTTCTGTTTGTGTAGACATCTTTAATTCATTTAATTTTTCTAATGTCATTAATACTTCTCTTGGTTTGCTTCCTTGGTAACCTGAAATTACTCCTCTTTCTTCCATTTGGTCTATTATTCTTCCTGCCCTTGCATAACCTACTTTAAATTTTCTTTGTATAAATGAAGTTGATGCTTGTCCAGTTTCTACAACAGTTTCTATTGCATCCATTAAAAATGGATCTGTATCATCATCTTCATCTTTTTCCATTGCTATTTCTTTATCTGTTTTATTACTATTTTCTATTGTTTCTAAAATATCTTCACTATATGTAGCTGTTCCATTTTGTTTTATAAAGTCTACTATTTTTTCAACTTCCTCATCAGATACAAAGGCTCCTTGCACTCTTGCAGGCTTTGGTGCTCCTGCTGGGAAATATAGCATATCTCCTTTTCCAAGCAATTTTTCTGCCCCAACACTATCTAATATTGTTCTTGAATCTACTTGTGATGATACAGCAAACGCAATTCTTGAAGGCACATTTGCTTTAATAAGTCCTGTAATAACATCTACAGAAGGTCTTTGAGTTGCAATTACCAAATGCATTCCAGCAGCTCTTGCTTTTTGAGCTAAACGGCATATTGACTCTTCTACATCTTTTGCTGCTACCATCATTAAATCTGCAAGTTCATCTACTATAATTACTATTTGTGGTAACATTCCAACACCTTCATCTTTTTTTACAGCCTTATTGTACCCTTTTAAATCTCTAACGCCTTTTTTAGCAAATAGATTATATCTATTGTCCATTTCTTGTACAGCCCATGCAAGAGCTCCTGCAGCTTTTTTAGGATCTGTTACAACTGGTATTAAAAGATGTGGTATTCCATTATATACAGAAAGTTCTACAACCTTTGGATCTACCATTACAAGTTTAACTTCACTTGGTTTTGCCTTATATATAATACTTGTTATTATTGTATTTATACATACACTCTTCCCTGAACCAGTAGATCCTGCAATTAATACGTGTGGCATTTTTGCTATATCTGCTAACTGTGTATTTCCAGCTACATCTTTTCCAAGTGCAATTGTTAATTTTGATTCACTATTTTCAAATTCTTCACTTTCTAGTACTTCTCTTAAATGCACTGCTTGTTTTTCTTTATTTGGCACTTCTATTCCTACTGCTTGCTTTCCAGGAATTGGTGCTTCTATTCTTATTGTTTCTGCAGCTAAATTTAATGCAATATCATCTGCAAGATTTGCAATTTTACTTACTCTAACTCCTTCTGCCGGTTTTAATTCATATCTAGTAATTGCTGGCCCTACAGAAACATTTTCTACTTTTGCAGATACCCCAAAACTATATAATGTTTTTTGTAACTTTGTTGCTGTATCTGTTAGTGCTTTTGCTCCTCCCTTTATTCCTTTTTGACTTCCTTTACTTAGTAATTCTACTGGAGGATATTCATAATTTTCGTCTTCTACAGTTATTGTATGTTCTAATTGTAATACTTCTTTTGTTTTATCTTGTTTTTGTTCTTCCTCTTGTTTAAATAAGTTATTTTCTATTACATCTGGTTCTGGTTTTTTTGTTTTTTCCATTCCTAGTGGGATTAAGTCGTCTTTGTCATGTTTAAATTTCTTTAGTTTTTTTGGACTTTCCTCTTCTATAATATGCCCACCAAAATTAATTTGTATTTGTTCGTCTGGATTATTTTCTTGTTTTTGTTTTTTTAGTCTTGCCTCTTGTTTTGCTTTTGCTCTTTCTAGTTCTCTATTTTCTCTTTCTTGCATTCTAGATTCTTTTTCATGTAATTTTTCTTCTTTTTTATTTTCTTGCTTTTCTTGATGTTTTTCTACAATCATATTTATAAGTTCAGATACATTTACCCCAAATGTTGTAGCAGCTAAAATAATTGCAATTCCCATACATACAATTATTGTTCCTATATTTCCTATTAATTTTGCCATTGGAATTGCAAGTAGTGCTCCTAATGCTCCTCCACCTTTTCCTTGTGATCCATTATAATATGCATCTTTTAAAGATTCAGATATTTCTTTACTTGGAATTAGTTCTCCACTTGATATTTGTATAACACACATTATTACAGATATACTAATTAATAAAACACAAAATTTTATTAGTTTTGAGCTTACATATTCATTATCTGTACATGCAAGTTTTATTGCAACGCCTAATATTCCTATTGGTAATAAAAGTCTAGTTACCCCCATCATTCCACCTAAAATTTCATTTAATTTAACTCCTATTACTCCTGAATTTGTATATATTAAAAATCCTAGCAAAATACTAAGAACTATTAATATACATATTGTTAAATCTATATTTGACATACGTTTTGATTTTCTTGTGTTTCCTCTTGAATTGCTTTTTGTATATTTTCTTTTTTTTGCCATTATTATTCCCCCAACTTCTAAAATTTTTACTTCCTTTATCTTAAAAAGCCAGATTTCAAAAGTCTTTTATATCTTTTTGACTTCTGATTTCTGACTTTTGTATGGATTTTATTTTAGTTCTTTTCTACTATTTTGTATTGTCTTTAATGTATCTTCTAATGAAATTTCCATTAATTTTAGAGCTTCACCAATATTTGATTCTAATTTTTGCAATGTTTCTGTTAAAACATTTTCTGTTTTTTCTAACAAATTATCTGCATATTCTTTTGTTCCTCTAGAAATTTCCCTTGACATTTCATTTGCTGTTTCTATTATTTCTGTTTTTTGATCATATGCTTTTCTTGTTATTTCATGTTCATCAATCATTGCTATTATTCTATTTTCTGCTTCTTTTACAATTCCATCTGCTTCTTTTTGAGACTCTGCAAGTATTCTTTGTCTTTCTTCTTTTACCCATTTTGCTTGTTTTAATTCATCTGGCAATTTTAATCTTATTTCTTTAATTAAATCTAACATTTCCTCTTTATCCACAATTATTTTAGCAGAAAATGGTACATTTCTTCCTCTTTCTAATAAATCTTCTAAAGTCTCTAATAATGTAAATATTTCCATGGTTTAGCCCCTTTCTTCTTTTATCTTATAAAATATAAGATAAGCTCGCCCATATTTTCTTTTATCAAATTCTTCCAAACTTAAATTTTGGAATAAGTTTTCCACATTTTGTTCTTCATCTGTTTCTATAATTAATATTGAATCTTTTTTTAATAAGTTTTTTTCTAAAATTAATTTTGAAGCCTCATATGCATAATTTGTTTTATATGGTGGATCTAAATATATTATGTCTAGTTTTTCTTCTAATTTGTTTTTTATCATATCTTTAAAATCCATATTATACAATTTTACTTGATTAATTAATTTTGTTTTTTCTAAATTTTTATTTATTATATTTGCAGCTTCTTTAGATTTTTCACACATTATTACTTTGCTTGCGCCTCTGCTTGCAGCTTCAATTCCAATTGCTCCACTTCCAGCAAACAAATCTAAAAAAATACTGTCTTTTATTTCAAAATTTATTATATTAAATAATGACTCTTTTACTCTATCTAATGTTGGTCTTGTATTTTGTCCTTCTAGTGTATAAAGTTTTGTTCCTCTTAAATTTCCACTTATTACTCTCATAATAGTTTTCCTTTTTTATATTATATATTTTATTCTTTTTTTATATAAAGTCAATAGTATTAACGCAAATGTAACATACATTTAATGGTTCTGTAATATTTTAGTAATTTAAGTAATAATTGTCAAATTAAAAGTAAAATAATACAAAAAGACCATCACATTCATGATAGTCTTTAGTAAAAATTAATTATTATCTTTATTTACTTCTTTTAATAATTCTAATTGAGATATTAAAAGTGATTCCATTTTGGCTTTATATATATCAAATTGTTTTTTTATGTCGTCTAATGATTTTTGTTTTGTTAATATTTCATTATTTAGTTCGTTTACTTGTTTTTCAGCTGCTGCTCTAGCATCTGTTATTATTTGTTCTGATTTTTGTTTTGCTACATTTTTTACTTCTTCTGCTGTTTCTTGTGCCATTAATAATGTGTTTTGAAGTGTTGTTTCTATTGTTTTGTAATGTGCTAAACTTGCATTTAGTTCATCTACTTTACTTCTTAATTCTGATATTTCTTTATAATTTTTACTATAATCTACAGTTAAATCATCAAGAAAATCATCAACCTCTTCTACACTATATCCATTCATCATTTGTTTACCGAATTTTTTATTTTCTATATCTAATGGTGTTATCATCTTTATCCTCCTATGAATAGACTTTTATTTAGTTGACTCCATTGTTTTTTAGCCATGAAACAGAAAGTTTATTTTTTATTTCTTCTCTTGCCATTTCATTTGTTATTTCATAATTTGATGGTGCAACTAAAAATATTGAATTAGAAACTTTTTGAATATAGCCATCTAAAGCATATACTCCACCACTTATAAAATCAACTATTCTTCTAGCTACATCTTTATTAACATACTCAAGATTTACTATAACTGATTTTTTCTCTTTTAAGAAACTACATATTTCGTCAGATTGTTCAAATGTAGTTGGTTGAGAAATAACCATTCTTATAGGTTGTCCTTGTCCTGGCATTGTTACAACTTTATTATTGTTGTTTCTTCTTCCAAATATTTTTTTATCTTCTTCTAATTCTTCATCTTCATCTTCGTATACTTCTTCATCTTCGTATTCTTCTGGTTCTGCTGAATCCATTCCAAATAAATTCCAAACCTTATTCATTAGCGCTCCTGCCATAAAAAAACCTCCTAAAATTACTTCATTGTTTTTAACTGTTATAAGTATCTACTTTTTTTATTTTATTGTCAATACTTTTTAGTAAATGTAATTAAATTTTAATATTTTTGTAATATTTTTGTAACATTATTCTATTTTATCTAAATCTGGATTTAACATTATCTCATCATATATTGATATTTTTTTAAAATTGTTTATTTGTTTATCTGTATACCCTATTTTACGTAATTCATCTGTTGTATAATTCTCAATAATTGTATATTTTTCATTTTTAGCTTCTTTTTTATTTACAGTTCCTATTTTTATAGGAATTTTGCTTAAATACCCTGCTCTATTTCTAACTACATAATTTATGCCATCTTTTTGTGTTATTGCATCATTTGGAACTTTTAACCCTGAATAGCTTAACCAAATTAAATCAAATGATATTTTTCTGTAATTAATTAATTCTGCTATTTCTTTTTTTACTTCTAACGAAATTAGGTATTCATCATTTTCTTCTTGCTTTATGTATGTAATTTGACTATCTATTTCTGAATTATTAGGTAATCTTAATTTTACTTTGTCTCCGAACTTTTGCTTCTTTTGCCTGATTAGAATTACTTATTGTAACTATATAACATGCAAAATTATCTATTATTTTTCCGCACTCATCATTTGTTGCAACTATTTTACCTGTTTTTAAATTTAAATTATTTAAATATTCCTTGCTTAGGCTTTCAATATTGTTTGGAGTTAGTGTTTCTTCTAAGCCATCTACCCTATAAGAAACTATACCACTTCTATTTGCTTTAATATACTCAGCACCAGAATTTAATTCACTTTCATATTTAGCTCTTTGTTCAATTAATTGCTTTAAATATGAACCTTGTTTGCTAGAGTCTCCTGCTATTTTAGCTTTTTTTGAAACTAATTCATTTATTTCTTTTTTATATTCTGCAATTTTTGACATATCTGTTAATTTGCTTATTTCTTTTGTTTTTTCGTCTATTTTATTTTCTATTGTTTTTACCTCTGCAGAAAGTCCATCTGATGTAATTAAATTTTCGCTTTCTTTAAGAGCTGTTTGTATTTTTTCATCAAGCTCAGAAATTTTTTGCTTTAAATCTGTTTCATTTTGGCTATAATATCTAAATACAGACTCATTTTTAGCAGTTTTTTCACCTTCTGTTTTTATTTGTTCCATACCATTTTTATAATTCTCGCCTTTTACAACAGTCTCGTCTCTAATTATATAACCATTTAATGTTTCTTCTAAATATATTTTTCCCTGTTCAACTGTAAATAATTTGGTTGATTGAACTGTTAATAAAAATACGGTATAGAAAACATATAAAATAATCAGCAAAAGTGCTATATATATGATTATTTTTTTCTTTTTCTTTCCTTTTTCTTTTTCTTTTTTCAATTTATACCCTCCAAAATAATTTTTATATTATTTTGTATATCATTTTCTCCGTCTAACCATATTGTTTGTTTATTTTTTCTAAACCATGTAAGCTGTCTTTTGGCATATCTTCTTGTTTCCATTTTTATTTTTTCTACCATTTCTGAATAACTACATTTTCCTTCTAAAAAATCAACAACTTCTTTATAGCCAAGTCCCTGCATTGCAGTTGGAAACTTTTTATATTTTTCTTTTATTTGTTTTACTTCTTCTATAAGGCCATTTTCTAGCATTATATCTACTCTTTTATTTATTCTTTCATATAATTTTTCTCTATCCCAATTAATAGCAAATACTTTATAATCATATTCTACTGGATTTTTTCTTGACTCTTGTTCTTGCCAAGTTTTATTTTTTCCTGTAGCATGATATATTTCTAAAATTCTTAATATTCTTTTTTTGTCATTTGGGCTTATTTTTTTTACTGCCTCTTCATCTATTTTTTTTGCCATATTGTATAAGTTTTCTAGTCCCTCTTTATCTGCTTTTTCCTCTAATTGTTTTCTATAATTTTCATCAAACTTAATATCTTGGTATTCAATTTCATATATTAAGCTATCAACATATAAACCGTGTTCCACCAACAATTATTGGTGTTTTTCCATTTTCTATAATTTCTTTTATTGCTTTTTTAGCATCTTTTTTATAATCTGCAACACTATATCTTTCATCTGGAGATACAAAATCCAACAAATAATGTTTTATACCTTGCATTTCTTCCTTAGTTGGTTTTGCTGTTCCTATATTCATATCTTTATATATTTGCATAGAATCGCTTGAAACTATTTGTCCATTTATTTTTTTTGCAAGTTCTATTGATAGCGCTGTCTTACCTGATGCTGTTGGGCCACATATAACTATTACTTTTGGTTTTGCCATTTTGTTTACTCCTTGTACAATATATTTATTATTTTAATGTTGCTTTATTATATACATTTAATATTCCATTTTGAATATCTTTTAAATACCCACATTCAAAAATAATTACAATTATAAATAGTATAAAAATTACTAAAAAACTTTTTTTTGCATCCTTGTAATCAATATCATTACATGATATCTTATTTAGTATTTTTGCAATAAATGGCATAATAATTAATCCATTTACCATTGTAAATAAAAGTACTAAAATTGTTTTTACATTTTCCATTGCTTCTTTTGAATTATATAATATATCACTTTTTGATATATTAAACACTATTAATGTTACAATATATATTAAGACAAATAATACTATCATTGTAATTATTTTTTTAATTTTTTCTATATCTCCTAAATTATGCCATGTCCAACTTATTAAAATTAAAAACATTGCAATCATTATGGTTATAATTATTGGCATAAATTTTTCTCCTATTTTCTAGCAAATTTTCTTTCTATATCATATTTTGTCATTTTTATTGCTGTTGGTCTTCCATGTGGACATGTAAATGGATTTGGAAGTGCTAATAATTTATTCATTAAACTATCAACTTCTTCTACAGATAAAGCCATATTTGCTTTAACTGCTGCTTTACATGCAACTGTCGCAATAAATTTTTCCTCTTTTTCTTGTTTTGCTGTTCTTGCTACTGTATTTATTTCATCTAATGTTTCTAAGAATAATTCTTTTGTGTCTAAATCTATACAAAATGTTGGAACACCTGTAAGTTTTATTGTGTTTTCTCCAAACTCTTCCAAAGAAAATCCTGCTTGATTAAACATTGCAAAGTTTTCTTTGGCAATTTCCATGTCTTTATGTGAAAGTGTTATTATATCTGGTAATAACAACATTTGGCAATCTTTATTTGTTTGGCTATAGTAATTTTGTTTAACTTTTTCATACATTATTCTTTCATGGGCTGCATGTTGATCTATTATATACATTTCCTTATCTATTTCGACAATTATGTATGTTTTAAATACAATTCCAATAAATTTGTATGCAGGTTTTTGGTATGTTCCTATGTTTTCAAACATTGAAACATTGTCTTTTACTATATCGACTGCATCCAAATTGTCTTGTTGTTCTTTTTCTTCTTTTGGTTTATCTTCTATTTTTGTACCAAATAATTTTTGGTACATTTCTTTAAATTCTGGTGTTATTTGACTTTGTTGTTCATCTAACTGATTTTTTAATTCTTTGAATTTTTTTGTTATTTCATAATTTGAATCTTCATTTTCTTTTTTTCCTTGCTCTTCATCATTTTGTTCATTAACTACTACATTTTCTTTAATATCATTATTATTGTCTTGGATTTTATTTTCTATAAAGTTATCATTATTTGTTTCCATTTTATTGTTTTCTTCTTTTAGAATATTATTTTCTTCTTGTTTTACTTCATTTATTTGTTTGTTTTCTATTGTTTGTTCTTCTTTATTTTCTGTATCATTATAAATATTAGGGTGAAGCTGTCTTAACAAAGACTCTACTTTTTCTTTGTTTTCTCCAAAGTATGTATAATTTACTCCAGTTGGAATTTTTTGTTCTACATTTTCTTTAGTCTCTTCCATAACCTTTAAGTCTTGTTTTTCTTCAACATTTTCTTTTTCTTGTTTTATTTTTTCTTGCATATTTTTCAATTGATTAAGAACATCAGATGTATCTACTAAGTTGTCAACTTTTTCTTCACTATTATTTTCTAATTTAGTTTCATTTTGTTTTTTGTCCATATACAAGTCTTCAATTATATTAGTTTTTATTTTACTTTCTTCATTTGTATAATTTTCTATTTGTTTACTTTTCTTTTTCCAACCAAATAGTCCTCCTGTTGAATGCTTTTCTTCTATAGATTTTAAATCATCAAAGCTTTGGATTTTATCATTATTTTGAATTATTATATTTGTTTTTTCTGTATTTGCAACTAAGTCATCTTTTAATAATGTGTCTTTTATTGTGTGATATATTGCTTGAAAAACTTTATTTTCTTCTTCAAACCTTACTTCTAATTTTGCTGGATGCACATTTACATCTACTTTTGCTGGGTTCATTTTTATATTTAATACAACAAATCCAAATTTACCAATTGGTATCATGCCTTTATATGCTTGCTCTGTTGCTGCTGATAATGTTTTATCTTTTATGTATCTTTTATTTACAAAAAATAATTGATTGCTTCTATTTGATCTTGCAATTTCAGGTTTTCCTATAACTCCTGTAATTTCAATATCCTCATAATTGTACTTTGTTTCTATTATTCCTTGTGCAATATCTTTTCCATAAATACTATATATTACACTTTTTATATCTCCATTTCCAGATGTTTGGATTATTGTTTTTCCGTGAATTTATTAATTTAAATGAAATTCCTGGGTTAACTAATGCAATTCTTGTAATTACATCTTCTATATAGCCTGTTTCTGTATAATCCTTTTTTAAAAATTTATATCTTACTGGTGTATTGAAAAATAAATTATTTACTGTTATTGATGTTCCAACTTGACAGCCTACTTCTTCTTTTTCTAGTACATTTCCAGCTTCTACTACAATTTTATAGCCTACATCTTGTTCCTTAGTTTTTGAAACTAATTCTACATTTGCAATAGCTGCAATACTTGCTAAAGCTTCTCCTCTAAATCCCATAGATGTTACTGTATCTAAATCGCTTGCATTTCTTATTTTACTTGTTGCATGTCTTTCAAATGCTATTTCTAAGTCATCTTTTGCAATTCCAGAGCCATTGTCTGTTATTTTTATATATGATATTCCACCATTTCTAATTTCTACTGTTATTTTGTCTGCTCCTGCATCTATTGAGTTTTCTACCATTTCTTTTATTACTGATGCTGGTCTTTCTATAACTTCTCCTGCTGCTATTTGGTTTATTGTTAATTCGTCTAATAATACTATTTTTCCCATTAGATTTCCTCCAATTATCTTTTTGTATTTTATCTTAGTCATTATATCATAACTTTAAAATTTGTATAGATTTTTGGCAAAAATATTTTATTTTTTTAGTTTATTATTCTTTTAATATTGCAAAGCCAATATTTTCTCAAATTTTAGAAAAAAATAGTAGGAAAACAACATTTTTATTTGCCATTTTCCTACTATATTTTTTTACCATGTAAATTCCCCATTAATTTTTCATATGGTGGTGGTACTTTAAATGGATTTTCTTTAATAATTTCAATTGCCAAAATTCGACAATTTTATAATTTGACTATTCATGTTTTGCCTAGTATAATATATAAAACAAAAAGCAAGGAGAATTACTATGAATTCATACTATTTAAACAAATTAGAATACAATAAAATTTTAGAAATATTATCAAATTTTTGTACAACTTTTATTGGTAAAAGACTTTGCCTAGAGCTATTACCATCTAATGATAAAAATAAAGTAAAACAAATGTTGCAAGAGACAAGTGAAGCAACAAGTATTTTATATAAAGCTGGAAGTGCGCCTATTTATGATATAACAGACATTACAATATATTTAAAATTACTTGAATCAGATGGAGTTTTAACAGCAAAAGCTCTTTTAGATTTAGCTAATATATTAAAAAATGCAAATGAATTAAAAAAATATTTTAGTCAAAATTTTATAGACCAATCTAATTATGTAATTTTAGTCAATTATTTTAATATGTTATACACAAATGAAGATTTATATAATAATGTTTTTAAATCAATACTAGATGAAAATACAGTTTCAGATGATGCATCTTCTACTTTAAAAACTATTCGTAAAAATCAGAGAAAATTAGAGCAAAACATAAAATCATCTTTAAACAACATTTTGCACTCATCAACATATTCAAAATATTTACAAGAAAATGTAGTTACAATTAGAAACGATAGATATGTTTTGCCTGTAAAAGAAGAATATAGAGCTCAAATTAAAGGTTTTGTACATGATATTTCAAGTACTGGTTCTACAGTATTTATAGAACCTTTGTCAATTTTTGAACTTAATAATGAACTTAACAATCTAAAAATTGAAGAAAAAATTGAAATTGAAAAAATTCTTAAAAACTTGTCACAAAGTTTTACTCCATATACCCAAAATTTAAAATTAGACCAAGAAACAATTGGTTTACTTGACTTTGTTTTTGCAAAAGCAAAATATTCTAAAACAATATATGGTATTACACCTATTATAAATGAAAATAAACAAATTAATTTAAAAAATGCAAGGCATCCTTTAATAGATATAAAACAGGTTGTTCCAATTAATATAGAAATTGGTTCAAAATACTCTTCTTTAATTATTACAGGTCCAAATACCGGAGGTAAAACTGTAACCTTAAAAACTGTTGGTCTTATTACAGTTATGGCATGTAGTGGGCTTAACATTCCTGCTGATGATGGGTCAGAAATATTTGTTTTTGATAATATTTTTGCAGATATTGGTGATGACCAAAGTATTAGCAACTCTTTAAGTACCTTTTCTTCACATATGGTAAACATTGTAGATATAATAAATACATCTACTTCTAATTCTTTAATTTTGGTAGATGAACTTGGTTCTGGAACAGATCCTTTAGAAGGAGCAAATTTAGCTATTAGTATTTTAGAATATTTTTATAGTAAAAATTGTATAACAATTGCTACAACACATTATCAGGAATTAAAAAAATATGCTTTAGTAAATACTGGCTTTGAAAATGCTTCTGTTGATTTTGATATAAATACATTATCTCCTACATATAAGCTTTTAATTGGTGTTCCAGGTAAGAGTAATGCATTTGAAATTAGCAAAAAATTAGGGTTAAATTCTAAAATAATAAATAAAGCAAAATCACTTTTAAATGAAGAGGATGTAAAATTTGAAGAATTATTAAAAAATATTTATGATGAAAAAATAGAAATTGAAAAACAAAAAAATGAAATATCAAAAGAATTAGAAAAAGTATCAAGCCTTAGAACATCTTTAGCTAAAGAAGATGAAGAGAAAAAACAAAAAGCAGAAAACTTAATAAATAACGCAAAAATTGAAGCTAGAAATATTTTAATAAGTGCTAAAGAAGAAGCAAGCAAAGCCTTAAAGCTTATAAATTCCTCTTCATATAAAGATATAAACAATATAAGAAATGATTTGAACAATAAAATTAAAAATAATTCTATTAATTACAATAATTCTACAATAGATATTATCCCTTTAGATGCTACTAAAATTAAACCTGGTTTAAATGTTTTTGTTTCTAATTTAAACCAAGAACGGTACTGTAGTTTCTAATATTTCAAAATCTAATGAAGTGCAAGTACAAGTAGGTAGTTTAAAGATGAATGTAAATATTAAGTTTTTGTCAAAATCTAAAAATTCAAAACCTACTCAAAAAATAGCTTATAATTTTAATAGTTTTTCTAAGTCTAAAAATATTAATACTGAAATTAATGTTATTGGTGAGACTGTATCAGACGCTGTTTTACTTATTGATAAGTTTTTAGATGATTGTAGCTTAGCAAAACTTTCTACTGTTCGAATTATACATGGTAAGGGAACTGGAAAATTAAAAAATGGAATTCACACTTTTTTAAAAACTAATCCACATGTTAAAAGCTTACGAATGGGAACTTTTGGTGAAGGTGAAATGGGAGTTACTGTGGTCGAATTAAAATAAATAAGAGCGAAAATTTTCGCTCTTATTTTAGGTTTTCTTTAAGAGATTTAACGAATTCCAGCATTTTTAAATTTTTTTTAAATTGTAATGTTATACCAACCACATAGTTTTCTCCTAATTCAAGCTCTGGATAATCCTCTATTTCTTGAACATAACCATCTAACTTCTCAGCTATTTCCATTACTTTAAAAATCATCCTAATACATTCTGTGTGAATATCAGGTTCTTCTGATGCAGTTGATACCATCACTTTCATTAATGGTATATAATCATTTGTCCGTTTTGTTCTTAATCGAATCAACCCATTCATGTTAATCCCTCCAAAAAATTAGATATATATATTATAGCATGGTTTACAATAATAATCAAATATATTTTTCAACTAAAATAACCGTTCTTCCACTTCTAGTTGTTCCTGTAAATTCTTTTATTATAAATCTTCCTTTTCCCCTTATTGTAATAATGTCATTTTGTTTTATTTGCTTAGATGCTTTTATTTCATTTTTTCCATTAACAAATACTCTTTGTGCTTCCATTATTTGCACAGCCTTACTTCTTGAAGTTTTAGCTAAGTCTGATACAATATTGTCTAGTCTTAATGATGGAACAATTATTTTTACTTCTTCTATTTTTATTTCTTGTTTTCTTATTTTACTTATCTCATCTACAATAATTTTGCTATTTTGAAATCTTGTAAGTGATCCCAACTCTGTTTTTAGTGTATTTGCAAAATCAACAAAAGTTATAATATCTGCCCCATTATTAAACACCAAAATATCTCCTACTTTTTCCCTTTTTAGTCCAAGTTTTACTATTCCACCTAAATAATTTCTATGCGCATATTTTCCATTCATTTCTTCTGGTAATTCAATTCTTACTATACTTAAAATTTTATTATAATTTTTTTCTAACATTTCCATATTATATTTTTCCGGATAAATTATTAATGCTTTTCTTTCTGCATTATCAAAACCACCATAAAATATATAATTTTTATAATTATTCTTTTTTAAGAAACTTTCTACACATGAAATTTGATACATATCCAAAAAATCTGTATATTCAATTTTTTGCCTTGTTTGTGAAAATTTTATTTTATCTAATACTTGTGCTATTAAAATTTTATCTTCTTGTCTTTTATACTCACTTAAAATTTCTTGTTTTTCCATAGTATTCCTTTCTTATATATTTTTTAATATATCATTTTTTATTGTTATAGAATCTAATCCATATATTTTTTCTAGCTCTTCTACTTTTCCATGTTTTATAAATTCGTCAGGATATGCATATTGTTTAAATTTTACACCTTCAATTTTTTCATCTATAATTAACTCTTTTACTGTAGTTCCTAATCCATTTATTTTTGTTCCATCTTCAATAGTAACTATATTTTTAGTTTTTAATATTGATTCTTTAACTGTTTTTACATCAAATGGTTTCAAAAACCTAGCATTTATAACATCTGCTTCTATATTACATTTCTTTAATTCATGTGCAATTTCTACTGCCCTTTCTACCATTTTTCCAATTGCAACAATTGTTAAGTCTGCTCCTTTTTCCAGTATTTGTGCTTTTCCAAATTTAATTTTTTCATGGCTATTTATTTTTGTTTTTCCTTCTCCACCTCTTGGATATCTTATTATTACTGGCTTATTTAGGGTTACCGCAAATTCTAACATATCTTCCAATTCTTTAAAATCCATTGGTGCCATAATCGTTAAATTTGGAACTAATCTAAAAAATGCTAAATCTAATGTTCCTTGATGTGTTTCTCCATCTTGCCCTACTAGTCCTGCTCTATCAACACACATAATTACTGGTAAATTTTGAATTGCCACATCATGTATTACTTGATCATATGCCCTTTGATAAAATGATGAATAAATTGGAACAACTGGTATTATACCTTCTTTTGCCATTCCTGCTGCAAGTGTTATTGCATGTTGTTCTGCAATTCCTATATCAAAAAATCTATTTGGAAACTCTTCTTTAAATTTTGTAAGTCCTGTACCATCCTTCATTGACGCTGTTATTGCAACTATTTTTTCATTTTTCTTTGCAAGTTTTACTAATTTTTCTCCAAAAACTTTTGAATAATCAGCACTTTTCTTAACCTTACTTTTTCCTGTATTTATATCAAATGGCGCTGTTGCATGAAATTTGTCTGGATTTTCTTCTGCTATTTTATACCCTTTTCCTTTTTTGGTTAAAACATGTATTAATACAGGACCTTCTACTTTTTTACTTAATGTAAGTATATTTTCTAGCTGTTCTATATTATGCCCATCTACCGGTCCCAAATATGTAAAACCTATATCTTCAAAAAACATTTTTGGTATAATTAATTGTTTTATACTCCTTTTTACTTTTTGAATTACTTTTACTGTCGTTTTTCCGACAATTGGAATATTATTCACAAATTTTTTTATATAATTATTTGATTTTGTATATGTTTTTTTAGTTCTAAGTTTACTTAAAAATCTATTTATTCCTCCAACATTTGGAGATATACTCATTTCATTATCATTTAATATTACTTTTATTCTTGTTTTACTAGCCCCTGCATCATTTAATGCTTCTAAAGCCATTCCTCCTGTTAGAGCTCCGATCTCCAATAACTGCAATTACTGAATTATCATTGCCTTTTATATCTCTTGCCCTTGCCATTCCAAGTGCTGCAGATATTGATGTACTACTATGTCCTGTATTAAAGCAATCTGTTTCAGACTCATTTGTTTTTGGAAAACCTGCTATTCCCCCTAATGTTCTTATTTTTTTTAATTCTTCTTTTCTTCCATTAATTATTTTATGTACATAGGTTTGATGTCCAACATCCCAAACAACCTTATCTGTTGGTATGTCAAATACTACATTTAATGCAATAGTTAGTTCTACAACCCCCAAGTTTGATGCCAAATGTCCGCCATTTTTTGATACAATATCTAATATATATTTTCTTATTTCTTGTGCTAATATTTCTTTTTCTTTTAAATTTAATTTTTTTACATCCTGTGATGAATTTATTTTTTCTAACATTTTATTTTCACCTAATTATTTTGTTTTTCTTTTACAACTATGTAACAATTTTATCACATTTATGTTACATTTTCCACTACTTTGTTGTATTTTTATAATTATTTTGTTATAATTATTTAGTAAAATAATAATTTATTTAATAAGGAGATAAAAAAATGAAGAAAAAAATTTTAAGTATCTTATTTTTAGTATTAATTTTAATAGCTAATTTTTCATTTGCATCATATAGTACTGTAAAAATGGAAGTAGTTGAAGAACCTATTTGTGAAATAAAATTTGGACAAAATTCAAAATTTCAAAAACAACTTATTTCTAAGGATTTAAATAACAAAGAAGTTACAATTGAGTTAAAAGTAACTAATGAAGATGAGGTTGCAAAACCTACAGGAGAATTAGTTTTATTGCTTGATAATTCACATAGTACAGATAGCATGACTAATCAAGGCGCAACAAGAAGAAGTCAAATTCAAAATTCAGCAAAAACATTAATTACAAATTTATTGAAAGATAACTCAGCATTAAAAATAAGTGTTGTGACATTTGCTTCTTTAAATACTTCTAATTATAGTGAAGAAGGAACAATTAAAGATGCTAATGTACTTTGTTCTCTTACAAATGATGCTACTAAAATAACTAATAGTTTAACTAATATTCCTCAAAATGGACCTAGAACAAATCTTGAAGCAGGATTAGAATTAGCTTATAAACAATTTTCAAATGAAAAAAATAATAAATATATAATCGTTTTAACAGATGGTATTCCAAACCTTTCACTTTTTGAATCTACAGCAACAACAGAAAATAAACAATTATATTCAGATTATTCAATTAATAGAACAAAAAACAAATTAAAGGAAATAACAAAAAATGATGTTACTTTAATTACTATGCTTACAGGAATTGACACACCAGATACAATAGTAAGTGGAACAACAAAAACATATTCTGATATAATTAAAGAAGTTTTTGGAACTGCCCAAACTCCAACCTCTGGAATGTTTTATTACATATCTGATGACGATATAGAAAAAACAATAACAACAGATATTTATAACAGTTTAATGCCAACAAACAATACTTTTAAAGATATTGTAATTGAAGATTATTTTCCAGACGAAATCGTTAAAAACTTTGATTTTGCATATGTAAAAAATGCAAATATTGGAAATATCTCTACCAAAATAGATGAAAAGACTAATAAAATAACATGGACAATACCTGAACTAGAATATGGAAAAACTGCTGTTGTACAATATAAATTAAAATTAAAACAAGACTTTGATAGTTCTATAGTTGATAAAATTTTAAACACAAACCAAAAAATTGATATGAAATATAAAGATTTTAATGATAAAGAGCAAAACGAAACTTCTAATATTACACCAAAATTAAGACTTACAGAACCAAAAGAAGCTCCACAAGATTTACCAAAAGCAGGTAATACATCTTTTGCCTTATTTATTACAATTATATCAGGTGCTTCAATATTTTTCTTAATTAAATTTGTACATATTTCTAAAAAAATGAAATAAATAAAATTTTAATAAATTAAAAGTCCCTTAAATTTCTTAAGGGGCTTTATTTTGTTTAATTAAATAATTCATTTTCTATATTTAATAATCTATTATATTTAGCAACTCTATCTGTTCTACATGGTGCTCCTGTTTTTATTTGTCCGGCATTTACTGCAACTGCTATGTCTGCTATTGTTGTATCTTCTGTTTCACCTGATCTATGTGAAATTATTGTTTTATAGCCGTTTTTTTGTGCCATTAAAATGGTATCTAATGTTTCAGTTAATGTTCCTATTTGATTTGGTTTTATTAATATGCAATTTGCAATATTATTATTTATTCCCCTTTGCAATCTTTTTGGATTTGTAACAAATAAATCATCACCTACAAGCTGAACTTTATTTCCGATCTTTTGGGTTAAAATTTTCCAACTTTCCCAATCTTCTTCTGCCAAACCGTCTTCTACAGATACTATTGGATATTTTTCACATAAATTTTCTATATATTCTATCATTTCTTCTTTACTTTTTAAAATATTAGTTTTCCAAAAATAATAGCCATCTTTTCCCTCTTTTTTAGCCGCTTCATACATTTCAGTGCTTGCAATATCTAATGCTAAAACAATATCTTTTTTTGGAACATAACCTGCTTTTTTTATTGCTTCTATTATTAAATCTAGTGCTTCTTCCTCACTTTGTAGTGTTGGTGCAAAGCCTCCTTCATCTCCAACAGCTACCATGTATCCTTTTTCTTTTAGCACCTTTTTTAGAGTTTGGTATACTTCTGCTCCCCTTTTTAATCGTTCACTAAATGTTATATCTCCTATTGGCATTATCATAAATTCTTGTATATTTATATTATTATCTGAGTGTTTTCCTCCATTTAATATATTCATCATAGGAACAGGTAATACATTTGCATTTATTCCTCCAATGTAGTTATATAATTCCATTCCTAAAGAATTTGCTGCCGCTTTACAACATGCAAGTGATACACCAAGTATTGCATTTGCTCCAAGATTTGATTTATTTGGTGTATCATCTAATTTTAAAAGTTCTTCGTCAATTTTTCTTTGATCATAAACATTCATATCTATTAATTTTTTTGAGATTTTTTTGTTGACATTTTCTACTGCCTTTTGTACACCTTTTCCAAAAAATCTATCTTTTTCACCATCTCTTAATTCTACAGCTTCAAAGCTCCCTGTAGATGCTCCAGATGGTACAACTGCCATGCCTGAAAAGCCCCCATCAACTACAACTTCTACTTGTACTGTTGGATTTCCTCTGGAATCTAATACCTCTAAAGCATTTACATCTTTTATTGCTAAAAAATCTTTCATACTATTCCCTCCTTATTATTTATTATAGTATGTTCCATTTTTTAACAATTTATTCTTTATGATACTTTTTTATTTCTTAACTGGGTTGCATATTTTATTGTCACATCATTTACTTTTCCTGATGAAATTCTTGCTATTTCCTCTATAACTTCTTTTTCTTGCAACAATTTTACATTTGTATTTGTTCTTTCATTTGTTACTTTTTTACTAATAAAATAATTATAATCTGCTGCAGCTGCTATATTTGGCAAATGTGATATACACAATACTTGATGAAATTTTGAAATTAAATTCAATTTTTCTGCAACAGCATTTGCTGCATTACCACTAATTCCTGTGTCTATTTCGTCAAATATCATTACTGGTGTTTTATCTGTATCTGATAATACCTTTTTTATTGCAAGCATTATTCTTGACATTTCTCCTCCAGATGCTATTTTTATTAGTTCTTTTTCGTCTTCTCCTAAATTTGTAGAAATTAAAAATTCTACCTTGTCTTTTCCTTCTTTATTAAAGTTTTCTTGTTTTTCTACTTTTACATTTATTTTTGCATTTTTCATTTCTAAATCTTTTAATTCTAAATTTATTGATTCACTTAATTTTTGTGCCTGCTTAACTCTTATTTTATTTATTTGTTCTGACATTTCTTCCATTTCATTTTGTATTTTTTCCAATTCACTTTTTAATTTGTTATTATAATCTTCTAAATTTTCTATATGTTGTATTTCTTCTTGTATTTCTTTTTTATATTCTAATATTTCCTTTATTGTGTTTCCATATTTTCTTTTTAATGAATTTATTAAGTCTAATCTTTCTTCTGTTTTATTTCTTTCTTGTTCATCAAAATATATATCTTCCTTATAGTTGCTTATATCTCTTGCCAATTCTTGCAATTCATAATAAATTCCTTTTAAATTTGATGATACTTTTTCATAATTTTTATCTATAGTTTCTATTTTTTCTAAGGCTCTTATTGCAATACTTAAGCTATCTATACTACTATTTTGTATTGCTTCATCTGCTTTATTTAAATTATTTGATATTTTTTCTGAATTTAACATTATTTTTCTTTTTTCTTCTAATATTTCTTCTTCATTTTCTGTTAAATTTGCTTCTTCAATTTCGCTTATTTGGTATCTTAATAAATCTAATTTTCTCTCTCTTTCTTTTTCATCTCCATAATTTGCCTTTAGTTCTATATTTATTTCATTAAATCTTTGGTATTTTTCATAATATTTGCTTTTTATCTCTATTATTTTATCTCCTATAAATGAATCCAAATACATTAGATGTGTCTTACTTTCTAATAATGTTTGATTATCATTTTGTCCATGTATTTCTATATATCTTTTCATAAAATCTTTAAGTTCATTTACTGTAACCATTCTTCCATTTATTTTGCACATATTTCTTCCATTTGCCCATATCTGTCTTGATACTATTATATTTCCATCTATTGCTTCTTTGCTATTTGGTTCATACATACATATTTCGATATATGATGTATTTTCTCCTTTTCTTATCATTTCTTTGGAGAATCTACCTCCTGATATTATTCCTATAGAGTCTATTATTAATGTTTTTCCTGCTCCTGTTTCACCTGTTAATACATTTAACCCTTGATTTAAATCTATACTTAAATCATCAATTATTCCTATATTTTTTATGTGTAAAGTTGTTATCATATTTTACCTCCAAAAAAATGTTCTGTATGCATTATACAAATAGAACATTTTTTTGTCAATAGTTTTGCAAACATTTTTTTGTTTTATTTTACAATCTAAATATATATTCCGTGAAGGGCAAGTGAGGACCATTATTCCCAAACTGAATTTGCCACCCTTAAAAAATTTTTACTTGTAATTTGTTCAATATTTTCTTTACTATAACCTTCTTTTTCTAATTCAATAATAATTTTATTAATATCCTTTACACTTCTTATATCTTCTAGTTTATTTTCTTCTTCTACGCCATCAAAATCACTTCCAAAACCCACATAATCAATTCCAACTAATTCTACAATATGGTTTATATGTTTTATTATATCTTTTACAGTTGCCTTAGAATTTGTTGTTAAAAATGGTTTACAAAAGCATATTCCTATAATTCCCTGCCTTTTAGCAATTTGTTTTATTTGATTGTCACTTAAATTTCTTTTATGATTACAAACTGTATATGCACATGAATGGCTTGCAATTATTGGACCTTTTGTATTTTCTAGTGTATCATAAAAACTTTTTTTAGACATATGTGACACATCTATTAATATATGTTTTTTTTCTAATTTTTTTATATATTGTTTTCCTAAATTTGTTAATCCTTTGTCATTTGTTGTATGTGCTCCACAGGCTAATTCATTGTCATCATTCCATACTGTTCCCATCATTCTAATTTTCTTTTTATATAAAATATCGATATTATCTAAATTCCCTGATATTGCACTTCCATTTTCTATTGTTAAAAATACTCCTGTTTTTGTTTTCAATTCTTTACTCTTTAAATCTTTTTTGCTTTTTATTATAAATATTTTATCTTTTTCTTCTTCATATATGTTATAAAAATTATCTATTATACTAATTGCCCTATTAAATCCTCCATTTTGTTTATTGTATTTTGGGTTTACAAATGTTCCGTAAAGCTTGTATGTACGGTAAATTTTGCATTGTTTCTTCTATATTTACCGAAAGTTTTTTACTTGTTAATTTTAGCTTTTCATCTTTTGCTCTTTGAATTGTGTCTGAATGCAAATCAATTATCATTATTTTCCTCCTTACATAAAAAAGAACATATAAATTATATGTTCTTTACATTATATTCACTATTTTAAAAATTTATTTTTTTATCTATTATATATTCTGGTCTTCTTTTGGTTTCGTCATATATTCTTGCTATATATTCTGAAATTATCCATATTGACAATAATTGTACTCCACTAAATAGTGTTATTGCAACCATTATTGAAGTCCACCCGTGGAGTTAACTGATTTAAGTTACACGCATATGATATTAATGAATATATTAATATTATAATAGATATTATAATTGTTATAATTCCTAATCCCCCCACTATTTTTAATGGCTTCGTTGAAAAACTTACAATACCATCTGATGCTAATTTTAACATCTTTTTTAATGGATATTTTGTTTTTCCAGCTTTTCTTTCTTGTCTTTCATATTCATATGCATATTGCTTATAGCCTACCCAACTAAATAAACCTCTTAAAAATTTATTATGTTCTGGCAAATTATTTATTGTATCTACTACTTTTCTATCTACAAGCCTAAAGTCTCCTGTATCTTTTGGAATATCTACATCTGACAATGCATTTAGTGTATTGTAAAACATTTTTGCTGTCATTAACTTAAATAATGACTCTCCTTTTCTTGTCTTTCTTTTTCCATATATTACTTCATTTCCATCTTCCCACAATTTTAACATATCTGGTATTAATTCCGGCGGATCTTGCAAATCTGCATCCATTATGACAATTGCATCTCCTGTTACATATTTTATTCCAGCTGTTACTGCTGCTTGATGACCAAAGTTTCTAGAAAAAGATAGTATTTTTACATTTTTATCTTCTTTTGCAATTTCTTCTAATATTAATTGTGTGTTATCTTTACTTCCGTCATTTATAAATATTATTTCATATTCATAATTATTTAACTGTTTTATTACCTCATTTATTCTTTTATAACACATATTAGCTATTTCATGTTCATTATACATTGGTATTACTATAGATATCTTTTTCATTGTACCTCCTAAAAGCTTTCTATTTTTCACTTTTTTTCTTAAAGATTACTAATTTACTAAGTACATAATTTAATATAACTACCATTATCTGTGTAACAATTTTGGCAATTATGTCATTTATATTAAGAACTTTTACCATTAAGGCAAATGTTCCAACATCACATAGAATTCCTGATAGTACTCTACACGCAAAAAATGACATCATTTCTTTTATAAATTCTTTTACTGTTTTTGTTTTACTTTCAAATACAAATATTTTGTTTGTTATATATGCAAATAAAACTGCACAAAACCACGAAAGTCCACTACTTACAACCTCATCTATATGAAATAATTTTGCAAATATAAAATATGAAGCAAAATTTACAACTGTTGATAAGACACCAAAAATCAAATAATTTATAATTTCTTTATATTCCAAATATAATCCTTTTATCGTATTAATATTTAAGTGTTTTATATCTAATTCATTTAACTTAATCTTCTTAGAATTATTTTTTCCCAATATTAACCTCATTTCTATAAATTATTCTATTTTTATTTCTATTGCCTCAATTCTTTTAGATTTTCCTGTAGTTCCTGCTATCTCTCCATTTTTCTTCCAATTTGTCCATCCTATATCTTGTACATGTACTCTATATTTTATATTTTTTTTCAAACTGCTATTTAATTTTATTTGAATTGCCTCGATTCTTTTTGATTTTCCTGTAGTTCCTGCTGTTTTTCCATCTGATATCCAATTCATCCACCCTATATCTTGCACATGTACTTTATACTGAATTGCATCTTTTATTGAAGAATCCACTCCATCTAATTTAATTTGAATTGCTTCAAGCCTTTTAGCTTTTCCTGTGGTTCCTGCTGTTTTTCCATTTGATACCCAATTTTCCCATCCTTTATCTTGAATATGAGTTTTGTATGATATATTTATACCTTGTTGTTCTTGTTTATTATTTGGTTTTTCTTCAGAACCAGTAGAAGTTTTACTTTCTAATTTAATTTGAATTGCTTCTATTCTTTTTGATTTTCCTGTAGTTCCTGCAATTTGTCCATTTTGCGTCCAATTCGTCCACCCTATATCTTGTACATGTACTCTATATTGTACATTATACTTTTCTGAATCTTTTAACTTTATTTGTATTGCTTCAACTCTTTTAGATTTTCCAACTGTTCCTGCAAGTTGTCCATCTTGTACCCAATCCATCCAGCCTATATCTTGCACATGTACTCTATATTGTAGTTTTTCAGACTTCAATTCATCTGCAAGAGAAATTTTTACTGTTTCTAGTCTTAAATTACCGCCTGTTGTTCCTATTGTTTCTCCATCTTCTCCCCAACCAGTCCATCCAATATTTTGTAACTGAGCTAAATAAGATATCATTGCTTTAGAATCTTTAGTTCCACCTAAAAACTTTTTTGTATAATCAATTGTTCTAAATAGTTCTTTATTTTCAATAATGGATTTTGCATCTGCCTCAGCCATTTTATTAATTTTAGAATCACTAGTCAAAAAATTCTGTCTATCTAATATATTATTTATATAACAATGTTCTATTAATATTGCTGGAATCCCATTATAAACAGGATTACGAATCATTCCCATCCAGTCAGCTCTTGATCCATCTGAATATATTCTACTACTTTCTTCACTGTATTTAATTATAGGTGTAGATAGTCGTGATGGAACTCCTACATTCCTTAAATTAGCTAATACACTATATGCAAGATTAGTACAATATTTATTATATCTATCTTCTCCTTTATATGCTGTAACATATACTTCTGAACCTCTTACAATATTAGTATTATTAGAATTGATGTGAAAACTTACATATAAATTGGCATTATTATTCTTTGCTCTTGTAGCTCTATCTGCTAATGATGGATTTTCATCATTACTTCTTATTATAACACCTCTTATTCCTGGTGTCTTATCTAGTATCTCTTTTACTTTATTAGCAATTTTCCAATTTACATCTTTTTCTTTTATTCCACCAGCTTCAGCTCCTGGATCATTACCTCCATGTCCAGGATCTAAAGCAACTATTATATCACTGTTAGCACTTACCTGTTTTGGCATAAATATCACAAAATTTACTATTATTAATACTATAAAAATCAATACTTTTTTTAGTTTCATTTTTTTCCTCTTTCTTTTAATGACTAAATTATAACTTATTTTAACCATTCTGGATTTTTTAGATACCAGTCTATTGTTTTTATAATTCCATCTTCAAATTTTGTTTCTGGCTTCCATCCTAATTGTTCATTTATTTTACTTGGATCTATAGCATAACGATAATCATGTCCTTTTCTATCTTCTACGTATTCTATTAAATCTTCAGGTTTATTTAAATGCTTTAATATTAATTTAACAATATCAATATTTCTTTTTTCATTATGTCCTCCTATATTATATCTTTCGCCTGAAATTCCTTTATGAAATACTAAATCTATTGCTTTACAATGATCTTCAACATATAACCAATCTCTAATATTTTTTCCAGTTCCATAAACAGGTAACTTTTCATTATTTATTGCAAGTTTTATCATATGAGGTATTAATTTTTCGTTATGTTGATATGGTCCATAATTGTTTGAACAATTAGTCACATTTATATTCATATTATAAGTCTGTTTATAAGCAAATGCAATTAAATCTGAACTTGCTTTTGATGAAGAATATGGACTACTTGGTTTAATTGGTGATTTTTCTGTAAAATATCCTTCTTCTCCTAATGAACCATATACTTCATCTGTTGATATGTGAACAAATTTATTTGTGCTCCCTTCTCCCCATACTTGTTTTGCAGTTTCTAATAATGTATGTGTTCCTATTACATTTGTCTGTGTAAATATAAATGGATTTTTTATACTGTTATCAACATGTGATTCTGCTGCAAAATGTATAACTCCATTTATGTTATATTTTTCAAATATTTCCTTCATTTTTTCAAAATCACATATATCTGCTTTTACAAATGTTATTTTATCTTTTACTTTATCTAAATTTGCCATATTTCCCGCATATGTTAATTTATCCACTACTATTATGTTATAGTCAGGATGTTTATTTACAAAATATTCTACAAAATTTGCTCCTATAAAACCAGCTGCTCCTGTAACTAAAATATTATTATTCATTTTTTTTCTCCCTTATTATAAATTTTTAAATAGATCTGTTTGTTTCAATTCTTTTAATGATGGCCATTTTGCATCTTTTTCAGATGTTAATAAATCTTCTGGTTTCAAATCTCCCATAGGCCATTTTATTCCTATATCTGGATCATCAAATTTTAATCCGCCTTCTGCTTCATGATTATAAATATCATCACATTTATAAGCGAATTCCGCTTCATCTGATAATACTAAAAATCCATGTGCAAAACCTTTTGGAATCATAAACATTTTTTTATTTTCCTCTGTTAATACAATTCCTTCCCATTTTCCATATGTTTTACTTCCTGGTCTTAAGTCAACAGCTACATCAAATACTTCTCCTTTTATACATCTAACTAATTTTGCTTGTGTATTTTCTTTTTGGAAGTGTAACCCCCTTAACACTCCCTTTTTTGATTTTGATTGATTGTCTTGTACAAAATCATAATTTAATCCTAATTCATCAAAATCGATTTTACTATATGTCTCCATAAAGTATCCTCTACTATCTCCAAATACAGTAGGTTCTATAACATATACACCTTCTATAGATGTACTATTTTTTTTAAATTTTCCCATATTGCTTCTTCCTTCCTAAATATTGGTTATTAACATTTTATATTAATTTATAAATGCTTTTTTACTTTTAAAAGATTTCTTCTTCAGCTAAACTCTTTAAGTATTTTCCATAATTTGTTTTTAAAAATGGTTTTATAATTTCTAATAATTTTTCTTTATTTATCCAATTTTTTCTAAAAGCAATTTCTTCAGGGCAAGATACTTGCATCCCTTGTCTGTTTTCTATTGTTCTAATAAAGTTTGCAGCCTCTATTAAATCTGCATGTGTTCCAGTATCAAGCCATGCAAGACCTCTTCCTAATTTTTCAACCTTTAGTCTTTTTTGTCTTAAATATTCATCATTAATTGATGTTATTTCTAGTTCTCCTCTTTCTGATGGCTTAATTTTTTTTGCAATTTTTACAACATCATTTGGATAAAAATATAACCCAGGTACACATAAGTTAGATTTTGGTTTTTCAGGTTTTTCTTCTATTGATACCGCATTACTATTTTCGTCCACTTCTACAACCCCATATGCTCTTGGATCTTTTACTGGATAACCAAATATTGTTGCATATTCATGATTATTAGATACCTCTTCTAATTTTCCAGTTAAACCTTGTCCATAAAATATATTATCTCCTAGGACCATAGCAACATCACTATCACCTATAAATTCTTCTCCTATTATAAATGCATCTGCTAGCCCTCTTGGTTTTTCTTGTATGGCATATGTAAATTTCATTCCCCATTTTGAACCATCTCCTAATAATTCTTTAAAAGCATTTACATCTCTTGGTGTAGATATAATTAATACATCTCTAATATTTGATAACATTAACATTGATAATGGATAATATATCATTGGCTTGTCATATACTGGCATAAGTTGTTTTGAAATAGAAAGTGTTAATGGATATAGTCTGGTTCCACTTCCTCCTGCTAAAATAATTCCTTTTCTATTATTCATTTTTATTCATTCCTTTCATTAAAATCTGTATAAATAAATTTTATCTTCATCTACTCTTCTATCTTTTTTGCCTCTTCTAAATATCTTTTTAAACCATCTTTCCATTCTGGCACTTTAATTCCATATGACTCAAGTTTTGCTTTTGACATTTGTGAATTAAATGGTCTTTTTGCTTGAACAACATTCATCATTTTTATATATTCATCAGTAGTTACTGGATTTACTTTACAATTTATTTCTTGCTCTTTTAAAATTTCTTTTGTAAAATCATACCATGTTGTATAGCCATTATTTGTTGCATTATAAACTCCATAAGGAATTTTTTTATCTATTGCTTGGTATATTATTTGTGCTAAATCTTTTGCATATGTTGGACTTCCATGCTGATCTGCCACTACATTTAGTTCATCTTTTGTTAAACCTAATTTTGTCATTGTTTTAACAAAGTTATTTCCACCAATTCCATATAGCCATGCAGTTCTAAAAATATAATATTCATCCAAATTGTTTTCGATTCCTTCTTCTCCATGTAGCTTGGTTTTTCCATACACTGTTACTGGATTTTTAGGGTCATCTTCTTTATAATCTTTTGATACATCTAAATCTCCGCCAAATACATAGTCTGTTGAAATATGAACTAACTTTGCTTTTACCTCCTTTGCAGCTTTTGCAAGATTTGTTGGTCCATCTGCATTAATTTTATTTGCTAACTCATAGCACTCTTCTGCTTTATCAACTGCAGTAAATGCTGCACAATTTATTATATAATCAGGTTTTGTATCTGTTATAAATTTTCTAACTGCCTCCTCATTTGTTATGTCTAATTCTGCAACATCTGTTAAAATTAATTCATTGCCTTTTGCAAATTTTTCTTTTACTTCTTTTGCAAGCATTCCATTTGCACCTGTAATTAAAATTTTCAATTTTATTTCCTCCTTATTTTTTTCTTATATAATACTATAACTGTTAATATTACAATTATTAGTAATGTAACTAAAACATATGGCAATATGTTTGTATTTGGTTTTTTAGTTTGTTTTTCTGATTCATCTATTTCATTTGTTTCATTCATTTCATTTTCTGGTTGACTAATAACATTTTCTTCACTTTTATCTTCTACTATTTCTGTTTTGGTATTATTTTCTTCTTGATTAGTTTGATTTGTTTGAGTAGTATTTTCCTCTTTTTTTTCTTCTTCTTTTTCTTCTTGAACATTTGATATTATTTCTTCTTCGGCAATTGGAGTATCTGATCTTCTAACATAAATAATATATGTGTCATTATCTCCATTTTCAGCAGTAACTTTTACTGTTACCTTATTTGTGCCTATTTGTAAATATGTGTTTCCTAATATTTCTACTTTTGCATTGTTGTTATTTGGAACTACATTTACATTAACCTCTGTAATATTATTTTCAACCTTTGTTCTATATATCTTATTATTTTCCTCATCTTGCTTTAATTCACCTATTATAGGTGTTACAGTCAAACTTTTTACCCCAGTATCATTTGAAACAGCAATAGCATAATAAGTAAAACTACTTATTATGCCTATTGCAAATATTATTATTAAATTAACAACCAAAATATTAGTAATTCTTTTCATATAGTTAATTTCTCCTTTTTTATTCTATTTTTATTTCAATTGCCTCTATTCTCTTTGATTTTCCAACAGTTCCTGCTATTTCTCCATTTTTAACCCAATTTGTCCATCCTATATCTTGTACATGTACTCTATATTTTATATTTTTTTTCAAACTACTATTTAGCTTAATTTGAATCGCTTCTATTCTTTTAGATTTTCCTGTAGTTCCTGCTATTTCTCCATTTTTAACCCAATTCATCCATCCTATATCTTGTACATGTACTTTGTACTGAATTGCATCTTTTATTGAAGAGTCTACTCCATTTAATTTAATTTGAATTGCTTCAAGCCTTTTAGATTTTCCTGTAGTTCCTGCTGTTTTTCCACCATTTAACCAATTTTGCCATCCTACATCTTGTACATGTACTTTATATGATACACTTATATTATTTGTTACTGGTTCTAGTTTAATTTGAATTGCTTCTATTCTTTTTGCTTGGCCAACAGTTCCTGCTGTTTCACCATTTTTAACCCAATTCATCCATCCTATATCTTGTACATGAACTCTATACATTACATTATATTTTGAACTATCTTTCAATTTAATTTGGATTGATTCCATCCTTTTATTACTTTTTTCAGTTCCTAAATTATTACCATCTTGTGTCCAGTTAGTCCAACCAATATCTTGAATATGAGCTCTATATTGAATACTATTATTTGAAATAGAACTTCCTAATTTAATTTTTAATGATTCTATTTTTCTATTTTGTTCAGAAGAACCTGCTTCTTTACCATCACTTACCCAGCCTTTCCATCCAGCATCTTTTAAATAAGTATTATAATTTATTTTAGCTTTAGTATCAATTTCAGCATTTCCTGTATATTGAACACCTTTGTTTGTTAACGGTTTAGCCTCTTCAACCTTTATTTCAATTGCAGTAATCATTTTACCTTGTCCTGTGGTTCCTGCTGTTTCACCATTTTTACTCCATCCAGTCCATCCATTTCCTAAGACATATACTCTGTATAATATATTATATTCACTAGAACTTCTAAATTTAATTTGTATAGCTTCTATTCTTTTTGATTCTCCTATTGTTCCAGAATTTTGTCCTTCTTTTTTCCAGCTCATCCATCCATAATCTTGTACATGTGTTCTATATTGTAAATTTTCATTTACCAATGACTCTTTTACAGTAATATTTATTGTTTCAAGTCTTCTATTTCCCCCAATATTTCCTATTGTTTGTGCGTCTTTTCCATAATTGGTCCAACCTATATTTTGAAGTTGTGCTTTATAAGAAACCATAGCATTTGAATCTTTGTTAGATCCGGTATAATCTTTTCCGCTGCTTGGAACATAATACACATCTTTTTTTGTATTAACTGGTGATAAATAACTCATTGCCATATATACTATATTTCCATTATAAGAAATTTTACCATATTGCAATCCATTAATTGTTATAGCATTTGATTGTATTAAAGAAACCAAAGTATCTTTTCTTAATGAACCAATAATATTTTTATTTTGATCTCTATAAAATACAGAATCATAATTTGAACTTACATAATAAATATTTCCAGATGCATTTCCTGGTAATTTTGAATATACAGGCATATTTTTATAAATAGGTATTACAAATGTTAAACTTTTGTCTAATAAGTCATTTTTATCATATGCTTTGTATAAATTAGATGCTTGTGAATTTGGATCTTGAACATTTGTCATATACTGATGGTTATACAGTTCTGATTTTTCTTTTCCTACTACATCAAATTTATATAAATATTTATTAACTTGTCCTTGTTTTGTATATGAACCAGAAATTAATTTTGCGCCTTCTATCAATGCCTTTTGAGGAGTTGTCCATCCTTGATTTTTGGCAAATTCCAATCCTCTTGCCAAATTTCCCTCTCCATCTGTTGCTCCATAATTAAAGAAATTATAAACATTAGGATAAGTACTATCTTTGCCAGATATCATATATGGTAAATCTTTTCCATTACCTAACTCCTGAAATATTTTTACTACTATACTATATGCACTTTCTCCAGTAGCTTGTGATGCATCATAAATCATTTGGGCATAAGATTGTCCATTTGCACTTCCTTCTAAATATGTACCTTTTACAAATGCTTTAATATCAGAAACAGAAACATATGTATTGCTAGATAAATCTAAAAATTGAAATATCGTTGTTTCAGTTAAAAAGTTTCTTGGATCCATATAATATGAAGTAATCTCTTTTGAAGCACAATAATATTTTTTATCTCCCTGTTTATTGCATGAATGATACCAAGAATTTGGATATGAACCATCTTTGTATATCGTATTATGTAAGCAATTCGTTTCGTTTGAAACAAGTTCATTCCAGTCTATATCTGTATAAAATGGCTTAAATTTCCAATTAGTATGTCCTGTTTGATCAACTAACTTGTTTAATAAAGTTTGATAACTTTCTGGAAAAATTTCAATTCCATTTTTATTTGTATAATTTGCATCAAGAATTACCTGATTGTAAGTTGCTGCATTTGATATATTATAATAACTAGAAAAAGTTAATAACATTAGATTTATACATAATATTAATATAATTAATTTTAATTTTTTTATCATAATCCATCACCTATATATATTTTTCTACATTTTTTATTTACAATTCTAGTATATCATTGTTAATGAAGTATATCAATAGAATTTTTTTCTATATTAAAACTTTTATTATAATTTGCTATATATATATACTAATAATTTTCCAAGATTCAATTTATGAAATCTTATAAATATTGTAAGCATTAGTCTTATTGACAATATTTCCCCTTTAGGCTTATTAAACCCAATTAATTTTGATTTTTTATAATCTGGAAATCTTTCTTCTAACCATTTAAATATTTTATCATATTCTTTACTTATAGTTTTATAATCTAGCTTTTTAGTTGAAAATGATAATAGCCATATAATATATCTTATAAAATGTGTCTCAATTATTTTGTAATTTTTTTCTAATAATCCTTCTTTTTTTACCATATCATAGCAATTATTTAGTAATTCATACACTTGCAACTGAGTAATATTTTTTTGTGTAGTATTTGAAACACTAGCAGTATTGAAAAACCAATTATAGCCTGTATAAGGTATTATTTTTATTTTATCGCTTATTAAAACAGCCTTTAAATTAAAGTATATATCTTCTCCTAAATTAACACTTAAAAATTCTATATTATTGTTTATTAAATAACTTTTTTTATATATTTTAGCCCATGGAGCCATAATCATAAATTTAGACCATTCTTCATCTTGAAGCTCTAATTCTTTTATTATTTTTCCATATTCATTCGGTCTTCTATATCCTCCCATAACAATATCATATTCATTTTCTTTTAACACATTTACAAAAGTTTCTATATAATCTTTATCTATATAATCATCATTATCTATAAATGTAATATAATTTCCATTTGCAATTTTTATTCCATAATTTCTTGTTTTTGCAACACCCTTATTTTCTTGCTCAATATGTCTTATGATATTAGGATATTTTTTTTCATATTCATCTAAAATTTCTTTTGATTTATCTTTTGATCCATCATTTATTATAATAATTTCTATATTTTTATATGTTTGTTCTATTACACTATCTAAGCATCTTGCTATATACTTTTCAGAATTATATACTGGTATTATCACTGAGACTTTTGGTTGTTCCATTAGACATCTCTCCTTTTAATTTAATTTTATTAAATATGATTTTAGTAATTATAAAATATAAAGCATAATATAAAAACATTATAATAAAATATGCTATAACTGAACCGTCAATTTTTAACATTTTTGTTAATATATCAGATATAATTAATGCAATAATAGATATTAATCCATATATTACAAATTGTATAAATGTTTTTCTAATAGTTGTAAGTAATGTAGAATAAATTATTCCTATATTATATAATGTAGATGAAATAATTATAAATACTAAATGAATTCTATATGCACTTATATCAATTCCATAAATCAAATTTAATACTGGTATTCCAATTAAATAAGCAAGAATTGAAGCAACAATACCAAAATAAACAATATATTTTACAATCTTAAAAATCAATTTATTTAATTGATTTATTTTATTTTCTTTATATAATTCTACAATAGTTGTTAAATATGGATGTAATAAAAACTGCCCAACTAGTCCCATAATTGTAGCTGGCATAACTATTATTCCAAATATAGTTTGTAAATCATTTGCAAGATAATTATCTATTGCATATTTAGGAGCATTAATTAAATAAAGCCCTAAAAATGAAATAATAAATATAAAAAATCCATTTTTAAATATTAAAAAGCTTTTTTTAATTGATATATTTTCTTTTTTATCTAATAAATTTTTTATATGTCTAAAATCATAAAATATTATCATTAAAATCCATACAAGTATAATCATACTTATTGATATAATAACATTTTGGGTATATATATCAACTACAACAAATAATACTACACTTAATATTGCTTTATAAAAATATGACTTTCCAACAATATTTAACTGATTGTTTTTTTGTAATATTCCATATAATACATCACTAAAAGCTTCTAAGCATTTACTAAATGCCAAAAATATAAAAATTATAGATTTATAATTGTCATAATGTTTAAATAGAACAAATATTAATGTGCATCCCATCATTAATACACATGATAATATTCTATTTAAAATAAATTCTTTGTTATTTATGTTTTTATTTGTTTCTGTTACCTGAAAAACTCTACCCGCATATACACCTATAACATATAAAATACATGCTGTTGAATATGCAATAGTAAAAATTCCTGCATCGTTTACCCCATTAATCCTTGTAACTGCTACTAAAAAAAATAATGAATTAAAAGCGTTAAACCCGGTTCCAACTATATTCCATATAAAATTACTTTTAAAATTTTTTTCTTTTTCCAAATTTTTCACCATAACTTCTTTCGTTTTTTAATAAGTCTTTTAACTATTTGTTTTTATCGCATTTTTATAAAAATGCATTATTATTTTGGCAATTGGTTTTGGCCATAATTTTTTTAGCATTTCTAAATCTTCCTCTAATCTAATATTGTTCTCTATTAAATTAGAGGTTTCTGATTCTTCATGTATTCTATGTTTCATTATTGGTTTATTTATATATAAAAATCTGTGATCAGATTTTGAAAACTCATACCATGTATCCCAGTCTAAATCACATTTCATGTCAACCTTGTATGGTTTTTTACCAGTTATTCTTGTATTAACAGTTACACAAGGACAACAAATTGATGAGCCAAATCTTAATGAAAATTTTTTTGCCCACTTCTTTTTGCCATGTTTTATTAATGGCTTTTGTAATATCTTTTTTATCTTCAGATTCTTGGTTAATGGAATTGTTTTATTATTTTTTATTTCTTCATAATCTCCAAAAGCAATAATGAAATCTTCGCCATTATTTATATATTTTACAATTTCTTCTAAATAATTTTCATTATATATATCATCCTGATGTGCCACAGTAACATAATCAGTCTTAGTTTTACTTACGCCAAAATTCCAATCTTGTCCAATGCCACTTTCTCCTTGATTTATAAATAATTCTATATTATATTTTTTAGCTAAATTTTTTATATAATCATTTGGTGTTGATGTGCACATTATAATATTGCTTTTTACTTTTTGGTTTAGTAATGAATTTATACATTCTTCAAGATATTTTGACTCTTTGTATGCACATATAACAAATGTATGGTTTTTAAATTCATCCATCTTTTTTCCTCTATTCTTCTTTATTTTTTTTATTATTCTCTTCTTGATTTTTAATTTTTTCCTTTAATATTCCCATTTCTTGAGTTAATTTTACAATCATTTTATTTTGCTTTGTAATAACAATACTAATGTGAATAATATATGTTCCTAAAATTATTATTGCAAATAATAGCATTAGGGTTGGTGGATAAAATACGTTAAATTTATTTGCAACCACAGTAATTAATTGTGGAAATAAAGAAACAATCAAAATCACAATACCTGCGAATAGCCATAAAATTGAATATTTTTCTTCCAATTTATTTTTTCTTACTAAATGCATAATAAATATTATAAATATTATTGAAAATATTATTGCAAAATAATATATCATTTTTTCCTCCTTCTAATCTTTAATTCCCATTAAGAAAATATAAAGAATTACTTTAAACATATAACTTATGCTTTTTAATGGTGATATTGAAGATACTCCTGTTTCTCTCTTTTTCATTTTTACTGGTATTTCATTTACCTTATATCCTTTTTTTATCATATACATATTAGTACATGGTTCTGGATAATCATATGGGTAATTTTCTACAAACTCTTCTATAACATTTTTATTAGCAGCCCTGTAACCTGATGTTGTATCATAAATTTTTACATGTGTCATCAATTTTATTATTGAAGAAATTATATTAATACCAAACATTCTAAAAAAAGTTTGCTTATAATCGGTTTTCTTTACGAACCTAGATCCTATAACTAAATCATTTCCTTTTAAAATTTCATTAATTAAATTTTGTATATATTTAGGATCATGCTGTCCATCCCCATCTAGTTGAATTGCAATATCATAATTATATTTCTTTGCATATAAATATCCTGTTTGAACAGCCCCACCTATTCCTAAATTATTAGGTGAATCTATAACTATTGCATTAGTTTTTTGAGCTTCTTTATATGTATTGTCATTTGAACCATCATTTACAACCAATACATCACAATTTTTTATATCTTGATCATATACACTATTTATTACTTTTTTTATAGATTCTTCCTCATTATAAGCTGGAATAATTATTAATGTCTTTGGATTTTCTTTATTTAATTCGATATCATTTTTTTTCTTTTCAGATTTTTTATTTTTTATTATACAATTAGCTAGCATTAAAACTGATATATATTCTGTCATAAAGCATGGATAAAAATATCTTTGATCTTGTGATGATATTAAGAATACATATGTTCCAATATTTAATAACATTGGTAATAATATTAATAAATACATTTTCTTTTTTTCTTTTAAACATACTATTATAATGCTTATTACTGCTACTAATATTGCAACAGCTGGTCTATATATTACTGTGTAAATTTTTCTATGTTCTAAAGTTTTTATTGCATAATTAGACAATTTTTCATTCCATTGTTTTAATATTGGTTTATTATCATACCTACCATTTGAAATTTCTGAAACAGAACCATTATTTATTATAATACTGTGCATTACAGATTTTTCTGGTTCTTTTATTTTCCACCATATTGAATTAATATTCAAAAAATGATTAATAATTATTTCTGGTTTTTTAGAAGCGTACTTATTAAATAATTCATTAAACCTACTTTTATTTTCTGAACTTTTTAATATGTCTCTATTATAATCATTGCTAAATAAAATTGGAGTTCCATCATATGCCGAATATTTTTCTTTCCATTTATTTGTATCAATAATTTTGTTAAGAAATTCTATATCTTCTTTTTCAAATTCTATATCTGAATTTAATAATGCTCCCATACAATAAATTTTAGTTGAATCTAAAGCACCACCTACTTGTGCTTCGTTCGTTGTAGAGTTTAAAGTCCATTGTGGTATAGACATAATAATGAAAGTCATTATAAATGGAATAATTAATTTAATAGCCGATTTTATTTGCTTTGTATTAACAATATTTAGTATTAAGATTAATCCAAACATAATAAGTCCTATTGGAAATCCATTATGTCTTAATCTCATAATTGACACACATGATATAGCCAAAATAATAGTTTGACCTATTGTATAATTAAAATTATTCTTTATTCCAATATAAATTATTGCTAGAAGCAATAAAAACGAATAAGAATATAGTATATCTTTCCATAATGTTATTGAATATAGAAAATTCAAAGGTAATACTGCAATTATAAATGTAAAAATAATTTGAAATATCTTATTTGATATTGAATTATTATATTTTCTTATACATTTGCAACAATACGTCCATATAAATGCAAAAACTATAATTTGAAATAATGCTGGTCCCCAATCTCCAACTAATTTAGCTAAGTTTCCAATTATGAAAGAATGTAAAATTGGATGTGCATTTTTATATTCATTATTTTCAGCCTGACTTATTTGGTCTACCACATCTGAAGTTACAAGACCTGGAAAAAAAGATAATAAGCTAATTCCAAATATAACAAATATAATTAAAAATATAAAAATATCAGAAATTTCTATTTTTCTTTTTTTCTCTTTGGTAAACTCTTTATGCTTTTTTATTTTTATAATCTTCATCTAAATTTCCCTTTCATATAAAGAATTATTGTTTAATTATATATTCAAAAAATTATTAATACTTTCTTGTGCTTTTTTTGAATATTCAACTTTCCATTTTTTATATAAATCTAGAATTTTCTCTTTATTTTCTAATGCATAATTAATTTTATTGTATATTTCCATTATATCATCTTCTTTGCTAACAACTAAGTATTTTTCTAATTCCGTTCCTGCAAAATAATGATGATTATCTCCAGTAATACATACTGTTCCAAGTTCAAGGCTTTCTATTGGTATTAATGGAGCACATTCAGTAAATGTTACATATACATTAATGTCATTGCTAGCCATTCTTTTATATAATTCTTCTTTTGGAACCGTTTTATTTACACCTGTTAAATTTATATCATATCTTCTAGAAATAGTAGCTATTTTATTATTTATTGGAATACAATCAAGTTTAGTATTTTTTAAAAGACTTATCGCACTTAGTTGATTATAAGTATTTTTTACCCATCTATCACCTGATGCATACAATCCAACTTTTAAAAATTCATTATTTTTATCTTGTACAATATATTTTTCCTTGTCTTCTATATATATATCATTCATTAAAAAACTTGTATTATAGCCTTTTGCTTTATAGAACTCGTATAAACTTTTTTTAACAAATCCAATTTCATCAACTTTTCCCTTACCATACAAATCTAACATAATATTGTATACATTCCAATCATATTCCTCTGATAATAATGCATTACTACCATGTATTAATAATTTTATTTTTATAGTTGGTTTTATTTCCTTTAAAGCAATTACGATTTTTTCCCAGCCATTTGCAAATGCATTAAATACTACTAATTTTTTTCCAGCATTTATAATCTCTTGTGCTATCATCTTTGCTTCTTTTTTTGTATATTGTTCTCTTACTTCCAATACATTATTACCAAAAGTATATTTAGTAGCATTTTTAACTCCAATCCATTCAGGATGACATATTGCTAGATAATTATCTTTTTGTGTACATAAATTTTCTTTAATTCTAGAAATCCTCTTATTTCTATGAAAATATATAGAATATACTAGTGCTAAAGAATTAAATATACTTTTTATTCTTTTCATAAAACGCCATCTTAAATTGCATATCCAATTTAAAAAATTATTTATTTTATTTCCTATTGTTGGTCCAAATTTTCTGTTAATCCATACTGTTCTTCTTTCTCCCCTACTCGTCCATGTAGCATTAAACAAATGTATCATACATGTATTTTTAGTATAAACTTTTTCAGAATAGTCGTAACTTAATGGATAAAAATATTCTCTTGGATATATATATATATTATTATCAATAATTTTTATACCGTCATCATTGTTAAAGCTGTTATATTTATTTAAAATTTTTGTTATTATTACTGGATTGGCATAATCATATAAAATTTCAGGATTAAAATGGCTTATATTATTATAATACTCCATAATTTCTTTTATATATTTGTTTTTCTTCTCTTTAACTCCTATAAATGCAGTTCCTACATAGCCACTATCTTCAAATCCCATAACAAAATCTTTGTCTATTATATTACTTACATCTTTTATGATTTTCATATCAGTATCAAAATAAATTCCACCTTCATGATATAATGCATATATTCTTACATAATCACTCACGAAAGCCCACTTTTTATTTTCGTATGCTTCTTTTACAAAATTACATGAATTTATATCAAAATTTTTTTCATTCCATTCTTTTATTTTATAATCTGGTAAATATTTTTTCCATGTTTTTATACATTTTTTAACTTTTTTAGGTAGTTTTTTTCCTCCAAACCAGCAATAATGTATTGTCTTTTCCATATTTTCCTCCTAAATACTATAATAATTAATTTTACAATTCCTCTGCAAATCTTTTTTCTAATTTTTTAAATATTAAAAATCCAATTATTGTTAAAGCAATTCCCATTGCAAGTGCAATTAACAACCCTTGAAAATCTGGAGCTGTTTTATTGTAAAATATATTTCTATAACCATCTATTAAGTATGACATTGGATTAATTCTTACAATCCATTGTAATTGTGATGGTACAGCATTTATAGCATAAACAATAGGTGTTGCATAAAATAATAACTGCATTAAAATACCTAAAATATGTAATAAATCCCTAAAATATACCGTTAAACTAGAAACAATAAATGCTACTCCTATTGATACTAAATATTGTATTGCAACAATTGGTATATACCATAAAATATAAGGAGATAAGCCTATTCCTCCAAAAATAACAAATCCCAAAATTATAAGAGTTGATATTAAAAAATTTACTCCTTCACTAGTTACTAATGATATTGGTAATATTTCTCTTGGAAAATAAACCTTTTTTATTATATTACCATTATCTATCATTATGGCTGCCCCTCTTAATACAACAGATGAAAAATATTGCCATGGAATTAAACCACAACATAAATAAACAGCATAATTAGGAATATCACTTTTTAATATTATCTGAAACACAAAAGCATATACTATAATTTGCAATAATGGGTTTACAAATGACCATAATATTCCTAAAAAAGAATGTTTATATTTTCCACCAATATCTTTTGTTATATTGGTTTTTAATAATTCTCTATAATTATACAAATCTTTAATTAATTTCATTATAATGTCTCCTTTATATATTCTTCTATTACTCTATCTGGAGTATCATCCATTTTTACAACCCCGTCGCAAAGCCAAACAGCTCTACTACAAAATTCCTTTACTGTTTGCATACTATGTGTTACAAAAACCATGGTTTTCCCTTGTTCTTTCAATTCCTTCATTTTAGCAATACATTTTTCTTGAAAATGTTGGTCTCCTACTGCTAAAATTTCATCTACTAATAATATTTCTGCATCAACATTAATAGCAACAGCAAAAGCAAGTCTCATATACATTCCAGAAGAATAGGTTCTTACAGGATTATCTATATAACTACCTAATTCTGAAAATTCTATAATTTGGTCTATTCTTTTATCAATTTCTTTTCTTGTAAGTCCAAAAATTGAAGCATTAAAATATATATTTTCTCTACCTGAAAAATCAGGATGAAATCCAGCTCCAAGTTCCAATAATGAAGTTAATTTTCCGTTTGTAATAATTTCTCCTTTATTAGGATATATGATTTTTGTCATTAATTTAAGCAATGTTGATTTTCCGCTTCCATTAACCCCTATTAATGCTACTGCTTCTCCATTTTTTATTGTTAAATTTATGTCTTTTAATACTTCTCTTTTTTCTTTTTTATTTCTATTCCAAAATAACATTTTTTCTTTTAGACTATTGGCTTTATCCATATATATATTAAATGTTTTATATACATGTTTTACAATAATTCTATCTTCATTTTTTTCAGTTTGTTTTTCCATTTTTCATATACCTTTCTTGCTTGTTATTAAATATATATAAAAATATGTCTAATTTTTTATAATCTGCTCATAATATATAACATAAACCCCTTAATGTCAAATATTTCTATAAAATTAGAGGTTATTTTCTTAATTTTAAATATATTCTTATATCAATACATAAAAGAATCTTTTTTACTAATTGTTTAACATTTCTAGCTTTAATATTTTTTATAATTTTTCTTTTCTTTATCTCTTTAATATACTCTTTTTTTTGCTGTTGGTCTTTTAAATTATTAACTGATAATATAATTGAATTTGTATAATATATTTTTATATTTTGTATAGATTTTTTAGAAATATCGTATCCTTGTATAATTTTTAACATATTATCATAATGTTTTAATAAATCCATATTTCTATCATACAAAGTTTTTGGATTTCCTCTAGTTATGCTTTTTGAAGTTTGTACGTAATAATAACCTATTATATCAGTTGATGCAACTTTTTTTGCTTTTAATATTATTAAAGAAGTTAATCCAAAATCTTCATGATACATCCCTTTAGAATACATAAATTTATTATTAATAAAAAAATCTTTTTTGTATATGTAAGCCCATGCAACATCTGTCATTTTGTCTTGCTTGTACAAAATATCAAATGCTTCTTCTCCTGTTTTATCATAAAAAACTGGATTATTATTTTCATCAATTTTATTACAGTTTTCATCTACTCTAATTATTTTAAATTTTACTAAATCATAATCTTCTTTAATATATTTTTCTAAATCTTTATATAAATTTAAATCTATATAATCGTCTGAATCCACAAAAGATATATATTTTCCATTAGCTTTTTTTATGCCAAAATTTCTTGCATCTGATAGTCCACCATTTTCCTTATCATAGTATACAATTTTATCACTATATTTTTTAGCATATTGTTTTGCAATCTCTCCTGAATTATCTGTAGATCCATCATTTACAAGTATAATTTCTATATTATTTTTTTTCTGATTTATTAAAGATTCTATACATCTTTTTAATTGCTTTTCCACATTGTAAATTGGAACAATTACACTTATATCTGGCATTTTTTTCTCCTTATTATATTATCATTTCTATTTTTTTTGCTATTTCTTGATTATATTTTTCAGCATCAAATTTTTCTTTTATTGTATAACCATTATTTATAAATTCTTTCATTGCTTCATATAAAGATTCTTGATCTTTTTTTATTACATAGCCAAACCTTCCATCTATTTGGTCACTACCTGAAACATTTGTGGTTATTACTGGTTTATTTAAGACCATTGCCTCAGTATATACTACTGGTGATCCTTCATATTCTGAAGAAAGCAAAACACAATCTGATATTTTAAAATATGGATATGGATTTTTTCTTTTTCCTAAAAATAAGATATTATTCTCTAATTTCATTTGTTTTACCATATTTTTGTATTTTTTATTATCTTTTCCATCTCCAACAAATAATATTCTAAATTTATATCCCTCATCATTTAATTTTTTTGCAGCATCTATTATTCTACTTAATTTTTTTTGTTCTTCATCATGTCTTCCAATATTTAAAAATAAAGTTACATCTTTATCTAAATTTTCTTTAACATTTTCTTTTGACTTCTCTATAATTGTTTTATAGTCTATTATATTGTTTATTGCATAAACATTTTTTTCATTAGGAAATACTTTTAAAAATGACTCTTTCCCTTGTTTTGAAACAAACACAATATTTTTAAATTCTTTATATTTTTTTTCTTCAAAAAATCTTTTTACCTTTTCATAATCATTATTATATTGCTCTAAATAATCCATATGGCACCACAAAGTTGAATTTCTAGATGCAATTCTTGCAACAAAACATGAAGGAAGAGAATATGTAGCATAAGCTGCCGAAAAGTCAAATTTATTTTTATATATTTTTTTAAATTTATATTGTTTAATAAAATTTTTAAATTTTCTTAATATTGTTATTTTATTACTGTCTGGAGTAAATTCTAATAGATTTATTCTATTATCTAATAAATTTAAAAAGATTCCCTCTTTTTTTTCTAAAACAATTGTTATATCATATTTATATTCATTATTTATTTTTTGTTTAGCTAAATAGTTTACTAATGATAACATTGCTGTCTCAATTCCACCTAATCCTAAACTATTTGCCGCAAATAATATTTTTTTCATATTTTCCCTTTCCATTAAAGAATTTTAATTTAAAATTTCATCTTAGTTTTTATTCTTCCAGGCACATACAATAAACAATATAAAATTTTATTTTTTGTAGACATTATTTTATTTAAAGACTTTTTGGCATTAATTAATTTTCCAAATAAAATATAATGTTTAATTACATATAACCTTTTAGAGAATTTAACGCCTTTCATATCTTTTTCAAGTATCTCTTGAAAATACTTATAATAGCCATAAGGATTATTTTTAAATTGTTTTATAATATTTTTACTATAGCCGTCTTTTTGATATTCACAAATCATAATTGGCTTATTTATGCATATCATTTTATATTTTACATCCATTTTATGATACATTCTTGCTTCTGTAACAAATTTTTCATTATGTTCTAGTTCATGTTTATATTTTTTTCTCACATCTGCAAAAAATACCAAAGCCTTTTCACCATTTTCCCCCTCTTTAAAATATAAATCAAACATTGTTGTTTTTTCATTTTTAAATAAATTTCCCATATTGTTTCCATTTTGATCATATTTTAAAAAGCACAATGCATAAATATCATTTTTATCACATTTTTGATATTCATTTTTTATAATATCAAATGCATCTTCTGTAAAATAGTCATCAGAATCACACTCTATAATTAAGTCTCCATTTGCCTCTTTAACTAACTTATTTATTGCTAACATTTTTCCTTGGTTTTCTTGATAAAAATATTTTATTTCTATTTTATTTTCATCTTTAAAATCTTTTACAATATTTTTTGTATCATCTTTTGAGCCATCATCAATAATTAGCCATTGTATATCTACATTATAATTACTGTTTTGAATTAAACTATTATATAATTTTTTTAGTAAATTTCCTCTATTATATGTTGATGTTAATACCGATATTTTCAATTTATTCACCTACTAATTTTACTATCTTATCTATTATTTTGCTATTATCATACATGCAATCTTGAGTAATTTTTCCACTTAAATTCTTATCTTTTATTATTTGTTTTAAACCATCATAAATTTTTTCTTCATCATTTTCTAAAACAATGCTTTTTCCATATTTATTTACTGCTTCTCTTGCTGCAGTATCAGTTATTATTATTGGTTTGTTTAAGATTTTTGCCTCTTCTAAAACCATTCCATAACCTTCAAAATAAGAAAGCAAACAAAAATAATCACAGTTTTTTATATAAGGATATGGATTTTCTTTTTTTCCAAGCAAGAAAAAAGTATCTTGCACTTTTTTTTCATTTATTAATGTTTGAAGTTTATTTTCTTCTGGTCCCTCTCCTATAACATAAAAACTAATTTTAAAGCCATCTTTTATAAGTTTTTCATGTACATTAATAATTCTGTCAATCGCTTTTTGTGGCACTAATCTTGCAACAGTTACAAAATTAATTGTATTTTTGTTAAATTTATAATCTTGATTTTGCTTTGCCTTTTCCAATACTTTTTCTTTATCTAAATAATTATATATAACCTCTTTTTTTACTGGCTCTAAATAATTATTTCTTATTTCATCTTTGTAAACTTCTCTAAATTTTTTCATATTATCTATGCTTACAAATACTAATGTTTCATATTTACAATAAATTTTTTTGTCTATATATCTTTTTAATTTTGATTTTATACCATTTCCATATACCTTAGATATATCATTATGTATCCATGCAATTTTTCTAGTTTTTTTATTTTTCACACTAAACAATCTTGTAATTGGTCCCTCTAAAAAAGCAATTTCTACATCATAATCTTCTTTTATAAACTTTTTATAAATTTTTCTTTTTCCTAATAAAACTTTTAATGGCATAGTAAAATGTTTTTTTATGTTTGACAATTCTTTATATGAAACATTATACAAGCTTTTTAATTTTACTTTCGAATTTAATTCTTTTTCTAATTCACCATTAGCATATATTGTAAATATAGTTATGTCATATTTTTCACATAATTTGTTTGCCAAGTCTACTAAAACCCTTTCGGCCCCCCCAAGTGTTAAACTTGTTATTCCAAATAATATCTTTTTCATCTATTACTCCTTTTTTATAACCTTCATCTTATTTATTAGAATTGTATAAATAACTATAATTATCATCATTGTTGATGAATTAAAAAATGTATACCCTGAAAAAAATGATAATGCAAATGTAAATCCGCTTCCGTAATAGTAACATTATAAACTCGTCATCTATTTTCTTTCTATATTTAAATGCAAAATATATGCCATAAATAAAAATACTTAAAAATGGTACAAAATACAAAGTAAAACCAACCAACCCAAAATTAAATAAAAATGCTGGTATTTCCATTTCTAATACAAGTTCTCTAAAGTTTGCCATATAACCATTTCCAAATAATATAAGCCATATATTTTTTTGATTTTTAACTAAAGAAATATTATATATTAATTGCTGCATTCTTTGGTCATTATTTGAAACATTTAAAGAGTTTGCTATATTATATAAATCAAGTATGGACTCTTTTTGGCTTTGGCTCATATACCCATTTTCTAATTGATTATTATCTATTTTATTTTTTATATCTAATAAATCTCCTGTTATATGGGAATTTTGTTCTAAAGATGCATCTACTATATTATCTTCTATTTGCTTTAAGTGCTTTCTTCTTTCTAATGTTGTTGAGCCAAAAATAACAACCAATAATGCAATTGCTACAATTGAAATACTTGCTATAATTACTAATTTTTTATTTACTTTTTCATTTTTCAATAAGCTATACAATATCTCTACTATAATATAAAAAGATAAAACTAATATAAAACCAAACAATCCAACTCTTGTCCCAATTAAAAAAGTTAAAAATATTCCATTTAAAATAAGTAGTGGTACTGCAATTTTTCTATATTTTTTATCTTTTATATAACCAATATAAATAAATATAGATAAAATTAAAATTGCCCCTATACTATTTCCTGATTCAAACCAACCCTTATAGCCCATTTTTTCTTCTAAATATGTATTAGATGAAGTTTTTGTAAATATTGATATAAATATTGAAATTATATAAATAGATACTGCATATAATACACTTTTCTTTAATTTATCTGTATTTTTTTCTTTAAATACATCTATATAAATAAATAAGTTCAATATCATAAAAGAATAATTTATTATATATTGTGCTTCATGGACAATATTACTATAACTACTTCCAGTTTTTACTTTTTGAAATAGATATAAATGTATACCTCCATATACTGCATATAATAAAAATGTTAAAAAACTATATATCTTAAACTTTTTATTCTTTTTAAAAAACAAATATATTATGCAAACAATAGAAATTATTGGTCTTGTAAATGTTGATGGTGAGAAATTAGTGTTAAACATATTTCTATATAAAAAGCTTATCATATCAAAAACAGGACACATAATAATAAATACACAAAGAATATTTTCTATGCTGAATTTTTTTATTTTTTCCATTTATATACTCCTAAATATAAAACAATAAATTTTATATGTAAATTTATTTACTGATTTTATGTATTTATCTTTTATTGATTTATTTTTCTTTAGTATTTTATTACATTTCCAATTAGGAAAATTTTTGTTTAAATTTTCCCATGTTAAATTTAAAATTTCTTTTCTAGTCTTTTTTTCTTTTATTTTAACCATTCTAAGTAATGAACTACATAGCAAATATCTTGTATATACATATTCAAGTTCATCTTTATACTCTTCATAAATTCCAAGTTCTTTATAATATTTTATAACATTATTTAAAACAACAAAAATTTCCTTTGTTCTTTCATTTTGCATATTTGATATAGAATTTTGTCTTTGAATATAATGAATACATGGCTCTTCTAAAAATGATATATTTTCCAAATATGGTATTAACTTATATGTAAATTCTACATCCTCATATCTGTAACCTTTTGGAAATTGGATTTTACTTTTTTCAATAACTTGTCTTTTTATTAGTTTATTCCATGCTACAACCCTAATTTTTTCTATCATTTCATGTTTACCACTATATTTTTTTCCAATATCTATTTTTATTTTTTGAGGATATTCCCATATAAAATTGCATTCTACCATATCACTGTTTTCTTTTTTGGCTAAATTATACATGTTTTCATATGTATCTAATTCAACATAGTCATCAGAATCTAAAAATGCAATATATTCTCCTGTAGCATATGGTATTCCATAATTTCTTGCATCTGATAATCCACCATTTTCTTTTTTTAGATATTTTATTTTCTGTGAATATCTGCTCAAAAAGCTTTTTATAATGTTTTCTGAGTTATCTTTACTTCCATCATTTACAATTATTATTTCTATATCTTCCAATGTTTGATTTACCAGTGAATTTAAACATTTCTCAATATAATTTTCAACATTATATACTGGTACTATAACACTTACTTTAATCATTGTTTAAACACCTTCACTTAATTGTTATCAATAAATTTTTCTACCATATTTATTATATTTTTTGTATTACTTTCAAACTTTTTAGGTTTAAAATCATTTATTTCTTTTATAGCATCTTTTAATTCACAAACATCTTTTATTCCCTTTATAAAGCCTTGTCCATCAAATGTTTGGACTATTTGTAATTGATGATCATTAACATGTTCACCATATTTATGATATCTTGGAACAGCAATAACTTTTTTTCCCATCTTTAATGCTGTTACAATTGATCCGAACACCACCATGTGTAATTACATAACTTGATTCTTTTATTAACTTGTTTAACCTTTGATTAGAAATAAGTTTAAAAATTTCCATATCTTTTGATTTAAAATTAGTTCCTCCAGATTGAACCACAACTTTTTCATTTATAATTTTTTCATCTATACATTTTTGAACTTCTTCTAATAATCTATAAAAACTATTATCTTGAGTTCCTAGTGTTACAAGTATCATTAATAAATTGAACCTCCTAATTTTGCCTTTGGATAAAGCTCTAGCATTTCCTTCCACTGTACAATAAACAAATCAGCAAATTTATAAATTATCTTTCCTGTAGCTGTTTTTGTATTTCTATTTGCAAATGTTTCTATATATATTATTTTACTTCCAAATATTTTTCCAATAATACACATTGGACCTGCAGTATGTGTTCCTGTGGTAACAATATACTTAGGCCTTATTTTTACATATAAAATCAAAGTTAATATACAATTGTATATGAATTGAAATATATATTTAAATAAATGTGCTCTTGTTCCATATACTAAATATGATATTTTATCTTTATATTCTTGCTTATATTCTTTGGTTACCTCATCTTTTTCTGTCACAATATGATAGTCATATTTTTTAAATAATGGCTTTAACTGCATTAATTCGTTAAAATGTCCACCTGTACTTGATATAAACATTACTTTTTTCATTTACTCCTCCATTAGCCCTTATTCTTTTTGCTTATTCTATCATGTTATATTATAATTTTCAACAATTTTTTCTATTCTAAATAAAAAAAGACAAAGGTTTTGTATTAAATTTTATAAAAACAAAATCTTTGTCTTTTATCTATTGTTTCATTTGTTTAATCATCCATATTTTTTTAGAATATTCTAACATATATTCATCACACAAGCTTGAAGTCATATATTCATTATTTTGATCCGATAATTTCTTTATTGTTAATAATCTATCTAATATAATTTGCATATCTTGCATTACATTAGTAAATACATCATCTTCACATATTTTTTCATTTTCAGCCTCTGAAATTTTTGAAATTTGCAAATAGTCTTTCATTGTTCCCAATGGTTGATAACCAAGAGATAAAATATGTTCTGCAATTTCATCTATCTGCTCGTTTACTTCATTATAATACTCTTCCAACTTAGAATGTATTGTAAAAAAATTCTTTCCTTTTATATCCCAGTGGTAATTTTGTAATTTTCTATAAAATACATTTAAATCTGATAATAGTTCATTTAAATTTTTAATAATCTCATCCATAAAATCAATCTCCTTTTTTATTATTTATATAAATTTTTTCCAATATTAATTTTTTTATACATTTATAAATAATAATTTATAGTAAAAACAGCAGTATTTACATAAAATATTGATTTTTTACAAATTAAGGTGTATAATTAATATGATGCGCATATCGGCGCTGAACGTATTTTAAATTTTGGGAGGAATTCAAAATGTTTGGAAATTTTAACAGTTTAATTGCAGAAAAAAGCATCAAGACCAAAATCAGCACATGGCTTGAGCGGCTTCCAATTACTTACAAAGTTTTTTCGGAAACTACTCTGCCAGAAATGTTGCAGCTTGATTCACCCTTAACGGTAGTAAACTCTTTGGATAAAGAATCTTTTAGAGTTTTCTCGCCTGATGGAAGGGAAACAAGGATTGCCTTGCTGAAAGAAGATAATGACTATGATCTCAATCACATAGTATCAAAATCAGAAGAGCGTTTTTTCACATTTGAGTTAGGCGAAATTCATTTAAGAATGCTTCGCCTTAGGTATTTTGGCTATATCGTAGAAGAGGTGAAAACTCATCCAGATATTGCTGAGGTAACTTGGCAGATACCAAAGAATGGCCATTATTTAAAAATAAGTCATTCTTTACCAACAGCTTATAAGGAGCACTACACAGAGTTGGAAGGAACAATTGCGACCATGCTCAATAAGAATAATGAGCAAACCAATGTCTTGGAACTTTACAAAAAATATACCAAGTTCTTTATGGAGCTTGGAGGTGCTCCCACTTTTATGGAGGTATCTTACATCAAAAAGCCATCAGATTCAGATGGAAATGTAACAGAAGCAGGAAACGAAGAGAAAATTCTTAATAAGATAAGAGCCTGCAACGGCGAAGTTCTCGAATATCAGGTAACTGATGAAGAAGGAGTTTATAATCGTACCTATTCTGGATCGTGGATTTTTACAAGTGAGGACAAAGAAATTGTTTACAACGCTGGAACAAAAAAGTATTCTTATAACTTAAAGGATCTTTTAGGTTCAGACATTAACGATTTTAACTTGGCTGAGCTTACAGATTCACGGCTGGAAAAAATAGGGCGTGATCTTCTTCCTGCCTTTAAGAAGTAAAGTATTCCCAAAAAAACCCTAGTCTTATTTGACTGGGGTTTTCTTTTTTTATAAAAAAATAAGAGTTTAAGTAAATACTCAAACTCTATATTTTGGCTCCTCTTGTTGGACTCGAACCAACGACCTATCGGTTAACAGCCGAGCGCTCTACCAACTGAGCTAAAGAGGAATATATAAATCTGGCAACAACTTATCTTTCCAGCAGGGTAACCCGCAAGTATTTTCAGCACATTTAGGCTTGACTTCTGTGTTCGGAATGGGAACAGGTATTACCCTAAATGTCATAATCACCAGAAAATTGATAACTAATTATTTAACACTTTTGAATTATATACTAAATTTTTTTATTTTGCAAGTGTTTTTTATATTTTTTCCAATTTTTTTTATTTTATTCAAGCACACTCAAAAATACATAGATGAAATTTAAGTTTTAGGGTTTAATCTTTAAAATTGTGGTTAAGCCCTCGATTTATTAGTATTGGTCAGCTACATGCATTACTGCACTTACACCTCCAACCTATCTCCACATAGTCTTTGTGGAATCTTACTACCTTACGGTATGGGATATCTTATCTTGGGGTGGGCTTCACACTTAGATGCTTTCAGCGTTTATCCCTTCCCTACTTAGCTACTCAGCCGTGCCATTGGTATGACAACTGATACACCATTGGTAAGTTCAACCTGGTCCTCTCGTACTAAGGTCAACTCCCCTCAAATATCCTGCGCCTGCGACAGATAAGGACCGAACTGTCTCACGACGTTCTGAACCCAGCTCGCGTACCACTTTAATGGGCGAACAGCCCAACCCTTGGAACGTACTTCCGCTCCAGGATGTGATGAGCCGACATCGAGGTGCCAAACCTCCCCGTCGATGTGAACTCTTGGGGGAGATAAGCCTGTTATCCCCAGGGTAACTTTTGTCCGTTGAGCGACGGCATTTCCACTCACTACCGCCGGATCACTAAGACCTACTTTCGTATCTGGTCGACTTGTCAGTCTCTCAGTTAAGCTTCCTTCTGCCTTTGCACTCTCTTGCGCGATTTCTGTCCGCGCTGAGGAAACCTTTGCGCGCCTCCGTTACTCTTTTGGAGGCGACCGCCCCAGTCAAACTGCCCGCCTGACATTGTCCCCTAGCCAGTTCATGACTACAGGTTAGAATTCCAATAACTTAAGGGTGGTATCCCAACGTCTGCTCCACAAATGCTGGCGCACTTGCTTCTTTGCATCCCACCTATCCTGTACATAAATTATCGAAACCCAGTATCAAGCTACAGTAAAGCTCCATGGGGTCTTTCTGTCTTGTCGCAGGTAACTAGCATCTTCACTAGTACTACAATTTCGCCGAGTACATTGTCGAGACAGCGCCCAAATCATTACGCCTTTCGTGCGGGTCAGAACTTACCTGACAAGGAATTTCGCTACCTTAGGACCGTTATAGTTACGGCCGCCGTTCACTGGGGCTTTGGTTCTATGCTTCATACTTCTGTACTTACATTTTCCCTTAACCTTCCAGCACTGGGCAGGCGTCAGCTCCTATACTTCATCTTTCGATTTAGCAGAAACCTGTGTTTTTGTTAAACAGTTGCTTGGGCCTCTTCTCTGCGGCCTATTTTTACATAGGCACCCCTTCTCCCTAAGTTACGGGGTTGGTTTGCCGAGTTCCTTAACAATGCTTCTCTCGCTCATCTTAGGATCCTCTCCTCATCTACCTGTGTCGGTTTGCGGTACGGGTACCTCTATACAATATCTACAAGCTTTTCTCGCCAGTGTGCTTCTTGGAAATTCGTTACTTTAATTTTCACTATATCTTTCGATACGAGTCTTTCCTCTTCCTCGCTTTCCTTCCACTCCTGTGTCCCTTGCATCTTTTAAGTATTTCGGTAGTGCAGGAATTTCTACCTGCTGTCCATCGGCTACGCCTTTCGGCCTCACCTTAGGTCCCGACTTACCCT